>JUEG02000606.1_pt1 | contig 23580 bp, 24 predicted proteins | sample 432341 | NCBI WGS metagenome assembly JUEG02 (sample SAMN02953476, study PRJNA257561) | rock porewater metagenome | biome: terrestrial; feature: Opalinus Clay rock; material: porewater; isolation source: Opalinus Clay rock BIC-A1 borehole | place: Switzerland: Mt Terri URL, St-Ursanne ... | reverse complement strand
AGTCAGGTGCTCTACCAACTGAGCTAATGGCTCATGCTGTCTCACAAGAACTAATATTACTATAATATTAGTTTCCTGTCAACACTTTTAAAACTTTTGTTTTTACTAATTTTTTCTAGCTTCTTTTCGATACAATTGTAACAGTTCTAGTGTTACCTTTCCTGGTGTTCCAAGGCCGATTATATGCCCATTTATCTCCACAACTGGCATTATTTCACCAGAGGAATTAGTTAAAAACACTTCCTCAGCTTGATATATATCCTCTTTGGTAATGTTTTCTTCTAAAACTTCGGAGCTTGTATTGTTTGCCAGCTCGATGACTGTGTTTCTTGTAATCCCAACCAAAATACCAGCTTCCTTTGGAGGTGTAAGTATTTTTTTATCTTTTACAATAAAAACATTACTTATAGTACCCTCAGCTATATAACCCCGGTGATTTTCCATTAATCCCTCTGTGACTCCTGCTCTGTTTAGTTCTAATTTAGCCATAATATTATTCAAAAAATTAAAGGATTTAATTGCAGGATCAAGAGCCTCAATTAAATTGCGTTTGGTTTTGACAGTAATTATCTTTAAGCCCTGGGTATAGTAGTGCTCCATATCCCCTATTTCTTTGGCCATAATAACAACATTTGGACGCGGACAAACTCTCGGGTCGATACCGAGTGGCCCTTCTCCTCGTGAAATACTTAATCTAATATAACCATCAACCCTTGTAAGCTGATTACTTTTAAGAGTTGATGTAATAGCCTCTGCTAATTCTATTTCAGTTAAAGGAAGCTTTAACTCAATTTTTTGGGCAGAAGAAAAAAGCCTTTTCAGATGTTCGTCCAGCTTAAAGACTCTACCTTCATAAGACCTCATTGTCTCGAAAATGCCATCGCCATAGAGAAAGCCATGATCAAAGACCGAAACTTTTGCCTCCTGTTCTGACACCATTGCTCCGTTAAGATAAACTATCCTTGGCACTAGCAGCTTCCCCCTCAGGTTTAAAAATCACTTCTGCAAGTTCTAAGGTTCTTAATAAGACTTCAGCCTTTTTGAGAGATTCAAAATACTCCCTTTCCGGCACGGAATCATCAACAATTCCTGCCCCTGCTTGAACATAGGCTTTTCCATTTTGGAATACTAAGGTTCGAATTACAATGTTCATTTCCATTTCGCCACCATAGCCTAAGAAGCCGATGGAACCAGTATAAAGACCTCGTCTAGTAGGCTCTAATTCCTCGATAATCTCCATAGATCTAATTTTAGGTGCACCGGTAATAGTTCCACCAGGAAAACAGGCTTTAATCAAATCAAAGGGGGTTTTAGTACTATGCAGTTTCCCTCTTACGTTTGATACTATATGCATAACATGTGAATATTCTTCAATGACCATTAATTCATTAACCTCAACGCTTCCATAGTCGCATACTCTGCCAAGATCATTGCGCTCGAGGTCTACTAACATAATGTGTTCGGCTCGTTCCTTCTCGTTGCTAATCAGCTCATTTGCTAAAGCCAAATCTTCAGCACGGTCTTTGCCGCGCTTTCTGGTCCCGGCAATTGGTCTGGTTTCCGCTAGACCACCCTCATTCACTCTGACTAGTAGTTCCGGGGAACTACTCACAACTTGAAGGTCACCAAAGTCAATAAAGCTCATATAAGGTGATGGGTTAATTTCTCTAAGGATTCTATATTGATTTAAGGGACTGATATCTGTTTCTTTTCCTAAACGGATAGACAAGTTTACCTGAAAAATATCCCCCGCTTTAATATATTCTTTGGCTTTTATGACTGCAGTCTCAAACTCTTCCTTGGTTAAATTAGCTTCCGGTTTAAAGGTAGACTGCAATTCATTAGTAAATTGAGGTAGGGTAAAGCTTGGTGCTTCGCCCTGAATTACTGTCGAAATAACTTCCAGCTCACGTACCGCATCAAAGTATAACTTCTCGAGACAACTATTGTGCTCTATATTAATGTTCATAATTAATTTCAATGTCTTTTCAAAGTGGTCGAAACAAATTACTTTATCAAAAAACATAAAGTAACTTTCCGGAAGTTCTAAGTCATCTTTAGCATCAACAGGCATTGTCTCAAAGAACCTTCCCATATCATAACTAAAATAACCTAAAGCTCCGCCATAAAATTTTGGTAGCCCTGGGTATTTTATTGCTTCATGGTCAGTACAAGTTTCCTGAAGTAAATCGAAGGGGTCACCCTCTATCACTTTAACTTCTTCCCCAACAGTAATTTCAACTCTGTTTCCTTTACTTTTAAACGTCATCCACGGATCAAAAGCCAGAAAAGAAAATCTAGCGAGACTTTCTGTTCCCTTACCACTCTCTAAAAGTACCATTGGGCGACCATTTAAAGAAAGCTTGTCTATAATTGTCATGGGTGTTTCTTTGTTAAGAGCTATTTCTTTAAGAACTGGTATTCTCTTTCCTGGTGTGGCTAAATCTATAAACTTCTGACGCCCCGGATAGTACATTCAGATAATCACTCTCCCAATTGTATTGAAAGTAAAATGGCCGAATAGGAAAATGAAAACCTATTCGGCCGATTAATTCTTATCTGTATTTTAGCATGTCTATTTTTTAAATTCAAGAATATTTAGATATTTAAGCACTACTAGTATATGGTATCCAAAAGAATCGTTTGATCTCTCTTTGTTCCTACACCAAGAATACCTACTTTAGCCCCAGATAATTCACTGATTCTATTTAGATACTTCTTAGCATTTTCAGGTAGGTCCTCAAAAGAAGTAGCCCCAGAGATGTCTTCCTTCCATCCATCCATTTCTTCGTAAATAGGTTCACATTTAGCTAAAGCTTTTAAGCTTTCCGGGAATTCCCTAATTACCTTTTCGCCATTGTTATAGTTATAACCGGTACATATTTGTAGTTTTTCTAAGCCTGATAAAACATCTAGCTTAGTTACAGCAAAAGCGTCAATACCACTAACTCTAACAGCGTATCTTGCGATTACAACATCAAACCAACCACAACGACGAGGTCTTCCTGTAGTTGTACCGAACTCGTTTCCGGCCCGGCCAATTTCCTCTCCAATTTCATCATTAAGTTCCGTAGGGAAAGGACCTTCACCAACTCTTGTGGTATAGGCTTTGATAACTCCGACAACTTTATTTATCTTTGTTGGTCCAACACCGGCTCCAACACAAGCGGCGCCCGCGATAGGGTGGGAGGAGGTCACAAAAGGATAGGTACCATGATCTAGATCAAGAAGGGTTCCTTGCGCTCCCTCAAATAAAACTTTTTCGCCTCTATTAATCGCTTCATTTATGATTAAAGAAGTATCGGCAACATACTTTTCTATTTGGGCTGCATAACCTTGGTATTCTTTTAATATTTCATCCTTTGAAAAGCCTTCTGATTCAAATATTTTCTCTAATATCTCATTCTTCTCGATTATATTTCTCTCTAGCATAGGTTCAAACTCTTCGGGATCTAAAAGGTCACCGATCCTAATTCCTACCCTGGCTGCTTTATCCATGTAAGCCGGGCCGATTCCGCGCTTTGTGGTGCCTATCTTATTGGAACCCTTACGTTCCTCTTCTAATTCATCTATTTTTCTGTGATAAGGCATTATAACGTGAGCCCTAGGGCTAATTCTTAATTTAGAGGTATCAATGCCTCTGTTAGCTAGATATTCTAATTCTTGCAACAAAACAGCCGGGTCAACTACTACGCCATTTCCAATAATGCAGATTTTATCAGGATACAAAATCCCTGACGGAATAAGATGAAGCTTAAACTCTTCCTCTCCCACTACTACTGTATGACCTGCGTTATTACCACCTTGATAACGAACTATAATGTTTGCCTGTTCAGCCAAAAAATCTGTAACTTTTCCTTTTCCTTCGTCTCCCCATTGAGTACCAATTAATACTACAGCAGACATACTGCCACCTCCACTTACTTCTTATATGATTACTTCAACACCTTAATCAATTCTCGCAAAAATCTCATCTATTCTTTGCAGATGATAATCGGTGTTAAATAATTCTTCAACAATATTACCATCAATATATTTAGAAATATCTGTATCTTCTTTTATTAATTGTTTGAAATCAGTTTTATTATTCCACGCTTTTAAAGCATTCCTTTGCACCCAGTCATAGGCCGCGTTTCTTGTTGCACCACGGTCTATTAGCTCTAATAGGACCCTTTGAGAAAAGATCAGTCCATGGGTACGATAAATATTTTCTTGCATGTTCTCGGGGTACACTATAAGGTTTTCGATTACATTTGTGAATTTCTGTAACATATAGTCTATTAAAGATGTACTATCGGGAATAATAACTCTCTCTACTGACGAATGAGTCATATCTCTTTCATGCCAGAGAGCCACATTCTCCATGCCAGCTAAGGCATTGCTGCGGACCACCCTGGCTAAGCCGGTGATTCTCTCACAAGTAATGGGGTTTCTTTTATGTGGCATAGCTGATGAGCCCTTTTGACCCTTAGCGAACATCTCCTCTACTTCTAAGATATCCGTTCTTTGCAGATTTCTTATTTCAGTAGCGAACTTGTCTAAAGAGCTAGCGATAACACCAAGAGTATTTAGAAATTCTGCATGGCGATCTCTTTGCAAAATTTGAGTCGATACTTCGGCTGGTTTTAAACCTAGCTTTTCACAAACATAAGCTTCTATTTTAGGATCAATATTAGCGTAAGTACCAACTGCACCGGAGAGCTTGCCCACCTTAATAGACTCTAAGGCGTTTTCCATTCTAGTAATATTTCTATTAGTCTCAAAATACCATAAGGCCATTTTAAGTCCGAAAGTTAAGGGCTCCCCATGCACACCATGGGTTCTGCCAATCATTACTGTATATTTATGTTCAATAGCTTTATTTTTCAAAGCTATTTTTAGGTTCTCTAAATCCTTTAAAATTAATTCCCCTGCTTCTTTCATTAACACAGACAAGGCTGTATCTTTGACATCCGAGGAAGTTAAACCTAAGTGAATATATTTTGCTTCCTCACCTACTTCTTCACTCACAGCTTTCAAAAAAGCGATCAGGTCGTGATGAGTCTCTTTTTCAATTTCATAGATGCGTTCAAGTTTAAAGCCGGCTTTTTCCTTAATTACGGCTAACGCTTCCGCTGGGATTTGACCAAGCTCAGCTAAAATTTCACAGGCATAAATCTCAACATCCAACCATTTTTGAAATTCATTCTGTGGTTCCCAAATGCTTTTCATCTCCGGATATGTATAACGTTCTATCATCAGAGTCCTCCCTATTATTCCCAGACTAATAATTATTCGTCTTTTTTACAAGCAAGTCCTTCTTATTTTTCCCGAAATATTAAAAAGAAACCTCAATAATAGTATCAAAATTACCCTAAAAAGTCAATGAAAAAGGCGAATGTTGCACTATTGAATACAAAAAACATTCGTCAAAATTCAAATTTTAACACTAATACATAGTCTAGAATTAGACCAAAATAACCGTGCATCAAAAAAACGCAAATAAAGGTTTTAAAAACCTTTACTTGCGTTACATATTTTTTAGAAATCCCGATGTGTTTTCTCAAGATTTACAAACTTAGTAAACTCACCCAGAAAACCTAACTCCACACTACCAACGGGGCCATTTCTATGCTTAGCGATGATTATCTCGGCTACACCCTTCTTCTCAGATTCAGGATTATAGTATTCTTCGCGGAAAATAAAGGAAACGATGTCAGCATCCTGCTCAATCGCTCCTGACTCTCTAAGATGACTAAGATTCGGCTTTTTATCTGCCGTTGCTTCTACAGCACGACTAAGCTGGGATAAAGCAATAATAGGTACACTTAATTCCCTTGCTAAGGCCTTTAAAGATCGCGAAATCTGAGAGATTTCCTGTTGTCTGCTTTCCGACTTTTTGGAACCCTCCATCAATTGCAAATAGTCTATTATGATCATCCCTAACCCTTTTTCTGATTTCAACCTTCTGGTTTTAGCTCTCATTTCCATCATAGTAATACCTACAGTGTCATCTATAAATATAGGGGCCTTAGATAGTGGGCCTACAGCTTTAGAAAGTCGAGGCCAATCAGCCTCTGTTAACTGACCTGTTCTCAGTTTGTGCTGATCAATCATGGCTTCCGAACACAACATTCTTTGTACCAGCTGGTCCTTTGACATCTCTAAACTAAAAATTGCCACAGGAATGTTATACTTTATAGCGGCATTTTGGGCAATATTCAAACACAAAGCGGTTTTTCCCATTGCCGGACGAGCAGCAACAATTATTAGGTCAGAAGGTTGGAAACCAGAGGTGATTTTATCTAAATCCTTAAAACCCGTAGGAACACCGGTAACGTCTCCTTTTTGGGAATAAAGGTACTCTATTCTTTCAAAGGTCTCCATTAGAATATCATGCATGGAGGTAAAGCCTTGGCTATTCTTTTTCTGAGCCAACTCAAAAATCATCTTTTCAGCCTGATCAATTAACTGGCCGGGTTCATCTTCCCAGCTAAAACTTAGGGCCTTTATTTTAGAGGACATTTCAATTAAATTGCGTAGAACGGCCTTTTCTTCCACTATTTTGGCATAGTATTCGATATTAGCACTGGTAGGAACAGCTTCAGCCAAAGAGGCAATATAGGCGGCTCCACCTATTTTTTCAAGCATGCCCCTTTGCATTAGTTCCTCAGATACTGTGATAATATCAATGGGTTCACCTTTGTCCACTAATGCCAAAATCACATCATAGATTACACCGTGAGCCTCTTTATAAAAATCATTAGCTTTAACTATCTCTATAGCTTTTAAAACAGCCTCTTGACTCAACATCAAGGAGCCCAGAACTGACTGCTCTGCATCTATATTATGAGGGGGAACTTTATCTAATAACAAGTTGTTCATGACTATATCCTCCAACAAAGGTATGTTCTAGGGCTTCTTCAATAGAATCAACGGTGATTACTTCGATATTTTTAAGTTGTTGAGGAATATCCTTGGCGTTTTCTTTAGGCGCAATTACCTTTTTAACACCAGCTTGTTTAGCTCCATAGATTTTTTCAGGAACTCCACCCACAGCCTTGACCTTGCCCTGAATCGATATCTCTCCTGTAATAGCAATGTTCTGACTTATAGGTTTATTTTCAATTGCACTAATTATAGCTAAGGTAATCGCGGTTCCTGCGGAGGGCCCATCAATTTGTCCCCCTCCAACCACATTTATGTGTAGATCAAAATTGCTAAGGTTTTGACCTGTAACTTTCCTGACCACTGAAGCTGCGTTAAAAACTGAATCTTTGGCCATAGAGCCCGCAGTTTCATTAAACCTGATGGAACCTTGACCTTCTTTTTGAGCCGGAAAAGCGATTGCTTCAATCTCAATCACAGAACCTAAAAAGCCTGAAACACCTAGCCCGAAAACTTTGCCGACCTCACCTAAATCCTGACCTTTAGCCGTAACATAGGGACTTAGGCGACTGATTTGAATAACTTCGTTAATCTCCGCTACTCCAATACTGAGTTTATCCTTTTTGTAGTTCCTACTTTGAAAATTAAAAAGTGCTAGACCATAGGCATCGGCAAGTAAATTGATTGCCTTTCTACCTTCAATGGTATATTCACTAATAGTCTCGATCACCTCTGAATCTAAGCTAATCTTAAGCTTTTGACCGGCATTTCTGACTATTTCTTTTATGTCTGCGGGGCCTAAAGGGTCAAAATAAACTTCAGCACATCTTGATCTAATCGCCGGATTAATATCAGAAGGTTGCTTTGTTGTTGCCCCAATTAAAATAAAATCAGCCGGAGCCCCTTCTTCGAAAATCTTCTTAATGTATTTTGGTACATTAGGATCATCCGGGTCATAATAAGCTGAATCAAAAGTAACTCTTTTATCTTCAAGAACCTTGAGAAGTTTGTTCTGTAATAAATAATCTAATTCCCCAATTTCATCTATAAACAGAATTCCACCATGTGCTTCGGTAACCAGCCCTAATTTAGGTTCCGGTACGCCACCATCAGCTAAATCCTTCCTAGCTCCTTGATAGATTGGATCATGAACTGATCCTAATAGTGGGTTAGTAATATCCCTTGGATCCCAACGCAAAGTGGTCCCATCTACTTCCACAAAGGGTGCCTTGGGGTCGAAGATTGATGTATTTAACCTTTTTATCTGTTCTAAGGCCAAACGCGCCACGGTGGTTTTTCCTACCCCCGGAGGGCCGTATAGAATTATATGCTGTGGAAATGGAGAGGCAAGCTTGGAAATTAAAGCCTTAACAGCCCCTTCCTGACCGACCACTTCTTTAAGATTACTGGGGCGCAATACTTCCATGGCCGATTTAGCTAAGGAAATAGCCTCAAGTTTTTCTAAATTACTTAACTTTTTCAAAGTTTGAGGGTTCTCTGAATCTGAATTTTCTTTTAATAGCTGCATTTTGATTTCTTTAACATACTCTTCATGGCGCTGCTGCATTTTTTCCGATATCTTTTTTTCCAGTTTATCTTCAACGGATCTTCTAGCAATTACATCGGCAAGTTCTTCTTCAACTTCATCAAGAATTGCTGGTATTTCTTCGAGGGTGGGCACCTTTTCAATCGTTGGATCCTCAAAAACAATCTTCTGTAAAGCTACTACTTTTTCACCTAACACTTCTGAACGCATTAGATTCAAAGCTTCTAATTTGCCCGCCTTTAAAACTATCTTATCTGGGCCAAAGAGATTTGATAATAACCCAAATAGAGCCTGAGTCTGGCGTTTAAGTTGCTCTTCTTCGTCAGTAATTTTCTTGCTTAACTCAGCTTTGCCGTTACCAATAAATTTTTCTAAAAAGTTTTTCACCTTTAACCACTTCTTTCTTATTGTTCCGTTACTTGCACTTTAAAAGTAGCTTGAACTTTTGGATGAAGTTTAATGGTTACATTGGTCACTCCTAAGCTCTTAATAGCTTCATTTAGCTCAATCTTTCTTTTATCAACTTTGATTCCATGGTCCTTTTGTAGTGCATCCGCAACGTCTTTAGTATTTACTGAACCATATAATCTGCCGCCTTCGCCAACTTTGGTGGGAATTACCACAGTAACCTTTTCAAGCCTTTCTGCCAAGGCTTTAGCTTCCTGCACAACTTTCTCTTCCTTACGATTTAGGGAGGCTTTCTTTTCGTTTAAGACCTTTACATTACCTTCGTTACCCGCCTGGGCCAAATTACGGGGAAATAAGAAGTTACGAGCGTAACCTTCTGCCACTTCAATAATATCGCCCTTTTTTCCCAACTTTTTTACATCCTGTTGTAAGATTACTTTCATAATGGTTACCTCCTGCAAAATACTTATTTTTTTCCTTCTTTCTTTTCCTCAACCTTGTCATCTATATAAAATCTTCTAAAATTGAAAATAGTATCAGCTAATCCAATGACCACCATAAACCAAACTCCGGCGGGCAGATTTATAATCATAAAGATAATCATAAATACTTTTAAGATTTTATTGGTGGGTGCTTTTTGATAAAAGTATATTGAAAAAGTAATCCCAACTACAAAAAACAAAAGTGCTCCTACTAAAATCAGATTTTTACCCAGTAGGTCTAGTGAGTTGAGTCCAGTTTGATCGCCCAATAAAACGGCGCCTATACCTAAGATTATAACCCAAATATAGTACCAGGGAATCCTCCACTCTCTTAGCGGTGTCATCGGCGGTACCGTAATCCTTAACTTCATCATAACAATTCGCGCAACTACATAATTGAGGTAGGCTGAAAAAACCGCTGTTAAAATAAAAACCGCAGGGAGAAGCACTTGAATCAGAAGCGCCATTTGTTCAAGCTGCTTGCGAAAATCTTGCTCGGTAACTCCTTGCTTTGCCAATTCTTGAAACTGGCCATTATCTTTCATTAGTTGAATCAGAGGTTCAAAAGATTCCTGGATGCTATCAAACATATCAGCCATGGCTAGGGGATTTATACCTGTTAGCAAATACGCAACAAAAATACTGATACCGGAAGAAATTAAGAAAACCACTGTTCCAAAAAGAATGCTTTTTCCCGGAAATAGACCATTCTTAAAAGAAAGTCCATAGACTACTGCAAGACCACCAAACTGAAGAGCCAGGAGCAGCCCTGTAATCGGACTACCTGATAAAACGGTGAGTAAAAAGGTAGTTACCAAAAGAGATAACAGTCCTATTTTAAGCGTATATTTTCTTATTAAAATAATTATCGGCACAGGTGTAAGCAAACTTGTTATGAAACCCAAAAAGGGCAAGTATATCCCTGCTAAACCCAGTATCGACGCTATAACAGCCATCAGAGCACCTTCAACCATCGCTCTCGTCTTTTCACTTGCAGACAACATTTAACACCCCTTAGACTAATTAAGTAGAACTAACTCTTCTTTTATTAAATTCTCCAAAAATAAAGGTTTTCCTTTAAGCTGCAATAAAAAGTAATAAGGGAGCAAATTTTACTTTGCCCCCTTTGATCTTCACTGCATTATTTTATTCCCCAGTTGTAAATGGTAACAACGCAACGTGTCTAGATCTCTTAATTGCACTTGTTAATTGTCTTTGATGCTTTGCACAGTTACCGGAAATTCTTCTTGGAAGAATTTTACCACGCTCTGTTATATACTTCTTAAGTTTGTTTGTATCTTTATATCCAATGCTTTCTACTTTATCAATGCAGAAACTGCAAACTCTTTTCCTTGGTCGTCTGCCTCTTTCTTTACGCATTTGTTTCCCTCCTAACTACCTAAAATGGGACATCATCATCAGAAAATTTGATTTCGCTTCCAAAATCATTGTTACCTTCTCCGACTTTCCCTTTATTATCTTGTCCGTCTTTTGGCCAGTCTAAGAATCTCACATTTTCAGCAACAATTTCTGCTGCCTTTCTTCTTATACCTTCTCTATCATCATAAGAACGAATTTGCAAAGAACCTTCAACTGCCACTAAGCGGCCTTTTCCTAAGTTATTAGCCACAACTTCAGCGAGCTTTCTCCATACGACAACATCGATGAAGTCAGCCTCTCTTTCTCCTTGGGCATTAGCAAAATTACGCTCAACTGCCAGATTGAATCTTGCAACTGCAGCTCCGTTTGGTGTATAGCGAAGTTCTGGATCTCTCGTTAAACGGCCGATTAAAATAACTTTATTTAACATAAAATCACCACTCTTTAGTCTTCTTCCCTGATAATCATGTGCTTAAGAATACCTTCAGTGAGTTTTAATACTCTGTCTAATTCAGCAATCACTGGCGGTTCTGCTTTGAAATAAACAAGTACATAGAAGCCATCATTATGCTTAGCAATTTCATAGGCTAATTTACGTCTACCCCATTTATCGGTTTTAGCGATTTCTCCACCGTTTTTGGTAATTAACGCGTCAAACTTAGCTATTAATGCTGTTGTTGCTTCTTCATCCAATGTAGGATTACAAATGTACATCAATTCATAATTACGCATTTACCTTCACCTCCCTTCGGACTAATCGGCTCTAACTCTTAGGATAGAGCAGGGACAGAGACTAGTTAGTCTCAAGTTAATATGTTACCACACTTGACGTGGCATTGCAAGGTTTTAACTCTATCTGCTTTAGACGTTAAACCTAAAGTATATTACATCTCCATCTTTAACAATATATTCTTTACCTTCTAGACGAGCTAACCCCTTTTCCTTGGCCGCATTCTGGGAACCACAGGCAACTAGATCGTTGTAGCCCACCACTTCCGCTCTAATAAATCCTCTCTCGATATCTGTGTGGATTTTACTGGCAGCTTGCGGTGCTTTAGTATTTTGCATGATAGTCCAAGCTCTAACCTCTTGGACCCCGGCAGTGAAAAAGGTGATTAGACCTAATAATTTATACCCAACTCGAATTAAACGGTCTAGTCCTGATTCCTTTAATCCCAGATCCTCTAAAAATGCTTTCTTTTCTTCTTCATCTAACTCCGATATTTCAGCTTCTATCTGGGCACAGACAACTACTGCCTCTGCATTTTCATTTGCAGCAAAGGTTTTAAGCTCTGCAACCATGGCATTTCCTTCACCCTCAGGTAGATCCTCTTCACCGACGTTGGCGGCATATAAAACGGGTTTGGAAGTGATTAGGTTGAACTGGCGAACCATGCCTTGTTCGTCATCGCTTAAATCTAAGGCCTGAACTCTCTGGCCCCCATCTAAGGTTTCCTTAATTTTTTCTAATAGGTCAACTTCCTCACGAACCTTCTTATCGTTGCTTTTTAGCATTTTCTTGCCTTTTTCCAATCTTTTATCAACTGTTTCCAAGTCGGCTAAGATAAGTTCTGTATTAATGGTTTCAATATCCCTTACCGGCCCAATACTACCTTCCACGTGAGTGACATTCTCATCTTCGAAACACCTTACAACATGAACAATAGCATCTACTTCACGAATATGAGACAAAAATTTATTTCCCAAACCTTCACCCTTACTGGCTCCTTTTACTAAACCTGCAATATCTACAAACTCTGTAGCAGTAGGGACAATACTCTTAGGCTTTACCATATCTACTAAAACATCTAAACGCGGATCCGGAACCTCCACAACTCCTACGTTTGGGTCAATGGTACAAAAGGGGTAATTGGCTGCTTCTGCCCCTGCTTGTGTGATCGCGTTAAACAATGTAGATTTGCCTACATTAGGTAGACCTACAATTCCTAGTCTCATTATTATTCTTCCTCCTTGACTTGTGCTTTTTGTAGTATTTTTTTGACACCTTTTTCAAATTTCAATCTAGGAATCATTACGGTCCTTCCGCAACCAAGGCATTTTATCCCAAAGTCCATCCCGGTCCTATAGATTTCCCATTTATTACTACCACAGGGATGCTGCTTTTTCATTTGAACCACATCACCCAGTTCAAATTTTATCATTTTTGTTTCCCTCCTGGATAAAAACTCGTTTTGGATAAGGAATTTCAATTCCCTCCGCATCAAAGGCTTCTTTCAGCTTTTTACGTAATTCTCTTTCCAATCGCCACTGCTCTAAAGGTTGCGTCCGAGCGATCATTCTTAGGATTACTTCTTGCGGTCCAAAGTTTACTACACCCAAGACCTGTGGAGCTTCTACAATAATCTCTGATAGCTGTTCAGCTACTTCCTGACCGGCTTTTTCCATAACTTCTATGGCTTTATCGATATCAACTTCATAGGCTACTCCTACTTCCACCAGTGCGCGTGAACTGCCTCTGTTAAAGTTAGTTACCTGAACCACCTGTCCATTGGGTACTATGTGTAATTCTCCGTTCCAGTCCCTAAGTTTGGTAACCCTAAGGCCAATTTCCTCTACAATACCGGAGACATTGCCTAGGCTTACATACTCACCTACTGAATATTGGTCTTCAAAGATTATAAAGAAACCTGTGATAACGTCTTTGACTAGGCTCTGGGCACCAAATCCCACGGCCAGACTGACAACTCCGGCACCAGCTAATATGGGGGCCACAGGAACGTTTAATTCGGTTAAAACACTTACAATAGCTATAAAATAAATAACATATAGCAGCACACTTTTTAGAAGAGCAATCAGAGTGGTCGCTCTTCGTTCTTGAAAATATGCCGCAGGGTTTATTCTGGTCGAAAACAATTTATCAACTAGCTTATCACCAAACATTAATGCTAATTTTGTTAAGATTAGAATAATTACAATCTTAAGTAGGCTCAAGCCAATTCCAGTTAAGGCATCGGTTGTTACGTAGTTCATTAGGTTTTCGGTTAACTTGTTTAAAAACTCACCCACTAAAATCTCCCCTAACTGGCTAAATTCTTTGCCCTTACCTGTTCTATTACTTGGTTAAGTTCCTCTAAGTCAAAACTTTTTTGTGAGATTTTTTTTAGGTGCGCTGAGTCAATCTCCCAGCCAAGGACTTTCAGAGCTTGTCCCGATTTCATCCTGACTAAAGCATGCTCACAGGCTAAAAGTGAAAGCAAATGTGTCCCGTGTTCTCTTGTGTTTTGATTTTCAAGGGCCTGAATTGCTGCTAACTTTATTTTAGGTTCGTGTTTCTTTAAGCTTGATATTATTAGGTCTAAGCCGACCTCAGACCTAATCCTACCCATAGCATAAATGGTTTTAGCAAAAAGCTCATTATCCTCCTCTAGGGATGAAGAATGTCTTTTTAGTTCAGTAATGGCCTGCTCACTTTTTAGTTCACCTAAAATTTCAATAATAATTCCTTTATCATTAGGAGTGCCCTTTTTAAGTTCTTTGGCTAAGTAGGGTATCGCCTCTTCGCCATAGGACGCACATATCTCTGCAATCCTAGCCGGTAACCATTGGTGAGGATTTTTTAGAGCTTCAATGAGCTTAGGCATTATCAGGTGTGGGCGTTGACAGGCCTTTAGAGCCTCAGTCAAAGCCCACTTTATTTCTTCCCTAGGATCTTTTAAAACGGTAATCATGGCCAGAAAGCCTTTATCATGACCTATTTGAACCAGAACCTCAATAGCTTTCAATTTCTTTTCCACTTTTCCATTTGCCATTAAGACAGAAATTTGTTTATCTATAAAGCCATTTTCATCCAAGGCCTCAATTATTTCTGCCTTTTCAGTGGGTTCTAGGCTCTCTAGTAAGGGGATTATTTCCACTTCAATTTTTTCATCAGAAAATTTAGCGATGTACTCTTTAACCTTAGCGGCATTAAACTTGGGTTTAAGGTTTAAGGAACTTAATATTCTGTTCAAGACCTTATACATTTACATCACCTTATTTTCATCTATTTGCAAAAAAAGCTTTATAGCCTTTAAAAGCCATATAAACATCGGCTTTACTGGCTATTTCAAAGGGAGCATGCATACTCAAAAGAGGGACCCCAACATCTAAAACTTCCATGTCATATTCAGCCATGAATTGGGCTATTGTTCCTCCGCCACCTTGATCAACTTTACCTAATTCGCCAATCTGCCACTGAATTCCTGCATCATTAAAGAGATTACGTATTTGGGCTACAAATTCGGCATTAGCATCACTAGTTGAATACTTTCCGCCTGAACCGGTATACTTTGTTAGCACGATTCCGTGGCCTAGTCTAGCAGCATTTCTTTTTTCTAGTACACCTTCGTAGTTAGGATCAACACCTGCATTTACATCCGCAGATAGTGCTTTGGAATTTCTAAAACATCTGCGCAAGGTTATATCGTTAAAGGTTCCTTGAGAGGCCTCAATTAATTCAGCCATGCAGTTGGCTAGAAATCTACTCTTCATGCCTGTGTTGCCCGTACTTCCTATTTCTTCTTTATCTACGATTAGATTTACTGCGGTGTGTTTTGGAATAGTATCTAGTTCTAATATTGCTTTTAACGATGTGTATACACACACTCTATCGTCCTGACCATAACCACCCACAAAACTGCGATCCAGACCCACATCTTTAGCTCTTCCGGCTGGAACAGCTTCTAATTCAGCACTGATAAAATCTTCCTCTTTGATTCCATATTCTAGATTCAGACTTTCTAAGACGGCCAATTTTACTTTTTCTTTGGCTTTATCATCTTTAAAAGGGATGCTTCCAATTAAGATATTTAAGCCTTCCCCGGCAACGGCCTCGCGCATTTTCTTCTCCATTTGATCTTTTGCCAAATGAGGTAAGATATCTGTTATTGTAAAAACGGGATCACTTTCTCTTTCTCCAATAGAAATATCAACTTTTTCCCCATTTCCTTTAATTACCGTTCCATGTAAGGCTAAAGGTATGGTCAACCAGTGATATTTTTTGATACCCCCATAGTAATGAGTTTTAAACAGGGCTAGGCCTTCATCTTCATACAAAGGATTTGGCTTTAGGTCTAATCTAGGTGCATCAATATGGGACCCGATGATGTTTGTACCTTTTTCTAAAGATTCTTGACCAATCACAGCCAGCACTATGGCTTTTTCCCTATTTACAAAATAAACCTTTTCACCCGGTTCAAGCTTATTTTGTTCACCTTGATATTCTTCTAGGGATTTAAAACCGTTTTTGCGGCATTCTTTAATAATATGCCTAATCCCTTGGCGCTCAGTTTTATAGTTGCTTAAAAAATCCTTATAGCCTTCACCTAACAAAAACATCTCTTGTTTTTCCGCTTCTTCCGTACTTTCCCATACGGTTTTTGATTCCCAGGTTAGTTCTTCAAAAAGTTTTTGTCCTTTTGTTTTTTCAGTCATAATTAAACCCTCCTTAGACTTTTCTTAATCGGTCTTCTTAGATTTTTTTGACTTACCCCATGGACACACGGCTAAACACTTGCCACATACTCTTTTACCAAAGGAACTTCTTACTGTGTTTTGATATTGATCACATTTATTGGCATCTAGTCTATCCTCAATTGATTGACTTGGTTCAAAGTGAATACCTTTAATGGCTTCCGCAGGACAGGCTTCCATGCACGCTAGGCACTCTCCACACTGTGACTCCATAGGTTGATCAGAGACTAAGGGTGCATCTGTTAAGACGGTGATAATACGTAACCTAGGGCCAACCTCGGGATTAACTAGGTTTGAGTTTTTGCCAATCCAACCAAGACCCGCTAGGGAAGCCGCCATTCTATGTGAGAAAATTCCTTGTAATTTATCTTTAGAGATTCTTTGGGAGGATGGAATCGGGAAGCTTTCGTATCCTTTTTTTAGTAAAAATGTAGACAGCTTTAAGGCAATATCATCAATTAGAACATTTACAACCCGATAATAGTGTAAGTATGTATGAGTTGGACCATCCATCAGCTGATTTATGACATTTGAAGGAAAGTAGACTCCCACGGAAACCGCTTTGTCAAAGGATTTATATACATCTCCAAACTCCTTTTCGATTTGTTCTTGATAGGGTGACAGGTCTGCGATACCACATATATCTCCACCCAATTTATAGGTAAAATCTTTTACTTCTTGTGTTAACTGACTATCCACAGGCGTACCTCCAATGCTTTGTTGCCCATAATTTTTATTATTACCATATCATTACTATTTTAGCATATCCTTTTCTCATACTATAGTAAAGTTTAGCGCTTTGCCAAATTATTAAAACCCCTTGTATAAGCTAAAATATTTTTGCATATACTGGTAAAAAAAGGTAATTGGAGGAGCGCCCAATAATGTCTACACTTTTTACTAATAAAAATGAAACTCCACATAAAGAGACTGAAATTCCTTTAGATACTCGAATATATATGGATGATTTGCAAGCAGCTACTAGGGTCGGCTCCGGTCTGTTTAATTTAATAAAAGCCGAAAAGGCTTGCACAACTCTTGCTGAAGTCATTATCCTTTGCATTGGCACTGATCGATCTACAGGAGATTGTTTAGGGCCTCTAATTGGAAGTAAACTTAAGGAAGACAGAAGCTTTCCTTATCATGTATATGGCACTCTTGACTATCCGGTGCATGCCAGTAATTTAGCTGAATATCTTGAGGAAATTGATAAAAAACACCAGAACCCTTTAGTTGTAGCCATCGATGCTTGTCTTGGAAAAGTGGATAGTGTTGGTTATATTAACCTACGTAAAGGCTCACTTAAACCAGGTGCCGGTGTTAATAAAAATTTACCACCGGTAGGAGACATTCATATCACCGGGGTCGTTAATGTTGGTGGGTTCATGGAATATTTCGTGTTACAAAACACCAGGTTGAGCGTGGTTATGAAAATGGCTACTGTCATCACTCGTGGCATTGCCTCTGGCTGTCTAATGTTTAATAAATGCCAGATCAAGTAATTGTGGAAACATATACATTCCTGAAGTGCAAATAATGAAATTCCCAGTCAGATTGACTGGGAATTTCACTTAGTGCTATCTTATAGGATGCTCTCGTGCCATCGCTAGGGCTTTCTTTTCTTCCTCTGATAAGGGATAGCTCGATACCCCTTTTTCAATTGATTTAGCGTAGGTTCTTGATTCCTCACGGCCATAAAGGCTACTGATTACTATTCCATTTTGCTTTTCATCTAACAGTGCCAATGAGAAACTTAAATCGCTACCGGTATTTTCAAAGGCGCTAAATCTTACTAAACCAACCCTTTGCAGGCAATTCTTTAGTTCTATAATTAGCTTGTCATTATTTTTCTGGATTACTTTCAGTTCTTCATGTACTACTTCCACTCTATTGATGTGATTTTCTAGAATTTCTTCTAAGTTTACTCCCTCAGTGCCTGTGAATAATAACTTCTGATGTTTTTTAATCTTGGATATTCTAATTCCTTGGCTAATAAACAATATTAGTAGGATTATCTGTACTCCCACAACAATTAACCAGAGCAGTCCCGAATTCTCATTTACTAAGTTATTCAATTGATTCAATTATAATCATCCTCCATTAGTGTGTTTGATAAGTGTATGTGAATTCGACTAGAAGTATTTATATTCAACAAGTTTCGCCACTTTCCTCTTTCATAGACGCGTAATATGGGAACTTATTATGACGCGCCTTTCTTGCTTTTTTTTTTGGCCTATATTAAAATTATTCAGAAGAAGGAGAGGTGCTATAAATGTCATCATTGGAATTCAAACTTAATGCTTTACAAGAATTATTGCGAGATATGGATAAGGTTGTTATTGCCTTTTCCGGGGGTGTAGATAGTACCTTTTTATTAAAAGTGGCCACCGATGTTCTAGGTGATAATGCCTTAGCTGTAACAGCAACCTCAGAAACTTATCCCTCAGAGGAGTTAGAGGAGGCAAAGATACTGGCTGATAGAATTAAGGCTAAGCAAGTTATAATCACTACTTCTGAGTTAGAAGATGAGCGCTTTTTAAACAACCCACCAGAAAGATGCTATTACTGTAAATCAGAGTTGTTCACTAAAATAAAAGAAATTGCCCAAGAAAAAGGCATTCCTTATATTATTGACGGCGCGAACGCTGATGATTCCCTTGATTTTCGACCAGGTCACAAAGCTGGTAAGGAGTTAGGTGTACGAAGTCCCTTAAAGGAAGTAAATTTAACCAAGGATGAAATTAGAGAACTTTCTAAGGAAATGGATCTTACAACCTGGGATAAACCAGCTTTTGCTTGTTTGGCCTCACGCTTTCCTTATGGTCTCAAGATTACAGGCCCCAAGTTAGACCAGGTACATAATGCAGAGTCTTTTATGAGACTAAAGGGGTTTCATACCTTTAGGGTTAGACATCATGATAACATTGCGAGAATTGAAGTTAAGCCCACTGATTTCTTGAAAATTTGTGACGAAGCTTTACGTCTTGAGATTATCTCCCACTTCAAAGGGTTAGGCTATACTTATGTGACGCTTGACTTAATAGGCTTTAGAAGCGGAAGCATGAATGAAGTTCTATCGGAGGAAATTATCAATGGATAAGTCACAGTTAAGAGAGCTATTAAGTTTAGTCCAACAGGGGCAGACAACAGTAGAGGATGCAATGTCAAGGTTAAAAACCTTGCCCTTTGAGGACCTAGGCTTTGCTAAGGTTGATCATCATCGTTCTTTAAGAAATGGTTTTCCAGAGGTTATATTTGGGTTAGGTAAAACAAAAGAGCACATCAGAGCTATTATGGATAATTTAAACCAACACAAGAGTAATATTCTAGTTACTAGGGTGGAGCAGGATGTATTTGACTTTGTTAAGGATCAGTTCCCAGCAGCACAATATCATACATTAGCACGATGCATCACTCTAGAAAACAATCCTCTACCAAAAAAGCCCGGAGAAATACTTGTAGTAAGTGCTGGAACTGCAGATCTCCCAGTTGCAGAAGAAGCTTATGTCACCGCATCAATCATGGGCAATTCTGTAGAGAAAGTCTATGATGTTGGTGTGGCCGGGATCCACAGACTTTTATACAATCAGGAAAAATTAAGTTCTGCCCACGTAATTATTGTTGTAGCGGGAATGGAGGGAGCCCTAGCTAGTGTTGTTGGTGGCTTAGTAGACAAACCTGTAGTTGCAGTTCCTACAAGCGTAGGATACGGGGCCAATTTCGGTGGATTATCTGCTTTACTGTGTATGCTAAACAGTTGCGCCACCGGGGTTGGTGTGGTAAATATTGACAATGGTTTTGGCGCAGCAGCCCTGGCTAATTCTATTAATTCTTTAACTGAGGTGTCTTAATGAAAATAGCCTATTTTGACTGTTACTCAGGCATAAGCGGGGACATGCTATTAGGTTCTTTAATTGATGCCGGTGTTGATTTCACTATCTTTAGGGAACAAATTAAGAAATTAGCGCTTCATGACTTTGATGTTCAATGTTTTGATAGGTCTCAGCAGGGTATTACCGGCAAGAAGGTTGATGTTGTCTGGGCTAAGGACAAACACAGTAAACATCGACACCTAAAACATATTTATCAAATCCTTGATGAAAGTATGCTATCAAACCGAGTAAAAGAGACTTCTAGGGCTATATTTGATAATTTGGCTCAGGCTGAAGCTAAAGTTCATGGTACCTCCATTGAAAAGGTACATTTTCATGAAGTAGGTGCTGTGGATTCTATCGTTGATATTGTGGGTTCTGCCCTCTGCTTAGAATTGCTTGGCATCGATAAAGTATATACGTCGTCATTACCCTTAACCAGGGGCTATATCAGATGCGAACATGGCATTATGCCTTGCCCGGCCCCAGCGACTATGGAGCTTATTAAAAATCTACCTTCCTATCAAAATAATTTGATTGAGGGTGAAATAATTACACCTACGGGAGCTGCTTTTCTAGCAACTTTGGCTAGCGCTGAGTTTGGGGGATTTAGCAGTATTGAAGGCATTGGTTATGGCTCAGGCACCAAGGAACTACCCGTACCCAACTTTCTTAGAGTAATGGTTGGTCACTCCTCGGAAAACCATGCAAGTCAGGAGACCTTTCTAAATTCTGAAGGCCTGCAAAGTGACCAGGTGGTTATTATTGAGGCAAACATTGATGATATGAATCCAGAGTTATTTGCGCATATCTTTGAAGTTCTTTTTTGTAGCGGAGCTCTAGACGTATCGGTTTCCAATATTTTAATGAAGCGCAATAGACCAGCCTATAAAATGAGTGTTTTAGCGCACCCTGGTGATCTAGCCAAGCTATCAAAGGTAATTTTAAGTGAATCTACCAGTTTAGGCGTTAGATACCGGACTGAGAATAGGCTTTTCTTGAAGAGAGAAATAATAGCAGCTACTACGGAGTTTGGCAATATTTCTATTAAACTAGGTTTTTTAAAGGACGAAGTTGTTCAGGTGGCGCCTGAATATATGGATTGTCTACGCATTGCCGAGGCTCATAATATCCCACTAAAGAAAGTTTATAACCTAGCTCTGCAGGCATACTACAAAAATCAAATTTAGATTTTCCAAAAAGCTAAGGAAAGGCGAAACCCTTTGGGTTTCAATTTGCAAAATTGTTTCACGTGAAACAATTTTTCGTTGCTATATACAACAAAGAGCTAAGGGATTTACTTACAATTCCCCTTAGCGCTTTTAATTTACAAATTGTTTCACGTGAAACAATTCCACTTTGTTTTTTCTAACGTCGCAGATTTCCTACATAAACTCTCTCACAATTGTTATTAAAGCAACAACGAGGACTGCCGGCAACATATTTCCAACCCTTATATTGCGGTTAGTCAATAAGTTTATCCCGATTCCTATTATCAAAATTCCTCCGGTGGCCGTAACCTGATTAATAACACCTGTTGACAAGACTCCTTTAAGGGAGGTTGCAAACACTGCTATGGTGCCTTGATAGATAAATACGGGTATTGCTGAGAAAATGACTCCAATGCCCATTGTTGATGCGAAGAACACTGCCGTTGTACCATCTATCAACGATTTAGCATAAAGGGTGCTAGCATTACCTGTAAGTCCATTCTCTATAGCCCCTACAACTGCCATTGCACCTACACAGTAGAGTAAACTCGTGGTAACAAAAGCTTTTGCTACCTGCCCATAGTTTTCTCCTAACTTTTTTTCTAACCACTTCCCGGCTTGTTCTAATCTCATTTCAATTTGGAGCACTTCGCCTATTATTCCTCCAAGCACCAGACTAATAATGACCATCAAAGTATCTTCAACTTTCAAGGACATTTGAATTCCAATCACTAATACTCCCAAACTAAGAGCCTGCATTACGGTGTTCTTGATGTTATCTCTAATTTTAGTACCAAAAAAGAATCCAATAAGGCCTCCAATAACTATAGCAAGCACGTTGACAATCGTTCCATTCATCTCTCCAAATTACCTCCGCAAAATTATATTTCTATATCTACTTATCTGTATCCTAGTTCAGCACTTATCTTTCCTAAAGCATTTAAGGCCTCGTTTATTTCGTCTAGTGTATTATGATAAGAAATGCTTAACCTAACAGTGCCTTGTTCAAAGGTTCCTATGGTTTTATGGGCATCGGGTGCGCAATGCAAACCGGTTCTACTGGCAATATTAAAAGCTTTATCCAATATAAAACCAACTTCCGCCGAATCATGGTTTTCGAAATTGAAGGAAACAACAGGAGCTTGCTTTTGGGCATCACCAGGTCCATAAATTTTCACTCCTCTAATATCCCTTAAGCCGTCAATTAGACTTGAACACAAGTATAATTCGTGCTCCCTTATTTTACCCATTCCTTCTTCCATAATAAACTTTACAGCAGCTCCTAGTCCAGCTATTCCCGGAGTATTTATAGTCCCACTTTCGTACCTATCAGGTACTACATCCGGTTGGTAAGGCGTCTCTGATTTGCTACCTGTACCACCTTCTTTTAAAGGAAGTAGATCTATATCCTCACCCATACACAGCAAACCTGTTCCCTGCGGTCCAAGTAAACTCTTATGACCAGGCATTGCTAAGAGATTTATCCCTAGCTTCTGCATATCAATAGGGAATACTCCAGCCGTTTGCGAGGCATCAACAATAAACAGCACACCATTTTCCTTAGCAATCTTACCAATTTCATCGATTGGCATTAAAGTTCCTGTTACATTTGAGGCGTGAGTTATTACAATGGCCTTTGTCTCTGAGTTGATTGCCCTCCTTATACCCTCCGGATCAATCTCACCGGTGTTTTCACATTGCACCTTTGATACCTTAACCCCGTGATGATTAAGAGCATACAGGGGCCTTGACACAGCATTGTGTTCCATAGATGTGGTAACTACGTGATCACCAGAACTCAAACATCCTTTTAAGGCTAAATTCAATGCCTCGGTAGCATTTAAAGTATATATAACGCTATCAGGACTTTTAACATTAAAGAAGTGAGCTATTAATTCTCTAGTTTCCATAACCACTCTGCCTGCGTCCAAAGCCATTTGATGTCCCGCTCTACCAGGATTTGCACCTAAATTCTTAATAATATTTTCCATAGCCTCCCAAACAACATCGGGTTTAGGCCAGGTTGTCGCCGCATTGTCTAGATATATCATTTGTGTCCCTCCTTTTTGTCAGACATTTATATTATGCTCTATAACAAACGACCTAATCCCCTCATAATGGGATTAGGCCAAAATGTTTCACGTGAAACAATAAAGGTCCGTTTTATTTCAAAATGTTTCACGTGAAACAATAAAGGTCCGTTTTAACTCAAAATGTTTCACGTGAAACAATAAAGGTCCGTTTTAACTCAAAATGTTTCACGTGAAACAATAAAGGTCCGTTTTAACTCAAAATGTTTCACGTGAAACAATAAAGGTCCGTTTTAACTCAAAATGTTTCAC
>JUEG02000684.1_pt1 | contig 23602 bp, 17 predicted proteins | sample 432341 | NCBI WGS metagenome assembly JUEG02 (sample SAMN02953476, study PRJNA257561) | rock porewater metagenome | biome: terrestrial; feature: Opalinus Clay rock; material: porewater; isolation source: Opalinus Clay rock BIC-A1 borehole | place: Switzerland: Mt Terri URL, St-Ursanne ... | reverse complement strand
TTCTACTCGAGCAAAGAGTAAAAACCAACACCCCTAGAATATTCTCACGTTGTGTAGGTTAAAACAGTGCACCTTAGAATATCCTAAGGGCACGTTTGCTCATAGTCAGACCATTTACGGTAGTCTGGTAGAAACTTGCAGACCATATCTCTGCGATTATATGAACCGTATAGTTTTTTTCAATAAATATATTTTACGACAAATCTAGACAATCGGTCAACCAAATTCAAACATTTTGATGAAAAAAATATTTATTGTTCGGAAAACATTGGTTATTTCCTAACATCTTTCAAGTGTACATCTATTTATTAATAAAAGTAATAAGTTATGAGTAGCCTATATAATTATTTATAGAGTAAGGATATAAAAGCCTATCCCTATAAAGGTAAGCAAGTATTTCATCGGAGTCGATACAGAACTGTTGGATCACTCCACGTTTGATCGAGACACCCTAACGTCGTTGCCTACTTAAGAATAGTCTTCTAAAAAGACTCATTTAAATATTCACTTACTAATTTGTATGCGCAGAATTTCCCACACATCGTACAACACTCCTGGTTTTCTTCATTTTTCTCTTTACGCATTTTTGATGCCTTTTCAGGATCAATAGAAAGCTCTATTTGTTTTTTCCAATCTAAATTTTTTCGGGCTTTTGCCATTTCTAAATCCCATTCGCGAGCCCCTTTTACACCTTTCACAAGATCAGCAGCATGGGCTGCAATTCTTGCTGCAATTACACCTTCTTTAACATCTTCTATGGTTGGTAGTCCAAGATGTTCAGCAGGTGTTACGTAACAAAGAAAGTCTGCACCACTGGATGCTGCTATGGCACCACCTATAGCAGAAGTAATATGATCATATCCTGGTGCTATATCAGTTACTAGAGGCCCTAAAACGTAAAACGGGGCATTATGGCAAAGAGTTTTTTCAATTTTCATATTAGCTTCTATTTGATCCAAAGGGACATGTCCTGGTCCTTCTACCATAACTTGGACGTCTGCTTCTCTGGCTCTTTTTACTAATCCTCCTAATACAATTAATTCTTTAATTTGAGGAGAATCTGTAGCATCTGCAATACATCCTGGTCTTAAACCATCACCTAAGCTCAACGTTACATCATATTTTTTAGCTATCTCTAACAGTCTATCGTATTGTTCAAATAGTGGATTTTGTTTTTTGTGATGGAGCATCCATGCCGTAATAAAAGATCCACCTCTTGAAACAATATCCATAACTCTACCTTTTTCTTTTAATTCTTCTATAACTTCTAAAGTTACACCACAGTGTACAGTAATAAAATCAGCACCATCTTTACAGTGTTTTTCTATTCCATTAAAGATATCATCAGCAGTCATTTCCACTATACCGTTACCATTATTTTGGGTTTCAACCAATACCTGATAGAGCGGCACAGTACCTACCATAACAGAACTAGTTTCAATAATACTTTTTCTTACCTTGTCGATATCACCTCCTGTACTTAAATCCATTATGGAATGAGCACCTGCTTTAATTGCTGTATGTAGTTTTTCCAATTCTTTTTCTAATTCTGGATATGCATCGGATGTGCCGATATTTGCATTGACTTTGGTATATAAGCCTTTACCCACAGCTATAGGTTTAATTCCTTTGTGGTTAATGTTACAGGGTAAAACAACTTCGCCTAATGCAATCTTCTCTCTTAGTTCCTCTGGAGTTATACCCTCTAATTCAGCAGCTCTTTCCATTTCTTCTGTTACAATACCCAGTTTAGCAGCAGCTAATTGTGTCATGTCATCACACCTTTCAGTTTTTTCAAATAAATAAAAAACACAAATCCATATTTGTAAGGATTTGTGTACAGTAGCTAAGAATATCTAATAAGCATCCAACAACTTCCCTACGCTGGCATTACCCAGATCAGGTTAAGGGTCAAAGAATTTTTAGGTCCTTTATCTCAGTCGGCCTTTCCGACACCCCTAGTTTATTTATATATTTGTACCTTTTATAATATTATATTTTCCCCAGATTTGCAAGTACATATAGATTTAACTTTAAAATATTAAAAAAGCCCTTACATTTGCACTATGCTATTTTCCTCTGGCTTCATCCTTTACTATCTCTAAATTTCTGTAAATTAAGGCTTTAATTATTGGAGGTAGGAGGACACCCCCCATCAGCAGAAGTTTTTACCCAAAAAGTTCAATGAATTTGTGGACAACTTTGGGATCAAATTGACTACCAGAACATTTTACAATTTCTTTTAGTGCATCCTTGTGAGAAACAGGTTCTTTATACGCTCTAGCATTGGTTATTACATCGTAGACATCAACCACTGCAATAATTCGAGATAATATAGGAATTTCTTCACCTTTTAATCCTTGCGGATACCCTGTGCCATCCCATCTTTCATGATGAAATAAAATATCCTTAGAGATATGGATCAATTCTGGAGAAGTTTCTGCAATTCTATAACCAATCTCAGAATGTCTTTTCATTTTTTCCCATTCTTCTGATGTTAGTTTTCCTGGCTTTTGAAGAATAGAATCCGATATGGCCATTTTACCAATGTCATGAAGTAAAGCCAACAAACTCAATTCATTAAGTTTATCATTATCAAGATTCAAACTTTTACCTAAAGCAATGCTCAATCCTTTCATGCGCTGACCGTGGGCTTCTGTTTCATGGCTACGCTCATATAGTGATTTTTGCAAAGAATTTATAATATGACTTCTAGTACTCTTACTCTCAAGTAGCTTATTCCTATACATTTGTTCTTCTGCTTCTCTAATCACATCTGTGATAGATTTATTTTCTTTGTATTTTACAGCATAGCCGAGGGAAATACTTATTTTTATAGGAGTATCAGCGGATTCTTCACATAGACTGTAAATTCTCTGACAAATCTTATTGACAATTTCCCTTTCTGTATGAGGCAAGAGGATTGCAAACTCATCTCCTCCCCATCTACATAGAATATCTTCTTTCCGACAGGCTTTTTTAAGTATCTCTGCAGTTTTGGCTAACAGTTTATCTCCTATTAAGTGACCAAAAACATCATTGGTTAACTTTAAACCATTTACATCACCAATGATAATAGCAAGAGGGAGTTGTCTATAGGTATCAAGTCGTTTTAATTCTTCTTCAAAAAAAGCCCGGTTATATAGGTTTGTTAAATTATCATGATAGCTTAAATATTTTATTTTTTCTTCAGCTTCTTTTCTCGTTCTAATGTCCGTATAAATACTATGATATCCAATGATTTGTCCATTAACAATTGTAGGACCTCCTCGAATACAAACATCAATTGAAGTACCATCCTTATTTCTTCTCACTGTGTCTATTTCTACCTTTTTATTTTGGAGAGCTAAATTATTAATCATTTGACCTTCTTCAAGATACTCTTCATTTGTAATCAATTCATCAATGGTTTTTCCAACGCATTCATCAGCTGTATAACCAAATAGGTCTGTAAAGGTCTTATTAACTTTTATAATATTCATGTCCATATCAAGATTCACAATAGCATCTGGAGAATACTTGAAAAGAGATTCCAGTATTTTTTTCTGTTTTCTAATTTGTTCCTCTGCCTCTTTTATGAATCGTACATCAGTATAAATACCGTAGCCGCCAACAGTTTTGTTGTTTATGGCAATAGGTACTCCTTTAACAAAAACTTTAATGGAATTTCCATGCTTATCATACCGTATAGTATCTCTAAATTGACAATCTCCCTTTTCCAAAGCAGCAAAAGTAAGATAGCTCTCCATTTCGTTGAAGGGATCAATAATATCATTAATATGTTTACCTTTAACCTCCTCCAAGCTATATCCGAATAACCGAATGAATTCTGTATTAATATCGATAATATGTTCTTTTTCATCAAATTGAGCAATGGCATCTGGAGAATTATTGAATAGGCATTCAAAAGATTTTTTCTGATGCAGCAAAGCATCTTGACTGTTTCTTTCTTTGGTAACATCTCTATGGGTTCCAACCATTCTGAGTGCTCGTCCGTCGGACGTTCTCTTAGTTACTTTACCTCTCTCATGAACCCACATATAACTACCGTCTTTTCTTCGGATTCTATATTCTGCTATATAAATAGGTATTTCGCCATTTACATGTTTGTGCAGCTCTTTAACTGTCCATTCTCTATCCTCAGGATGAATGAAATCAAACCAGTCTTCATAGGAATTTTTAATGTCATTTTCACTAAACCCTCGCATTGTTTTGTACTGTTTAGATCGATAAAAGCTATTGGTTTCCATATTCCAATCCCATACTCCATCTCCACTACCTTCTAATGCAAAAATCCATCGTTGCTCACTCTCTATTAATGCAGCTTCTTTTTCTTTTATTTGATCATAATTATCACGTAATACTTCTTCATTTGCGGTTAACTGCTGTAGGGATGCTTCTAACTCTTCGTTTAATTCCTGTAGCATTTGTTCGCTCTCTTTAAGCTTTTGTTCTTTCTTCTTTAGGGATGTAATATCACTGATAAAGCCTTCAACATAAAGTTCATTACCCTCTATGTCCTTTTTGATCTGCATATTTAAAAGCGCAGTTACAATACTACCGTCTTTACAATAGTATTGTATTTCATAGTTAACAAGCTTACCGTCTCTTCTTATTTGTTCCAACAGGTATAGTCGATTGTAATTTTTTGTAAACATCTGCTTTTCTATGTTTTTAACTAAAAGCAAAATTTCTTCTGGCGATGTATACTTTAATATGGTAGAAAAAGCTTTATTGACATATAGAAATTTTCCGTCGAGGGTACTATGAAAAATTCCTATTAGTGCATCATCAAATAGCTCCATATAGTTATTACTAGCTTTATCTGACATCTCACAAGCACCTCTACTCCTTAAAATTTAAATTTCTATTTTGTACATTAGCAGCTACCCTACACAATAAATTTGTTCCAAAAGTTGATATCAAAACCAGCTTTTACTAGATGATTATAAATACTAATCTATTTGCATGTCCTTTTAATAAGATGCTTGTCTAAATTATAACATTTCTTAAATTTTCCTTCAATTTTTTTTGACAATGTTTAAAGAATAGTATGTCTATATTTAGTCATAAAGAATTTATGGCATTAGAAAAAGCCTTAATTTACATTCCTATAAATTAAAGCTTTAATTATTGGTGGAGACGAACCGTATTTACACCCTCCCCCAACATCTGTTAAGCTAGTTTTATTGCCATTTTTATTGCTTCTTTCATGCTGCTTTCATTCGCTATTCCCTTCCAAGCTTTTCCAAAGGCAGTTCCATGATCTACAGATGTTCTTATAATAGGAAGACCTACAGTTATATTAACTCCACTGTGAAATCCAAGGAGCTTTAGAGGAATATGACCTTGATCATGATACATAGCAACAACAACATCAAAGCTGCCTTCTTTTGCTCTAAGAAATACGGTATCCGGAGGTTCAGGACCTTCTACATTTATCCCTTCACTTCTTTTTAATTCTATTGCTGGTATTATCTCTCTTATCTCCTCATCGCCAAAAATGCCTCCTTCGCCTGCATGAGGATTTATACCCGCCACTGCTATTCTTGGATTATCATATCCTAGTCTGGTCATTGTATCATGAGCTAAATCTATTACAGAAGCTACTCGTTCTTTTTTTAGACTTTTTATTGCATTTAATAAAGATATATGGGTTGATACATGAACAACCCTTAAAGCTTTGTCATATAGAAACATTGCATAGTCTCTTGTTCCAGTAAGCTGTGCTAATATCTCTGTGTGCCCAGGATATAAATGACCTGCTTTATGCATTGCTTCTTTGTTTAAAGGAGCCGTTGCAATGGCGTCTATTTCCTTTTCCAAGGCAAGCTCAGTAGCTTTTTTTACATATTCAAATGCGGCATTACCTGACATAGCTTGAACCATTCCAGGCTCTAACTTTGAAATATCTACATTATTTAAATCATAAATGTTTAAAATATGCTCATGAAATTTACATTCAGACACACTATTCACTTTATTAAGCTTAATGGTGGTATTGATTTCAAGCTTGTTAGCCATGGCTGACATAACATCAAAATCTCCAATAATTATCAACCTATGGTTTTTTATATTGTCATCCAAGTAGCTCTTTAATGTTATTTCCGGTCCTATTCCAGAAGGATCACCCATTGTAACTCCTATAATTGGCATATGCTTATTCATTATTAACAACCCTTTCTCAAATAGTTTATGACTTTAACTATTGCATCCTCTTCACCAAATCCTCCAGCTTTTGTTACTATTGGTATATTCCCAAAGGTATCATGTATAAAATATCCATAAGGTATTCCTGGTAAAATCTCATTTTCAATCACAGTCCCAGAAACTCCTAACATATCAGCTGTCTTTATTGCTATATCTCCTCCTGTAAGCATAAGTCCATTTAATTGTGCATTATTAAGTAGCTCCTTTGTTAATTCACCAATAAACAGTGCTATATTGTCACTTACTTCAAAACCAGTAAGTCCATACTTCTCTCCAATGTCGAAAGCTCTTTTTACATCGTTAGCCGTTTTGGTACTACGTAGCATTACATCTTCATTCTGTTCTGTAAAGTTAATTAAGTTTTTTAGTATCCGGTCTTTTTCATTCTCCCTTTCTGAACCGAATATTTTTTCTATATTGATTGTAATTTCTTTCAAATTGGATTTTTCTACAGCATAGTTTGCCTGTCTTCTGGTTGTTTCACTTACACTCCCAACTATTACAGCTATGCTCTTCTCTAGATTTTTTAACTTTAAGGCATCAGATAAAAATTCCGCAAGACCTGCTGAACCAACCATTAATACTTGTTGATTAATTAATGCAATTGTCTCAGCTATGGTCTTAAGATCATCATTATTAATCGTATCTACTACAACTATTTCTATGCCCTTTTCTTTCAATTCCATTATTTCTTTCTTTAATATTTCTTTCCCCTTTAAAACGATTTCTCTATTAATAACAGCAGTGTTTTTATTACTTTGCTGTGAAATAATTTTAGGTATAAACGACTCATTTACAGGTGTTTTGGGATCCTTTGATATCTCAGTTTTGTCAAGCAAAACATCATGAACATAAACATTTCCCTCTACTGTTTTTCTTCCAGCTGTGGGAAATGCTGGTGCTACTATTGCAAGGTCAATGCCAGTTGCATCTATTGTACCTGCTATTTCTCCCCCAATATTTCCTCTAAAAGTAGAGTCAAGCTTTTTATAAATATAATCTACCTTATTTTTCTTTACAAAGCTTCCAACATGATACGTCTTATTATAAGCTTTAGCCTTGTCATCAAAACGGCTCTCTGTATCTACCACCAATACATCACAGTTATCTAACGCTTCATTTAAAAATTCAAGGTTGCTAACTACAACGGTTTGGAGACCTTTTTTACTAAACTGTACACCTGTATCATTTGACCCAGTAAAGTCATCGGCTATTACTACAAGTTTTTTGTGTTCCATATAATATCACCTTCTTTTGAAATAATATTTATGATATACTTACCAATTAATTTTGCACCCCAAACCATAAATACAATAGAGGAGAATTGAAAATTCTCCTCTCGCTTAAATATTTAAATCACTTTTTCATTTGAGATTTCTTTTTTTCTTTTTCTTTTAGCAACGTAAGATGTTAAAACTGGAGTTAGTAAGGCAGTAGTTATTGTTGAAGCTGCTACTTGTGGAGTTGCAACAGTTGCAAGTGCCTGTATTGTAGGGTCAGCCAAAGCAATTGCCATTGGAGTTGCAACAGCATTTCCTGCTGTTGAAGATGCAGCAGCACCTGCTATACCACTACCACCCGTGAGTCTATCTGCATAAATATTTACTACTCCTCCTATAAACACAGTCATAAGTCCTAATATGAATCCAGGTAGTCCTGCTTGAATAAGCATTTTGAAGTCAATACCTGCCCCAAGTGCAAAGGCAAAAAAAGGAATAAGTACAGGTCCACCTTTTACTAAGAACTCTCTCATTTCTTCATCTAAGTTACCAATTATCATACCTAATATAATAGGAATGATAACAGCTATGAGAGATATAAATGGTATATTAGCTATCCCAGCTGAACCAAGAGCTACCATAGTTAGGAAAGGTCCATCATTTATTGACACTATTGCAATAGCTCCAACATCTGTTTCATCACCAAATTCCCCTGTAAGTGCAGCATAAAGACCACCATTAGTATTAGACATAGCTGCAATAATTGCAAGAGATGAAAGTCCAAACAATCCGTTTTCACCAAAGAATTTAGCTACTATAAGACCTATTGTCATTGCAACTACGAATTTACTCAGTGTCACTACTGCACCCTTCTTTATTGCCTTTGGTGCTGCTTTAAAGCTTATACCTGCACCCATACAGAATAAAAACATACCAATAAGAGGGCCAGCACCGTTTTTAAATAGCGCTGTAGTAAATCCTCCTATTCCAAGAACTTGTGGAAAAAAAGTGTTAATAATTGCTCCTAGAATCAATGGTATAACCATCATACCTCCCGGTACTTTTTCTATAGACTTTTTGATTTGCATTATAGCTCCCCCTTTATTTTTTATATAATTACTATTGATGAATTAGCCTTTCCAACTTAACATAGGCCTTAGACTAACAGAGTATTAATCCCCCATTAGTCGACCTATATTCAAAAATTTATTAGAATGTTGTCCCTATCTTATAAATTCCAAATTCTTTGTGCCCAAGACTTTCTGCCTTAGTTTTTTTGCCGTTGGCAACTTTTATCATTTCATCGAAGATTTCTTTTCCTATCTCTTCAATAATTGCTTCCCCATCAATAATTCTACCCGCATTTATATCTATATTTATTTTCATTTTGTTATATGTTAAGCTGTTTCCAGTAACCTTAATTACTGGAGCTATGGGTGCTCCCGTAGGTGTTCCTCGACCTGTTGTAAATACCACTATTTGTGCACCTCCAGCTAACATTCCAGTTATAGAATCTATGTCTTGACCTGGAGTATCCATTACATATAGTCCATTAGTTTCTCCCACTTGCTCTGCATAATCAAGTACTCCTACAACCGGTGACATACCTGCTTTATAAATACATCCTAAGGATTTTTCCTCAATAGTAGTAAGTCCACCTTCCTTATTCCCTGGAGTAGGTTGACCACTTCTTAGGTCTGTACCCATAGCTATAGCTCTATCCTCAGTATCTTGAACTATCTTCAATAGTTTATTTGAAACTTTTTCATTAATACAACGTTTTGCCAATAGATGCTCCGCACCGATTAGTTCAGTAGTTTCTGACAAAATTGAAGAACCCCCATATTCTATCAGCAAATCCGATGCAGCTCCCGCAGAAGGATTTGATGCTATACCTGATGTAGGATCAGAACCTCCACATTCAAGAGCAAGAACTAATTCACTAATATCAAATTCAACTTTTTCCTGCTGGGATAATTCTCTAGCCATTTCAGCAGCAATTCTAGCGCCTTCTTGAATAGCACCTAATGTTCCACCTGATTGTTGAATAATTACTTTTTCAACTCTTTTTCCAGTCTTACTTATTGCTTCTACTACTTCACTTGGCTGTACACCTTCACAACCTAAACCAACAACTAGTACTGCTCCAACATTAGGATTTTTACCTAATCCTATCAAAGTATTAATTGTTAGCCTTATGTCATCACCAATTTGACAGCATCCATGCTGATGAGGAAGAGCTACGCTGTCTGGAACTAAATTACTTATTCTTATAGCTGTTTCACTTGCACATACAGAAGCAGGCAATATCACAATATGATTTCTTATACCGTAGGTTCCATTTTCTCTTTTAAATCCCCTTACCTTCATTATCTTAACACCTCCAAATCCTATTTTTTGTCTCCTCTGCCTCTTTTGCTCTCAACATTGTGTACATGTACATGCTGGCCTACTTTAATGTCTTCTAAAGCGGCACCGATTACTTCTCCATACTTTACAACGTCTTCCCCTTTTTGGATATCCACAAGGGCAATCTTATGGAAACAAGGAATATCTTCTCTCACTTTGAAGTTTATAGACCCGTTATTACCATCAACCTTTAGATCATCTCCACTCCAAAGTTCTTGTACTACTGTGGCAACGTTATCATTTGTGTTAGCAATGATAGCATTATTATTCATAAATTCACCCCCATTTTATATATTTAGAGTATTATAAGAGCAAGAATAATGCCAAAAGAACAAAAGCATTTCATTTCTTTAAAATAAAATGTAATGCCTTTGTTCTTTCTCAGGGAACTAATAGTTCCCTAGGACGCTTCGCTATGCCCCCCAAATTATTAAACATAAGGAGATTCCCCTTAAGAACATATCTAGGAAATTGAAGACCATAATTGCAGATATTAAAAAAATGCCTCTAAAAAGGCATTTTACTTCAATTTATATTATTGTATTATTGTATAATTTTTATACTTATTTGCATAGTTTTTATACATTAATTAATTTATTATTCAATGTTACTCTTGTAATACCTAGTCTCTCTGCAGTTTTTGATTTATTATAATTTTCTTCTTCTAAAACCATTTTAATAATCTTTTTCTCAATTTCTTCTAACGTACCTTTTAAGCAGTTTTTTTCGTCTATTTGGTTTCTTTTTATGTCTGATTGGAGTTCATTGAATACAAGATTAACACTTTCTTCCTTAAATACCTCTGCTTCACCAATTAAAACTAGCTTTTCCATAAAATTTTCTAGTTCTCTTATATTTCCAGGCCATCTATAATTGTTTAAAATATCTACTATGCCTTGACTTAATTTATTGATTTTTTTATTATATTTTCTGCTTAATTTTCTTATTAGATAATTTGCTATTATTTCTACATCATCTGCTCTATCCCTAAGGGGTGGAATATATATATTTAGTACATTAAGTCTGTAATATAAGTCACTCCTAAATCTTTTATCATTTACTTCATACAAAAGGTTCTTATTTGTTGCAGCTATTATTCTTACATCAATAGGAATTATTTTATCATCTCCTATTCTCATAACCTCCATTTCTTGTATAACCCTTAATATTCTAGCTTGTACCTGGATGTCCATTTCGCTTATTTCATCTAAAAATATAGTTCCTCTATGAGCAAGCTCAAAAAGTCCCTTTTTTCCTCCTTTGCGTGCTCCAGTAAAGGCGCCTTCCACATAACCAAAGAGTTCACTTTCAAGAAGATTGCCTGGTATTGCTGCACAGTTTATAGCAACAAAGGGATCATTTTTTCTACCACTATAATTATGTATAGCTTGAGCAAACACTTCTTTTCCGGTACCACTTTCACCTGTAATTAATATCGTTGAATCAGATTTAGCAAAAACCTTTGACATTTTTATGGCTTTTTTCACTATTTTGCTATCTCCTATTATATTGTCAAAGGTTTTTTTAGCAGTAAGTCCTTTTTCAGAGAGCTTTTGTCTTATTTTTTTTTCTACCTCTTGAATTTTAGTTATGTCTTGAAAAGTGACAACTACACCTTTTACTTCATCTTCTAATACTATAGGAATCCTATTAGTAACGATTACTGCATTATTTGTATTTTGAATATCCCCAAGCTCAGCTTTTCCACTTTTTAAAACCTCATGTATTCTTGTGTTTGGTATAATATCAGAAGCTTTTTTATTTATAACATTTTCTCTGGGTAAGCATAATATTTTTTCAGCCATAGGGTTATAAGTTATTATTTTTCCATCTTTGTTTACGGCTACAACTCCTTCATTTAAAAAATCTAATAATATTCTATCTCTTTGAGTTTTTTCTCTTTCTATCTCAATAGCTTCGTATAACTCTTTAGCTTCTTCTATAGAGTTCAGGATAGCTTCTTTTCCAGATCGAATTAATTCATATTCTATTTCTTTTTCTTTCGCCACTCTTACAGCTATTGTATCTCCAATAATTATGTCCATTCCCAATTTATGTGCCATCTCAATATTTTTCTCAACGTCATTTTCTTCTAAAACAGGAAAATATTTTATATTAAAACCTAAAATATCTGATATAACCTTCGCACCCGATACTACATTATCATAACCTACAACGGCAATGTTTTTCTTCACATCCTTATACTTATTTAATACTCGTAGGAGGTCATACCCTGTAACTTTTATCTCTACAACTGGTATATCAACATTTTCTTTTATTATCTTAGCGGTTCCACCTCTACTTATTACAACCATTTTCCCTTGTTTTTTAGCCTTTTGGGCCTCTATTACGCCAAAATGCATATCCCCTATCGCAGTTGTTATATTTATTTTTTTTTCATCTATAACCTGGTCTGCAATTGCTTTTAACTCCTCGTAGGGCGCTATTAAGGCTATCTTTTCATACATACACCAGCACCACCATATTCATATAATTTATAATATTAATTTCAATATAGAAAGTCAAAATCCTTTATTATTATTAACTCAACTTTCGCAGCTAAACTAATTTTCTACTTGATGTCGTTTAAAGCTAAAATATGCCCCAATTACCATTAGTATCGATACTTGAAACAACTGCTGCAGAAGGCAGCATGTCTTGATCTTCCATTTTTGCCTGTGCAAGAGCCAATTTTTGCTCCATTTCAAGGGAATAATTCTTACGGTTTTTACCAACCAAGTATTCAACGAGTTCTGCTTAATTTTCAATACTAAATTCATACTTTGAATATAGTTTGCCTACTTTTTGCTCATATCTCCCATTTATCTTTGTTCTAAAAATGGTGCAAATAAAAAACCGCCATACTGTTTTCACAGTTTGACGGTTAAATCTTATAGGTATTGCTTTCTTGCAGTTAGTTCCCATACTAAGGAATTAATTATTCAATCTATTTTTTTGGTGGTAATATGGTAGCAATTCCCTCAATTACCATATCACCATTTTGATTAATACAACTTGTTTTTAGCTTTACAATTTTATTCTTAATTAAATTTATAACTTCTACTTCGGCTGTAATCGTATCCCCAATTCTAACTGGTGCTACAAATTTAAGTTCTTGTCCTAAATATATTGAACCTGGTCCTGGTAGATAATTACCTAATACAGCTGAAATAAGTCCAGCTGGCAGCATCCCATGAGCTATTCTTCCTTTAAAAAGCCCATTTTTTGAAGTTTCTTCATTTATATGAGCAGGATTCATGTCTCCAGTTATGCCTGCATAAAGATAAATATCCGACTCAGATATGGTTCTAGCAATTGATGCCTTATCTCCAATTTTAATATTTTCTATAGATCTTCCAATTAACATCTTCATCATACCTCCCTATACTTGTCTTTCATAATAAGATTAATATAGTCTATCTTAAATTGAAATTTAAATAATACCTCCCTAATAGCTATTTTATTGATATATATCCACCTATTTGATATAATAATTAAGATATTATGAGGAGGAAAATATATGGAATTAGTAAACGAACCAAAAACCAAAAGAGGAATGGAAACTTTAGATAGAATATGCAAATCTGCTGAAATATTATTTAGTGAAAAAGGTTATTTCGAAACTAGTGTAGTTGATATCGCTCAAAAAGCTGAGATAGCTCAAGGTACAATTTATATATACTTTAAAGATAAAAAAAGTATTTTTCAGTATTTAGTGAAAAATCTTGGTCAAAAGCTCAGACTAGAAATTAGAAATTCTACAAAAATTAGAACAACCAGATATCATCAAGAATATATTGGTTTAAAAACCTTCTTAGATTTCGTTGGAGAACATATTGGTATATTCAAGATCATTTGGCAAGCTCAATTTGTTGATATGGAATTATTCACTGAATACTACGAGGAATTTTCTAAAAGTTATATAAGAGGTATAAAAAAGGCACAGTCCAATAATGAAATGAGAGATATTGATCCTAAGATATTGTCTTATTGTTTTATTGGTATTGCCAATTTTATTGCCTTAAAATATATAGTTTTTGATGATGAAGATGATTATAATAGGATAGTTGAATCAGCAATGGATTTTATTAAAAACGGAGCATTTATTGAAAAATAAACATATATTTACAATAAACAAAAGAACTATTAAATCTTAAATCTAAGGAAGTAATAGTTCTTTTATATTCCCAAAATCATCTACTACTTTCATAGTACTTTCTCGTATTAAAAGAATAATTTTCAACCCCAAAAAGCTCTTGCTGATCCAACTTCATTATTTATTTTTTTTTATGAGAAGATATGCTATATTACTAGCAAGATGTTCCATAATACCTATTCCTTCTTTGTCTTCTTCAGCATTTTTCTGTCCCCCTGCCCCAGCTGATCCTACATTCCAATAATTTGACCCTACAACTATACAGTCATTTACAGTGGCCCATAGCATTAATTGGGAAAAAGCAAAAGTCTGTCCTGTTCTCCTAGCCACAGTTATAGGTGCAACTAATTTTCTAGAGAATGCTGTCCCTTTCCAATCATAAGAAGATGATTGATCCACCATTTCATTAGTAAGCCATCTTCCTGTAAATCCAGCCCTATCTAATAGACATTTTAATTTAGGTGTGATTGACGCATGATAAACTGGAGATGCTAATATTATTGCATCCGCCTCAATCATTTTCTTAAAAATAACTTGAAAATCATCTTGGATATTGCAATCAGCATTCTTAACGCAATAATAGCAGCCTGTACATTCTGCTATGTTTTTATCAATTAAAGAGATAAACTCAGTCTTGATACCGTCCTCTTCTAATTTAGATAATGCAACTTTTGTAAAAAACTCCGTATTTCCATTTTCTCTTGGACTACTGCATATTGCTAATGTTTTCATCTATATCCCCCTAACTCTCTTTCTTTTATACACTTTATTAGTCTTTACTTTTACCCATTACCCCACTTAACAGCTGTTGCTACCCATGTATATCCTGTGCCTGCACCTAGTAATACTGCCAAATCTCCATCTTTCAATCTTCCAAGCTTTTGTCCTTCTAGCAAAGAAATAAATGCATCTGAGGACTGACAGTGACCAAACTCTTCTAAAACAAAGGAGTTTTCCTCTGTCATCCCAAACTCATCAAGGATATTTAAAAGAAGCGACCTCTTCATAAATATTGGAGCTAAATAATTCGTGTCCCTGGCTTTATACCCACTTTTCTCTATTGCTCTCTTAATAACCTTATTAAAATTATTTAAAGTAATTGGATCAAGCCTTTCTTTCATACTTGATATATCTTTGACATCTAAAAATCTATCTTTATATTTAATGTCTTTTGACCTGTTGAATTTTTTGCATCCAACACCATAAACTGCAACATCCTCTGCGAAGGAACCATCTGTTATCATGGAAGTTTCTAAAATGATATTTTTATTTAATCCCTTCTCCAGTAATACCGCAGCTGCCCCATCTCCAAAATTAAACATAAATCTAGAGTTATTATTACTATAGTCGATTATCTGTGTTTCCTTTGATGAAGAAACTAGTAATACATGATTTAGATCGTCATCATTGAGCATCATACTCTTAGCGATCTTCAAAGAATATACTCCAGCAGAACAAAGAGAGTGAATTTCAAATGCATTTGCATTAATTGCTCCAATCTTATGTTGTATATCTGCTGCACAATTATATAAATAATAGTCTTTGTATTCGCTTCCACAATATATGACTAAATCTAGCTTTTTCGGATCAAATCCATTAAGAGCTTCTTGTGCAGCCCTTCTGCCCATTTCTGATACGGTTTCTTCTTCTGATGCTTCATGCACTTTCTTGATTCCAAATTTTTCACGTATAACATATTCTGGAATGCCTGATAATTCTGATATATTCTTACTATCCTTAATTTTTTCAGGTATATATACTCCTATGTTTTTTATACCTATATTCATCTAATTCCTCCTAATTATCGTCACTAGTACCATATACCTCTATGATTTTTGAAATAACTATTTTACCAACACTATTTTTAGGTATCTCATCTACAAATTTAATATACTTAGGAACTTTATAACCAGCTAAATCATTCATCAACATTTTTTTAATTTCTTCCTTTGAAATGTCCATATAAGGTTGAAGAGAAACTACTGCTTTACCAACTTCTCCCCATTTTTCATCGGATACACCAAATACACACACTTCCTTGATTTGTGGTATTTTATACAATGCTTTCTCTACTTCAGGAGGAAATACATTTTCCCCACCACTTATAAACATGTTCTTCTTTCTGCCAACTATATAATAATATCCATCTTTGTCTACTTTGGCCATATCACCCGTATAAACCCAACCATCTATTAGAGTTTTGTTTGTTTCTTCTTCGTTATTCCAATAACCAGAAAAAATTTGTGGGCCACTCCAATGTAATTCTCCTATTTCATTAACTCCTACTTCATTATTATTATCATCTACTACTTTAGTTAAAGTTAAATACATTGGTTTACCAACTGATGCATATTTTTCTCTCATTTCTTCATCAGTCATAAACTGTGCCGCACCAGATAGGTTATTAGGACCAGCCTCTGTCATGCCATAACCAAGTACAAATTTAAGTCCCTTATTCCAAAATCTTTCCATTATATTAATTGGTGTAGGTGCTGCTCCAGCCATAACCCATTTTAAAGATGATAAATCTGCTGTTTCAAATTCTGGCAAGTCCGAGATCATTCTAAATATAGTTGCTGCTCCAAAAAGTAATGTTGTTTTTTCTTTCTCAATTACTTCCAGTGTTTGTTTAGGATCAAATTGTTTATTAATTATTATTTTACCCCCTGCATGTAATAGTGGTAACGTTAGTAAATTCCAACCACCTGTATGGAATAGAGGTAGTATAATATGTGCACTATCTTCAAAATTAAGTCCCCATGTGCAAATTTCATTCATTGAGTTAAATAATTCTGACCTATGAGAAATCATACCACCCTTTGGTAGTCCTGTTGTCCCACCTGTGTGTATAATTAAATGTATGTCTTCAATATCTAGTTCCTTACAATTTATAGGTTTATTATCATATTTCATGATGTTATCATAATCACAGTCATATGAGTTTTCCTTGTTATTTTTCAATAATATATAGTTTTGAACGTTAACTTTGTCTTTAATATTTGAGATAGCATCTTCAAAAATATCTTCATAAAAAAGAATTTTAGGAGTTTCACTGTTAATGAGCTTTTCTAATTCACTGGTAGAAAGTCTAGCATTATATGGAATCATTATGGCTCCCAATTTCCCTGTAGCATAATATCCATCAATTAGCTCTATTCTATTTCTTGAAACAAATGCTATTCTATCACCTTGTTCTACTTCAAGTTCATATTTGAGAAAGTTGGCTAATATATTAGCTCTATCATTCAAATCACAATAAGTGTAGTTTTTGTCATTATCAATATCATAAATCGCTACTTTATGTCCATTAATTTTACTTCTCGAAGATAAATAGTCTCCTATCCAACCATTGTTGTACAAAATAATGCCTCCCTTTAAATAATTTTAACATTTTTTATTTGATGATCTTTGCTATCACTTCCCCATCCAGAATTAAAATATAATTCTCCATCTACCATTTTAGTAATCACTCTTAGCATTTTACCTGGTAGCTTCTCAATAACCCTTACCTCTATAGTTATCGTAGAAACTAAATATACTGTACTTATAATGTTTAACGTCTGGCTACAATATATAGGGCCAAACCAGGTAATTTTTTGCCTATTTGCTGTGATTTATAAGAAAGCAACATTTCAAACCATAGAATATACGTTTTTTGAAAGACAACTGCTTTGCTATTTCATCGTTGACATGAAAAGACTCTTTGTCGTTAACAATTTTGGCAAAAGACTCAACATCTTTTGCCAAAATTGTTTTTTGCATAATAGCAGTATTTCCAACTTTAATATTGTCGTAAGGAATTTGTTTTATTTTAAATATCAAGCCCTTTACTATAGTTCTATTACTGCTTCAACTTTCTTATCAAGAACTTGTTCCTTAGTAAGTAATGATATCACAACAGTTACAACCATTGAAATTGTAATTACATTAAAATACCACGGAAGTGCACCGGGCCATTTCATACCCATAAATGAAGCAATATTTAATATTAAAGCAAGAACTGAACCTGCCATAACCCCCTTTTCATTAGCTTTTTTCCAAAGCAATCCAAGTATGAATACAGGGAATGTTGCTGACATAAGAGTTCCCCAACCAAATGTTCCTAATATTGCTACCATTTCTCCTTGTGTAATTGAGAATAATATAGAAGCTATTCCTATTACAGCCATTGTAGCTTTTGCATAATTCATTTGTTTCTTTTCAGTTAATTTTATACCCAAAACATTTGGTAAATCTCTAACTATAGTGTTCGAACATATTGACAAAAACAAACTTGCGGAGGACATTGCTGCAGCTAAAACTGCTGCATATACGAAGAGTTGTACAATTAGTCCGGAATAATCTGCAAATGCATAGATTGCCCTATCTCCAGTTTCTAAAGGTGGAATTTTACCTGTACCTACTAAATATAATGCTCCACTAAATACTACTATTGCAAATAATCCAACCACTGCATGAGCTAAAGCAGAATAAAGACCAAGTTTGGGCATATCCTTAGGATTCTTTAGTGCATACATTCTTGTCAAAACCTGTGGTTGACCTACAGTCCCTATAATTGGGATAATCATGTAAGTCATCGCTGCAACTTTTGGAAGTACACCCCAAGCATTCATTATGTCTGGTGTAAATTCTTTTGTAATACCATTAGCTGTAACTGATCCTGCTTCTGCTGTTACTTTTAAAGCTTCTCCAAAGCCACCTCCAGTTATTTTAAAGAAAGTTATTATCATTACTATACCTGCTATTACCATGATCAAACCTTGAAAGGCTTGAGTTAAAAGGCCTCCAACTTCTCCGCTTATTGCCATATATAAAGTTAGTACACCAAATATTACAAACCCAGATAAAAGAGGGCTCCATCCAATTAAATGACTAAAAAGTTCAGATCCTGCTTTTATTTGTGCGGATAAATACGCAATACAACCAAGTAGTAAAGTTATTGACATAGCAGCTTTTATTATCTTATTGTTATTAAACCTTAAATCAGAAATATCACCTAAGCTTGCAACTTCTCCAATTTCAGCCATTGCGCGAACCTTTTTTCCAAGAATTATGTACGCCATTGCAAAAGCAGCTGAGGACAACATCCAAAATGACATTGCATTACCTGTTGAGTATAGAATCCCTGGTACCCCTACAAGTGCAAAGGCACTAGCTACTGCCGCTGTACTTGATAGGCCAACTACGAAAGGCCCAAACATTCCCGTACTACCAAAATATGCTTTAGCAGTATTTGCTTTTCTTTTAGACCACCATCCTATTGCAAATGATATTATAATCATAGCAAATGAAAATGCAATAATTAAAACCCTAGCTGTATTAGTCATTATATAGCACCTCTTTTCTCTTCTTCAATTGCATTAATTTTAGCTTTAAAATTGTCCCAATTTTCGTCTAACATCCATTCATCTTTAAAAAATAGAAATCCGAGTGTTAATGTGAGCATTCCACCTATCCAATATAGGAATACTATAGGTGCAAAAGAAGGGTGAAATCCTAAGACTGTAAATGTAGGTAATTCCCCTGCAAATTTGGTTGCATAATAGTCTGCAAGAAAAAAGCTTGTTATCCACGTAATCGCCCATATTAAAAGTGGATAAGCTAGAAACTTCTTAGATACTATTCCATTTTGTGCAATGCCTAAAATCATGTACAATAACATAAGTATTACTCCCAAATACATTCCCGTCATGTGATAACCTAACCATCCTAAAACATTAATCATTGCCCATAAAATAGTTGTGATAATTATTATGATAGTGACATTCTTCTCTGACAATTTCATGATATCCCCCCTATCAATTTTTAAACATGATATATGAATCACTTCTCATGTATATAGTTAAATTATATTATACAAAAAAAATATTGTCAAACGATTTCATAGCATTTTTTATAAAATTCTAAAATTTCTTTCTATATTATTCTTATAATAGTAAAACAAACTATACGTGATGCATCCTTACTGCAAAAAGCCAGCACCCTCATGTATGTCACTGTACACTACGGTCGCTGGCTTTTCTTGTCCCTTAAATCTAGGGGATTTTTAACAGTCTCAGAAATAACAAAATTCTATCACTTCACGCTTTCGGATATTTCACTTTCCATCTTTTCATAATTTTCCAACAGCTTTAAAAAGACAGTCACTACCTTTTTATCAAATTGGGTCCCCGCGCCTTTAGCCAGCTGAGCTTTTGCTTCACCTAAATCCAGCTTGGACCTGTATATTCTATTTGACAACATTGCATCAAATGCATCGGCAACAGCAACTATTCTCGAAAGAAAGGGCACTTCATCATCCTTCAATCCTAATGGATAGCCGGTGCCATCTATTCTTTCATGATGAGATTTTATTATCGGCACTACATCCTTAAACATCGAAACTGCAGAAAGTATATGGGCTCCTTTTAGGGGATGCTTCTTTATTTCCTCATACTCTAACTTGTCCAGCTTCCCTGTTTTCAGTAGAATATCATCTGTGGTACCTATCTTCCCAATATCATGGAAAATACCGCTTATTCTTAGTAACTCGATATCATTCTCTGACAAACCTAAACTAACACCAATCTTAACGCAATAGTATGCTACTCTATCGGAATGGCCCCTCGTATATACATCCTTTGCATCAACTGCAAGTCTCAACGCCTCAACTGTGTCCATATAATAAATTTTAAGTTGGTCATAGGTACTTTTAAGTTCTTCATTCTTAACATTAACCAAGGAATGAAGAAAAGCATTATTTAATGAAGAAGCCGCTTGATTGGTGAATATTTCAAGGAGTTTCAATCCTGCATTCACTGCTTGGCATTCTACATATATCACACCCATACCATTACCGTATTCATTTATCAACGGAAGTATAACTATTTTCTCGTGTTTAATGGTTTGCTTGCTTGCACGAACAAAACCTATTTGTTCCATTATTTCTGGTCCAAGCATATCCATGAATTCTTCAATTGCAGCTTTATATTTTCCAATACCTTTAAAGATACTTTTATTACCGTTTAAAGTGGTATCATCAACTAAGATAAATGCATCCTTGCTGCCTACTAAAGGTAAAATATTTGACAGTATTTCCTCAAGTATGCTTCCTATAGGTTGAAGTTGGTAAACTTTCGGGACCGCTTCAAGAATCCTGTTAAGACCATCACTATATTTTTTAATGATCTGCATCTGTGAAATAGACTTTATCCCTGATTCAACCAACAAGAGTAGCTGGTCAAATCTGTCACTTTTTTCACAGTAACCCTGAATTTCAAGCCGCTTAATAGTCTCTAATGGTGGTGCAAGATCCTTATGACCGGTAAGGAGTAAAATGTATAATTCCCTATTAAACTCCCTAATCCTTTCAACTACCTTGTCTCCATGTATCGGCTGCATTAAGAAGTCGAGAATAAGAAGATCATAATGTTCATTGCGTACTTTTTCAATTGCATCAATGGGATTAGTAACTCCTTCACACTGGTATCCACTTCTGCCAAGGACTACCGATAGGGAATCAATAATTCCAATTTCATCGTCGACGATTAGTATCTTATATCCCTTTAACTTATTTAGATTTCTTCTTCTCATTTCATTACCTCCTGATATCGACCGCGTTTACTATTACAGGGTATAGAAATGTAGAATATAGTTCCCTTTCCAAGTGCTGATTGGAACCACATATTTCCGCCAAATCTTCCTTTTACAATGGAATAGGACATATACAGCCCTAAACCTGTACCGTTCTTTCCTTTGGTGGTAAGCATTTCCTTGAAAAGCCTACGTTGAACTTCCGGAGGTATTCCAGAACCGTAGTCTTTGAAAGAAAATATAATTTTATTATCTTTCCCTATAATTTCAAAGTCAATCGTACCACTTTTTTCACCATAAGAATGTATAGCATTAACAATAATATTATCAAAAACCTGAACAAGGCTACTAACCTCCCCAATAATTACAGTGTCCATATCCACATGTGAGTCCAGATTTATCTTACAATTATATCTCTTGATCTCGTGCTTCATTAAGATATCTACCCTTTTAACCAACTCTCCAAGAGTAAAACTATTTGTTGCCGAGTTGCTAAATTGAACTGCCTGACCTTTTACCGTTGAAATTATGTCTGACATATAGGAACAATGAGGCTTCATCTTTTGAAGCCACTCCTTCATTTCGAAGGCTATTTCATGATGGTCAGAATCTGTTACATTATGATCTTCTATTGATTCATCATATTCCGTTACAAGATCCTTCAAAGCCTCTATTCCACCTGAAATTGACATGATGGGGGTTTTAAGGTTATGGGCAATACCACCTATTAACTGACCTAATGAGGCCAACCGTTCTTGTTCCATAAGCATTTCCTGCTTTTCTTCAATGAATCTGATATTTTCCTTTTCCTTCTCTTGTATCTTATTAAATGCTATTACTAGATCACCGATCTCATCATTGGATGTCACCATAAGCTTTTTCTCTAAATCAATAACCCCTCCATCGGCAATCTCTTTTAGACCCCTGGCAACAACGGATATATCGTCTGCAAGGCTTCTAGAAAAGTAATATAGGACAAGGCAGCATAAGAAAAGTAATACTGCAAAGCTGACCATGAAAAACCTAACCGTATCATTTGATACTATTGCATACTTTATACCTAATATCCATTCTTGACCATCTATGTTTACCCACCTAACAGCTCCTTGAATATCAAAGCCATAGTAATCATAAACCCTTCCACCATGATCTTTTGACATTTCATTTATATACTTTGTAAAGAAAGGGCTTAAAACAAAATCACTTTTATCAATAGCTAAAGCATTACCTTGTGGAGATATAATAAATCTTGTATCATTCTCAGTTTCAAGGTCAATCTTTCTCAATAGATTTTCAAGATCAACTTTACTGTTAATCGCATCTACCTGCTCTAACTCGATTTCCAGTTGGTGGGAATATATCTTAAAAATAAGGTCACCTTTTTCTTTAATAAGCTTTGAATATCCCACAAGGGATGTAAAAAGCAGGGCAACAATAAACATGGGTATCATCTGTATGAAAATCTTTTTTTTCAAATTTATCCTGTTACCAACTAAATTCGCAGGAGAAGATATTTTTATAAGTATCTTTGCAAGAATCCGCTTTGCAAAAATATGTGCTATGACAGCTGTAAGAGTGATAAAAGAGAAAAAAGCTATCCAAATTTTAAAAGTTGTTATACTGAATGTTTTAGTAGATAGAGCATGAATGACTAATATAAGAAAGCTAGGTAATATTATCTGTACAGCATATATTTTATAGGGTAAAGTCATACATCTCTTCGCAATTTTTTCTAGCTTACTATTAGATATGGGATTATCGTCACCTAAAATCTTTTTCCAGTTTTCTATGCCTCTCATCATAAATATAATAGCTATTGATACGCTTATTATGACGATAAAAGTGATTAATGCATACTGTTGAGTGTAGTTTGCATTTTCTAGTTCTCTCTGAAATTGTCCCCCTACTGTCCCCTCAGGATAATTTAATATAAGTGGTATAAGCGGATAGAAAATTACGGCTGTCCCTATCAATATTGCGCTATATATTAGGATAATACTAAGTGCAGTTTTACAACTTGACACAAGCTCTCTGA
>JUEG02000780.1_pt1 | contig 23882 bp, 16 predicted proteins | sample 432341 | NCBI WGS metagenome assembly JUEG02 (sample SAMN02953476, study PRJNA257561) | rock porewater metagenome | biome: terrestrial; feature: Opalinus Clay rock; material: porewater; isolation source: Opalinus Clay rock BIC-A1 borehole | place: Switzerland: Mt Terri URL, St-Ursanne ... | reverse complement strand
GGAGCAGAGTTTTCTAAACTTATTTCAGGTAAGACAAAGGTAGATATTGTCTTAGTTCCTGCAGGCACCATATTTATAGGTGGTTTGGCAGGGGTTTTTGTGGGACCTGTGATGACCTCAGTGATGCAAGGTTTGGGTGACCTGATCAATAGAGCCACAGAGTTACAGCCTATTCCCATGGGTATAATTATTGCTGTGTTAATGGGAATGATTTTGACACTCCCTATAAGTAGTGCTGCCTTGGCCATATCTTTGGGCTTAAGTGGTTTAGCGGCTGGAGCAGCAACTGTGGGATGTGCCGCTCAGATGATAGGCTTTGCAGTGGCCAGTTATAGAGAAAATGGAATTGGTGGTGGTATAGCCCAAGGTCTGGGGACATCTATGCTTCAGGTACCGAATATCATTAAAAATCCTTATATATGGATACCACCTACCGTAGCTAGTGCCATACTTGGGCCTATAGCAACCTATGTGTTTAAAATGGAAAATAATAGTATAGGAGCGGGAATGGGAACCAGTGGTTTAGTTGGTCAGTTTGGTACTGTGGCCGTTATGGCTGTTAAGGAACCCGTGATAACGGTAATTGGAAAGATTGTCTTACTTCATTTTATACTACCAGCTATCCTTGCACTATTGATATCGGAGTATATGAGAAAAAAAGGTTGGATAAAGTTTGGAGACATGAAGCTAAATAGATAGTTTGTAATATATACCTCCCCATGGTATAATAGACCAATATATTATACCATGGGGAATTTTTAATGATGTTTGATAGGAGAGGGATTCTTTGGGTATATATAATAGAAATACATGGAATAAATAAGAAGAGAAAATTTAAAGGGTATGGGAGGAATTTAATTGAATCGTACAAGAGGTGTCGTTGTGGGGATCGTTGCCATCGTATTATTTATCCTTACATTCTTTAGCACCATAATTAATTTTGTTACTGATTTTTTATGGTTTAAGGATATTGGTTATGATCAGGTATTTCTTACAAAGCTAATCACTCAGCTGAAAATAGGGATACCAGCATTTATTATACTCACAGTTTTGATATATTTATATTTATTATCCATTAAAAAGGATTACTATCAAAAGGTAGAAACAGGATATGCAACATTAAGCGAAAAAAGAATCAATCAACTCGCTCTTTTAGCATCAGGTATAGCTTCTCTGCTTGCCAGTATTACTCTTGCTAGTAGTGTTTGGTATGAGATATTAAGATTTTTTAATAGTACGAGCTTTAATGTGGCGGACCCTGTGTATGGTAATGATGTATCATTTTATATGTTTAAGCTACCCCTTATTCAACAGATATACTATATGTTGACAGGATTTGTATTTATGATTGCAGTACTTACTTTAGTATTTTATTTATTAATGATGAGTGTTAGGAGACCAACATTATTTGATATGAATAGGGATACCCAAGAAATGAAAATTCCCCGTGGTATTGATCCTGAAACCATCAAAAAACTTTTACATATTGCCTTTAGGCAGCTTACAATGTTGGCTGTAATCTTCTTTCTTATTCAAGGAGCAGGCTATGTACTAAAAATCTATGGACTACTTTACTCTGAAAGGGGAGTAGCCTATGGTGCAAGCTTTACTGATATCCATGTGAACTTGTGGATATTTAGGATTATGATGGTTTTATCTGTTGTTTCTGCAGTACTGTTTGTAATAGGTGCTAAGACTAAGAAGCTAAAAATTGCCTTAACGGGACCAGTTCTTATGATAGCTATTTCTATTTTAGGAAATATCGTGGCTTTAGGAGTGCAGAATTTTATCGTTTCTCCCGATGAGATTTCAAAGGAACGTGAATATCTGGAGTATAACATTGAATATACAAAAATGGCATATGGGTTAGATGAAATAGAAGAACGAGATTTTCCTGCGGAAGAAAATTTAACAAGAGAAGTCCTGGAAGCAAATATGACAACCGTTCAAAATATTAGAATCAATGACTATAGACCTACTAAACAGTTTTTTAATCAAAGACAGGGTATTCGATTATATTATCAGTTTAATGATGTTGATATAGATAGATATATGATTGATGGTAAATATTCCCAGGTGTTTTTATCAGCTAGAGAAATAGATTACAGTAAGATAAATACTCAGTGGATAAATCAACACTTAAAATATACCCATGGATATGGCGTTGCCCTATCTCCGGTAAATTCGGTGACAACAGAGGGTCAGCCCAACCTACTTATTAGAAATATTCCACCGGTATCTGATATTCCAGATCTTCAGGTGGAAGAACCCAGAATTTATTTTGGAGAACTAACAAACAACTATGTTGTTACAAATACCAAGGAAAAGGAATTTGACTATCCCAGTGGCGATGAAAATGCCGAAAATATATATGAAGGTACAGGGGGTATTCGCTTAGGAGGAGTTAATAAACTTTTATTTGCCATTAAACAAAGAAGCTTAAAGATGTTAGTGGCGGGTAATATCACTCCAGAAAGTAAAATTTTACTTTATAGAAATATTAATGAAAGAATTAGAAAAATAGCCCCATTCCTTGAATACGATGAAGACCCTTACCTAGTTATTAATGAAGGAAAGTTATATTGGATCATAGATGGTTATACAGTAAGCAGTAACTACCCCTATGCACAGCCATATATATCTGAAAATAGGAATTATATAAGAAACTCAGTGAAGGTAGTTATAGATGCATATAATGGGGATGCAACCTATTATGTAGCCGATGAAAATGATCCGGTGTTGGCTACTATAGATAAGATTTTTCCTCAACTACTGACACCCCTGGATGAAATGCCTGATGGAATTAAAGATCATATCAGATATCCACAAGCCATATTTGATATCCAGGCAGATGTATATAGAGTATATCATATGACGGATATAGACGTATTTTACCAAGGTGAAGACCTGTGGGATATAAGTAATGAAATATATGAAAGAGACATTCAACAGATTGAATCCAACTACTTTATCATGAAGCTGCCGGAGGAAAGGGAAGAGGAGTTTGTTCTTTCCGTGCCTTACACGCCAAAGGGTAAGCCAAATATGACGGCATTATTGGTGGCAAGAAATGATAAGGAAAATTATGGAAAACTAGTCATATACAAGCTTCCAAAGCAGAAAAATATTTATGGACCGATGCAAATAGAAGCAAGAATTGATCAAGATACCAATATCTCCAAGGAATTTTCCCTATGGGGACAACAGGGATCCTCGTACATCCGAGGTAATATTTTAACAATACCAATTGAGGATTCCTTGATATATGTGGAGCCAATTTATCTAAGGGCTTCTAACGAAAACAGCTTACCTGAGGTAAAAAGGGTGATCGTGGCATATGGCGATAGAATAGCCTATGAGGAAACCTTAGATGCAGCATTGACTTCATTATTTGGTGCAGCGGTTGAGGCACAACCTGAACCCAATGAACCACAGACTCCTATAACTGGAGATACCCCAGATAACATAAGGGATCTGATAAATAGGGCAAATGATCTGTTCAACACCTCTCAAGAATCACAAAGAGCTGGGGATTGGGGAGAATACGGTAGAAACCTAGATGAGTTGCAGAGGATATTGGAAAGATTAAACCAACTAAATACTGCAGAACAGGAGTAAAATAATAATAAAGACGTCAAAGTTTCCACTTTGGCGTCTTTTAAAGCTTACTTAAAATAATATTCCAAACAAATTATTGTAAACGATTACAATAGGTGGACTGATAATCTTATCTAGGGCATTTGTAATAATTAGGAGAAGAAGTATAAATCTACCCTTAGAATAAATCTCATAATAGAAGCCTTTTTCCTTTAAACCTAACAAACCAAAAAAAATGTGGGATCCGTCTAACGGTGGAACAGGTAGAAGATTGAATACAAATAATACTACGTTAATCCATACGGTATAATCAAAGACATCCATGATTGTGTTATATAAAGAATCTGAAATAAAACTTGGAGGTACATAGTAAAATAACTTCATTATTAAGACAAATACAATAGAAATGATAAGGTTCGTTACTGGACCAGCTAAAGAGACTAGTATGTCATCTCGTCGTGGATTTTTAAAATTACGGGGATTTATTTCCACGGGCTTTGCCCAACCAAAACCAGCCAGCAATATCATAAGGAAGCCAAAAATATCGATATGAACCAAGGGACTAAGGGATAACCTCCCTTGATGTCTTGGGGTATCGTCTCCTAGCCAAACTGCCACTTGTGCATGGGCATATTCATGGAATGCAAAACCGATTAAGATACCGGGTAAAATAAGAAGTGTTTCTCGTAAATCCATAGTAGTTCTCCTTTCATTTTGGCATCGTAGCTATTGTATAATAAAATTTACATCTGTGGTACAACTAAATTAAGGAAAGCATAAGAAAAGCAAAAGCATTTCACAGATAGTGAAATGCTTTTGCTTTTGATAACATATATTTTTTGAAATTGCAAAGAAGGAAATAATCCCTATAATCGTGAACGATGAAGCTTTAACTCATCTATGGACATGGTATCTAACTTTTGGGCTGTCTGTGCAAATTCCATTCTATCAATTAGTCCCTTAGACACCAAAAGTTCTATAATTGTGGCTATAGCCAAGGTGTTCCTATAATCTACTTCCTTTAAATCTGCTATTTGAGCATATAAATCGATGTCATGCATCTATATTCCCCCTTGTATTACTTATTATATGTGTAAGTATTGTCCTAAAAAGGCAAAGTTATACATAGATTAGTATATACAAAGAAGTGAAACTTAATTGAGAAGGAGTTTAACTCCTCTAGATTAGTGTGGATCCTATCCAGGAGCTATACAAATCTATCTCATACTTGAAAGATGGGAGTCTAGAGTTGTTAGCTATCGAAAAAATTAAGTTTATTAGGTGAACAATGTATCTATTTAGTGCATAAGATACAAATATACCCTTTTTTGAGGAGGGAAGATCATGGAGCAAAACTACGAGTTGACAACTGCCCGTTATTTTTTCGAACTGACTAAGCTTTTTTTACAATCCGTTATTGCCTATTATTTTAATAGAGATGATGCAAAGTTAGAAAATCTCTATTATAAAACAATGGATATACATGATCAGTATATTGAGACGTACTGCGATGAAGAAGAGAAGATAGAACGGTTCATGGAGAAAAGTTATGAATTATTAGAGCTCATTTCTTTAAAAGAACAGGAAGATATTCTTACGCTCAAAGAATCTTCAAAAAAGTATATAGGAATAAGGTTAAGAGAGAATATTATTAATAATGTTTATGTTGAGTTATGGCTTATAGGTAAGGAGTTATGGCTATATATTTTTGAAAAACAGGCTATAATGGAAAGACTTATTCCTTTTTTAATTGAGGATCCCTACCTCATAAGTATAGATCAGATCTACTATGCTTTAAAAGAAAAACGGACACCAGGATTGCTGTCTAGGCTCTATGAAAAAGAAAAGAAAGGTGAATAAATAATTATTGTTATTGCAATACTAATGATAGTATGTTAAAATATGTTAAAATATTAGAAAGACTTTGAAGGGAACTAGTAAGCAGTTCTATTTCTTTAGAGAGTCGGTGGCTGGTGCAAATCGATGAAATGTACTGTTGAATCCATCCCGGAGTTACAGGCTGAAAAGTATAGTAGGCTGTGTCGGTTACGACCGTTATATCGTACAAAGAGGACTGTACTACAGTCAATTTGGGTGGCAACGCGGGAAAAATACCTCTCGTCCCTCTACTGGGATGAGGGGTTTTTTATATTCTTATAAAACCTATGAGGAGGAATGTATATGTTGGATATAAGAAGGCTTAGAGCAAATTTAGAGGAAGTAAAAGAATTGGTTATGAGAAGAGGTCAGGGAGACTATGAACTAGATAAGGTAGTTTCCTTAGATGAAAAGAGAAGAACTATCCTTCAAGAAGTGGAGCAAATGAAAAATAAGCAAAACACTGTTTCGAAGGAAATTCCCAAGCTAAAAAAAGAGGGAAAGGATGCATCTTCAATTTTAGAGGAAATGAAGAACCTATCTGAGGATATTAAGAAAAAGGATGAAGAGGTAAAAAATATTGACCTAGAAATCCAAACAATGCTATTGGGTATTCCTAATGCTCCTCATCCTTCAGTGCCTGTGGGTAATACGGATGAAGATAACTTAGAGGTTAAAAAATGGGGAGATCCTACTGCCTTTGATTTTGCATACAAGGCCCATTGGGATATTGGTACAAACCTGGGAATTTTAGATTTTGAAGGTGCTGGCAAAATAACTGGAACTAGGTTTACTGTATATAGGGGCTTGGGAGCAAAAATGGAGAGGGCTTTAATAAACTTTATGCTGGATCTACATACCGATGAGCATGGATATGTGGAGATTTTACCTCCCTTTATGGTAAACAGAGATAGTATGACAGGTACAGGTCAACTTCCAAAGTTTGAAGATGATATGTTCCATATTCCAAGCAAGGATTTTTTCTTAATTCCTACGGCGGAGGTTCCAGTTACTAATCTATATATGAATGATATTTTAGAAGGTAGTCAGCTACCAATATATCATACGGCCTACACACCTTGCTTCAGAAAAGAAGCAGGTTCTGCGGGAAGGGATACCAGGGGTCTAATACGGCAGCATCAATTTAACAAGGTAGAGCTAGTGAAGTTTACAAAGCCCGAAGAGTCCTATAATGAGTTGGAAAGACTTCTTACTGAGGCTGAGGAAGTATTAAAACGTTTAAAACTTCCATATAGAATTGTAAAGCTTTGCACAGGGGATTTAGGATTTAGTTCCGCTTGTACCTATGATATTGAGGTCTGGATGCCAAGTTATAATAGATATTTAGAGATTTCATCCTGTAGTAACTTTGAGGATTTCCAGGCACGACGAGCTAATATAAGATTCCGACCTGAATCAAAAGGAAAAGTGGAAAACGTCCATACCCTTAATGGATCAGCTCTAGCCATAGGAAGAACATTTGCAGCTATACTAGAAAACTATCAACAAGAGGATGGATCAGTGTTAATACCAGAAGCATTAAGACCATACATGGGTGGTTTGGATAAAATTTCAAAATAAAAAAACAAAAGCATTTTATTTGTATTATAAACACAAATTAAATGCTTTTGTTTTTATCTTTTATTTCTTTTATTTAAAGCTTCTTGATGTTCGTTAGACTGCTTCAACCAGCCCTTTAACTTATCCTCAAAGGTGTTAAAGCCTTCATCATTTTGAGGATCTTGATAATTCGTTGTACCCTTGCTCTTTCTAGGACCACGTCCAGATCCAGATCCAGCTGGGGCAGCAGCACGTTTTGGACGCTCTTCTACTACTGGTGCAGGTTGAGTCTCACGAATAGAAAGGGATATTCTTCCGCTTCCTTCCTCAATAGCCATGATTTTCACATTTACCTTTTGACCTACAGTAAGGACTTCGTTAATATCTTTAACAAAGCCGTGGGAGACCTGCGATATATGAACCAAGCCCTGAGTTTTTTCATCAAGAGCTACAAATGCTCCAAACGGTTTAATTGCGCTAACCTCTCCTTCAATGATTGTTCCAATTTCAAATTTTTCTGACATAAACACACTCCTAGCATTCTTTTTTAATTTCTGACATTAGTATAACACAAAATAATGAATTATACAAAAAAGCTCGATTTATATTTTAAAATTATAAATTAAGATCTGTATGAGCCATTTATTTTAACATAATTATAGGTTAAATCACAGCCCCAAGCCGTAGCACCACAGTTTCCATCCTTTAGGTCAATAATTACTTGAATATACTCTACATCAAGAATTTTCTGGGCTGTATCTTCACAGAATAATATTCCAGCTCCGTCCTTAACTACAGAAATTTCACCTGCAGAACTTTTAAAGTCAATACTAACTATATCAGGATTGAAATTGCCGCTGGAATAACCAAGGGAGCACATTATTCTACCCCAGTTTGCATCACTTCCAAAAAAAGCGGATTTCACTAAGTTGGATGATATAACAGACTTGGCACAAAGCTTGGCGTCCTGTGAAGTCTTACCATTAATCACTTTAATCTCAATGAGTTTAGTGGCACCTTCTCCATCCTTAGCAATCAGCTTGGCAAGCTCTTCATTAACATAATCAAGAGCTTTCTTAAACAACCAATATTGATCATTTTCCTCTTTAATGAGGGAGTTCCCGGAGGTTCCGTTGGCTAATACTATTACCATATCGTTGGTACTGGTATCTCCATCTACGGAAATCATATTATAGGTGTCATCAACACTATTCTTTAAAGCCTTATTAAGTAATTGCTTTTCTATATTAACATTTGTAACAACAAAGGAAAGCATTGTTGCCATATTTGGATGGATCATACCTGAACCCTTTGCCATTCCTGAAATGGTAATAGGCACACCATCGATTTCTATCTCAACAGTTACTTTCTTAGGAATGGTATCGGTGGTCATTATCGCCTCCGCAGCATCGTGACCTCCCAACTCAGATAATTCTTGGCATGCTTTCTCAATCCCATCATTTACTATATCCATAGGCATGGGTACACCGATTATTCCCGTAGAACCCACCAGTACTGAAGAGGGAGAAATACCTAAGGACTTTGCGGTAGTACTAGCCATCATAACGGCATCCTCAAAACCTTGAGCCCCAGTACATGCGTTGGCATTTCCACTGTTTACTACTATTGCATGAATCATATCAGACTGAAGGTGTTTACTATTCAACTGTAAGGGCGCGGCCTTTACCTGGTTTGTTGTAAAGGTTGCAGCTGCAACGGCTGGTGTTTCGCTATAAATGATACATAAATCCTTTTTACCACTTTTCTTAATACCCGAGTTTATACCGGAAGCTTTAAATCCAGGAACATCTGTAATACTCTTATCTTTTAATACTTTCATAATTAATCACCCTTTCAGTTTTTTAAAAAATATAATTTACGGTGTCATAGCTATAAGTTTTAAGCCTTGGGCTTCATTTAATCCAAATAGTATATTCATATTTTGAACGGCTTGACCAGCGGCTCCCTTTATAAGATTATCTATTGCTGAGATAACAATTATCCTATTCGTTCTGTTATCAATTCTTAATGCAATATCACAAAGATTCGTGCCTTTCACCCATCTCGTTTCAGGTATTGAATCTATTATCCTAACGAAGTGCTGATCTTTATAAAATTCTTCGTATATTTTATATAATTCCTTCAATTCTATTTTTTTAGCCATATTACCATAACAAGTGGCTAAGATACCACGATTCATAGGTACTAAGTGAGGTGTAAAGGATATAGCCAACTCTTCCCCTGCTACTCTAGATAATTCTTGCTCTATTTCTGGAGTGTGTCTATGACTTCCTACTCCATATGCTTTTATAGATTCATTGCACTCGCATAATAGGGTGGAGATATTGGCGGATCTCCCTGCTCCAGAAACACCAGATTTGGCATCTATTATCACTGAGGAGGGATTAATAATAGAGTTTGCTAATAGTGGAGCTATGGCTAGGATACTGGCAGTTGGGTAACATCCTGGGTTCGCCACCAAGTTGGCCTTAGAAATCTCTGGTTTGTGTAATTCAGGTAGTCCATATACGGATGTTTTTAGGTGTTTAGTAGCTAAGTGATCTAATTCATACCAGAGCTTGTAAACATCAGGATTGTAAAGACGAAAATCAGCTCCTAAATCTACTACCTTTGCCTTTGCTTCCAAGGCCTTCTCTACAATATCAAAGGATTTTCCGTGGGGTAAAGCAATAAATAGTAGATCGATATAAGGCAAACGCTTGAGACTTGAATGAATATCTATGCATTTATCTTGTATGAATCCTTCATAGCTGGGATATGTTTGGCTAAAAGCAATATCTGTATTGTTATGAGAACACATAAAATCTATAGTTGCTCCTGAATGCTGGCTTAATAGCCAAATCAAACTCTGGCCAGCATATCCTGTAGCTCCTATAATGCCAACTTTGATCATTTTATCACCTCTCTCGATTTATAATAATATAAAAGTAATTATACACAAATAAATATAAATATACAACACTAAATATAAAAAAGCATAAAAATATTTAAAAAAAGTAGTTGATAATATATAAATAAATATGTATAATTATTAATAAAATTGAATAAAACGGGGGTATAAGAGTGACAGATTTAGTGAAAGTAAAAATTCTAATTGAAGCATTACCATATATTAAAAAATTCAGGGGAAAAACCTTTGTTATAAAATATGGAGGCAGTATCATGAAAAGTGAGGAAGCTAAGGAGGCTTTCATTGAAGATATCGTATTGCTCAAGCTTGTGGGAATTCAAGTGGTCATAGTCCATGGTGGAGGACTAAAGATTTCAGATCTCCTAGATCGCTTAAATATTAAGACTGAATTTGTAAAAGGCTTAAGAAAAACAGATAAGGAAACCATGGAAGTAGTAGAAATGGTTCTTTCGGGTCACATAAACAAAGGTCTTGTCTCAGATCTATGTAAACATGGCATAAATGCCTTAGGAATCAGTGGTAAAGATGATAGTTTAATACAGACGGAAAAAAAATACTTATATGAAAATGGAGAGCAAATAGATATTGGATATGTGGGTGATGTGGTAAGTATAAATGCCAAGATGCTAATTGATTTATTGGATAAAGGTTACCTACCCATTATTTCTCCTGTGGGCTGTGATAAGGAAGGAAACACCTATAACATAAATGCCGATTATGTCGCCTCCGCTGTGAGTTCTGCATTGTCTGCAGAAAAACTAATTGTGTTATCCGATGTATCTGGTCTTTATACGAATATAAATGATCCTTCCACCTTTATATCAGCTGTGACGGTAGATGATATAAAGGTCTATATAAAGAATGGTGGTATAAATGGTGGGATGCTTCCTAAGATGGAGTGTTGTGTTAATGCAATAAAAAAGGGTACAAAAAATGTTCACTTAATCGACGGAAGTCAACTCCATAGTTTGCTTTTGGAGATATTTACTCATGAAGGAATAGGAACAATGGTGAAAGGGGGCTCATTCGATGAGCAAAGTTAATATGATGAATACCTATGGAAGATTTGATATTCTATTGAAAAATGGAGAGGGAACTTTAGTTTATGATGTAAATGGTAAGGAATACCTGGATTTTGTTGCAGGAGTTGCTGTAAATTGCTTGGGTCATAGTCATCCAGCAATAATAAATGCATTAAAGGAACAAAGCGGAAAAGTGATGCATGTTTCTAACCTATATTGGAATGTTCCTCAATTGGAGTTGGCTGAAAAACTTGTTAAATATAGTCAGCATGACAAGGTGTTTTTTTGTAACAGTGGGACTGAAGCTACAGAAGCAGCTATAAAGCTGGCAAGAAAATATGGAAAAGTTAGTGGAAAACCAGAAAAGCATCAACTTCTATATATGGAGAACTCTTTTCATGGTAGAACCATGGGAGCTTTGGCAGTTACGGGTCAGGAGAAATATCAAAAATACTTTACTCCGCTAATGGATGGTGTACAGGCGGTAAAGTTTAATGATATTGAAGATTTAGTAAAAAAGATGAATAGTAATGTATGCGGAATAATATTAGAACCTATACAAGGTGAGGGTGGAATAATATCTGTTCAAAAGGAATTTTTAAGAAAAGCAAAGGAACTATGCAATGAATACGATGCTCTGTTAATATATGACGAGGTTCAGTGTGGGATAGGAAGAACAGGTAAACTATTTGCCTATGAGAAATATGGTGTGGTACCCGATGTGGTATGCATGGCGAAAGGATTGGGAGGAGGATTCCCTATAGGGGCAGTTATGGCAGTGGAAAAGGCTGCTAAGGCATTTGAGCCTGGTGATCATGGCTGCACCTTTGGAGGTAATCCCTTGGCTTGTGCAGTAAGCCTTGCAGTTTTAAAGGAGCTAATTGAAGGTGGAGTAATCGAAAAGGTTGAAGAAAAAAGTCTTTATATAATAGATAAAGTAAATGATTTTAAAATGAAGTATAGTTTAGTTAAAGGGATACAAGGTATGGGTCTGATGCTAGGAATGGTTCTTATGTCAAACACAAAGGACTTTATAGCAAAGTGTATTGATAAAGGGTTACTCCTTGTGGGTGCAGGACAAGACGTGGTGAGAATAGTTCCTCCACTAAATGTATCCTATCAAGAAATAGACAAAGCTCTATCATTAATGGAAGAGGTTTTGAATGAGATGAAATAAAATAAAAACACAAATGACCACGGTATCCTTCCGTGGTCATTTGTGTGGGTTGAGGAGTCAAAGCTTTAAGAATTTATGTGATAAATGTAATGTAGGTAATTTAGATATTGTTAATTTATTATCTACTTATATTGTACGCCTGTTTCTTTCTACTCAATATTATTTTAAAAAAATATGTAGTAAATTGGGAAAAATACAAACGAATACAAATGTATTTATACGAATAAGGTTGACATAGTATTTTAAAATATGTTAGGATTATTTGATAATAAAATACTTCCTTTAAGTTAGTCCAGAGAGGCTAGTAAGGTATTCACAACTGTTGTACGTTCAATGTTGTATGTTTTAGGGTATGTTTTTAGGGTTTAAGACCCTTTAAGTGAGTTGCCAAAGAAGCATAGAACTTTTAACCTTCAACATATTGTTTTGTGTATAAACCTTCAGCCTTGATGCCGAAGGTTTTTTTATATTCCTAAACCTGATCTTTTAGTATGAATGAAAGAACAGAAAAAAATTTAAAATGTAATTGTATAAATATATATTTTAAAGTATAATTATTAGTAATGATTATGAATAATAAACGCATATTAATTGCTAATAGAAAAGGGATATACATGGACAATGGTCATGGTATATCCCTGATGATTAATAGTATATTATTTACAAAAAATACAAAGCGAGGTGTTTATGGATGAATGGAATTTTATACCTAGAGGATGGTACTGTTATACAGGGTAAAGGTTTTGGAGCTAAGGGTACAGCCATAGGGGAGTTAGTATTTAATACTTCAATGACAGGTTATCAAGAAATATTAACAGATCCATCCTATGCTGGGCAAATTATTACCATGACCTATCCACTCATTGGTAATTATGGAATAAATGGAAAAGAATCAGAATCATTAAAAATTTTCGCCCAGGGATTTGTGGTGAAATCTGCTTCTCAATACCCATCAAACTATATGAGTGAAACCACTTTAGATGAGATGCTGAAGACCATGGGTGTGGTAGGTGTAAGTGATGTGGATACAAGAAAAATTACTAAAAAAATTAGAAATCAGGGAGCTCTCAAATGTGTAATTACCAATGAAGAGCTCTCAATAGCAGAATTAACTGAACATTTGAATAGAGCTAAAGCTAAGGATGATTGGATGAAGGAAGTAGGAACAAAGGAGATTATTCATATAGAAGGGTCTGGACCTAGAGTCGCCTTGGTAGACTTTGGGGCTAAAGCAAATATTATTAGGAGCTTAGTAAAAAGAAATTGTGACATCACCATAGTTCCTTATAATGTTACCTATGAGGAAATAATAAAGCATAGACCAGATGGAGTGTTATTAAGTAATGGCCCTGGAGATCCCAAGGCTGCCACCGAGGCCATAGAAATGGTTAAACAGGTTATCAAAAAATTTCCAGTATTTGGAATATGTCTAGGGCATCAAATACTGGCCTTGGCTGTGGGTGGAGACACCTATAAGATGAAATATGGACATAGGGGTGGAAATCATGGGGTGTATGATATAGAACAAGATAAGGCCTATATTACTTCCCAAAACCATGGCTATGGTGTGGATGTAAAAAGTGTTGAGGAAAATGAAATGATTATCACCCATATTAATCTTAACGATAATACTGTGGAAGGGATGAAACATAAAAAATTGCCGGTGTTCTCAGTGCAGTTTCATCCAGAGGGTTCACCAGGACCCACTGACTCAGATTATTTGTTTGAGAAATTTATGAACACGATAAAGGAGGTGGCACTGTGCCTATAGATACAACGTTGAAGAAGATCCTAATAATTGGCTCTGGTCCAATTATTATAGGTCAGGCCGCAGAATTTGATTATTCTGGAACACAGGCCTGTAAGGCTATAAAAGAAGAGGGAATAGAAACGATTCTGGTAAATAGTAATCCTGCCACAATTATGACGGATACGAATGTGGCGGATAAGGTATATATTGAACCCCTCACTATAGAAAGTCTTGAAAAGATCATAGAGAAGGAAGCCCCAGATGGAATACTTGCAGGCTTTGGAGGTCAAACAGCACTAAACTTGGCAATGACACTGGATGAAAGGGGTATACTGAAAAAGTATGATACTAAACTTCTAGGTATGAAGAGTGACACGATTAAGCAGGCAGAGGATCGAGAAGCCTTCAAGGAACTTATGTTTGAAATCGGAGAGCCCGTTCCCATGAGCTTGATAGCCACAAACCTGAAGCAGTGTGAAGAGTTTGTCCAAGAGCATGGATACCCTGTGATTATCCGACCAGCCTATACCCTAGGTGGAACCGGGGGAGGAATAGCAAAAAATGATGAAGACTTGGTGTTAATTTGTGAAAGAGGCATTCAAAACAGCCCTATAGGGCAAATACTTCTGGAGCAAAGTGTGGCAGGATGGAAGGAAATAGAATACGAAGTAATCAGAGATAAAAAGGATAATTGCATTATAATATGTAATATGGAAAATATGGATCCCGTGGGAGTTCATACGGGAGATAGCATAGTGGTTGCCCCTTCCCAAACCCTAAGGGACAAGGAATATCAAATGCTTCGTCAGGCATCTATTAAGATCATTAGAAGCCTTAGAATCGAAGGGGGTTGTAATATTCAGTTTGCCCTAGATCCTTTAAGTAATGATTATATTGTTATAGAGGTTAATCCAAGGGTAAGTCGTTCCAGTGCCCTGGCATCAAAGGCAGCCGGTTATCCTATAGCAAAAATAGCGGCTAAAATAGCTATAGGCTTTAGTCTTGATGAGCTCAAGAATTATGTTACGAAAAATTCCAGTGCTTGCTTTGAACCTACACTAGACTATGTTGTGGTGAAATTTCCAAAGTGGCCCTTTGATAAGTTTAATAAGGCAGCAAGAGTTCTGGGAACCCAGATGAAGGCTACGGGAGAGGTTATGGCAATAGGAAGAACCTTTGAAAGTGCTCTCCTTAAGTCTATAACATGCCTCGAGGGAAAATTTACAGGGGTGAGAATGTTTAATATCATGGATATGTCTGATGAAGAGCTATGGCAAAAGATTGGCCTTTGTGATGATGAAAGGATTTTCGCCTTGGCCGAGGCATTAAGACGAGGGATTACCATAGAAAAGCTCCATGATTTTACTAAAATTGATCCATGGTTCTTGTATGGAGTGGACAATATCGTGAAAATGGAAGCGAGATTAGCTTCAGAGAAAATGGATGAAAAGCTTCTATATGAAGCGGAGTCCATGGGATTTACGGATAGAGAAATCTGCGATCTATCGGGATGGATTAGAGAGGATCTGGAAAAAATCAGGAGGGAGCATAATATCTACCCAGTATTTAAAATGGTAGATACCTGTGGTGGAGAGTTCGATGCAGCCACACCATATTACTATTCCTGTTATGAGGATGAGGATGAAAACATTATCTCTCCGGAGAAAAAAATCTTGGTTGTAGGCTCTGGCCCAATAAGAATAGGACAGGGTATAGAGTTTGATTATTGCTGTGTCCATGGAGTATGGGCAATAAAGGAAGCGGGCTACCAATCGATAATAATAAATAATAATCCTGAAACAGTAAGTACGGATTTTGATACTGCGGATAAGTTATACTTTGAATCCCTATATATTGATGACGTCATGAATGTAATCAGAAGGGAACAACCTGAAGGAGTTATACTACAGTTTGGAGGCCAAACCTCAGTGAACTTAGCTCCAAAGCTATACGAAAGAAATGTTCCAATAATGGGAACCTCCTTCCAATCCATGGACTTGGCGGAAGACAGGGATAAATTTAGAGCTTTCCTTGAAAAACTGGGTATTCCAAGTCCCATGGGTTCAGCAGCCACTAGTGTTGCAGAAGCATTTAAGGTTGTAGAAACTCTAGGGTATCCTGTGGTGGTACGTCCATCCTATGTTATTGGAGGAAGGGCAATGCAGGTTGTCCATGACAGTGAAGGGCTTACAAAGTACATGGAGGAAGCGGTAGATCTGCTATCTAAGTATCCGATCTTGATTGACAAATACATCAAGGGCACTGAGATAGAGGTAGATGCCATTTCAGATGGAGAGGACATCCTCATACCAGGTATCATGGAGCATATTGAAAAGACAGGAGTACATTCAGGAGATAGTATCACCGTATATCCTACTATTACACTGAACGAGGATACAATGGCTAAACTGTTGAATTATACTAAACGAATAGCAAAGGAACTAAAAATAATAGGACTTGTTAATATTCAGTATGTATTTGATGGTGAAGAAATATATGTAATAGAAGTAAATCCGAGGGCATCAAGAACAGTCCCGATCCTTAGCAAGGTTACGGAAGTCCCTATGGTTAAATTGGCTGTGGATTCCATGCTGGGACATAAACTGAAGGATAGTTCATTCGGAACGGGTCTAATGACGAACAAACTATTTTATGCTGTAAAGGTTCCTGTGTTTTCTGGTGAAAAGCTGGCGGATGTGGATATTTACCTTGGACCTGAGATGAAATCCACAGGAGAGGTGCTGGGTATAGATACTGACCTTAACAAGGCTATATACAAGGGTTTTAGTGCTTCAGGAATAAAAATACCTACTTCAGGAGGACTTTATGTATCCTTTAAGGAAGTAGATAGAGAAGATGGCTTGGAAGTAGTAAAAAGTTATTCAGAGCTGGGCTTTAAAATATTTGCTTCAGAGGGCACTCGTAAATTTTTATCCGAGAACCATCTAGACTGTGAAGTGATTTCTACGGACAAGGTTTTACCCTATATGTCCGATGGAACCATAAATATGATTATAAATACTCCAACTAGGGGAAATAATCTTGAGAGCAAAGGGTTTAAAATGAGAAGAAAGGCCAGCGAGTATCGTATTCCTGTCTTTACCTCCATCGATACAGCAAGAGCTTTTGAAATAGCCGTTAAAATCAAAAAAGAAAACCAGGAAATAACCTTTAATTCCTTGGACACTTATTTGAATTTAGTATAATGAAAAGCATATAAAAATTAATTTTTAGAGTTGATTAAATACTCAATAAATTATATAATGGATGAAATTATATAAAATGCGCTGAATGGTAGTAGTAAATAATACTTGTCTTAAGAGAGTCGATGGTTGGTGAAAATCGATGATAAAGATTATTGAATCCGACCAGGAGCTGTATGGGAGTAAAAACCTATACCGGGATTTCCCGTTAAAGAAATTAAGACTGTTTATACAGTGAACTAAGGTGGCACCACGCGGATAATTAATCCCCGTCCTTGACTATTAAGTTAAGGATGGGGATTTTTATATTTTTACAGAAAGAGAGGGGATATGTAAAATGGAAGAAAGAAAAAAAATTATTGTTACTGAAAAGATGGCTGAAGAGGGCATAAAGCTTCTGCAAGAAGAATTAGAGGTGGATGTTTGTTTTGATATTTCTAGAGAAGAGCTACTAAAGATCATTGATCAATATGACGCAATCATCGTAAGAAGTGTAACAAAAATCAATGAAGAATTGCTAGCTGCAGGTAAAAAGCTAAAGGCAGTGGGTAGAGCAGGAAATGGCGTTGATAATATAGATGTGGCAGCAGCCACTAAAAGAGGAATTATAGTGGCCAATACACCTGAGAGCAATACCATGTCTGCAGCGGAGTTGGCCATAGGCTTGATGTTGGCTCAAGCCAGAAATATTCCATGGGCAAATGATTTTATAAAGGGAGGAAGCTGGGATAGAAGTCGTTTTAAGGGGGTAGAGCTTTATAATAAAACCCTAGGAATAATAGGTCTTGGACGTATAGGTGCCCTTGTGGCTGCGAGAATGGCGGGCTTCGGTATGAAGGTGGTTGCCTATGATCCGTATATCTCTGATGAAAGATTTACCCGTTTCAATGCTGAGAAGAAAGAAAAGCTAGAGGATCTACTAATAGAGGCTGACTTTATTACTGTGCACACCCCAAAAACCAGTGAAACCAATGGAATGATAGGAGATAAGGAAATAGAGTTTATGAAGGATGGCGTAAGGCTTATTAATGCGGCTAGAGGTGGAATATACAACGAAGCGGCTCTAATAAGGGGGTTGCAAAGTGGTAAATTAGGGGGAGTTGGTCTTGACGTCCATGAGAAGGAGCCCTGCTATGGAAATCCACTGTTTGAATTTAAAAATGTGGTTGTAACTCCACATCTAGGAGCAGATACAGTAGAGGCTCAGCAAAACGTGGGGATCACCGTAGCTCAGCAAGTAATTAACGCGTTAAAGGGGGAAATCGTGCCCAATGCCGTTAACCTACCCACCATACACAGAGATGAATTAAATGTGATTAAGCCTTATATAGACTTGATGGAAAAACTGGGTAAGATGTACTACCAAATCCATCAGGAGCCTATAGAATATGTAAGTGTGAATTATTGGGGCAATATCGCTTCGCAAGATGTGGAGATGATAACCATAGCCTTTATCAAAGGATTATTACAGCCCGTGGTTGAGGATAAGGTGAACTATATCAATGCTAGACTTTTAGCTGAACAGAGGGGTGTTGGTATAGATCAGAGAAAACTAAAGGAGCATTATAATGGTTATCTTGATTTTGTTGAAATAAAAATTAAAAATAAGAAGGGCGAATTTGTATTGGGAGGAAACTTATCCTCTAAACGGGAAGGTAGATTGGTTCAAATCGAGGGTTACGAAGTGGATGTAAACCCAAGTAAGTATATGTTATTTATACAAAACATGGACGTCCCTGGGGTTATTGGTAATATTGGCAGGGTATTAGGTGAAGAAAATATTAACGTGGCCACTATGCAGGTAGGACGAAATGTCCCGGGAGAAGTGGCTATTATGCTAATGAACGTAGATGACCAAGTAAACCAAGGCGTTTTAGATAAGCTGGTGAGTTTAGAAAATGTATTATGGGCTAAATGTATTAAATTATAAAAATGTGACATATCGGCGATTCGTGAATCGCCCCTACAATGAAAATTGTTGCTGGGACATATACGGTCGGAACGGTTACAAACCGTTCACTACATTTTAAGGTTGAGGTTGTATGTTAAGATCTACAGATATTTGTAGTGAAGGGTCTGTGACCCTTCTTGCATTTCCGTTACCCATTACCCATAACCGTTTGTGAAGGATCTAGGTTTTCTAGAACATTCAACATTCAACAACACGTAGAGACGAATTCATTCGCTACACTACGTGGCATATTCTACCAATACGACACAAAAATAAATTTATATAATAGGGAGATATGTCCATAACTATGTTCTCCCATTTAATTTCTTCTGGGAATATGATTTGTTCGTTTACATATACATTAAATTAAGTATAATATGAGTATCAAAACTGTTTCTGGGAGGAAAAAATGCTAAAAAAAGTTTGCATCTTAATATTTGCAATATTATTCGTAGTAACGGGTTGCAAGGGGGCTGTGGCACCACAACTCCAAGTAAACACTATCATTACTGAAGATATTAATGGGATAGATACAAATAAGCTGAATCATTATACGATTAACGTAGTTTTCGATCCAGCTGAGGCCACTCTAAGGGCTAACCAAAAGATCGACTACATAAATAACGAAGAAACCACATTAGAGGAAATATACTTACACTTGTACCCTAATAGTTATAGGGAGGCCAGTACAGCTCCATTCCTCTTTGATTCCTTCAATGAAGCCTATCCTGAAGGTTTTAAACCAGGGTATATAGACATAAGTCGTCTGTTGTTGAATGGAAGTGACTCTGAGTATCAACTTGAGGGCCATGGACAAACCATTATGAAAATATCCTTGGCAAATCCATTAAAACCTGGAGAATGGTCAACTATTCAGATGGAATACACAATTAAATTACCTCCTGCACAGGAACGTTTTGGTTATGGAGAAGACACCTATAACTTCGGGAACTGGTATCCTGTGGCAGCGGTATTTGATGAAACAGGATGGAACCTTGATCCATACTACCCGATAGGAGATCCATTCTATAGTGATGCTAGTAATTATAAAGTCAAGATTGATACGCCTACCAACTATATAGTAGCAGCTTCGGGGAATATCATTAAGGATGAAATGAAAGATGATCGTAGGATGTGGGAAATAGAAGCAAAGCTCATGAGGGATTTTGCATGGGTTGCAGGAAATAACTTTGAGGTAGTTGAAAAGGATGTGGAAGGCACTACCTTAAAGATGTATTTTATAAAAGATAAATTATTAAAGCAAGATATTATGGACTATGCCACTAAGGCTGGAGAAGACTCTCTTAGAATATTTAATAATGTCTTTGGAAAATACCCCTATGGTCAGTACTCCATAGTACAGACGAATTTTCCAAGTGGAATGGAATACCCAGGCATAGTTTTTATAGGAAAACAATATTATGACAAGGTTTGGGAGGATTACCTAGAGATCGTAATCGTCCATGAAACAGCCCATCAATGGTGGTACGGAATAGTGGGAAATAACGAAATCGATGAGGCCTGGCTTGATGAGAGTATGGCTGCATACTCAGAAGTAGTATACTATTCTGAGCTATATGGAGAAGAACAGGGTCAAAGTTATCATCGGTATGCTAATGAGGATCAGTATAATCAATCCATGAAGAGCATTTATAATAAAGTGGTCTTAAAGCCACTTCCTGATTTTGAAGGTTGGGGAGATTACGGACCTTTGGTTTACAGCAAAGGAGCGATGTTTCTAAATGAAATCCGTGAACAATATGGTAAGGATAAGTTTTATGAAATTATGAGCAGTTATTATGATGAATACCGATTTATGAATGCTACCACACAGGATTTTAAAACCGTATCGGAAAAAGTAATCGGTGAAGATATGGAAGTGCTATTTAGCAAGTGGCTAATGGAATAATAGTAGTAAACAGAACCACAGGATAAATATACCTGTGGTTTTATTATTTCCCATCCCTTAATATTAATAGATATAGGAGAGCTGAGGGGAGTGGATGGCATGAAAGGATTAATTACGTTGTTTATAGGTATGTTTCTAATATTGAATCCTTTTTATGTCTATGGACAGAATGATATTCAGATCAACGCTAGGGCAGCTCTACTCATGGAGGTGGAAACTGGAAGTATACTTTTCCAGAACAATATAGACGAACAAATGGAACCTGCCAGTATAACAAAACTTATGACTTATTTGTTAACCATGGAGTCTGTAGATCGAGGAGAAGTAACCCTGGAAGATAGAGTAAGGATTAGTGAGATATCCCAAGCTCAAAGGGGTGCCACCTATTTCCTAAAGGCCCATGAGGAAGTAGTATTATCGGAGCTTTTGGAGGTCATGATGATCGTATCAGCCAATGACGTGGCTACAGCCATAGCCGAGCATGTGGCAGGAAGTGTAGAGAATTTTGTGAAGAGAATGAATACAAGGGCTCAAGAGTTGGGTTTAACAGAAACCAGCTTTGTTAATCCAAATGGCATGCCTCAAAAGCCAAAGGGGAATATGGTTACTGCGAGGGATATGGGGATTTTGGCAAGCTATATCATTAAAAGTTATGGAGATGAACTCATTCCTTTAACAGATAAAGAAAGTTATACAAATCCCTTAAGAAAGTTCACCAAGGAAAATACCAATGGTTTATTAAAGGTAATTCCCCAGGTGGATGGATTAAAAACTGGATATACCGATGGAGCAGGCTATTGTTTGATTTCCACCATGATCGTTTCCAATGACCTGGATGATGAAAGAGATTTTAGGTTAGTAGCCATAGTCTTAGGTACTGCCAATGAAAAGGCAAGAGTAGAGGAAAGCAAAAGGCTATTAGAATACGGAAAGAATAGCTACTACTACAAAAAAATAGTTAAAAAGGGTGAAATAATAACAGAAGTATATGCCTGGAGTTTGGAAGATTATCCAATGAACTTGGTGGCCAAGGAGGATATCTGGGTTTTTGGAGCCAAGGAGAGACTTATAAAAAATCGTTTAGTTCAGATCTTAGAAAACAGGTTTTTCCCTGTGAAAGAAGGAGAAAAGCTAGGAAAACTTGAGCTTACACTATACAATGATGAAGTGTTAGATGTGGATTTGGTCAGTGACAGAAGCATTATAAGGTTTCCTATTCATATTTATATTAAGAAATTTTGGATGTCAGCCATGGGATTATTAAGGTACTTTTTGTTCTTACCAGCGTCATTGTAATAGATAATCAGTTGCATGGGATATAGATTCATAATATAATATATTTAATAAATGAGTACCTGTCATCTTCACTAAAGTGAAGGATCTTCCTGAGCTAAGAATGATGATTGAGTGCGAATAAATAGAAAAAGGGATGAAGAGATAATGAACATAAAGATCGATGAGAAGGTTAAGCAACATCTTAAGAACAAGGGGATTAATGTTCTGACGGTAGAACTAGAAACTTCAGATTCCTGTTGTATTCCTACATCCCTACCCCATGTAAAGCTAGAAACTCCTCAGGCAACTGAAAAATACGATCTTTTTGAAAGTGAGGGAATTACCGTTTATGTATACAAAGGGGCGGTTGTGAAGAATGCCCTTAAGCTTACACTGCATAATTATCTTCTTTTTAAAGAAATTGAGGTTTCTGGAATTCAAATTCTCTAATCTGTCAATACTGATAAATGCAATGGAAAATATTTATGCATTGCAATATCAGTGGTTTTATGGTATTATCTAGGTTGTCAGTAAAACTTGAGCACCCGTAGCTCAGTAGGATAGAGCAACGGTTTCCTAAACCGTGTGTCGGACGTTCGAATCGTCTCGGGTGCACCACTCAAGAATCACTTATATAATGTATAGGTGATTTTTTATTTCTTTTAAATAAGTTTCATCTCACATCCTCACTTCTGCAGCAAAAATCAGTAAAAAACACCCGTTAGCCTAGAATCAAGTGGGGACGGTTCTTGACTTTGACAATCAAGTGGGGACGGTTCTTGACTTGAAGAATCAAAGTGATATACTTGAAGTAAAGTTGTAAGATGAGGTGATATGGTGCCACGACAAGCCAGAATCAGAGGAAATTTTTCAATTTATCATATTATACAAAGAGGTAATGAGAAAAAACCAATCTTTTTATCTGACGAAGATAAAAAGATGTTTATTCACACTCTTTTCAGAATGAAAAACAAATATGATTTTCATATTTACAGTTACTGTATTATGGATAATCATGTGCATTTGCTAATCTACGATAATGGAAAAAATATTTCTCAAATAATTAAAAGTATTAATATTAGTTATGCAATGTACTTTAATAGAAAATATAAACGCGTGGGACATTTGTTTCAGGACCGATTTAAAAGTGAATTAGTTGCAGACGACACCTATTTAATCGAGGTAAGCAAATATATACATAATAACCCGGTAAAGGCTGGAATTGTTAGAGAACCTGAACAGTATCTCTGGAGCAGCTACAATATATATATTGGAAAGAAACAAGATATACAAGGCTTAGTTGAGCCAAGTAAAATTTTGTGCTACTTCTCAGAAAACAAGCAAAAAGCTATAAATATGTATAATAAGTACGTAAAGAGACATGACGAAGAAAAGCTTAAAATAATGGATATAGAGGCTAATATAGAAGATGATCAATGGGTAGATGAGGAACATATTGGATCAATGCAGCAAGCATTAGATAAACTCACAGAGCTTGGATTAAAAGAAAATTTGACATTAAACCAAATTATTAATGATAAGCAAATTAGAAATAGGATGATAAGAATCATAAGGAAGGAATCTACACTGACCTTAAAAGAGATAGGAGAAGTTTTTGGGGGTCTCTC
>JUEG02001351.1_pt1 | contig 23902 bp, 25 predicted proteins | sample 432341 | NCBI WGS metagenome assembly JUEG02 (sample SAMN02953476, study PRJNA257561) | rock porewater metagenome | biome: terrestrial; feature: Opalinus Clay rock; material: porewater; isolation source: Opalinus Clay rock BIC-A1 borehole | place: Switzerland: Mt Terri URL, St-Ursanne ... | reverse complement strand
CTACCATAGTGTACTCAGCCCAGTCGAACTGAGCTTGATCCCCAGGAGGTGTTTCTATTCTATCGGTAGCACTGCTATTAATTTTACGCTTTTCATCCTTAAGAATATTAAGGTATCTGTAAACCGGGCCAATGCTACCTGTATAACCTAGAAGTTTTAGTTCTCGAAAAATTCGAGTTCCAATGAAATTGAATTCTGGTTCTAGATACCACCTTCTAATCTGATTTTTATAGCCGTCGATTTTTGTCGTGTTTACAAGCCGCATATATTTGGGTTCTTCTTCAAGTTTAATAAGCTTTTTGACAGTATTTTTGGATATCCCCAACTGTCTTGATATAGCCTTGATTTTCATGCCGCTCCGATATAGTCGTTTTACTGCGATCCAGTCTTGCACATCTTTCATTCTCCTCCCAGATATCCTTTCTCTATGTAATTCCTGCTGACTGAGAAAGGATATCTTTTTATTGCGAGGGGGTCAATATTCAATGAAAGAGTGGGGTCAGGTTTCAGTATAAATCAATACACGTACCAGCGGCTTAATGTTTTAGGGGTTACCTATTCGATATATCATAAGGGGGATAGTATGAGTTTATTACAGGCGATGCCTACGCCGCATTAGCCTGACCCAAGTTAAACATGACAAATTCAAAGTAAAAACGCCGTGGAGAAGGCGTTATTTTTATTGCCTAAAAGATAGGCCTAATGACGGATTATTAGCCCATAGGCGGATCCGATTAGAGTTTTCACGGATTCCGAATCATCAACATACTATGCCATAGAAGAACAAGCCTTAATGGTTTGTGAAGGAGTGGTAATCTGTGGCGGCTGAACTGATAATTTTGATCGGATTTGTCTATGCAATCGTAGAGTCTCTTGAGAAGTTAGGCTTAAGTAGAAAGATTGCACACTTGCTTGCAATTCCTTTAGGAATCCTCAGCAGCTTTGGCCTGCTAAACTGTACCTCGATAGTAGAGTATTTTGCAAAAGGATTTTTAATTGGAATCTGTGCAGTTGGAACTTGTGATACTGCTTGCAACATTTTGGCTAAGTTTAAGGATACCAATAAATGATCATAAAACGCATAATAAGACCTCATGGCCAAATTAACGGCAATGGGAGCTTGAGAACCTGGATTTTGGCAAACCCTAGGAGGGCAATGGATCATCAAGGGGTTTGTTATCATAGCCATTATTATCACCCTTGTAGCGATCAGACAGAACGTCAACCCTCAATTTCTAGCCAGCATATTTGGAAAGTGAGGTGAGTAATTTGGGCGAATTCGGAAATGAGATTTTTTGAGATTAACCTTAATAAAAATGGCTTATTCCATGCTATAATATTTAAGCATAAATTCAATTAAGCAAATTAAATAAATAATTGTGTAGTATATTAAAAACTTCTCTTGATAAGTTTTCTAATAAACGGAGTGTGGATATGCTAAACGACGTACTATTGAATGCAGCAATTCTAATTGCATGCTTAAGTTTAGGAAATCAGATTTTAATAAATCACGACATTGCACCTACGTCACCTCTTAGATTGAAGTTGTTTATTAGTATAATGCTAGGAGTATTAGGGATATTTCTGATGATCAATAGCATTCAAATAATGCCAAAGATAATACTAGATTTTAGAAGTACTCCAATACTAATAAGTGCAATTTATTGCGGATTTATGCCCTCCATTCTTACGGCTTTAATAATTGGGGTATTTCGTTTATTGTATCTAGGTATTTCTTTTACTTCCATACTGGGACTAATAACGGCTTTAGTAGTTGGTATTAGTTGTGGTCTTATTTCTGAGCTTAAGATTAGCAATCGTGAAAAATGGATTTATATGAGTATTTGTATTTTATTAATCCCCACAATAGGATTTGCTATTTTATTGAATAATCAACATTTATTAGGTGGATTATTAATAGTATATTGGTTAGGTACATTTCTTACTCTAAGTTTGGTTTATTTTTATTTACAATTTCTTCATTTTTCAAAGCAGAATTATAAAAAGTATAAAAAGGATTCCACTAAAGATCACCTTACGGGTTTAAACAATGTAAGGACGTTCGATACAGAACTTAATAAAGTAACTAAAAGATTAACAAATAATAGCTTAGTGGCATTACTCTTAATAGATATTGATTTTTTTAAAAAGGTTAATGATGAGTATGGTCATCAGAATGGGGATAAAGTTTTAGAGGATTTAAGTAAGATCTTACTGAGTTCAAGTAAATCTTCTGATATAGTATCTAGAAATGGTGGAGAAGAATTTTCGATAATAATGACAGATTGTCCACGAGAAAATGTATTAAAAGTTGCAGAGAGGATTAGAACTGTAGTTGAAAAACAGGGTTTTTCTTTAATTGATAACAGGATTATTAATATTACAGTTTCTATTGGTGTTTCAATTTACCCAGATAATCATATTGATAAGTTAGTCGAGATTGCAGATGCTGCGTTATACAAAGCAAAACGAACAGGTAGGAACAAAGTTATTGTTGAAACGTAGATAGTCCATCATTTTAAGAATGTTAGCCAAATGACGTTCCATGCCTATTGATGATTATTTATTTCAGATAAAAGGGAGCACTTTTCACTTTATTAGGTGTGAAGAGCTCCCTTGTTTTATTTGTGAAAAAAAGCTGGAACCATTCAGATCAAACAAATTCATCAACCCCATGGCTATGATTCACTGCTTTTTCTTAGACAGTGAACAGGGAATTACGCCTGAAGTTATTAAGGAATTTCAGCTCAGGATAAACACAGTGCATTGGAAGGAAAGAACGCCTACGCAGTTAAGATCCGGGGTTTTTTTGACCCAGGTTTATCATCATATTTTAGTTTTTCGCTAAGCCTGTTACGCCAATGACCTTGATCTGGAGGCATCACAAAAAAGGTCCCTCCGAAAAACGGAAGGACAAAAGAGTTTAACTACATGAAAAAGACTAAAACAGCCTTCGACATATTATACTATATATTTACATATATGTGTTAAAAAGTAACTTGGTAACTTATAGAACTAAATGTAAAGACCCCCTCATTTGCCAATGGGGGGCCTTCTAAAGCAATAAGGAACGGTTTTTCCTTATTTTACAAATCATTTGAATTGAGGATATTTCATATATAAGTTTGAACTCTAATTAAGCCTTTCCTATACCCCTTGCTCCATAGTCTAGTATCGTAGTTGTGATTATCAAGTGGTATACGTATCTCGTCTTCAAGATACTGTAAAATTAGTTTTAACTTCTCGTATAGTATTATTTCCGAAATCATGCATATCCCCTCCTCATAATAAGCTATGCAAGAAATCTTAGATGTGGTACAAGTAATTACCTGTTTTAAATTATAATAACTAAAAAGTAACCTGATGCCAATCTCTACCATCCTAAGGTTATGACACTAGGCAAGGATTTATCGAACTGATACATAAACTCCTCAAATACATGCAGGGGGAGTTTTTTCTGATCCTTTAGTCAAACGAACTCTCTCTAAATATTTCACTTGATAAGTTGGTCAAAGTAGTAACCCCTTTTAAATTTTCAAGAATAGAATATAAGGGGAGGGTTTGATGTGAAAGTATGTATTGATCCAGGGCATGGCGGTTATGATCCAGGAGCTATGGCTAACGGGTTGAAAGAGAAAGACCTAACGCTGGACATTTGCCTCAAATTAAAGCCATTACTAGAGTTTAACGGTATAAATGTAACCCTCACTAGAGAAGGGGATTACGCTGTTGGGCATAATGAAAATAACCTAAATGGAGAGTTGTGGGCGCGAGTCAACAAGGCTGAATCTGCAAAGGTCGATTTATTTGTTTCCGTCCATATAAATGCAGGTGGAGGCACAGGAGTTGAAGTTCTTATTATCGGTCCTGGCGGACGAGCGGAAAAGGCTGCAAAGAAGGTATTACCCTTTCTTGTTCAGGCTGGTGGTTGGGCAAATCGCGGAGTCAAAACCCAGAATGTCATGGTGCTCAGAGAAACGAGTATGCCTGCCATTCTAACGGAGAATGGATTTATCGATAAAGAAGCAGATGTGGCCAAGCTAAGGGAACCAAACTTCCGACAGACACTTGCAGTAGCTCATGCTAAAGGGATCTGTGATTATTTTGGTATTAAATATAGGGAAGAGATTTCGTCACAGCCCAACCCTAGTGTTATGTATCGTGTTATTTTGGATGATAAGCAGACTATGGCCTTGAGTTCTCAAGACAATGCGATCTTTGAGGTGAAAAAGGCAGTTGATAGTGGTCAAGCGCTAAAGGGGGTTGTACAAAGAACATCAGACGACGTAAACATCTTCGTGTATGATCCAGCCCCAAATGTAGTGAAAACTCCAATTATGGGTACCGAAACGATCACCATTATGCAATGTTCGCAGTTTCTATTAAAGCATAATCCTAATGCGCCGGATATTATTCCTTTCTACAAGAAAAATGGGGAAATCCTTGGCCTTAGATGGGGCTACGCAGTAGCCCAAATGATTAAAGAAACGGGCTATCTTAAATTTAATGGGGCAGTAAAAGCAGAGCAAAACAACTTCGCGGGTATTGGAGCTGTTGGAGGTGGAGCTCAAGGCGCAACATTTTCTACCAAGGAAGAAGGGGTATTAGCTCATTTGGAACACTTATTTGCGTACGCTTCAAAAAGTCCTTTGCCAGTTGCAATTCCTAAAGTAGACCCCCGCTTTGACCTAGTTACGAGAGGAAGTTGCCCGAACTGGGAAGATCTAAATGGACGTTGGGCAGTTCCAGGGAATGGGTACGGCGAGGACATCGTAAGAATATATAATTTGATTGCGAAAGAAGTTATATCCGGCGACATTGAGGAAACGTCTATACTAAAGAAAATATATAAACTTATATCAGATTACTATGAAAGAAAGTAATACTATCGTTATCAAATAGCTCTAACTATCAGTCATTATGTTATTATGTATATTGTATAATCATAAAAAACACTATAGACACCCTTATTTTTGGAAGCTATAATGAGATTGCTTATATTTAGAAACAAGAGAGCAAAGGGGCTCTAAAAGCGACGTTTTTACAAACGCCTTTTAGAGCCCCTTTTTATTATGGGTAGAATGTGTTGTTAAGGGAGTATCCATTTCATTCAAAGAGACACTTGGATAAAAATAGTAATATAAGGGGGATCGATATGACGACGTTAGATACTGGGGATATTTCGTTTGTAGTTATATGTACACTCGTAGTCTTTCTAATGACGCCTGGGTTGGCATTATTTTATGGTGGAATGGTTAGAAAGCGGAATGTGCTTTCCATTATGATGCAAAGTTTTGCTGCCATGGGAATAGTCACAGTTATTTGGGTATTATTTGGTTATTCCTTAGCCTTCGGACCAGATCACGGGCACCTAATAGGCGGACTTGATTGGATAGGTCTTAGAGGAGTTGGCCTTTCTCCGAATCCTGATTATGCTCCTACAATCCCACATTTGTTGTTCTTTTTGTTCCAACTAATGTTTGCGATTATTACTCCAGCAGTTATCAGTGGAGCAACAGCTGAAAGACTACGTTTTACGGCATTTGTTTTGTTTATAATTTTTTGGAGTATATTTGTATATATACCTTTAGCCCATTGGGTATGGGGTGTTGGTGGATGGATGCGTAATCTTGGAGTCTTGGATTTCGCGGGGGGTACGGTTGTTGAGGTGGCTTCTGGTGTGTCTGGGCTGGTAGCAGCCTTTGTAATAGGTAAACGATTAAAAGTGGGGTACGAATGGAACATCCCGCATAATATGCCAAACGTTCTTTTGGGAGGCGGGTTACTGTGGTTCGGTTGGTTCGGATTTAATGCTGGAGGAGCAATGGGGGCAAATAGCGTGGCAGTACTTGCTCTTGCGACAACTCAAATTGCTGGGGCAACAGGCATGATTGGCTGGGCTCTGGTCGAATGGCTCCATCGCCGTCAAGTAACGGTCTTTGGAGCGGTAAGTGGAATCATTTCCGCCCTTGTGGCCATTACACCAGCAGCAGGATATGTTTCAACAGTCAGTGCCTTATTGATTGGTTTTATTGCTGGAGGAGTCTGTTATGTAGGTGTCAGCATTCTTAAAGCCAAACTGGGATACGATGATGCTTTGGACGCCTTCGGGATCCATGGGATTGGAGGGACTTGGGGGACAATCGCCACTGGGATTTTTGCCGACTTAAGCCTTAATCCACAAGGTAAAAACGGCTGGATTAATGGAGGAGGATTTGAACCCGTTTTAATACAGATGCTTGCAGTCCTAGCTACTTATATATTTGTTGGAACGATGACATTTATAATTTTGAAGGGAATAGCTTTGATTACCCCCCTAAGAGCAAGCGATGAAGAGCAAGTTAACGGATTAGATTTAACTCAACATAGAGAAAAGGCTTATCCGGACTTCGAACTTAGTGATAATGTCTATATTTAAAGGGCTGCATCACCATGTTCACCTGTCCGAATTCGGACTGCATCAATAACATCAAAGACAAAGATTTTGCCATCTCCAAATTCCCCGGTTTTTGATGTAGTAACAATGGCTTTGATCACTTCTTCGGCTTTTTCTGTTGAAACCACGACTTCTAGTTTAATCTTTGGAAGAAGTTTGGTAACGATTTCTTGACCACGGTAAATTTGGGTGTAACCTTTCTGATTTCCAAACCCTGAAACATTAGAGACGGTCATTCCATTTACGCCAAGGTTTGATAGAGCAACCTTCACGTCATTCATTTTTTCAGGTCTAATAATAGCCTCGATTTTTTTCATAGTACCACCCTTATTTCTAGTTTTTGCTGCCAGACATTCAACTTATTATATCAGAATGTTTCTATGGATAAAATCCTTCCAAGCGAAAAGCCGGGCTTAAGCCCGGCTTTGAGGTGTCTTTTTTTTGAATGGAGAATTTTTGCCTCGATCTGGTTTCCCTGTCTGTGCTTTATCCGTTGCCTTATTTGACATCTAGATGCCTCCCCTGTCTTAGCTAGGATTATACGTTGTTTGTCCATCCCGGCCATAATCTGTCCGTCCGTCCTGATCCGCTTGGTGGCTATAGGGTAGGTCTTCACGTTTAGGAAATGGTTTTTTACTTTTCTTTGGTTGATCCATAAGTATTCCTCCCTATTGTTGGAATACCTTTAGAATACCCTATGATTTAATAATTATTAGCATTGAATTAGACTTTTCCCACGAATTTAAAATCCTTAAGGATACCAGTCATTCCAGGCTTCCAGTATGCAGGTACCCCAAGACCAGTCGTTTCTTCATAGATCAGTCCCTGTATAACCCGAATAATCTCAGAGACGTTACGGCCAACCTCGGGAGGATAGAGACTGGCATACTGTACCTTATGATTAGGAGAAATAATAAAGGTAGCTCGGTAAGCAATTCCTAATTCTGCTCTAAGGACGCCATATTGATATGATATGGAGTGTGAACGGTCAGATAGGAGGGGATAATGTATGGTACGTGCAGAGGGAGATGTTTCTGCGAAGACCTTATGAGAATAGACACTGTCTGTACTAATAGCTAAAGTTATTACACCAAGTTTTTGAAATGTCTCCTCTTGGGCAGCCACGGCTGCCAATTCTGTCGGTCAAACAAAGGTAAAATCGCTGGCATAGAAGAATAGGAGAACCCGTTGATTTTGGAAATCCTTTAGGCGAATCGTTACTTTTTTACCATTTTGGTATGCCTCGGCTTCGAAATCTGGCGCATGTTGGGTTGGATAAATCATGTAGGAACCTCCCCTCAATATACACTCTGTTTACTCTATGTTATCCAGAGGTAGTTTGACACGTTAGGGTAGATGGAGCAAGGGAATCATCCTACAGCCTTTAAGTTTGGGATATAAATGACAAAAAAAGATCTCCTTAGGGTCTAAGGAGATCGAAATAAGAGGACTAACTACATGAAGAAAACGAAAAAGACTTGATACTATTATATGTAGGAATATGTCGTATTATATTATGTCTAAAGCATGAAATATTTTACATTAGTTTGCTCCAACTTCAGGCTAACATTAACAAAAAGTTTATGTTGACATGATATAAACTAGATGTTAGACTCAGCGTAATGAATTTAATTAATAAGCTCTTATCCGGAGTGGTGGAGGGACTAGCCCTATGAAACCCGGCAACCAGCTTGATGCGCGACGATGTCATGGCGTGGACAAAGCATGGTGCTAATTCTTGCAGGAGAAGATTTTCCTGGCAGATAAGAGGAGTGTCGAATATTTGAGATTTTGGCCTCTTCTATCACAGAAGAGGTCTTTTCTATTAGGTAATTTTTCTCTCGTCTATAGTTTATTAGTACAAGGGTGTATCAAATCTGGAGGTGGAGATCGTCATGGGTGTAGAAAAAACATATGCAGAAATTAATGCAAAGATCAAAGCAGGTAAAGCAGTAGTGGTGACGGCTGAGGAGCTTATCTCCCTAGTAGAAGAAAAAGGCCTCTCCAAAGCAGCCCAAGAAGTCGACGTGGTAACGACGGGCACCTTCGCTCCGATGTGTTCCTCGGGTGCCTTTTTAAGTTTTGGGCATACAGCCCCACGTATGAAAATGCAGAAAGTTTGGCTGAACGGGGTAGCCGCTTACACAGGAATAGCGGCAGTTGATGCCTATATCGGTGCGACGGAGATGCACGAAGATGATCCTCTTAACAGTAACTATCCGGGGGAATTTAGATATGGCGGAGGACATGTTATTGCGGACCTCGTGGCACGCAAACCTGTTAAATTAAAAGCACTAGCCTATGGTACAGACTGTTACCCTCGTCGCAATTTAGAAACGACTATTACATTGGATGAGATCAATGAGGCAATTCTATTTAATCCTCGCAATTGCTATCAGAATTATAACTGTGCCGTCAATCTAACTGACCGAACGATTTACACGTATATGGGAATGATCAAGCCCAATTTAGGTAATGCCAATTTTTCTACAGCAGGACAACTGAGCCCGCTTTTGAAGGACCCCCATTTCAAAACAATTGGTGTGGGAACAAAAATTTTTCTCGGCGGCGGAATTGGTTATGTTGCCTGGAACGGTACTCAACATTTTCCATCCATGATTGACTCAGATGGTAAAGAACTGGGTAGTGCAGGGGGAACACTGGCTGTTACAGGGGATCTGAAGCAAATGAGTCCGCGATGGCTTGTTGGTACCAGTTATCTAGGGTATGGAGCAACCCTGAGTGTTGGAATCGGCATACCGATCCCAATTCTAAATGAGGAGATTGCCCTATATGCTGCTAAGAAGGATGAGGAATTGTTTGCTCCCGTAGTCGACTATGGGGAGGCTTATCCTTCATTTACTCCGGGTAATCTGGGATATGTTAGTTATGCAGACCTTAAGAGCGGAAAGATCACTGTCAATGGTAAAGAAGTATCCACGGCTCCTTTATCGAGTCTGCCCCGGGCCCGTGAGATCGCAGCTACTTTAAAAGGGTGGATTCAAAAAGGAGAGTTCCAGTTAACAGAGCCGGTTAAAACTCTTCCCTCACCCGCTGATGGCGTTATCGCTCACAGTTTAAAGGAGGATTGATGAAAGTGTCGCCGAAGAGAATAGTATTGCGTTTTGGAACAGACATCTCCGTTAAGCCTATTGTGTACCGCTTGGTTAAAGATTACGATTTAGTGGTGAATATCGTGAAAGCGGACGTCAACCCGCAAAAAGAAGGTACAATGATCTTAGAGGTTACCGGAGATCAGAGTGAAAACGGACTAAACTATTTGCGAGATCTGGGGGTTTCAGTTCAAGCCCTCAATCAAGAAATCGTACGCAATGAAGAGAAATGTGTCATGTGTGGAGCGTGCACCGGGGTTTGTCCAACGGGCGCCTTATATATGGAACGCCCATCGATGGAAGTGCGCTTCGATGGAGATCAATGTGTTTTTTGTCAGCTTTGTGTGAAAGTCTGCCCAATGTGGGCCATGGAGGTTCGTCTGTAATTGGATTTTACGGAACGCACTTATCGGGAGTATCACCGCCAAGAGGATCTTGTACATTTTCAGATCGTTGTGGAAGAAACGGATTTGGATATTGGAATACGAAAAGAACGATTTTCCCCCGAACTGGTAGAGTGGGTAGCAGAAACCATTCGCGTCTGTCGCAAGCCACTTGAAGATTATATTCAAGTTGATCATGATTTTGTAAGTTCTTTAACACCATACACAGTTTTATCAGATGCTCCAGTAATTGTTCAGACTATGGCAGAAGCCGGACGCCTTGCCGGAGTGGGTCCCATGGCTGCAGTTGCAGGAGCCGTGGCAGAATGGGTTGGAAAATCCATTGCCAAGCGCTCCCGGGATGTGATTGTGGAAAACGGCGGGGATGTTTTTATGCGTACCAGTCGGATTCGCAAGGTTGGGATTTATGCTGGGGAATCCCCTTTGTCCAATCGAATTGCAATTGAGGTTAAACCGGACCAGACTCCTCTTGGAATTTGCACATCCTCTGGAAAAATAGGTCACTCCTTGAGTTTTGGTCAAGCCGACGCCGTAGTTGTCCTTTCACCCTCGGTTCCCTTAGCGGATGCAGTAGCCACGGCAACGGGAAACCTTGTTCAGACTGTGGAGGATTTAGAAGGAGCCCTTGAATTTGCTTCTCGGATTAAAGGGGTTACGGGTGTTCTAATCATAAAAGACGAACGCTTAGCTGTTTGGGGAAATGTAAAGCTGCTACCGATAAAAGCTTGTCATCCTGAGCACAGCGAAGGATCTTAGCCCCATCGTTTTATTAGTATAATTCCGTACGAAAGGACCGAGGCGCCAGCCTCGGTTTTTCTTAAAAAAAAGAAACCTCCCCGTCGGGAGGTTTAAGTTTTTGCGCTAATGTCTTTAATTTCTTTTATATAACTTGTACAATACAAATTTAGCACGAATTGAAGGAGGAATCAATGCCCATTTTTTAGGAGTTTTTGATAAAAGGAGTTAATTAATCATAAAACCAAATTTTAGAATAAATTTATGTTCCATTTTGAATATATTCTCGAAATTGGAAGGAAACCTCCACCTTTTATCGAAACTAAATAGAAAGGGGTGATAATTTCTGAAACGTTCAAGACTCATTGTTATAGGATTTTTATGTTTAACTTTATTGGGATGTGGGGTTCAACCGACGTTAGCACCAAATAAAATTTCAAAGCCAGGCGTTGGAGGGTCAGGGGAAATATCCCCGGAAAAAGAACCAAAAACTCCTGTCCGAAAAACCGTTACTCTAGTGGCAACTGGGGACATTCTAATGCACAATACTCAAATAGCCTCCGGTCAGCAGGCGGACGGAACCTTCCGATTCGACACTTTCTTCGCTCCTGTAAAATCCTTAATTCAGTATGGTGATTATGCTTCTACCAACTTTGAAGCAGCAATGGCGGGTAGAGATTCAGGTTATACAGGATATCCTAAGTTTAATAGCCCGGATGAAATGGCTGCAACTCTTAAAGAAGCAGGCTATGACTTGGTCATCACCGCGAATAACCATATTTTAGATAGAGGTTACCCGGGTGCGATAAAAACCATGAGAGTCTTAAGAAATGCAGGATTAGATATTGTAGGGACATATCAAAGTCAAGAGGAGAAGGATACCTATTTGATTAAAGATCTAGGGGGAGTCCGAGTTGGGTATCTGGCTTACAGTTATGGAACAAATGGGATTCCAGTTCCAAAGGAACACCCCTATTTTTTCAATTTCCTCAATCGGGAGACAATCTTAAAGGATGTTAGTAACCTCCGACCAAAGGTGGATGTTCTAGTTCTCGTGTTACATTGGGGGGTTGAATATAGCCTACAGCCAACGGCGGATCAAAAAGAACTGGCTCGTATCTTCCTTGAGGCGGGAGTGGATGTCATCCTAGGTAGTCACCCTCATGTAATTCAACCCATGGAAGTTATGAGAATAAATAACAAAGATAAGTTTGTTATTTATTCAATGGGCAATTTTATTGGGGATCAACGTGGGGTTGAACGGAATAGCGGAGTAATTTTAAACTTGTCCTTTCAAAAGGACGTGAATGCAGGGGAAACTATTCTAAAAAATGTATCATACACCCCAACCTATTCACATAGTTATCGGGACAATGGGCGTCTTCGTTTTCGCGTAGTGGATGTTAAAGCTGCCATTCGCCAAGTACAAGAGGGCAGAGACCCTTACCTAAAGCCTTCGGATTTGACAGTTTTGAAACAGGTCCTTGCGCAAACTCAAAGGCAATTAGGTACACCATTTAATAACGAAGAGGAATAGACTCCCCAGATGTATAGTTCACAAAAATCTTCATATCCACATAAATTAAAGGGATTAGCTAGTTAATGGCTAATCCCTTTAATTTACATATCCATACATCAACCCATACTAATTGCGTGGGTTTATGATTTTTGCTTTGAGAAGCTTGTCTATTCTAGTGATATTTTAGGGTTTTAACCGATAGGATAGGTTAAAGTACTTTATTAATCGTCCGGGTTGGGTTGTAGGAGGTTTTACGTTTTGTGCCTTGAGCGAGGCGAAAGGGATGGTTAACAATTATGAAGAGAACTTTAGTGGGGACATTCAATAGAGTACCTAACGGTGATTTTTTTAAAAAAGGCAAAACCGAAGCCGATTTTCCTGAGGCCTGGTTAGAAATTGGAGGGAATTATCAATCGAATTGGATATTCAATCAGGAACCTTATGAAAAACCATTTCTGAAGATCAGTAATAAAACGGCCCTACGAGCAGGAATCATCCAAATGCGTAATGCATCTCTTAGACTTAGAAATTCAAAGGAATGGCTAGTTAAAATTATCCTAAAAGGTGATCAGTCTAATACACAGGCGTATTTGCGCATTTACCCGATCGTTTCTAAGGGAGAAGTATTGAAGCCTTGGGATTATTCTTACCCGCTAGGGATAGAGCCAGAACAGATTAAGCAAGTCGTTAGTGCGGGGTCTGATGTTGAGTTCTTGCGTTTGGAAACTGGAATTTTAGGCCCAGGAGCATCAACAATATACAAAATAATTGCCTATTCACTTTCTCCAAATCATATGAAAAGGCGAGCAAAGAAGTCTAGGCAACAGGTCCATCAGATCAATTCTATACAGACGATTGGAGAAATCATTAAACCCATTCAGCTTGCTTCGCCAATTCCTCTCAAGATCCCAGTGAATGTCCAAGCCAATGTTAATGCTGATGTTAGAAATCTCACACCAATTCGAGATAAAGTTCAGATATTTGGAAGCAATCAAGTCCCTATAGCAACATCAGTAAGTGGTCGGGTACAAGTAGAAATTAGCGGGCACGGATTTTATGAAAGTTTAGAAGATGTTACGGCTAGTGAAACAATATCGTCAACTATTACTCGAGATATTTCGTCACTTACTCGCTGTTCCTTTGCAGTTTATAATTCTGGCAGCCAGCTTGCATACGTACAGACAGAGCTTAGCCCAGACGGCGTCCAATGGACAGAAGAGGGAACTCCAAAGAATATTCGTCCAGGAAAACTAGCCATCATTTCCCCGGAAAAGTTTTTGCGCTATACAAGATTGACCTATTGGGCTGAGACTTTAACTCGGTTAAGAATTTGGGTTCAAGCTCAAAATTGAGGATGTTTACATAACCTATTTAAATAAAACCGTGATTTATAGGTTACCAAAAATATCTTTTTGAAGGTGGGTCGGAAATGACTGATGCGAACCAAGTCTATAATAGTCATTTCCTATTGTGGCAAGAAGGTCATCCGGACTTTCCGGATGGTTGGGCTCAAACGGGCGGAGATAGAGCGACTCGGTGGGAGTGGGTGGGCCTACCGGATGGACCGAGAGCAATTAAAATTGAGCATCCTTCGGGACCGAGAGCGGGGATTATTCTTGAAAGTAATGTCGTAATCCCTGCCGGAGAGGGACAACGATGGGAATTTCGAGTGGTTCTACAAACGGAACCCGCAGAGACTCCTTGCTATATACGAGTGTACCTCGGCGCTGTAAGTCAGTATTTATTGACCCTACGACCAGGTTCAGAGCCAGAAGACTATAGTCGAGTTTTTTCTACGCCAAACGGCGTGACAGGAATTCGAGTTGAGGTAGGGATTCTCGGCGAGGGATTCGTCACTATTCACAAAATTCAGGGCTGGAGGCTCTACCCTAAGCGAGAATTACGGCTCGACGAAAAAGGGCAACTATATGTCCGACACATCGATTCTATTGGGAAGATCCAAGCTCCAGTCTCGGTTAGATTGGTTAGCCCAATTCCAATACCTGTGGATGTAAGAACCCCACTCCAAGTTAAAATGTCTGGAAGAAGGTATTTACAAAGTGTTGAATCAGTGACTTCATCTAATATTTCTCTGGCAACCATGCCCAAAGATGTTTCTGAGCTAAGTGCCTATTCCTATGCTGTCCATAATAACGGAACTGACGAAGTCGTGGTTCAATTGCAAATAAGTCCGGACGGAGCAACTTGGACAGCGGATGATATAGAACATGTTGTATTACCGGGAGCTCTGACAGTGTTTACCCCCAATCATTTTCTCCGTTATGTTCGCATTATTTATCGATCTCAATTGCCCAACCCTCTCATGGTCTGGTTTCAGGCTCAGGGCTGATTCGTTAGACAATCCAAAAAAGCAGCCCTCTCACGAACGTTCTGGGTTTGCAGGAAGGAAACAGAAGAACCTCCCTTTGCTTCCTTGGAACACCATAAGCCCCCTGGAATATAATATAAGTAAATAATGTGATTTACAGAGGGGAGACAGGCATGGACGGACTAGCATTGGTTTTTTTCTTAGCAGTTCTAGTAGAGAAGGTCGTTGAGATCTTTAAGGATATAGTTTATGCTATCCCAGTTTTTCCGGATAAGTTTAGACCACTTACTTTGGAAGTATTGAGCTTAGCTTGTGGTGTAGTTCTTGCATTTCAGAGCGACATTAATGCCTTAGAACTATTGGATGTTAAGATTTCTACTCCTGGGATAGGTATAGTGATCACGGGACTGGTAATAGGAAAGGGAGCAAATTTTGCTCATGATTTTTTCCATACCTTCGGCAAGAACAATAAGAATATAGGGCGGTGAGGCGTTCAAAAGGTGTCCGAATCCAGTCTCACGATTTAGGTCCGAATATGGTTTCTTAGGTTAACTGGATTTGGACAAGTATAGATTTAGATATGAAAGTACCCTTTTTACTACTGTTTCCATTGTACCAAATGAGGAGTAGGATCTAAGATCGAGCGATAGTGTTCTAAATTACCATAGGTGCCGTTAGGATCAAGCTTTTTATAACGATAGTATTTTGCCAAGCGGTCTTGGGGTCTGACCCAACCGAGGTGTTTAATTCTAAGGGGGCTAGTGCTTCCGCGTAAGTCTGTAATATTCATGGGGAACCTCCCGCAATGCTGAGGGGTTTCTTGCCATTTTGCTTGGAAATCCGGAATGTTGCGTACGATAAAGGGGCGATACCATTTGTGGGCCTGCCAAAGTGAATCTTCACGGTAGTAGTTTTCTGTCCAAAGATCGAAGAGTCTAAAACTAACATAATCGATATCTGAAGAGTACTCTAATAACTCACGCAGCTGCTTAGGACCATCTTCTTCGAACATCTCGTCAGCGTCTAAAATAATAATCCATTCTGAATGGGTGCTCACGGCCATTTCCCAGAGTTGTTTACGAAGGAGTATCTCGTTATAGAACTGAGGTTCTTCGTTAGAGAGGAGAGTTAAGGGGATTTCCTGGAGGATTTCTTGACATAGCTGGATAGTATTATCTTCGCTGGCATCGTCTAATAGAACGGCATGATCTATATACTCTGTGGCCTGTTTCAGAACCCTTTCTAGATACCGTCCGGATTCATTATGAACTAACATTCCAAGCGTGATTCTGCCGGGGATTATCCTCTGTTTAGAATTTACCTGGGATTGATCCAATCGCGAGATCCCCACCGAAGTCTCGTTGCTTATTTCTAGCTTAAAAGGAGTCGCTTGCGTCTTGGCACAAGACAGGTTTTCAATATACTCTTGCAGTTTATCAAGTTCAGATTCACGGTAGATATGAAAAGGCGGGTAGTAGGTATCAGCATAAAGTTCTAGACCTAAGGCTGCAGCCCTTATACAAAAGTGTCGGTCTTCTCCGGTAAGTCCTAGGTTGTATAGTTCGCCGAAGGATGCTCCTCGCCTGAGGGCTTGCTGACTAATGAGGGTACAGGCCCCTAACCCACCGACTTTATAGGTGCCTGGTTGGGAAAGCATATGCAGAAATTCTTGAGTTCGTTTAGTTATTTCCGCTTCACTGAGTGGCTCTCTTCTCGATTCATATAAAGTATACTGATCCTCCATCCACACTTGGGGTAGAGGGATAAGTTCAGGTTTCCAGCGGGTCCAAAAGACTTCAGAGACGATGTCTTTTTTTAGCGAAAGCAAATGGGTCAGAGTCTTAGGATTTAGGTAGAGATCAGAGTCTACGAGAAAAAGGTAATCATATCCTTCATCGAGGGCTATTTCTATAAACTTATCCTTATAACCAGCTACTTTCCAGATTAGGTCCTCCCGCCAATGGTGGGTGGACTCGTCACAAAGGTAAGTGCTCTTTGTTTTGGTATCGCCTGGGAGAATTCGGACATTAGGACGCTCATTGGCAAAGCGAGAGAGCAGATGATGGTCATTATGATCATCAATAAAGATATAATCAAGCGCCACTCCGCTAGTCTCTAAGCGGATGATTGAAGTTAGAAATTCAGAAAGGATTCCTTCATGTTGCTTGACAGGACTGGCTAGGAGAACACGACAGATCATAATTTTAGCTCCTTCCAGAAACTGAATTTATATTAATTTACTCTTGCAATCGGCTAAGTGACATAGAATCAAGAACGCTTTTTTCAGTGTGGTATTAACTTGGCTTATAACATGGAAATTTCTAAGGGCTGCATCTTTCATCAAGCCCCTGCGACATAACTCAATTTCCTTAAGCGCAAGTACCAAGCATTGGCGGGCAACCTTTTGAGATATATCAGAATTGGATACGGTTACACTATACTCCAAAACCTGTAGGAGATGATTAATGTCTGAGAGTTCCTGATGACAAAAAGGGGGGGTATTAATGGTTCGGTAGAACGATAAAAGATACATAACAAGGTAGAGTTCTGAGTTCATACTGGTCATCCGAGGAAGCAAAACTTGCCAGGATTCAGCTTTTGGCCAGTTATCAACAAGCAAGGTGCGTTCAAATAAACAATCAATTGGATAACCCTTACGAATCAACTCAATATACTGCTGTATTGAATAAGTCGACGTAGGCGTAGCTTCTAGGGCACGAGTGTAAGCATCTTGAGCTTCGGGAAAATTCCCGGCAGATTGATGGGCGTCGCCAAGCAGACAGTTTACCTGGCAAGGGGTTGCTAATTGCGTAGTTCCGATAGAAAGTGACTCTGCGAAGTCCTCAGCCGCTTGATTGTAATTCGATTGTTGAAGGTAGGCAAGTCCACGAAGATAGAGTAAATCTGCTTGATCCGGATACATTGTCAAAGCCTTACCTAAAAAGTCAATTAATTGGGATGCTTCTTCAAGACGGAGATAGCCAAGTGCAATATTCAGAAGTACATCTTCAAAGTACCCCTCATTACCTGACAGGCGTGTTAGGGCTTTAGTTAGGTGATTTAGCCCCTCGAGGATAGAGTCTTGTTGATAGTATTCAAGCCCAAGGCAGTAGAGGAGGAATGGATTATCTGGACCCCGCTTGAGTTCCTGACGAATGATTTCGCTGTTTCGAGAAAACTTTTCCTTAGACACTTGACGATCTTTAAGGTAACCATAGTGATGAATTGTGAGTGGAACCGAAGCTAAACCGCTGCCGTTATTGACTCTAAGAATAGAAGGGGCCACTTGTTCATGAATAGCTCCCTCAAATCGATAATCAATTCTATTGCGAAATAAGCGTACAACCTGATCTTTAGACGCACTTGTTGTTGAGTCAAGATGATTAAGGACTCGAAGAAAATATCCTTCGACCTGGCTGTCGTTTAAAAGTTTGTCGAAGGATAGAGGATCTATTGCTTCAAGAACTTCATCAGCATCTAGGACAATAATCCAATCCGAAGCAGCTTGTTCTAGGGAGAAGTTCCTGGCGGCTGCAAAGTCCTTCGTCCATTCTATATGAAACAGTTTTGCGCCTGCTGCAAGAACTAATTGAGGAGTATGATCGATACTTCCTGTATCCACCACGATGAGCTCATCCGCTACATCTCGGACGCTTTGGATCGCAGCCAATAAACAGTCTTCTTCATCTTTGACGATCATACATAAGCTAACAGTTGCTTTAGTTTTCATGAATAACCATCATCTTTCTACCACCATATTTACTAGTAAATTGACTCTCCAGGTCCTGTAAGCGTTGGTCATAGTCACTGAGAAGCCACTGGAAACCCTCCTCAGTGGCTTTTATGAGTGTTTCAAGGGCAAGGCAGTAACTGTCAACCATAGGGTTATGAAAGAACTCATGAGATTGATAACGCTTACAATCAACGAACAGTTCAGTAGTTACTCCGAAAAGTTCCTTCTCTCGAACGTTTCGCGGAAAGGGAGGGAGAGGTTGATGTTGTATAAGCCGGATTAACCATAGAAAAATATGAGCCTCACCACGGGTCAAATGATTTCCCCAAAGCTTAATAGCCATGGTTCTAGCTTCCGGTAAATCATCGAGCAAGATAAGTGCGACGATTGAGAGTATTTGGGCAGAGTTATAATGAGGGCTTTGACTTGATATTTGGCGTAAAACGTTAAACCCCGTTTGAATTCTGCCAGAATAAATACAATACTTGCCGTAGAAAAAAGAGAAGCCCTCATTTTGACCTTGATCTTTATGACTTTCCAAACAGCAAAAGGCTTGCTCTACATGATTGGAGCGGAAAAAAAGCTCGGCCGAGGTCAGGCAAAGTAGGGGATCCTCAAACAATCCTAAATCCTCTAGACGGTGATAACAAAACGCGGGACCTTTATCACTAAGCAGGTTTAAAAAAAGAGAATATAGGGGGAAGTGGTACTTCGGGTTGAGCTTAAGGGCCGTTTCATAAGCCTCTCTTGCTTCGAGTAGCCCTCCAATCCTTTCATAACAGAAGCCTAAGTGATAGTAAGCAGAAAAACTTTCCGTACCTGTAATATGACTAAGCACTGCTGGGGGGCGACCGCAAGAAATTGCCTGATTAAACCATTTCAGTGCAATGGAATATTCTTCTTTTTCTTCGAGCAAAAGTCCGCCAAGAAAGAACAGATCCGTAAAGTTTGGATAGTGTACGCTGGTTTCCAGACATAGAGCGAGAGCTTCGTCAAGATGATCTAACTCTTTTAAGCAGAGGAGGAGATATTTTAGAGCAGGAGCTCGAAAAAGCAGGTGATCATCGCTTAGAGTATGATAGGCCTTTTGCAAGAAAGGGAGAGCATATCCTGCCTTACCTAACATGAGCCACTCGACCCCTAGGTAATAATGTAAAAAGGGATTATCGGGCTCTTCACAGGAGGCTTTTTTCAGCAAGGTAAGGTTACGATTTCGTTTACGATGACGGAGTTTTAGTGGTAGAAATCTATGCTTTATGATAAGGTCTCTAGCTATACCGACGTCGTGTTGATCTGGAAGGGAGACCTGTTCATGAATTTTACCAACATACTTATATCTCCCGTTGTTTCTAAACAACCTGAGCACATAAAACGTATTGTATTCTTGTGCAGAATCTGAAATTGGGTTAAGAAGAGGAAGCAGGAATGATTCTTTATCGTTTTCTCGATTTATCAGGGAATGAAGATTGTCTTGATCTTGGCAGATAACTTGTTCGTCGGCATCTAGCGCCAAGATCCAGTCACCAGAGGCATGTTCAATAGCAAAATTACGGGCGGCACTAAAATCATTTTGCCAAGAAAGGAAGTATACATTTGAAGTGTAACGCTGAGCAATGCTAACAGTATCATCGGTGGATCCAGTATCGACAATAACGATTTCATCAACCAAATCTTTAACGCTGTCCAGGCAATTGGCTATATGATCTGATTCGTTTTTTACGATCATCGTGAGGCTAATCCGTTGCTTCATGGTTGGACGAGACCTCCTCTAGTAACTTCCTAAAAACGTCGTTCTCTGGGTGCTTTTCTAAGGCTTCCTTGAGAATGGTCTGTCGCCAAGCGGTATAGAGCTCGATAAGACGGACGTAGTAGCTAGGAGTGTCCGGGTCTAATTCGAGAGCATGTTTATAATGTTGTTCAGCTTCGGAAAGCCGTCCTAGGTGAGAGAATATCTCGGCAAGCCGGAAATGAGCTTCTGCTGAGGGATCTGCTTCAAGAACGGTTTGTACAAATGGAATGGCTCTGCTTTCCTCTCCATAATCTACAAAGATTTGGGCAATTTTCAAAGAGTAGTCTGCTAAGCTTTTACGATGAAGGGCCTTTAAGAAAAACATCGCGCGTTCGATTTCTTGCATAGCAACCAAACGCTGGAAAATATCAAGCAGAAGCAACATCCCCTCCGGCCCTAAAATTAATTGCGGAGGAGGTGCTGTTTTTTTAATAAACATGGGGAAGAGGGAGAGTACTCTTTCGGTATCTTCTGCTAAGCCAAGGGCGTGAAGTTCTTGCCAAAGGGTACGAACTTTCTGAGGTTTATTCTGAATCCAGAAGCAAAAGAGCCTATTAACCGTGGCTATGGGGTATTCTGGGCTTTCCCTAGAGAAGTCTTCAAGAAGTCTTACGGCTTCAAAGAACCGTCGCTTCTGAATAAGACAAATCGCTTTTCTAAGTTTAAGATCTGATGAAACAGGGAACCCATCCTCAGCTTGGTCCAAGTAGTGCAGGGCGAGGTCATAGGCACCGTGCCTAAAATAAATGTCCCCCATAAGACGGTTGGCCATTGGAGTGCAGAAATTGCAAACCTTTTCTAAGCATTCCATCGTATAAGTCGGTTCTTTGGTTGGTTTTAGAATATGAACTAGGTGTTCCAAAGCATGGGTAAAGTGCGCATTGTCACGAAGGCTAAAGAGGTAGTACTTGAGAGCTTCCTCTTCATCTAAAAAGGCCTCGGCGATTTGCGCCAGATAGTAATAGGAACGAAAACCCCTGACTCCGCCAAAGGAAGCATATTGAGGTGGTTGTTCAGGCATAGTGAGTGCTTGAAGAAAGGCCTTTCTTGCTGGAGAATATCGCTTTAAATCAAGTAAGATGAGACCCGTATAAAAGTAAAGATCTGCATAGTCCGGGAAGAGCCTAAGCCCTAGGGCAGCAGTATTAAGTGCCTCTTGTGGTTGGCCTGAAGATTGTTGGGCCATTACGATATAGCGAATGAGTTTGGGAAGGTAGATCGTATTGGGATCAATATCTGTTGCAGACTGGATAAAGACCCTAGCAGCTTCTGAATAGCGCTCAGCGCGAAACAGCTCAACCCCATAATGATATTGAAGTAAGCGATTCGTAGGGTTTATCTCCAGTTCTTGTTCAATCAACCTTAGGTTGCGTGACTTTTTATCTTTTTCCTTTATTACTTCGTCTAAATAACCATGATGAATGATCGTAAGATTTTCAGCAATCTGGTAACAGGCTTTTGGGTTTTTCTGCAAAATGACATCAGCGATCTGTTCGTGAATCGCTCCATGAAAGCGGTACTCACGTTTGTTGCGGAAGAGCCGAAACACAAGATCAGGGACAGTCTCGATCCAGCCTTCCTTCCCAAGATAATTTATAATTTTGACAAAAAATCCTTCAACTGCTTTATTTTTAATTAAGGGGATTAAAATCTCCCGACTATTAGGCGATAACTCTTCATCAGCATCTAAAAATAGAATCCAATCCCCATGAGCCAGCTCTAAAGAGGCATTTCGAGCATTACTGAAATTATTATTCCAAAGGAAATGATGAATAACTGCGCCATATTGGCGAGCGATTTCACAGGTAGAATCGGTTGATCCTGTGTCGACAACAATGATCTCATCGGCAATACCAGATACACTCTTTAAACACCTGCCTAAGTTTAGAGCTTCATTTTTGACAATCATACATAAACTGATCTTTTCCGCCATAACTTGTTTGCCTCACATATCTTTCTAGTTTTAATACTATATGCATACAAAAACTGAAACTTTACGTCGAGAAAGAGAATAACATGTTAGTAATGCGATCTGGATAAATATGGATTGTTACGAAAGAGAGGGAATGTAAGGCATGGCGAATTTTAAGATTTTTCAAGACAACCCCGATCAGGCAAAGGTCAAGATATTCGGGAGTAATAACGCCGCATTAAACACGGACGCCTCTGGAAACCTGACGATCACTTCTACTGGTTTGGCTATTACCTCGCCGACTAATGGCTTAGCAATTACGTCAACGGGTTTGGCAATCACCGCACCGACGAATGGCTTAACCATAACTGCAGCGGCAGGAGGGCTAGCAATTACGCCACCAACAGGTGGGTTAGCGATTACACCGCCGACTAATGGCTTAGCAATTACGTCAACGGGTTTGGCAATCACCGCACCGACGAATGGCTTAACCATAACTGCAGCGGCAGGAGGGCTAGCAATTACGCCACCAACAGGTGGGTTAGCGATTACACCGCCGACTAATGGCTTAGCAATTACGTCAACGGGTTTGGCAATCACCGCACCGACGAATGGCTTAACCATAACTGCAGCGGCAGGAGGTTTAGCAATCACACCGCCAACAAATGGTATTCTCATCACATCCCCTGGGCTTGCCATAATCAGTGCAACGACAGATGTTTCTGCAACCCGTGCAAATATCATTGATACTGCTGGGAGTGGAGATACAACCTATACTGTCTTAGGAGTTGAGACATGGAGCTTTGGTGTTGTCAACGAATCATTAGCTGCAAACGCCCAGGCAGTGGTAAAAATGCAGATTAGCCCTGATGGGACACACTGGTTAGATGAGGCTGGCCCTGTTACGATTAATCAGAACTCTTTGACTACGTTAGTTTCTTCGATATTCCTAAAGTATGCGAGAGTATACTATAGTGCTGTAAATGCAGCGAGTGCGGTTACCCTTAATATTTTCTTTCAAGGAGAATTGTAAGAATATGAAGCAAAAGGAGAGCAGAAATTCTGGTCTCCTTTGCTTTCAGTAGACTATGCTCTTCCATTATAGTGACAAGGTGGATACAATTTTGTTTAACTTGCTAATTCGAAGCAATTATAATTCGATAGACATAGACTATTATTGCAATAAGGATAGACGTAAAGGAGGTGCTAAGAATGGCGCAATCTAGCTGCATAAAATGTGGAAACAACCGATTTGAGGTAGTTCACGCCAATAATCTTGAAGGAACGACGCGAGCCGTGCTCTTTGTACAATGCACAAACTGTGGATCCGTGGTTGGGGTTCTGGATTTCTTGAATGTTAGCATTAAAGCAGAACGCATGAAAAATGATCTCAGGACTTTAGCAGAAAAAGCATTGGACCGTATTAAAGATATTTAGGGTGGAGAAGCAACTAAAAAAGACACTCACTTTGATATGCTCCCCCTATGGTAGACAGGTTAAATAATAAAAACCTACTACACAAGGGGGAGTATTTTCATGTCTAAAAAGAACCAATATAGTGCCCCGGAAAAACTAGCTATATTACATGAACTTGAAAAGGGATCGACATTCGCATATGTGGCAAGTAAATATAATGTTTGCAAAACAACCTTAAAAAGATGGCGTCATTGTTATGAATTATACGGATATGAAGGCTTAGAGATTCAAACTTACAATAGAAGCTATTCAGCGGAACTTAAACTCCAGGCTGTTCTGGATTATCTTTCAGGAAATTATTCGCAGAATGAAGTTATTGATAAGTATAAAATAGCCAGTCGTACCCAACTCATAGGATGGATTAACAAGTATAATAGTCTTAGCTGCTTAAAATCCTATAAAGATGGAGGACGCACTATGACTAAAGGAAGGTTAACTAACTGGAAGGAACGGATT
>JUEG02000376.1_pt1 | contig 23903 bp, 21 predicted proteins | sample 432341 | NCBI WGS metagenome assembly JUEG02 (sample SAMN02953476, study PRJNA257561) | rock porewater metagenome | biome: terrestrial; feature: Opalinus Clay rock; material: porewater; isolation source: Opalinus Clay rock BIC-A1 borehole | place: Switzerland: Mt Terri URL, St-Ursanne ... | reverse complement strand
AAAATCCTTTGAGGCCAGACACGCTACTCCTGAACAGGCATGGAAAATGGCTGAGGAAATCTCAGCCAAATGGATCATACCGATGCATTGGGGATCGTTCAAGTTATCCAAGGAGCCTATGGAAGAACCAATGGCACGATTCCGACAAGTAGCATCTGGTCAAATAGAAAAAGTTGCGATCCGAGAAACCGGGGCAACATGGATACTACCACGTAGGTAAATCCAGATCAAGATAATAGCTAAGAGGAGTGTTCTTATAAGACACTCCTCTTCGCAAGAGTTTAAAAAGAGGTGCTTCCATGAAATTTAAAGAATATCAGTACACTAGACCCAATACAACTGAAGTACAGTCAACGTTTAATATACTTCTCGAAAAGTTTCGCCGAGCTTCATGTTTTACCGAACAGGATGCCACCATGGTGGAAATTAACACCTTACGAGGTCAATTTGAGTCCATGTCACAACTCGTCGCTATTCGCAATTCCGTAGATACTACGGATTCCTATTACGAAAAAGAGCAGGAATACTTCGATGAGACAACCCCCATCTATCAAGGATTAATTTCCGAATTCTACGGAGCGCTTCTTACTTCCCTTTATCGTAAGGATTTAGAAGGAAAATGGGGTAAACAATTATTTAACATTGCCGAACTGACTCTTAAAACGTTTAAACCAGAGATTGTTGAAGATTTGCAGCTAGAAAACAAGTTATCCACGGAGTACACGAAACTCGTTGCTTCTGCCAAGATCCTATTTGAAGGAGAAGAACTCAACCTTTCAGGCTTAGGGCCCTTCTTACAGTCTACAAATCGTGAGATACGCAAGAACGCAAGCGAGGCTAAATACAAATTTTTCGCAGAACAGGAAGCAAAGCTTGACCAGATCTTTGACGATCTTGTCAAGGTTAGAACCAAAATCGCCCAGAAATTAGACTTTTCTAATTACATTGAACTTGGATATGCTCGTATGCTTCGTTCCGATTATACTCCAGATATGGTGGCGAACTTTCGGAAACAAGTGGAAGAACAGATAGTACCAGTAGCGACGAAGCTTCGCAGGAGACAACAAAGCCGACTCGGTTTAGATAAACTCCTATATTATGATGAGAAATTCAGCTTCCAAACCGGCAATGCTAAACCCCAAGGCAATCCAGACTGGATTATCGAAAATGGACGGCGTATGTACCAGGAACTCTCTCCAGAGACTCATGAGTTTTTCAGCTTTATGATGGAAAATGAACTTATGGATCTAGTAACCAAGAAGGGAAAAGCCGGGGGTGGATATTGCACCTATGTCAGTGACCACCAAGCACCTTTTATCTTTTCAAATTTTAATGGGACTTCAGGAGATGTCGATGTGCTGACCCATGAGGCAGGGCATGCCTTTCAGGTTTATTCAAGCCGAAGTTATACCTTACCAGAATATCAGTGGCCAACCTATGAATCGTGTGAAATTCATTCGATGAGCATGGAATTCTTTGCGTGGCCATGGATGGAGTTATTTTTCAAAGAAGCTGCAGATAAATATCGGTTTACCCACCTGAGTGAAGCCCTCCTCTTTATTCCTTATGGCGTTACGGTAGACGAGTTTCAGCATTTTGTCTATTCTCATCCTGAATCTTCACCCGCAGAGCGGAAACAAGCTTGGCGTGAAATTGAGAGAAAATATTTACCCCACCGCAACTACGCGAATAATGAATATCTAGAACTGGGCGGCTACTGGCATCAACAAGGGCATATCTTTAGCGCTCCCTTTTATTATATCGACTATACGTTGGCTCAACTTTGCGCCTTCCAATTTTGGAAAAGATCTCAGGAAGAGCGGGATAGCGCTTGGCAGGATTATCTAACCCTTTGTAAACCTGGCGGTAGCCAATCCTTCCTTGAATTAGTGAAACTCGCACACTTGATTTCTCCATTTGCAGAAGGATCCGTGCAATCGGTTATTGGTGTCATCGAAGAGTGGCTCGAAGGGGTAGACGATTCAAAACTTTAGTATAGAACACTGCTAAGGCAAACTTTTACCAAAATTTAATAGACACTCAAAGTATAGTCAATTAGGCATTACAAAAATAAAAGTTCTGATAGAATTACTTTTTCTATCCGAACTTTTATGATCCTAGCGTTAATGTAGACCAGCCGACTCCTTTAAGTTTCTCCTCCAATTTACGATCAGTTGTGATGAAAAATATCTGCCTTGTGAGGGACAGTTTACTGAAATACTTAATGACATCTAACCAGAATTTTTCTCCCTCATCAATATCCCCGATTGAAAAGAATAAGGGAGCTTCTGAATGATCGCCAAGGGTTAATTGGACAAGAGCCATACGATAAGCAAAATATTCACATTTAACCTTAGCCTGGTCTGTTTGTATTGTTTCTTGAGCAATTGAGGAGGATATTTTGCTTAAAATCCACTTCATTTCAATAATTAGTGACTTTCCGAACTTATCTTGCCATTCTTGCCAAGATGATTCCAATAAAAGCAGAGCCTCATCGATAGCACGATGTAAGCCCTCATTGGCCTTCCATTGCTGCTTTGCTGTTTCTATTTTCTTCTCTAAGACTGGCAATGACGTGAATTTCCGATTATCACGAAGGCGCCGCTCTGCCTCTTCACGTTGCTTACGAATTAGTAGGCGTTCTTTTTGCCAAGCGTTTAGTTCAAGCAGTCGTTCCTCATCTGAAACCCGTAATTCACGCTCCAAATCAGCAAGGGGTTCTAACTTTTTGGCAAGACTCTCTAAGTCTCGATCACCGATTAAATCATTATACCTCTGTGAATAAGCAGCGATTTCTATCTCAGTCTCGTCTTTAGCCCTTAGCTGGCTTGCTACTATAAACACTACTGCTAAGACGTCATCCCTATCTGTGGCTTGTGTATCCCAATCTCCTAACTTTTCTCTCAGTTGTTCAACGCATGACTGCAACCTTTTTTCTTCCAAGGATGTGCTTTCCAATAATAGCTGCATCTCTTCACTCGTAAGTGCCAGTTGATCTTTTTTCTTTTGGAATTCTTCCCAACCATTCAGCCAGGTTGGAAGATCAGCTACCTTAGCTGCGAGAAAGGCTTGTTTAAAAAATTCGGTATGTGACTTCACAGTCCTACGAAGTTTCTCTTCCCTACCTAGCTTTTCTTGTAGTTGCTCTATCTGAGTTTTCACCCTATCGACAAGCTCTTGTTGGTCGCGGAATGCCTTAAGTCGACAAGTGAACTCCTCGAAATTCGAGGTATGATAACCTTCATAATATTGCTCAAGACGGGACGCTAGCTTCCCTCCTATGCCAATCTCACTAAAATGTTTCCGCAATGTCCGGTCAAGCGAGCAACAGATTTTAGAGCTCTGCCATTGCTTCAGACGTCTTTCCCATTGCTCAATCTTGACTTCATCTGTACTCGTTACTCCCGCCAAGTCAGAATAATCTTGAAGACGTGCTATTTCTTCTAAATATATTCGTTGGGTACTATCAAGATCAGCTTTTGTAACTGCAAGCTTGTTAAGTTCCTCCTTGGCCCAATCCATTTCCTCTTCCGCCCTAAGCATACGTTGGTTCTCATCCTTCGACAATCCCTCGTATCCTGACATTTGTAAAGAGCCTTTCATCTCAGCAATTTGCTCCGACTCAGTTTGAGCTTGGACGGTTAAATTTTCAACTTTTTCTTTAAGACTTGCCCATTCAATACACTCTTCACGCAGGGTTTCAATCATAGCCCAATCTACATCTGAATCAGAATGCATTGCCAAATTTGAGTCTATCACTTGGATACGATCGTCTAATTGGGTTAGCTCTTCATGGAGCTGTCGCAACTCCCGGTAGTCCGTATTTTGTGAAAGCAATGCTATGCGTTCCTGAATTATCATAGTTGAGGCAATCCGCTCAGATATAATCGCTTCGTTTTCTTGCAATTTTTTAATCTCTATCAGAAGCGACCGTTCTTCGTCTTGCTGTCGGTGCGCTGCCTCCCATTCACGCCGTAGTGCATCATACTCAGCCTTAAATTGCACCATGTCTCCCTTTTGTTCATTCACTCTTTTTTGCGCTCCGGCCAGCGACGCTCGAACTTTAAGTAGCGAATGATCTTCATCTCCACCTTGACGAAGGTTATTTACTCGTAGTTTCAGATGATCAAGCTCGTCATATTCAGGCCACTCTACGACCACTCCCTGACGAAAAGCTCGAAGATTAATCTGAAATAAATAGTCTCCTAGTGTCGATGTTTCCGGCAAGGATATGTTCTGTCCGGTCCCCTCTTCACTCACTTGAGTTAAAGGCCGTACGGATTCTTTGCCTTGTTGATTGTAGTCTCGAAGAATATGAAATTGCTTGTTTTCTCCAGACATCCACACCTCTAATAATCCCCTGCTGTTCTCGTCCTTTAACAACTGTGGTGATTTTTGATCATAAAAGAACTCAAAGAGTAACTTATTCAGAATCCTTAGATGGCTTCTATCTTCACAAAAAAGCAAAACTGGGCCATTGGGAAGTGTCCAGTCGACATCCCCTAGCCCTGTAAGTTTAGTAGATTTCATCCGTTCAATTCTCATTGTCTATCCGCCCCTGCCCTAGCGCTGCCAGCCCAATTTTCTTAACTAGCTCCCAGTGTGAGGTCTCTGTGCTTTCTGCATTAATCTGCCGTGCTTTAAGATTATCGACAAATAATAGGGGTAGGGTGGGATACCCACGTCCATTTAAGGTCTCCAACGATGTACCGAGTTCAGCTCCATATTGAGAGTTCGTTTCATCTGAGCAAATGACTTCGACGAAACGAAACTTATCCGCTAATATTGCTTGTACAGGATGTACCAACGCTTCTGCGTTTTGAAACGGCCCACACAACTTAACCCTGAACATATCTTTTTGACGCTCTTCTGGGCTCGTTTCCGATAATATCTTGGTAGTAAGTGCTTCTATATCGGATGTTTTCGTGAAGTTTTTCTCAAAGTAATGACGTTGACCCAGTTCCCTAAATTCAATTTGGATGGACCCTTGCTCAATTTTCCCCAAAATCACACCATGTGGTCCGCTTCCGCTAAAACTTCTAGTTTCGAGAACACCACTATCTGCCCAAACTGTTTCTCCTGCTTTCTGGATTCCGCTCCATCCATCCTGATGCCCCAAGGCTAAATAGGCCAAACCACTAGAAGCCAGATGCTCTGGCAAAATAGGGATAAACCCCTCGGAGTTTTTAACTGATTTAACTTCTGCATGGAGAAGCATAATTGGAATTGTTTCATCCTGGGTCAACTCAAACCCGTCAAGAAAAGAGCTTTCTTGATGATACGTTGTCCATCCCGCCCCATATATAGTGACATTTTGGGAAGGGATTTTAACGCTGCTGATTCCACCTGGAAATATATGCACATTACTTGGCCATACAGCTAGTCGATAAGCAGATGTCACTACAAGCGGGTCTCTTTCTCCGGGAGAAATGAAAATCTTCGTACCCTCCAACCCAGCCAACATCGAAGCAACTCGCTCGACGGTCTCCTTACGTACATACTCCTGCTCGAATAAATCTCCAGTCAGGAAAAGAAGCTCTACTTTTTCCATTCGGCAAAGCGAGATGACTCCTTCAAAGGAATGCCACAAATCTTGATTTCGTTGCCTTGCCCACCCCTCCGGCCCATCCCAAGAGGGGCTGTCAAAACGACATCCCGCACACTGCAAAAAACGTACGCATGGAGCCATACATTCACCTTCAACTTCAATCTACTTTAGTTCTACACTGTTTGTTAAATTCACTGTGAAAAACTCACCTTTTTTCATCTCGATATGTCCTGAAACGTAAGGATTGCCTTCGACGGTTAAATAAACCTTATCAACACCGTAATACGCCCCAACGGTGTTAGTAATGCTTTGCAAAATTAAACTTTCATAGCTAGAACCCGCATTCATATCACTCAACAACTCTTTAGAGAAATCTATATAAGCTCTGTTGTCTATATTTAAATACATACTTTTAATTCTAACGTTAGAACCTAACACTTTGACCGCATCGCCTTTAGGTAAATCTTTATACGCATTTTCAAAAATGATTCTGGTTATGTCATTCGTCTTAAAGGAAAGTTGCTTACTCACAAAGTTAAGCTTATCTACATTGGTATTGGGATAATAAAACCTTACAGTTTGTATAAATGGAGTATTAGTCTCCAGTTTGCTTAAAGTAGAAGTAACCTCAGTTCCGTTTGAAGTGAATACTGATTTAACAAGCCCAATATTAGGTGCATAATAATCGAGTATCTTATCATCTTTACCCTCTGTCAAAACCTCTAGTGTTTTATAAGTGCCCGTTGGGGTAGTTACATCCACTTTAAGATTTGAGATAGAACGTTTTCTACCATCTGCTAGTGTCCAGTTGGTTCCAACTTCTAAGGGTTCTTTTAAGATAATTTCCACATTACTACTTGGTGCTTGAGAAAAATTCTCTCTGAAATAGGTTTCCCCTCTTGAGAGAAGCATTCTTAGCTCACCATCACTATAATCTAACACCTTTACCATTTCTGTGCCACCGTTATTAGATCTTAGCTGAGCACGGTTTCCAGATTTATAATCTATAAAGACAATGTATGAGGCGTACTCGTTTCCTTGACCCTCGTACACATACTTGGTGTTTTCTTTATAAGCATAATAATCCTTAATAGTTAATTTTTCTGCAATTATTTCTGGGGGAGTTGGTTTATTTTCCTCACCCGGCTTCACAGTTTCTTTTTTTGCGCAACTGCTTAAAAGAACGAGCGATAAGAGTAAACTTATTATTAAGATAAATCTCTTCATGTTAAACCTCCTTTATCGTGGTTACTTAGTATTATTATAACACTAATTAAGCTAAATTACGCAGTAATTGATCAACCAACAAACAAAGTGACGTGAATCTACAAAGTGAAGTATTACTACGTCTATGATATAATATTTGCGCAAGGGGGGAGAAAATTGGCAAAAGTAATTGTCATACGAGAAATTCCAGGAGTTGCTAATATAGGTGAAACGTACGAAGTATATGGAGTTGAACCACATATCTTTGCAGAGGATTCCAAGTTTCTAATATTTACGCCCGAAGGATGGATATGGGCATTTGCATTTAACTTCCGACCAATTACATAAGTATTTAGAACATAAGCTAAAGGGTATTAAGAAACATTAACCGGAATTGAAGGATTATTCCCACTGTATAGTGGAGAATAATCCTTCAATTATCTCTAGTACAAAATTGCAATAGTAACCCGACGCTGCTATGTTCCTCTATTAGGCTTAATTTTATGTTATAATAAGGAAGAATATATTTCCACATATAGAAAGAAGGGAAATTATGCGGATTTGGTTTGTATTCTCATTATTATTCTCTGTATTAGTCGCAATTTTTGCAGTATTAAACTCTAACGTTGTACTTATAAAGCTTTATTGGATTGACTATCAATTATCGCAATCGTTAGTAATTATCTTATCAGCGTTTCTTGGCGCATTGATCGCAACTTTTCTAGGGGTATTTGGGAAAATTAAGTCAACTCTAAAAATAAGAGAACTCAGCCATATGGTCAAAAATTTAGAACAGAAAATTGTTGAATTAAATGATAAGAACACTGCACTGAAGATTAGTGACCCAAACATTGGTGTAAATGATTCAGAAACCAAAGGTAACGTGGATACTAATTTTGTTTAAAAACAACTACACGAGGAACAAGAAAGAAGCAGCATTTTATTTGCTGCTTCTTTTTGTACTCCTGATATAAGATGCTAACTTAAAACCTCACTAGCGTGGTTAAACCACTCAATCATTGAAATGATACACTCACCATCACTTACCATGTTTACATCATCGATAAAATATCGATTAAACCAGTACCACCTTGCTCAATCAACCATATGCTTAGTATATCTCTTAGTTAGCCCTCATATTAAAACAAAATAAACTATTATCGTGAATTGTTATTATGCTAATTATTACTTATTTAAAAACTTAGCCACTACGCGTTAATTCTTTTGTTTGCGCGGGTAATGCTGCCAGGATACACCTTACTGTAATCGCTGATAGCACTATTAATCCACCTATAATGGCCAACATTCCCGGAGCCTCTCCTAACAACAAAAATACCCAAACTGGGTTCAAGAGAGGTTCAATAACTGGTACAAGGATCCCTTCCATTGCCGTGACATGCTTTATGGCCCATGAAAATAAAACGTAAGGTAATCCCAGCTGAACGACTCCCAGAATCACCAAGTATAACCAACCAGTTGCATCCGGGCTAGATTGGTACAAAAATGGAATTCCGATCGCTGCCGTGAAAATATTTCCAAGCAATACTGATTCTAAAGGAGATCCATCCTTTTGCATCCGCATTAAAACAATAAAAAGAGCAAAACTGACACCGCTCGCTGCGGCAAGTCCATTTCCCAGAATACTCTTAGTGCTTAGATTATCTAGAAAAAACAAGACCATACCACCGATGACTAAGGTAATGGTTATCCAATCCAGTAACTTTGTCCTTTCCTTTAAAAGCCAAGCACTGAATAAGGCAACATAGATTGGAGCGGTAAATTGGAGCAGAACCGCACTCGCCGCAGTCGTAGTCTTGGTCGCTGTGACGAACAAAATCAAGGTAATGGCATAGGTCAGAGCTGCCCCGATTTGAGCAAATGACCACGTAATCTTGGGTTTTTTTAATACAATTAGTAATACTATTGCCGCTATGCCGCTCCTTGAACCTGCAATGGCCAGTGGATTAGCATCTACAGATTTAATGAGTAAGCCTCCCAGACTCCATAAAATCGCCGCTCCTGCTAAAAGCAGCAAGGCTTTTGGCCTTTGATTCGAAATAGTCAAATTGTCTGTATCGTTCATAATATATCTCCCTACAAATTATACTCACGTTCATACACCAAAAAAGCAATTAGAAGGGATAAGCCAAACCCAAAAGGGTTTATCTTATCCCTTTTATATATTAAGTAATTCACTCCATGTAAGTATTGTTTGGATAGTAATTCTCGAGTATTTAACCATAACGAAATGCCCATAATAATGACAATATAAACAAAAAATTAGGTGGGATAAATGAACGTAACAAAGCCTCTGTTTGGGACTGAAAAACTTTCGAGATTAAAAAAGGTCTTACTACATAACCCGATCGAATCACTCTCTTCTGTCAATCAATCGAATTATAAGTATCACTTATTCAATAGTGTCCCTAAGGTAGACCAATATTTGGAGGAGCATGAACAATATGCTCAGTTGTTACAAGCACACGATGTAGAAGTATTACTGGTTAGAGACTTTGCTCTCGATACATTGGTTATGCTAGCCAAACTCCCAAATTTAGCATACCTCCATGACACCGCCGTCGTGACAAGTAAAGGCGCAATTTTATCAGAAATGTGTCCTGGTACCAGGGCGGGTGAGGAGCAGGTAGTTAAGGAAGTCCTTACAAACATTGGTATACCGATATTCCATGAATTTGAAACTCATGAACAATTTGAAGGATGCTTAGTTTTGTCTCCTGATACGCTAATTATTGTGGATACTGAACGACATAAGCCCAGCTCAATTGAACGGTTCTTTAGTAAAGCCTTAGAGATTTTTAAGGAAGTGATCTATATTGAGGCCCCTCAGGCCCGAAGGTTCATGCATGCAGATTTGATTTTCAACAGAATCAGCGAAAATTTAGCCCTGTATTTTCCTCCAGCATTTCTCCGCTCTTACTTGATTAGCAGGGAAAAACGAATCGAAATTAACTTAAAGTCATTCCTAGAAAAAAGGAATATCGATCTCGTTGCAATCAATGACGAAGAACAGCAAAATTGGGGGTGTAGTTTTGTACCACTAGAACCGAATGTCCTTATTCACTATGATATCGCCTTGAACGATCAGACTAAAAAAAGGTTGAAGCAACGTGGAGTCGAGATCATTGAGTTCCATCCTGAGGCCCTATTAGCAGGCGGTGGCAGCCTTCGCTGTCTAACACTAAGACTTTGGCGTGCTTAAGTCTTAGTGTCTACTCGACACGTACAGCTGTTCCCGATGCACTAACCATTAACATACTGCCGCTTTGTCCGACAACTTCATAATCCAAATCAATACCCACCACAGCATTAGCGCCTAATCGAACTGCACGTTCCTCTAATTCACGCAAAGCAATTTGACGGGCTTCCTGTAACTTTTCTTCATAAGCACCAGAACGCCCACCGATGACATCTGTAATGCTGGCGAATAGATCACGCATTATATTGGCACCCATGATAGCTTCTCCAGTTATTACGCCCAAATAAGAAACTATTTTACGTCCCTCAATTGATGGTGTAGTTGTCAAAATCATGATTTAACCCTCCCATTGTCTATATATTACCCTCTCTTCGATTATAGACGATAGACCAAGTATTGACAATATAGGTTTATCCACGTTTAGAACACCTACATCGATAGTTAGATGTTAGTATTTTACTGGTGGTTGTAATGTGTGCTTTCTAATTTGCGTTATGTAATTGTTTAACTGAAGATGGAAAGAGAACAGGGATATCACTCCCCGTTCTCTTAGTTCTCTCAATATTTCTGACAATCTTGTCAAGGTGATCACTGCCCTAATATGTTTCAAGACTTCGATACGACTAACAATACTTAGTGTACTAAAAACGGTTTAACATCATCAAGTGCTTTTTTCAAGCCTTCGATGGCCTGATCATTCATTTTTCCAGAGTTACGCATTCTCTGAAGTAGTTCTTCGGGGCTGATACCTTGATTTTTCATGGTCGAAATAATATCTTTCTCATCTTTGGTTAAATCTTTCCATTCTCGCATCATAGTCACCTCCGCTTAAGTTTAAATAGTTTCCTGCCTATAGCTTTTGAATTGTAGTATTATTCTATTCATTTTTAATATGGCTTAACTAACATACTTATTCTCTTTTTGCAGAACCTCATCTGACCGACTACATGCCCCTCCTAGAATATGGACAAAAACTAGCCCATAGTATATATGGGTTAGTTTTGTGTGTGGGAGGTGTTCCTTATTAGAGCGAGGGAGATAGGCCTAGACTTTGGTACCCTGCCTACTGGCAAATTCAATGCTCTAACCGACGTTCCCGGGGTCACCGTGGGTCACGTCAGTTTGATCCGAGGAAATGGCAGACTTATCCCAGGCCAGGGACCAGTGCGCACTGGGGTCACTGCAATCCTACCACATGGAGGTAACCTGTACACACAGAAATGTCCTGCAGTAGTGTTTCCGTATAACGGGTATGGAAAATCCATCGGCATGATGTATATTAATGAACTAGGAATTTGTGAAAATCCGATTCTAATTACCAATTCTATGAGCGTTAGCGCAGCTCTAGAGGGCGGAATTGATTGGGTGCTTCGACACAACCCTGGTGTGGGTATCTCTGAACGGACACCTAATATCTCTGTATTTGAATGTGATGATGGGTATTTAAATGACACCCGAGGCAGGCATGTTCATCCGGAACATGTCTGGCAGGCCATCTCCACTGCCACCGGTGGGGATGTTCCAGAGGGTAATGTCGGAGCAGGGGTGGGAATGAGCGCCTTTGCCTATAAATCTGGGGTAGGCACTTGCTCCCGGATCGTGGAGAACTACTTAGGCAGCTGGACTATAGGGGTGTTGATGGTCTGCAATTTTGGTCAGCGACGGGATTTATTGATTAAAGGAATCCCTTTTGGTCGCATGTTTCCCTTAATCGAAGCCCCGTCCGAAGCCCCGTCGAAGCGGAACTCGAACATTACAATTATCGCCACCGATGCTCCGCTGACCTACCCTCAGTTAGTACGCCTAGCCAAAAGACCCTCGTTAGGATTAAGCAGAGTAGGAAGTATCAGTCGCTGGGGAAGCGGCGATATTGATATGGCCTTCTCCAACTTCCTCTGGACCCATCCCAACGCCCAACCTCAAATCGTTGACAGCGCAGAGTTTCTCGACCCCTTTATCGAAGCAGTGGTTGACGCCTCTGAGGAGGCTTGTCTAAACGCTATGTTTCAGGCAGAAACCATGGTTGGGGTGGACAATCATGTCCGAGAAAGACTTCCCATTGAGCAGATTATGGCTTATCTTAGAAACACTAATCGCCTAAGAGCTTACTAAAGGCCTATTCCACAAGAATTCAAAATGAACTTAAGGTCCAAGAATATTTCATAGGTCCGTTTATCAAGTTATTTAAGACCCCCACTTATGATAAGTGAGGGTCTCTCTACGCAAACTTCAGTTAGCCTATCTAAATTCATCTGGTTTTCTAGCCTGAATCGTCTCGTGAACTACTTCGGCTTGCAGATCGATAACTTCTCCATAGGAGTAAGGCCTTGTTTTACATTCTCTTAATTTCTTTTTCATGAAGTAATGACGGTACACTCCTAATAAGCTCAACACCGCGGCTGCTACTAAAATGAACCCAAAGGAAAATATCACAGTTGTGACGATGATCAATAGAACTGCGAGGGACCAGATAATTCTATAAAGTGTCTGCATTGCAAAATCCTCCTTATCCTCTATATTAGACGGGCAACTGCACTATGCTATTTGTTCGTATAAAACTATTACTTTATTAGTTGGACAATATCCTACTATAGTATTATACCAGATCCTTATCTTAAGAGGTAAATTTATAGGCAAAATAGTATTTAGAATATAGGATAACATAGATTTCGAAGAAAAGCTCTGCTAGAATAGGAGGTAAATATATTAGCCTAAATCCAGCAGGCAACGATTAGTTATGAATTGAGGACGAAAGAGACCTATGAAAAAATTGAATAATATCTTGTTTCTATTTCTATTTCCATTTTTATTTCTTTCCGTATTATTAACCGGATGTACCACTCTCCCACCAACTTCATCTTCTTTGACTCAAGATGACAGTAAAGGGTCCACTCAGAATACTCTACCAACTCCAGCACCGAAAACCCCGAACATAGAAACCATTACACTCACAGCGACCGGGGACATTTTAATGCACAACACTCAATTCTGGGGTGCACAACAAAAGGATGGCTCTTACAACTTTGATTCTTTTTTCACGCCGGTTGAACATTTGATTAAAGCTGGTGACTATGCATCCACTAATTTCGAAGCACCTATGGCAGGACCAGAATTAGGGTACTCGAGTTACCCTTTGTTCAATAGTCCGGATGCTATAGCGGATACGTTTAAAAACTCGGGTTTTGATTTGGTAGTAACCGCTAATAATCACATCTTAGACCAAGGTTATAAAGGAGCTCTCCGAACCTTTCAGGTTCTGCAGAAAGCATCATTAGATACGGTTGGTACCTACTCAAGCCCTGAGGCGCAAAATTCACCTTTAATAAAAACTATTCGCGGAATCAAAGTAGGGTATATCGCCTATACCTACGGTGTCAACGGTATTCCAATCCCTAAGAATGCGCCCTACCTAGTGAATATCCTGAACCCTGACAAGGTCCTAGCAGACATCTCCCGTCTGAGACCTCAAGTTGATGTTTTAGTATTAGTCTTACACTGGGGCGAGGAGTATCGCCAACAGCCCTCTCAACAACAAAAGCACCTCGCTAATAAATTTTTAGAAGCTGGCGCCGATGTGATTTTAGGAAGCCATCCTCATGTCCTCAATCCAATGGAAATGATAAAAATTAATAATAATAATAAATTTCTTATCTACTCCATGGGTAACTTCATTAGTGCCCAAAATGGTCTGGAAAGAAACAGCGGAATTATACTAAATCTGCAATTTAAAAAAGACTTTGACTCAGATAGCACAACATTAACACAAGTTTCTTATGTACCTACTTATTCTCATTCGTATCGAAGTAATGGTAAACGTCAGTACCGAGTTGTGCCTGTCATAGAAACAATTCAGCAGATTAAGAATGGTACAGAACCGTTTCTAACAACACAAGATCTTCCTGTATTAGAAAAAGTTTTAGAGGAGACTAAAAAGCTTTTGGGTAAGGATATGATCAAATTATAGCTCTAAACCACTGATTAATTCATTTAACTCATTATAAAAATACTGGGATGACATTGCTCTCAGTGCACTCATTGTTTAGCAGCAACTTTCAAACGTCTTGAATAAAATGAACTAGGAGTGTAAAATCAGCACGCAGTATTGCTGATTTTACACTCCTTTACTTCTATTCATGAACAACAAAATAGGGGTTTCGAAGTATCTCTCAAGATTTGATGTTTAACTCGTTAAACCAAAGTTGGGCATTGCTCAAATGCAATATAAATACTATAATGATATCAGCCTTTCCACCCCCCTTACCCCACCGGTGTATGGATAGATATTTAACTAAGAAACGGAGATATCAACATGAAAAAAGAATGGATTAAATATTCGTATCTCTTTACGATCCTATTTTTTGCCTTGGGCTTATTTAACATTGTCTTTGCTTGGATCGGTTTTTTCTGTCTGATCATGCCGTTTGCTTTCGTAATCAAGGATAATAAAAAGACCTGGTGCCTAAGCTACTGTCCCCGATCAAATCTCTTTACCCGACTGTTCAATAAAATTTCGACCCAACGCACACCGCCAAAATGGTTGATCAACGGTAAAGGGAAACGAATTATGTTGGTTTACTTTTTGATCAATTTCTCGATGATATGTCTCTCCACGTTAATGGTATTTCTCGATAATCGAGATCCTATCGAAAAAGTAAGATTTTTAATGGCATTTCAACTTCCATGGACTATGCCTAATCTATTAGATATTGGAGTCATGCCTGAATGGGTTGTACATTTAGGATTTAGAGTATACTCGATGATGTTTACTACAACAATTATTGGCCTTATAATTGGCTACTTTTATCGAGCTCGGACCTGGTGCGCCATATGTCCAATGGGTACTATATCGGGTCTAGCTTTGCGAAAGCAAAATACTACAGTTTTTGAAAGTAATGTGGCAAAATAGTAGTCATCTTTATATAAGGCAGATTAGATTTTATCTGAGAAGTGTTTCCTGCTATATAGATTGGGAAATATAAAACAAGTGGAGGATTGAAATAAGTTTAACAGATCTGAGTCTGGGTGAAAATATATCACCAAGTTCCTTAAGCTCAGAGCGTTACAGGCCTTAAAAACGCCTGTAGGTGGAGAAGCGTCAGTTTACTACCAATAAATCCGTCTATAGGGGTAAAGATAAATACATACTAAAGATTAAAGGCTGAGTTTTAAGGAGGTTTATTTAATTTGAAAAAATTTTGGTATTTACTTGCGTTGCTCGGGGTATTCACACTTGCCCTCTCTATGTCTAACGTGACTAAAGCCGAAAGTCAAAAGGTAACTCAAGAGGAATCTTTACCTACATTGGGTACGGTTGAAAAGTTACGCAGTATTTTAGCTGAAGCAGAAACTTCTAGGTCGGTGACGGCATATGGAATGGGAATGGCTACCTCAGACGGTGCTGGTATGAGAAATGGAATAGCAAAATCTGCTGCTCCAAATTCAGCACCCCAAGCAGCCGCAGAACAAGGACTTGCTCTCGGTGGAGATTCAAATTATTCAACGACAAATCTTCAAGTTGACGGAGTCGATGAAGCAGATATCATAAAAAATGACGGCAATTATATCTACCAAGTGAACAATCAGGAGATCATCGTTGCTCAAGTATCCCCTTCAGAACAAATGAGTATCATGAGTCGCATAGGTTTTAAACAGGGAGAATTTACACCCCAAGAGCTTTATGTCGATGATAAGTACCTTGTGGTAATAGGAAGTGCTTATTATCCAGTAGATTTACCGCTTAATCCTCTTCAGGGCGATAACCAACCCAATGAACCAGATTCTCGCTCTGTTCAACCTAAGATAGGTAATCAGGCTCAAATATACCCGCCGATGTACAATAAATCAACGACGAAAGCGATCATTTACGACCTGAAAGACAAAACCGAACTTAAAAAAATCCGTGAAGTTGAACTTGACGGAAACTACGTTACTTCGCGTAAGATCGGTTCAAACCTCTATCTGATTTCAAACCAATACTTAGATACATACCATATTATGCAACAACAAGTTGACCCTCCCCAACCTAGTTATCGAGATTCTGTGGGCAAAGAGGACTTCGTGAAAATTGGTTATAACGATATTCATTACTTTCCAAACTTTATCGAACCAAATTATTTATTAGTCGCGGGTCTTAATCTTGACCTAAAAGATAAGGAAATGCAGGTTTCGTCCTATCTGGGTTCATCACAAACGGTATATGCATCCTCATCAAATCTCTATGTTGCGGTAACCCAATATCAGCAAATCGAGCAAGCTAAGCCAATGCCACAGCCTACACCTGATCCAGCTACATCTTCCATCATGCCCCGTGACCAACTTTACCCAAATCCGTATAAGACAGTGACTGCACTCTATAAATTCAGTCTGGATAAGGGTGAAACGACGTATAAAAATAAAGGTGAAGTCCCGGGTACTATTCTTAATCAGTTTGCAATGGATGAAAATAACGGTTTCTTCCGGATCGCTACAACTACAGGCGAAATCTGGCGAACAGATAATCTCACTTCCAAAAATAATGTTTACATCTTAGATGAAGCCCTCCAAGTAACAGGGAAGGTTGAAGATATCGCTCCCGGCGAGAAGATCTATTCTGTACGGTTTTTAGGCGACAGAGGCTATATGGTTACATTTAAAAATGTAGACCCTTTTTTCGTCCTAGATTTAAAAGACCCCACTTCTCCCCAAATCCTAGGTGCTCTAAAAATACCAGGATTCAGTGATTATCTTCACCCCTATGACGACAATCATATTATCGGATTTGGTAAAGAAACCGTAGAATTAAACCAAAATGGAATTACGAATGCCTATTACCAAGGCCTAAAGCTTGCAGTCTTTGATGTGACCGATGTTAGTCATCCAGTAGAGATGTTTAAAACTATAATCGGCGATCGTGGGACTGATTCTGAAGTGCTCCGCAATCACAAGTCTCTGCTTTTTGATAAGGAAAAAGGGATTTTGTCGTTTCCGGTTACCTTAATGGAAGTCAAAAATGCTAATACGAATTATATGAATGGCATCCTTGATTATGGCCAATTTTCTTTCCAAGGTGCTTATGTTTATCAATTCGATCTGGTGGAAGGCTTTACTCTCAGAGGAAAAATAACACATCTTAAGGATACCGATCTTTTGAAGGCTGGTCAGCATTATAACTATGGATTCAATACCGTTGAAAGAATTATTCAGATTAAAGATACGCTTTATACAGTTTCCAAGCAAATGATTAAGGCAAATGACCTGATATCCCTTAATGAGAAAAACAGTCTGAACTTAAAACCTTAATAATCCTCCATTAGGAGCTTATAGCTACATTTAGACTCACAGGATGAACTTACAGACGCGCACTCAAAGCCGATAATTTCCCCTTCTTGTAGTTGGGAACCGTCGATTCTTCGACGCAGAATCTTTATCTTAACCACCTTGCTGACCGTCGAACATGATTCTTGCCTTTCCTCTATCACAATCTCTTCCAAAAATCCGCCCCCATAACCCCATCAAATATTCGAATTTCTTAATTCCACTATTAGTACTATTCATCTCGCTATCTCTTTTCACGCTTGAAGATTTATAGCGGCCTGAATAAAGACTTTCATACCGTTCTGTAGGGCATCTTCATCAATCATAAAGCATGGGTGATGATGCGGATAATTATATCCTTTCTCTTTGTTCCCTCCACCTATGAAGATAAATGCGCCTGGGGCTTTTTGTAGATACGCCGAAAAGTCTTCCGCGCCCATACTGGGTCGAACAAACTCGATTGCCACATCACCCATCACGTCACGCACTGTCTCTTCTAAAACTCGAACGACACGCTCATCATTAATCACCTGTCTGTAGCCAAGATTGACTTTCAATTCATACTCTGCCCCGTGAGCGGATGTAATCCCTTTAACAATTCGTTCGAGCAAGAGCGGAACCTCTACACGCAGCTTAGGATCCAAGGTGCGTATCGTCCCATCTATTTGTACATTGTTCGGGAGGATGTTATTCGTTGTGCCACCGACGAACCGACACACAGAAACTACTACCTGATCTAAGGGATCGATCATTCTCGAAACGATATGTTGTAAGTTAACCACCACTTCTGCCCCAATTAAGATAGCATCGACCGTTTGATGGGGCATTGCACCGTGTCCACCTTTTCCCTTAATCGTAAGGTAAAACGAGTCAGGCGAAGCCATCATCGGACCATAGGTAAGGCCAATTTTTCCAATCTCTAACGGAGCCCAAACATGTCCCCCTAGAATAGCGTCGACCCCTTCCATCACCCCAGCTTCAACAAGTTCCTCAGCCCCTCCAGGCGGAAATAATTCCTCAGCATGCTGAAAGATGAAGCGTAGTTCTCCTGTAACCGCTTCTTGCATACCACTGAAAATCTTTGCTACTCCCAAGAGCATGGCCACATGGGTATCGTGCCCACAGGCATGCATCACCCCAGGGGTTTGGGAAGCATACTCAAATGTAGTTTCCTCTTGAATTGGCAGAGCGTCCATATCCGCCCTGATGGCAATTACCTTTCCTGGTTGCTTGCCTATCAGTCGTGCCATAACGCTTGTTTTTGTAGGGCGAGTCACCTCTAGATTTCCAAAGCTCAGGAGTGTGCTATAAATAAACTGAGAGGTTTCTCCCTCGTGATAGGATAATTCCGGATTCTGATGTAGATGACGTCTCCAAGAAATTACTTGATCCTTTATTGAATCTACCAGCAAATTTAAGTTGGCTATCATATTTATAGAACCCCTTCTCATATCAGGATTTTTACTAATGGATATAGAATTATAGCTAATTTTAATGGATAATTCCTCAAAAGAAAAGGCCACTCTATGAGTGGCCTTAAAATCTAAATGAATCCCGCAAAGTTCCTCCAGAAATAATGGATACACGGTTCTAGATTAATCTTAAACACCAAGCATTACCGAACAGTCATTTACCGGAGTAAAAAAGGCTTATAGCCAATGCACCTTACAACTAAGCCGACAAAACAATCTAAATCTCGAGTTTTGAGAAACTAACTAGTAAGGGGTAGATACTTTGACCTTCTAGACTATGATAATAAACTATTAGAAGCAACTTCAGGTAAGGAAACTAATCTGGACAAATCCTCCACTAGTTCTAAAGACAACCAACTGGGGTCATTCTGAAAACAGCCCATTCAACTTAATGTGAAAAGTTAGTGTGCAAATCACCTGAATTCTGAACTCAATTTCCCAGCTTAATAAACCGACAACCGCTAAGGAAGACTAACTCAGATAGATTGATTGTGAGGAACTTTGCGGGAAATCTTTCTCTTTCTTAGGACACAAAAAACCACCCTTAGGTGGTTCCAATTCTCCGAAATCCAGCATTGACTCTTCTGATTGCAATGCCTAAACCTTCGAAGTAATCGAAACTTTACCTAGCACGCTACCAACAAGTTCTTGTAACTGAATCTTTCATGTTTAACTGTTTATACCTTTATTATATATAAGATCAGCTCGATGTCAAGGGCCATATACCTGTAAATTATTAGATATGGATAGGGAATGTACTTCCACCATGGCACGTTCAATATCTACAATGGGCTGACTGTATCTCATGAAAAAACGCCCGTAAACCGGACGTTTTATATTATTTCATAAGTTCTCGCAATTGCTTTGCAGCCTTAAAAATATTTTTCTCAGCCAAGATAGCGGATACGACAGAAACTCCATCAATCCCGGTCGCCATAACTTGTTGCAGGTTTACCTGATTGATTCCACCGATCGCGACCACAGGAATGGTTACCGATTTTTTAATCAGTGATAATTGATCGAGACTAACTTCCGGGGCATCAGTTTTAGTAGCTGTGCTATAAACGGCACCAACTCCTAAATAATCTGCACCTTGTTGTTGGGCTAAGAGGGCTTCCTCTAAAGTACTAGCAGAGACTCCAATGATTTTATTAGGAAACAACTCCCTCGCTTTTAGCATGGGGAGGTCATCTTGTCCAACATGTAAACCATCGGCATCAACCGCCAAAGCAATGTCTAAACGATCATTAATAATCAACGGAATGTGATAACGAGAGGTTATCACTTTTACCCTGATAGCCAACTGTAAGAACTCCAAGGTGGAAACAGATTTTTCCCGCAGTTGAACTAGCGTTACTCCGCCTTGAATCGATCGCTCGATACTGTCCTCTAGATTCCGCTCTCCAAGTAGTTTTCGATCCGTGACCAGATAAAGACGATAATCCACTGTGTCCTTACTCATAACTGATTTTGCCTTCACTTGCTAGGAACTCCGGAGTCAGATTATAAATACTATCCAACAACCTAGCCCTAAAGGTTCCGATTCCTTCACCATGGCGTAGCGAAGCCTGAGCGATTTCTCCAGCTAACCCCATGCTTATGATTCCTGCAATGGAAGCGGCAAAGTAATCTTTCGTTACCCCACAAAAGGTTCCAACGAGAGATGTTGTCATGCACCCAGTACCCGTGACATCTGCTAAAATTCGGTGTCCATTATCAAGCAAACACACTTGACGTCCATCCGACACGACATCCGTTTTACCAGTAATGGCAATGATGCAGCTTAACTCAGAGGCAAATCGTTTGGCAACGGTTGAGCCTCCTAGCTCGTCTGCAATCGAATCTACTCCCTTGATAGCAACATTTTGGCCTGCTAAAACCTTGATTTCCGACATATTGCCTCGAATTACCTCAGGTTTCAACTCCCTAATTAATTTTTCTGCAGTATTGGTTCTCAGCTTCGTTGCTCCGACCCCTACTGGATCTAGGATCACAGGGACACCCAATTCCTTCGCCCTCAATCCTGCGGCCAGCATACTTTCGATGGTTCTGGAATTTAGAGTGCCCATATTGAGGACGAGAGCAGAGGCAAAGCCAACCATTTCAGCTACCTCTTCGAGATCATCAGCCATGACAGGTGAGCCTCCAAGGGCTAGGACAATATTGGCACAATCATTGACGGTAACATAGTTGGTTATATGGTGAATCAAGGGGCTATTTTCTTTGACCGAACTCAGGTTTGCTAAAATTTTCTCACGTAGTTCCATTTGACTGTCACCCTCCAAGTTAATAAATGTATTATGCTTATTGTCAGCATAACCGGAATAGTAGCGCCCAGAACAAAGTTTAGATCTATAAATTGGTAATAGAGGAATGTGCCTAATCCACAGAGGGCAAGAGTTCCCCAGTTTACCAAGAGCTTCTTTTGTATTTTATTATTCTTCAGCAGGAAATAATCCGTCAACAGGATGGCAAACAAGGGTGCAAAAACCGAACCTATTGCATAGAGAAAACTCTCGTATTGTTCAATATTTATAATGATTGCTATTCCTGTACCGATAGCAGTCATTACTAAGGCAATTGTTTTTTCGTTTAATTTAGGAAATATGTTTAAAAAAGTAACTCCGGCTGAATAAGCATCGAGAAAGGTTGTCGTTACCGTAGCTAAAATGATTATTCCTAAGGCTACAATGCCTAGATTAGCTGCTAGTAACATAGCTGAGGGGTCAGAATCAGAGGCAATGATCGCCGCTCCAAGGCCGATAATGTACATCCAACTGCTACCAAAGAAGTAGCCCAGCCAGCTGCCCGCGGCTCCTCCACGTTTCGTCTTAGCAAATCGGGTATAGTCAGAGATCAAGGGTAACCAGGATAAGGGCATGACGACTGCTAATTCTAAACCTAAGCCGAAGGGCATTTCTCCGGTGCCCCCCATACTTAACAATTCGTGATTACGGAAAATGATAACGCTTAAGACAACCGTCAATAAGAACAACAAAATGACGGCAATATGGTTAGCTTTTTTCCAACCGCTATCTTTCCCCAACCAAACCCAAACCATAATGAGGGCTCCTATGATTAGGCTCCAAACTGTCAGATGATCAAATGACCAAAGAGATTTAGTAATCTCATTAACCGAGCGGGCACCCACTATGATCATAACTGCTGTCCAACCCAGTAACTGTAGGACGTTCAAGACAGAAAACACGTAAGAACCGTATTCTCCGAAGGAGATTCTAGTAGACACCAGGGCTGGAATTCTCTCGGTGGTTCCGATCACACCTCCTAATACCAAAAGTGTTGTTCCCACTAAATGGCCTAGAAGGATCGCTAGGAGCCCCATCTTAAAGCCTAGGGGGGCTAGTAGTCCGCCAGCCAAAATTTCAGCCACGGAAATTGCTGCACCAAACCATAGGGTTGTAAAGTTAAACATGGATAAGTTATTTTTTGGAGATATGCTCATTCAATTAATCCCGCTTTCTTGTAAAGAGTATAAAAGTGATGGGTTGGTCCTACACCCTTACCAATTGATAGAGAATGCTCGATAGCAATGGTAATGTACTCTTTTGCTCGTACGACGGCTTGATAAAGTGTGTACCCTAGAGCTAGATTAGCAGTAATAGCTGAGGATAAAGTACAACCAGTTCCGTGAGTATTCTTTGTTGCGATCCTAGGTGAAGAAAAATAACTAAATTCCCGACCATCATATAGGATATCCGTTGCTTCATCTTTAAGGTGTCCACCCTTTAGAAGTACATTCTTCGCTCCCATTTGATAAATCGCCTTGGCAGAGTCTTCCATTTGTTTGAGTGTGTGAATAGACATACTGGTCATAACCTCAGCTTCTGGAATATTAGGAGTGACGATCATAGCCATAGGCAGCAATTCCTTAATCAGAGTTGCTTCAGCCTCTGTGTTTAACAGATGGTATCCGCTCTTCGAAACCATCACGGGGTCAAGCACGACAGTTTTTGGAGAATAGTGTCTCAGCCTTTCGGCGATCACTTCGATGGTCTGAACTTGGGAAACCATTCCGATTTTTACTCCGTCTACCTCAATATCGTCGAATATCGCCTCGATCTGTTTCGCTATAACGTCTCTCGATATATCCTCAACAGCAAACACTCCTTGGGTATTCTGAGCGGTAACAGCTGTAATTACGCTCATTCCGTAAACTCCGAGAGCAGAAAACGTTTTCAAATCAGCTTGAATCCCTGCTCCACCGCTACAATCCGATCCAGCTATGGTAAGTACTTTTTTCATAGTAACCTCCTTTAAGCATTATGTCTTCACATCTGTAGAGAACAGTCAAAAAAGAGCATAAACCCTCAGAATAGGGTTTATGCTCTTTAATATCATAAAAGAGTAAAACTGCTTACCTACGCTGGCATTATCCAGATCAGGTTAAAAGGGTCTTCGACCTTATAGGGTCTAAATCTCAGCCGGCCTTTCCAGCTCCCCTGCCCGTTACAATATGTGATTTTTATTAAATCTAACATGGAAATCTCATTAAGTCAACGCTAATAATATACTTAAGAACATATATGGCCCACTTGTTGAACTAAGTTGAATGTATCTCAAAAAATGAACGAGCGTCAGAGTTCATAAACTAAATACACTGAACACCTTAAAATATCTCTCAGTTAGCGCCCTGGTTGAATAGAAAATTGATCTAATGTATTAACTTTAATAAATATCGGGACTAATTTGGGGTCAAATTGAAGCCCACTATTTTTGACTAATTCCTTAAAGGCTTGTTTTTGACTCATGGCCTTCCGATAAGGTCGATCGCTTGTCATGGCATCGTAAGCATCTGCAATGGCTAAGATACGACACTCCAAAGGAATGCTTTCCTCTTTTAGTCCCAAGGGATAGCCCGCACCGTTCCACCACTCATGGTGTCTTAAAATGTAATCAGCAATTGGCTGTAGATCAGGAGCGGATTGTGCAATTCGATGACCGATCTCACTATGTCGTTTCATTTCTTGAAACTCATCATTAGAAAGGCGCCCTGGCTTGAAAAGTATGCGATCTGGAATTCCTACTTTACCAATGTCATGAAATTGAGCTAAAAGGCGTAAATTAGTAAGGTTTCGATCTGATAAGCCCAGAACAGAGCCTAGTGAAACTACAATGTCTTGTAATCGATCTGCATGACCCTCAGTAA
>JUEG02001275.1_pt1 | contig 23992 bp, 20 predicted proteins | sample 432341 | NCBI WGS metagenome assembly JUEG02 (sample SAMN02953476, study PRJNA257561) | rock porewater metagenome | biome: terrestrial; feature: Opalinus Clay rock; material: porewater; isolation source: Opalinus Clay rock BIC-A1 borehole | place: Switzerland: Mt Terri URL, St-Ursanne ... | reverse complement strand
GGGGCTAATATAACTAATGCTGCTCCACCTTCAATAAACATTCCTATAAATAATAACAATAGGTTTATTACCAATAATAATACAAAAGCACTATCTGTCATACCCATAAGCGCTTCAGTTATCATTTGTGGGATTCTTTCTAATGTAAGATAGTAACCAAATACTTTAGCACTTGATATTATAATCAATACTGCACCCGTACTCTTTACTGTGTCCATTAATATTATTGGCAAATGTTTTAATTTTAATTGTTTATATACGAAAAACCCTACTATTAAAGAAAATAATACGGCTATTCCTCCTGCCTCTGTAGGAGTGAATACTCCAAATCTCATTCCCATAATTATTCCAAAAGGAATTAACAATGCCCAAATAGATTTTATAAATTGTATAAGAATTTCTTTAAAAGATGACATTTTATCTCTAGTTGGTTTATAATCTCTTTTTATTGAAATAATATAAACAGCTATCATCAAGGCTATAGCCATCAATATCCCTGGTGTATATGCGGCTAAGAACATATCTCCTACTGCAACATTTGCAATTATTGCATACAGGATTAGATTTGTTCCTGGTGGGATTACTGGACTTATTGCTGATGAGGCAGCAGTTATGGCAGCTGAAAATGGTTTTGAGAAACCTTTTTTTTCCATTTCGGGAACTAATATTTTAGATTGCATAGCTGCATCTGCGTTTGCAGAACCTGAAATTCCACCCATTAATGCACTTAGTAATACATTAACTTGAGCCAGTCCTCCTCTAGCATGTCCTACTAAAACGTCTGCAAAGTTCATCAACGCTTCACTTATTCCTGAATAATTCATTACAGAACCTACCATAATAAAGAATGGTACTGCTAAATATGGGAAAGATTCTACTGAAGTTACAAATTGTTGAATTACCATTTCCATGGGCATTGAAGTATTAATGAATATAAAATAAAATAACGAAGCACCCATTAAAGCAAATGCTATTGGTATATTTAGAAAAAATAAGATAAATAGAACTACAATTGGATAAAGAGATTGCATTTATTATCTCACCTCTTTTTTATTTAAAAATATTTTCTTGAAGCTTTGTATTGTAAAATAAATTGAATATAAAGTTATAAGTACAAAAGAAATTACTATCGATGCATATATATATTTATAAGATACTTCTAATGCTGCAGTGATTTTTGTAGATCCTGATACATATTTGTAACTAAAGTAAAACATAATAGTAGATAAAATAGTTACAATTATGGAGGTCAAAAATTCTACTACATTTCTTCCCTTTTTAGGTACTAACTTCATTAATACTTCTACACCTATAAGACTATTACTTCTATAAGCATTAGCAAAGCCTAAAAATATAACCCAGACAAATGCCCCTACAGCCACTTCTTCTGCCCAGTGATATGTAAACCTTAAAAAGTATCTAGTAAAAACGTTCATAATTACTATAATTGAAGTTATAGATAAGAAAAAGCTCCCTACATAAAGCTCAAAATCTTTTTGAAATCTTTTTAAAAAATTATTCATGTCTACCTCCTAAAAGATTAATAACCATAATAAATAGAGGCTATATTATTTAAAATTGGAAGGAGATTTACTCCTTCCAATTTTCATACTGCTATTAATCAAAGATAAATTACTTAAGATTTTGTTTTATCGTATCTAATTCCTTTACTATCTCTTCATAGATACCTGGAGTCCATTTATCGAACTTTGTAAATACTGGAGCAGCCGCTTTAAGAAAAGCTTCAGCATCTACTTCATGGAAATTTACACCTTCTGCTTTTAATAAATCTTCATACTCTTTTTCTAGCTTAATAGTTTCAGCTAAGTTGTCTTCTTTACCCTTTTCGAACTCTTCTTCTATAATAGTTCGTTGTTCTCCAGTTAAACTATCCCAAACTTTAGTTGATATTGTAACAGCAGAAACTCCTAGTAAGTGGTTTGTTAGAGAGTATTCTTTAACATTTTCATATTGCTTAGTTCCATAATAAGTCATTATTGAACCTTCTACCCCATCTATAACACCTTGTTGAAGTGCTGCATAAGTATCTGGATAAGGCATAGAAACAGGGTTAGCACCCATGGCCTCTATAGTATATGTGTATAATTGACTGGTTGGGACTCGTACATTTAATCCCTTCATATCTTCTGGAGTATTGATTGGTTTGTTAGTCATCATACTTCTAAATCCAAATACCCAATCTAGAGAAAGTACTTTTACACCTTTTTCCTCCATCTGTATATTTAGATTTTGAACTAATGGAGTTTGGGTCATAGCAAGGTACTCATCAAATGTTTGATATAAAAATGGTCCAGTTACAGCATTATAGTCTGGTACATAATCTCCTAAGAAGTTTATACCATCTACTAATATCCAATCTGAACCTTGAACTACTTGTTCCATACCATCTTTACCTATTGGCAATATACCACCTGTAAACAATTGTAATTCTAGTGAACCTTCACTTCTTTCATTTATAGCTTCTACTACTTTTTTCAATGATATAGCAGTTTGCTCATCATCAACAAATTTTGTACTAACTTTAATAACTTTCTTTTCTACAGTTGGTGCATCAGCACTCACATCATTAGCAGGTGCTTTAGCATCGCCGCCACTGCATGCCACTAAGGACAAAGTCATAGCTAGTACTAGTAAAATTAACAAAAACTTTTTCATTAAAATTTCCCCCTTTTTTTATAATATATTCTAAATATCCACTAACATATTATAACCTGACTTTTCATTTGTCAATCCAGTCAGATTATTGATAGTGTCAATTTAAAAAAACGTTTTCATCGAACAGCCATAGATCCCTTTGGAATCTCCTTATCCTCTCTTACAGGTAATCCAGTTAACACATTAATCACTTAAAGTACACGTTTTAATTTTATCTTTAACAGCCAGTTTCCCCACATCTTCAAAACGGTTACCCTTAAGGGCTTCGGCTTTGAGTTTTTCTGCAATACCCAAATGTTTCAGGCAGACGGGAGTTAAATCGTATCCCTTTAAGCTGCTTCAAGCTGTCATAGGAAGAAACCGTTGCACCTTCTCCTAAGAAAGTAACCTGCTTGATACGTTTTCCAGCTATTTCATCCCCAACTTCTATCATTGTTTATTTTTTATTACCCTAAAAAGGGTATAAAAAAAGCAACAATTAAACAACACATAGTTAATATCGTGTTATTTATTGTTGACACTCCAATTCTCCTGTCATTACTATTGTATTTTTCATAATTCCTCTGCTCAAACTAGTAATTATTCTAAGTTAACTATGAATAATCACTATATTATCATATCTTTTTTCCTTTGTAAAGTACTTTATACATATAAAAATCAGGTTTAAAGGTATCTTTAGCTCCACATTTATGACAAGTATTAATAGTAGGATATTTTAACTTGACCCAAAATCAAGAGCTTAAACCATTATTTTATAACTTTTCATTCCCGATATACATCCAGCCTCCCAGCATTAAATGTAATAAGAGGCTTTTTCCTGAATTCAATCTAAAAATTAAATGCTTTGCCCGCCGATCAATTGTAAAAATTTGTTTTTCATTTAACTCTTGAACAAATGCAAAACTCGTTACATTGATTGACTTTTCCCTATTAATTTCAATATTTGAAATAACCCTTCCTGCAAGCTGTTGATTAAGCAATCTTTTATAGGTTTCCATTTCAGCAATCTAACACCTTATATTGCAACTGTCTAAAAAATATTAGAGAAAAATTTTATAACTTGATCATTTAGAACACTTTCACTATTTTGAATGATTTGTTTCACTTTATATTCTGATGCAATTTTTTGCAGTATATTCAAATTTGTTTTATATTTGTTGTATATTATTCTTGAACGATGACTATCAGACCCAATTAAATGTATATAATTTTCCTTTATCAGTGCCTTAGCAGCTTTTCTTACACGATTACCATAATAGCCACTTATACTACCAATGTTTAATTGTGTTAAACATCCTTTATTTATAATGCTACTTAATTCTTTCGGATTCTTAATGACCCATTCGTAACGTTCAGGGTGTGCTATTACTGGTACTAATCCCCTAATCTTAAGTATAAATATTATATCATCAGTAAATAAAGGCTTACTATGGACAGGCATTTCAATAAGTATATATCTGGAATTATTAAGCGTACTAATTCTAAATGTATCCAGGAGGTTTATCATATCCGGAGTTATATGAATCTCATTACCAAGATATAACTTTATTTTTATACCTTTTAGGTCAACAGCATTTTTTAAGTTGTTTAGCATAGTTAGATTATTCTCTGAACTACATATATATACATCATCAGTATAATGGGGAGTACACACAATAGCCTCAATCCCTGCCTGTTCAGCAGCGTATGCTATTTCAACAGCCTCCTCAATATTAGCGGGTCCATCATCAACTCCAGGTAATATATGGCAGTGGATGTCAAACATCTCATTCTCTCCTAACATACAAGCTGGGTAGTTAATCTTATGTACCTCCCAGCAAGTTTTACTATTTTATCATCAATTTTCCGATTCCATTAACAATAGTATGTACTTTCTTTAATCGACACTTTATTCATAATAACTCCGATAATATTCGCATTTACCTTATGCAATGCAACTTTAGCCGCTTTAATTTCATCAATTTTTGTTTTGTCCACTCCACATACAAGGATTGTACCATCTACAATGGTTGATAATACTGCAGCGTCAGTCACAATCCCAACTGGCGGCGAATCTAAAATAATCATATCATAATCTTCCCTTACCTTCTCAAGTAACAGTTCCATTCGCTTTGATCCTAAAAGTTCCGATGGATTTGGAGGTATCGGACCTGAAGTTAATACATTTAATTTGTCTTCAGCGTTTGTATTTACAAAATGCTTGTAATCTATGTCGCCCGCTAAAGCCGTTGTTAACCCAGATAAATTTGGTAGATCAAAAACTTTATGTATATTGGGTTTTCTTAAATCACAATCAATTAAAATAACCCTTTTGTCGGTCTGTGCGATAGAATAAGCAATGTTAATAGAAATAGTAGTTTTCCCCTCTTCTGAAATCGAACTCGTAACAACTAAACTTTTTAAAGTCTTATCAATACCTGAAAATTGGATATTTGTTCTTATTGTGCGAAATGCTTCTCTAATTAATGATTTAGGATCTTTATGTATTAAAAGTATATCTTCCTTCATTTCACTACCCCCTTTCATATTTATGTCATCTTTGGAACAATTCCTATAATAGGTAGACCCAGATTTTTTTCGATATCGTCAGGTGTTTTTACTGTATTGTCAAAATATTCACGAACTAATATGGAAGATATGCTCATCAGGATTCCTAAAACGGATGCAATCACCATATTAATAACCAGTCTAGGATTGGTAGGTTCCAATGGTACTTCTGCTCTATCAATTACTTGAATATTTTCTATATTCATTATTCTAGCAACATGTTTTATAAACACGTTGGCTATCTCATTGGCAATTTGGGCGGCAACCGCACCATCCTTATCCTTTACAGATATCTTAATTATTTCTGTATTCTTCACTAGCGTTACGTTTATTTTTTTATTTAATTCTTTATCGGTAAATTTCAATCCCAAGTTGGACATAAATTCATTTGCTACTATTTTACTTTTTGCAATTTCACCATAGGTAGAAACCAACTTCTGATTCAATAATATATCATCATATTCCATCTTTTGCTTATATTCTTGCGGTCTACCTACCATTAAAGTAGTAAATGTTTGGTATTCTGGTTCTAAAATATAATAGCTAACAAGTCCGCTAATTCCCACACACAAGATCGTAAACAAGGCAATACCCCATAACCTTTTCCGTACACTCATTACTAACGTTTTTAAGTCAATTTCTTCCATGGTTATCCTCCCCTTTTTTAAGTTTAAATTTCTCTATAATCAACTCCATAAGTTGCTTCAACTCAATAATACTATTCCTATTTATGCTGGACACCAGCCGTTTATTCATTATTATTGCTAAAATTACAGTGGCTTCCTTAATTTCTGTTAATCCTATAACAAGATAGTTAGATTGATATGCAGGTTAAATAGTAGATAAAAAACAATGACTTTAACTATAAAGCAGACACTTTAATAAGTTAGGGCGCTTATTGATTTTATATTTTTATGCATTTGGAGAACTTCTTCTTAACTTTTTCTTTACAGTATTAACAATACTATCGATATCATCAATTTTCATAAAATATATAATTGTTATATAGACTACCACTCCAATACTTACAGATATGATCAGTGATAGGTTTTGATTTATTATAGAGGTTAAGTAATTAAATGAAAGCTTGGCTGCCCCCCCCATAACTAATGAAGCGCATAGGATTTTTACAAAAGAAATGCTTATGTTTTTCATGCCGAATGACCCTATTTTATTTCTAAGACTAATAAACAATAGCCCGGTAGTAAATAGTGCAGAAATACTTGTTGCTAAGGCGAGCCCACCAATACCTAAGTATTTAGATAGAATTATATTAAGTATGATATTTAAAAACATGCCAAGCACAGCATTAATCATCGGTGTTTTAGTATCTTGAAAGGAGTAAAAAGTTCTAGATAATATTTCTCTTAAACCGAATCCGACCATACCTATAGAATAAAAGAACAAAGCAGATGAAGTCATATTTACCGCCTGCCAGTTAAATTCTCCTCTACCAAATAAAAGTTTAACTACGGGTTTAGCAAATAACATTGCTCCAATTGTGGCAGGGATAACTAATAAATTGATTCCTCTAATAGCTTCAGATAATGTTTTTTTTAGTCCAGAGATATTATTTTCAGCTGACATTTTTGATATTAGCGGATACATTACAGTTGCTATTGATAAAACAAATATTCCCTGAACAAATGAATATAGTTTATTAGAATAATTAAGAGCTGAAATGCCGCCTTCTGAAATTCTTGATGCAATAGTTTTATCAATCATCACGTTAATCTGATTAAGCGAAACTCCTATGATTACTGGAAGTGACAAAAATATCATCTCCCTCAAATATTTATCATTAAAATTTATTTTTAGTTTACATTTGTATTTATGCTTTTTAGCAAAGGGAATAAGAAATAATAATACGGAAAACTTAGCTAGTACACCACCTATCACCAATAAAAAAACATTAATTCTATCACTTAAAACTATAAAAATTATAATTACCAGATTGAAAGGAATTCCTACAAGCGCTGGGATAATAAAATTATTATTAATTTGTAAGAAACCAGTAAAAACATACACAATCACAGAAAAAAATATACCTATTACACTAACCTTTGTAAATGCAACTGTTAAATCATATATTTGGCCTTCGAAACCAGATGCAAATACGCTTACTACACTAGGCGTAAATAAGAGCACTAATACAACAATAAGAATACTGATGCACACTAAAAAACTTATCACATTGTTCATATAAGAAATACTTGATTTTGCTCCTTCTTTTTTTTGTATTTTACTATATAGTGGTATAAAGCTAGTAGATATGGCTATGCCAACAAGTGAGCATATAACATCTGGTATAGTCCATGATATTAAAAAAGCATCGCTTGTATTTGATGCTCCATAAAAATATGCCAAAAAAACTTCTCTCGAAAATCCAAATATTTTGGATAGTATAGTTAACATCATTATTATAAGTGCAGTTCTCTTCATTGTATTTACTCCATGTTCTTAGTTGAAATTATTAATATTGCCAAACATTTAAAATCCATATCAAAACCTCAAGGCATTTACATACTCTGTATCTTTATTCTTCTTTTGTAACATTCGAAAGCTTAATAATTAAAACAACTGGAATCAAAATGTATTTTGAAAACTGTGAAAGCAAATTTGTAAAATCTGCCCTAAGAACATAAATAACCAAAGGCATCGTAAGAATATAAATTATAAACCACATTGCATTATAATTTGCTTTGCTATAGATATATTTTAAAAACAACCCTAATAGTATGAACCATATTATTACACCAAAAACTCCAAAATTCATGTATCCTTCTGCTACTAATGAAAATCCATTTCCCCCACCTCTTGCTACAAGTTCTGGAAAGAAAAAATTGTTAAATTGATTTGTAGCACTTTCAGCGGAACCGCCAAAAATAAACTTAGGCAGGACAGCTCTTTTTATGCTAACTACTATTGTTTGTCCCCACCATAAATGCCAGTTATCAAATCCTATTAACAAGGTTTGCAAATTGCGAGCTGCAGATACAAATTCAGAGTTGAATATTCTCATATACCATGCGCTATATTCATAGCTGTACACGCTTCCCCGCATTGCAAAATTTTTAAGAGCTGCGAGACCTTGTATGCTAAACAATCCTGCAACTCCATATATTACAACCAATTTGTTGCTTATTCTCTTATAAAGATAATTAATAATAAAAAAAGTGATCCATATTTGTCTTAGAAATATATCTCTTTCACCAAAAAAAATAACAGCCATAAATGTCCAGATTAAAGAGAATATCAAGAATAAATATGGCACTTTCCTTTTAATAGATAACATATATGCCAAATAACATGCTGAAGCTACGGTAAATATTAAGTATCCTATTGAAAAATTACTTAAGAAAGAGCTATTTAGTTTTACTTGATATTTTGATATAAACCCATTTGAGATAATATATATAAGAAATATCCCTGATATGATAGTACTAAGTACAAGTGTCATTTTGCTAAAATTCTCTGTCCTTTTTAGCATACTTATATCCAAATTAAGCTTTATTGTTTTAGGTCCTACTACTATAATAAGAACAGAAAATGCTAGCCATTGCAAAACCATGGTCTCATAAAGCATACTATACCCTGGAATAACCACTTCCCCGCTCATTATTAAAATGGGGTTTGAAATTGAATATAACATGTAAAATGGTGCTAACCAGGTATAAGGATGTAATATATCAATTTTGACTATAATGATAGAAAAGATACACATAAAGGATATAGCCAATATTGAAATCCAAATGTTATTAAATAAAAAAATAAGTATGCCTGAAAAAATTATATCGAACAATACTAAAATCCATTTACCTAATGTGCACTTTTCTATTGTAAAACCTTCCTTTAACATAGACTTCACTCAACCCTCAGATTTTCTTTTTATACAAATGTGGAATCTACCATTTTAAAGTAGTAGAAGTTATTATAAAACTTCAGGTAAGTCAATTTGATACTATACTATTAGTAATAAATCTATTAAAAAAGTCATTTCTTCGTAATTCTATTTTTTCTTTGTCATATTTTTTAGCTTCTTCAAAATTTCTCAATGCTTTAGTTTCTAGCCAACCTTGATTAAATGCATTTTGGTAAATGATTTCTGCTAATTGCTTATAATTCGATTTTTGAAAAATGCAATTTCCTTCCAATAACTCAGGTATTCCTCCCACATCCGACCCTATAACTGGGCACCCTCTGCTCATGGCTTCAATTACAGATCTCGGAAGACCTTCTGCCCTACTTGGTTGAATATATATATCAATATTATCCAGCCAATTGAGAACCGGATTTCCACTTGGAATTGTCCCTTCAAATCTAATTAAATCCTCTACTCTATGCTGAATTGCTAATTCCCTTAGATATTGATTATTCCCGCCGCCTAAAACCCTATATTCAATATTCGGACCAATTTTGCGTCTTAATATAGGTAATGCCTTTATAACAGTGTCAAAGCCTTTATATTTACTGCTTAGTGCACCAATCGTACCTAATATTATTTTTTGCTCTCTATGCGCAATTTTTTTCAATCTTTTTTCAATGATACTTTCATTAAAATCACTAATCATAACATTAGAACATGCAGTAGTTACTCCTAATGTAGGGTACCTTCTCTGGAGAAATTTATTTGTTACATAGATAACATACTGTGCTTTTCGTACAAGTTTCTTTGTTGAAAAATAGTAATATGGTGCTACAATCTTTCCTTGTAAATTCCCATAGTTCCATAGAGTATCCCATGAACAACCTGTAACTTCAACTATATATGGTTTATTTTTCTTTATCGCATATCCTATTGCTAGTAACCCAATTGAACTTACTCTAGCTATCACACAATCAGCCATTTCAATTTCATTTTTAAGTATTTTTCTAGCTTTAATTATTTTGTGGTATGTATTTATTGATTTAAAATTTGGTACTTCAATAAATTCTACCCTAGGTATGCTTGATAAAGATAACTTGTCATTTAAGTTATCTATTTTCTTTTGCCTTGTTAAGACTATTACCTCGTCAAAGTTTGATGTATATCTTGATAGCATTTCTCTAGACAATTCACCATTACTATAATACTGATCTTTATATTTATAAAAAAAATGATCATGTGCAAAGGCCACTTTCATTTGTAATGCCTCCTTTGTAGCAACTCCATTGACACATAACATACTATCGAAAATTGAATGACTCCTTTTTTAACAGCCATCTCAGACCCTAAAGTGCATATTCTTTTACTTATTGCCCCTTCCATATTCTTCATCAACCCCTATGCAATAATCGACTTCTATAAAACCTATCATAAAATGCTATTCATAGGCTCTAATCCTGCTACTTAACATTAAATCAACAATCTCATCCATGCTTTTCGATTCCAGCTCTCCCTTTTCTCTGTTTGAATATACTTCTTTAAATATTTCTTCTAATCCGTATAGTAGTTTTTCTCGGTTAGTAGCTATATTGAAGGGGTGAAACCATAAATGAAATACCTTTTTATCCCGAATTGCGTTTCTAATTCCCTTTCTTGCTTTGCTTATTTTAAGTTTTACTGGTATTAAACGTCTAAGTCCATTCATAGGACGATAGAACATCGAGCTCGGTATATTATACAACCCCTGGTCGTATTCTGGCAGGCTAACCGGTGGGCTTATTGCTAAAACCTGATCTACTATATGACAAATCCTTCTTATTTTCTGTGGAAATCTTCTATACCAAATGGGTTCTTCACCCCTATATGCTTTAAAGCCAAAATTGCTTAACTCATCAATATATCCTACATTGTTTCTTGGATATACAAAACTCTTAAGCTCTAAGTTCAGTTTTTGTGCTTCAAAAACACAGTTTGCAAGATCAGCTTGAACTGTAATCCTTTTCGTATTTATATCACCATACGGTATATGTGCAAAGCTATGAGACGCGATTTCCTGATATACACTGCAATTCATTATTTTTTCTATAATGTCTTGCCCATACCACAAAGGGGCTTCCCTGCAGTTAGAACAAGGTGATTCTTCAAACCAATCTTTTGAGTACCAGGGATATGTGCTCCTTGGTATATCTGAATGCTTTTGTCCATTTTCTGAAACACACTCTTCCAGAAATAGATGTCCAACGATAGCCCATGTAGCAGATATATTATATTTTTCCAGTAACTTTAAAATATCTACAATGCAATCTCGAGATTGTTCATAATATTTTATGTTTTTATCAAGCCGATCTGGTTTATCAACTACTCCCCAGCATAATTCAGTATCTATGCTTAGTACAAAAATACCATTGGGTAATAACACTTTAGTCGTACTCATAAACCGTCTCCTTAGGATATACTTATTTTAATGATTGTTTTTTTTGATAATTTCTAAATAGCTTATTTATAGTTTCTATTTGTTTATCTATTACTTGTATTTCGTTATAATATTCTTCCGCTCGTTTCCTTGCTTCAGCTTTCATTCTACTTAACAATTCCTTGTTACTCATCAATATCTCCAATTTATTTTGGACATTAATTGTTGATTTCAGTTTTACAAGAAAACCTGTCTTCCCATCTATTACCTCTTCTCTGCAACCCCTTATATCTGTTGCTATAACTGCACACTCCATAGACATTGCCTCTATGATCGTTCGTGGCATTCCTTCCCGGTACGATGGCAGACAAAATATATCAGTGCGATATAAGATGTTGTTAATATCATCTCTGAACCCTGTAAAGATAATCTTTTTATTATCTTTATACCTATTAAGAATTAAATTTCTAGTGGTCTGATCTCTACAACCTTGGTCAATATCTCCAACTATCAGCAATTTTACATTATCACTATCAATATCTGAGAAAGCTTCAAGTAGTTCTACAATACCCTTTTCTCTTACTAATCTCCCTATAAATGTAATAATGATATCTTGCTCGGTAATATCAAAGTCCTCATTTAGTCTGTTGATTTGGTCATGATTTACATTTTGAGGATTAAATTTCCCAAGCACATCTACGCCATTGCCGATACATAGAACTCTTTTTTTATCAATAAAATCGTTTTCGATTGCTGATAACGCATCTTCAGAGCTTTGAGTGAAAATAAAGTCAGTAAAGTACTTAGCTGTATATTTTTCTATGTTTAAAAATAACATGTATTTTATTGGATTCATATTTTCATGAAAATAAAAACCGTGAGCTGTATAAATAACGATAGGCACCTTTGCAAATTTTGCGGCTACTCTTCCAAGAATTGATGCTATTGGTGTGTGTACCTGTAATATATCAGGGCTTTCAATTTTGAACAGTTTATATAACCTATAAATAGATATGATATTTGAAAATAATCTGACCTTTCTTTTTATGGGTATGTTGGTAATATTAAGACCTTCCCCTTTTAATTCTTCCGTATATGGCCCCTTGGAGCAGACGCAAACAACTTCAAAACCCTGATGCATTAATTGTTTGCTCAAATTAGTTAAAAAGACTTTCATTGTTTGATCAATAGCACATAGTTGAATTATCTTCATAAGAACCTCTTTATAGATGATTTTTATACCAATCGATGCACTTTTCTATCCCTTCATTAAAACTGTAGTCAGGTTCATATTTAAGTATATTTTTTGCATATGAAATATCAGCATTTGAATGTTTAATATCTCCAGCTCTTTCTGATAAATAATTAGGAATTCTATCCATATTTAATGATTCACATAGCTTCAAATATAGATCATTTATAGTAATTCTTTCTTCGTTTCCGATGTTAAAAACCTTTCCTAATGCTTCTTGTTCTGCTATGCATGCTCTAAGGTTTGCTTGTACAACATTCCCCACATAAGTAAAATCTCTAGATTGTTTTCCGTCACCATATATCTTTGGTATTTCACTATTTAATAGTTTCTTTATAAATATTGGTATCACAGCAGCATATATTGAATTTGAATCTTGCCTTTTCCCATAGACATTAAAATATCTTAATCCGATTGTTGGTAATCCAAATAAATCAAAAAAATTCTTTCCATAAAGCTCCCCTGTAAGCTTTGAAATAGCATAAGGTGATAAGGGCTTGCCTATTCTATCTTCTTTCTTAGGAAGCTCCTTACTATCTCCATAGACAGAAGAAGAAGAAGCATATACAAATCGTTTCACATGATTATCTCTCGCAGCAATCATCATGTTTAACGTTCCACATATATTTGTATCATTTGTAGCTATGGGATCCTCAATAGAGCGGGGTACCGAACCTAGCGCTGCTTGGTGGAGTACGTAGTCTACATTTCTGCATGCCTTTTGACAATCTTCTAGATTCCGTATGTCGCCTTTTATCAGTAAAAATCTGCTATGCCCTATAAATTCCTTAATATTCTCTTCTTTACCTGTTGAAAGATTATCTAGCACTCTCACTTGATATCCTAACTCCAATATCTTCTCAACTAGGTTTGAACCAATGAATCCTGCTCCACCTGTTACTAAGAACTTTGAATTTTTGAAAAATTCGAACTTATAATTATCCATTTTATAATCCCCAATAGATATATCCTATTTTTTCCGCTTCCTTTTTATCAAGCAATCTCTTTATATCTATGATTACAGGCCTACTATTTCCAAAAAATCCTTTTATTGAATCCAGAGTAAAACCACTATATGCTTCGTGCCTTACAGCAATAATAACTGCATCTACTAGACTTATGTCTTCAATATTTTTCAGTTGAATATTATATTGATTAAAAACGTCATGATTATCTGCTATAGGGTCTGAAACCTCGACTTCTACATCATACTCTTTTAATTCTTCAATGATATCTATGACTTTAGAATTTCTTATATCAGGGCAGTTTTCTTTAAATGTAATTCCCATAATAGCAACCTTGGCGCCTCTTATCTGCCTATTTGCTTTAATAAGCTGCTTCACTGTATTCTCTGCTATGTATTTACCCATAAGATCATTAATACGTCTACCCGCAATAATGACTTGTGAATGATATCCAATTGTCTCTGCTTTGTATGTTAAATAATAGGGGTCTACTCCTATACAGTGTCCCCCAACTAATCCTGGTTCAAAGACTTGGAAGTTCCACTTTGTCTTAGCAGCATTCAATACTGATTGTGTATCAATGTCAAGCTTGTGAAATATAACTGACAATTCATTCATAAATGCAATATTGATATCCCTCTGAGAATTCTCAATTACTTTGGCCGCTTCAGCTACTTTGATACTTTCTGCCCTATATACACCAGCTTCTATAATAAGCTCATATATTTTTGATATATTATCTAAGGCCTCATCATCTATTCCGGAAACAACCTTTACAATGTTCTCAAGTCTGTGATGCTTATCTCCGGGATTTATTCTTTCAGGTGAATAACCAACTTTAAAATCAATGCCACATTTTAGTCTTGATTCTTTCTCTAACAATGGTATACACAGCTCTTCCGTAACACCTGGATATACCGTGGATTCAAATACAACAATAGAACCCGTGGTTAAATTCCTGCCTAATAACCTACTTGCTTCTTCTATAAGTGTAAGATTTGGTGTCTTATCTAAATTAATTGGTGTAGGTACAGCTATAATGTGAAATTTGCATTGCTGCAGCATTTTTTCATCTGCTGTAAAATCTACTTTATGATCCATTATTGCTAGATTGCTTACCTCATTAGTAACATCGATTCCTTTTTTGTACAGCTCAACCTTCTGGCTATCAATGTCAAAGCCTACCACATCTACCTTTTTTGCGAAGGCTACTGCCAAAGGTATCCCTACATATCCTAAGCCTATAACCGATAATTTTGTTTCTCTGTTTTTTACTAGCTCAAATAATCCCATTGGATCTCCCTCATCTTGCACCTTCAAAAGTAATAACTATTTTCACTGTTTTTAGAATAATCATCATATCCAAAAAAGTAGATTGATTTTCAATATAGAATAAGTCTTTCTCCAACTTCTGTTCAGGTGATAATTCGTATCCCCCATGGATCTGAGCCCAACCTGTTATTCCGGGACGCACCGCCAACCGCTCTTTGAATTTTGGTAACTCTTGACTAAAAGCATCTATAAAATATGGTCTTTCAGGGCGAGGTCCTACGATACTCATATCTCCTCTTAAAACATTTAATAATTGTGGAATCTCATCAATTCTTGTTTTTCTAATAAACTTTCCCACTTTAGTAATTCTTGAATCGTTTCTCTGGGCCCATTTAACACCACCTCTTTCAGCATCGAAATACATAGATCTAAATTTATAAATTTTAAACAAGCTACCATCTTTCCCAACTCTCGTTTGTGTGTAAATAGCAGGTCCTCTTGTTTCTAGTTTAATTAGAATAGTTACTGTAATTATTAAGGGTATACCAATAATTAAGCCTATAAGTGAAAAGACGATATCTGTTCCATACTTGAGAATCTTAAATATCAATTTTGTTGTTGTCGACGTTTCATTGTTAAAACGCTCATTATTGGTAATTTCCTTTTTATTACTTATCTCTTCCATAATTAATTCACTCCACATACTCAATTTTCAATAATTTATTTATCTGGAGTGGATTTAAATATTTCATTGAAACAATTCATTATAATTTAAATCTAAATGAATAAGATTTTAAAAATATTTTTTATTTAATTGTATTGATATTCGATATTTTATAAAATTATTACAGTTTATAATTATAATAATATTTTCATCGTTACTTTTAAAAAAATCAATTTATAAGTAATTAGCTCCATATAAGCTACTATGATGTCTAAAGAAGGATTTGTAATAGAACTTCATTTATAATTATCATATATTTTATTTATCAGCTCTTGAACCCTTTGCTTATCAATAAAATAATATGACCAATTATATCCGTCAACTACTTTATATCTAGCTACTCCAGGTAATATGTAAGCATTTATATTCTCTTCTCTAATATTTTTAAGATATAATGCATAGACAATGAGCTCATGTATTTTCATATCTGTTTTTATAGATTTATAGGATTGTTTTACCACTGAAATTATATTGGAATATGATAATTTATTAATTGCTGACTCTATAAGACTTTGCTGTGCCTTAATTCGCCCCAAATCTCCGTCAACATATTTTTTCCTAAATCTTAAGAACTGTAATGCCTGTTTTCCCGTTAGTACTTGTTTTCCCTTTGGGATAATTATTCCCCCGACTTCCATTTGTAAGGGAACATCTATCTCAACCCCTCCAATCAAGTCTACAATTTCTTCTACCCCTTGATATTCTATGCTAATAAAATGATGAATAGGCATTTCTTTTAGAATTTTTGTCACTGCATCTAGGCTACCCTTTTCACCATTTCTACCATATTTTGCGTTAATTTTTCTTTGATCTCCTCTACTATGTCCCTCTTCATAATAATATGTGTCTCTGGGTATTGAAATTAAGTCTAATTTCTTAGTTTCTGGATTAAAACTTATCAAAATAATTGCATCTGATCTTTGCTTCCCTTCTATACCTAAAAATAAAACATTTAATCTTTCCTTGTTCTGCGGTGGGTTTTTCATTTTCATCATTATAGTCTGATTTAACTCTTTTTCCACATCAAGCGAATTCGTTTGGTCAGGATTGCTAACATTTTTGCTCCTATTTATGTCAGATTCTATTTCAATATTTCTTTGTTCCATATTACTAACTTGGGAGGCTAGTTGAAAAATTAGAAATAATACAACAACTAAACTAATGATCAATGTAATTATTATGCGTTTCATACCAACACCTCGTTATAACCTACTTTTCTATTCTTTATATTTCTTACTTATTATATATTCTGCTATTGATTTAAATATTTCTTTTTATGCCTGGGAACCAATGTTTTAAACCTCTATACATTAATTTGAAGCCTTCATTGAGATCTCTTTGTTTTATATTAATTAATAGAGATAACCCAAAGAAAAATGGACTAATTCATCTAGATAACTGAATTAGTCCATTTCATTTGTATTACTGCCCATATCCCTCTTTCTCTAAATCTTCTACAGGAATAAATCTTAAAGCAGCCCTGTTTATACAATATCTTAGTCCACCTTTTCAATAGGTCCATCACTCCTAACCTCTTTTCAGTGCATTCCGTGACTAAAGTCACCTTTTTCCTTGATTGATTTTCTTTCAATTTGCTTGGTAAAGCTTGGTAGCCACACCCAGAATCATACTTATCTAGAGAGCTACATAGGGGTACCCTAAGGGGAGTTTATCATTTTGTTTTCTGCTATAATAATTTATACTATAGATTTTTCTGTTTCTTTATCAAATAAGCTAACTTTTTCCTTGTCAAATAAAATATTAACTTTATTACCAATATTAACATTTATATCTGGCTGCACTCTAGCAATTATAGGTTTATTAAATAAATTTAGATATAAAAATGTTTCGGACCCTAAAAGCTCCATTACCTCAACATTTGCTTCCATATTTATTCCTTTACCATTTATTATAACATTCTCTGGCCTAATCCCAAGTATAACTTCCTTTCCAACATAACCCTTTGATCTTATAACTTCAAAGCTTTTTTCTGGTAAGTCAATTTTCACATCAAAATATCTAGCAAATACTTTTTCGTTTTCTTCTAGAGTACAATTTATAAAATTCATTTGAGGTGATCCTATGAACCCTGCTACAAACAAATTTTCTGGCTTTTGATATATAGTCTGAGGATCGGCAACCTGCTGTATTACTCCATCCTTCATTACAACTATCCTAGTTCCCATAGTCATAGCTTCTGTTTGGTCATGGGTTACATATATGAAAGTTGTATTTAGTTTATGATGCAATTTAATAAGCTCAGTTCTCATTTGTACCCTTAACTTTGCATCTAAATTTGATAAAGGCTCATCCATCAGGAAAACCTTAGGATTTCTGACTATAGCACGACCTAAAGCTACTCTTTGTCTTTGCCCACCGGAAAGCTGCTTTGGTTTTCTATCCAACAAATTCTCTATGCCAAGTACCCTTGCTGCTTCTATTACCATTTCATTAATCTCAACTTTACTTTTTTTACGAATTTTCAAGCCAAAGGCCATATTGTCATAAATACTCATATGGGGATATAAAGCATAGTTTTGGAACACCATTGCTATATCTCTATCCTTTGGGGCAACATCATTGATAAGCTTATCTCCTATGTAAATTTCCCCAGTTGAAATTTCTTCAAGTCCAGCAATCATTCTAAGGGTAGTGGACTTACCACATCCCGATGGTCCAACTAATATAATAAATTCTTTATCTTGAATTTCCAAATCCACATCTTTAACTGCATGAAATCCATTTGGATAATTTTTGTTTATTTTCTTTAAAGATAATCCCGCCATTATAAATCCTCCTAACATTGTTACTTCTCATTTCAATTACTTCAATAAAATACTATGCTATTTAAAATACATATGTATTTTAAATATAACCACTGTCACTTGATTGCTAACAGTGGTTATAGATTGAGGGGCTATATTATAATGCTGAAATCAATTTCAGCGATACTTTTATAAACAATATCCGCTTCTTCTAATACTTCCCCATCTCCAATGCCAATGGCATACATCCCTGCAGCTTTTATTGCTTTGATTCCTGCTATAGCATCTTCTACACCAATACAATCTGAAGGTCTGACACCTAAGACATCAGCTGCTTTTAGAAAAATGTCGGGTGCCGGTTTTCCATTTTTCACATCGTCTGGATTGACGATATAGTCTATATACTGTTCAAGAGCCATTGCTTTAATCAAGGTTGGTGCATTTCTCGATGTACTCCCTATGGCTATCTTAATACCCCTTACTTTTAAATACTCAAATAGTTCTACCGCACCTTCAAACACATTAGCAGATGTAAACTGACTAATTAGCTGTTTATAGTATTCATTCTTACAAAAATTTAATTTCTCCATCTCTTCTTCCGAATACTTTCCCAATATACCTCCATGCTTAAGAATAGCCTTTAAAGATTTCTCTCTCGACACGCCTTTTAGCGATTCATTAAAAGTTGTATCGATCTCCACGCCAACCATGTTAGCCATGGCTTTCCAAGCTTGAAAATGTTGAATACTGGTTTCTGTTATCACGCCGTCTAAATCAAATATTACAGCTTTAATCATCTATTTTCAGCCTTTCTAAAGGTATTCTCAACTCTTTCTCCAATTGATATTGTCTATCGTATACTTTCATCTCAAGCCTTTCGCCCTCCAGAAGTTCTATTTCTACGGCATCTGAAACTTTTACCCGTAGCTGCCGGTCTCTGTATAGCAACCTAAATTCATATCCACTCCAGGTCTTTGGACACCACGGTGACAGGTTAATGCCTTCATTCTTTATGCGATATCCTGCAAATCCAAAGATAACAGATAAAGCTGTCCCACCCAGATTGGCTACATGTAGCCCATCCTTTGTATTCCCATGAGTATTATCTAAGTCCAAACGAACCGTCTCCAAGAAATATTCATATGCCTTTTCATAATAACCGCATTTGGAGGCCATAATGCCATATATACATGATGACAAGGAAGAATCATGGGTAGTGACCTTCTCATAATAATCAAAGGCATTCTTTATAGACTCTTCTTCAGCAAAATCTTCCAAAAGAAAATGTCCTAACACAGTATCCGCTTGTTTGATTACTTGATAACGGTAAATGGTCAAAGGATGATAGTGTAACAGTAATGGATACTTACTTTTCGGTGTTCCTTCAAAATCCCAAAGTGCCTTTTCAAGAAAAGAGTCATCTTGCTTGTAGATTTTCAACAACTCATCATATGGCAAATACATATTTTGATATGCTTTAACCATTTCATCAATTTCAGCCTCAACCAATTGAAGTTTACTGATAATTTTATCAAAAACCGGAGGCTTTTCCTGCTTTAGAAGTCTATAAAACTTTACTGCCCATTCCAAATTATATCGTGCTATTACATTTGTGTAATAGTTATTATTTACAATACAGGTATACTCATCTGGACCTGTTACATTGTGGATCATAAATTTCCCATCGTAGAAATGGCCGATCTCCAACCATAGTCGAGCCGTCTCAAAAATTACTTCTGCTCCATATTGACAAATAAAGTCTAATCCCCCATGTTGTAGGTAATATTGAATGAATCCATAGGCAATATCACCATTAATATGATACTGTGCCGTTCCTGCTGGGAAAAATGTGGAACATTCCCTACCTGTAATAGTTCGCCACGGATATTTTACACCTCTTTTATGCCCAAGAATTCGCGCCTCTTCTCTTGCTTGGTCCAAAATACTATGACGGTAAATCAATAGTTTTTCAGCAATCTGTGGTTGTGTCAATTGGAAAATTGGTAATATATATATCTCTGTATCCCAAAAATAATGTCCCTCATACCCCTCGCCAGTCAAACCTTTTGCAGCAATGTTTGTCAAGCCATCTTGTCCAACCGATTGAAGAAGCTGAAACACACTAAACCTTACTCCTTGCTGAATCACATTATTACCGTATATCTTAATATCAGAATAATGCCAAAAATTCTTTAGGTATATCCTTTGTATTTCCAAATGCTCATCAAAACCCATTATCGAGTGACTCTTGATAATATCCAAGCCACGATGCAAAATAGGTTCTTTATTATACCTGCTATCGGTATATACACCATATTTTGTTAGAGTGAAGCTCCCATTAATTAAATAAGTGGCTGTCATTTTGGGCTCATGAACGCCCTCTGTGGCCATCAAGGCATCTTTTTCTGAACAATGGTGGTATACTACACATCCCACCTCAAAATCTGTCGTTTTGGTTCTAGCCGTCACGGCCATATATTCTTCATCTATAAGGCTGCTGCTTTTCCAATCCAGTAGTTTAGCATGTTCCCCTACCCGAGGGTCATAATTATCTGTATAATTGCTCACATCACCGTCAATATATGATTTCACCAGTATTTGTCCTTCATACTTTATTTCCACTTCAATCAAAAACAATTCCTTGACCTTAAAGGAAACCATTCGGCGAAATCTTATAAAAGCATTTTTTTCCTTTTGTGTTCGATACTCAAAGGAACGCTCAGAATATCCTTCGTCAAAATGGAGTGCCCGTTTATAATGGGTATGACTACCATTAAAAAGGGATACGCGCTCCCCATCTAAATAAATTTCTATTGTCTGGGCATCCATAAGGTTTGGCATCTTTTCCTGTACCTCTGGAAATCCACATAACTTTTCACTGTACTTAGCCTCTACCAAATCATAGAACCCATTGATATAGGTACCCCTAATACTCGTATATTGCTGGGGATAACCTTCTTCAAAACAACCTCTGATCCCAAGAAAACCATTAGCCAGGGTATAAAGGCTCTCTTCAACAGGTAAAACCGCCGGATCGAGAGATAAACTTTCCAATTTCCACATAAATGTCCTCTACTCCTTCACAGCACCAGATGTAAGTCCTGATATGATCTGACGCTGAAATAATATTACTATGAATAATGTTGGGATAGTTACTACAACAGTAGCTGCCGTCACCTGCCCCCAAAAAATTTGGAATTGTCCTCTCAAGAAAGTAATAGCCACAGTAGCTGTTTGATATGTTGCGTCCGAATTCAAAGTTAAAGAGAGTAAAAACTCATTCCACACCGAAATGAAGGTGATAATAGCCGCCGTAAAGATACCTGGCAATGCCAAGGGAAAAATAATATCAATAAAAGTTCTCATTTTAGAAGCCCCATCCATTTTCGCCGACTCTTCCATTTCTTTAGGTATCTTATTAAAATGTGTCACCAATATGTAAATGGCCACTGGTAACGCAATCATTGAGTATGGGAGAGTAATGAAATAAGAGTTAGTCCATTTCAGTTTGACAAAGGCACGATATATTGGACCTACCACAGTCATTTGGGGAAACATGGAAGTAGCTAGAACAACTGCCAGTAGCAGCCGCTTCCCAAAAAATTTGAGTCTAGCAATGGCATAAGCCGCAATGGACGCCACAAAGGTAACATAAATGGTGGTGACCGTAGCAATAATAAAACTATTTTTCAAAGAGTTAAAAACATTCCCTTTGAAAAGTGATTCATAATGTTCAAGAGTAGGCTTATCTGCCAGTATCTTGAACGCTCCTGAACTCCATATCTCACTCTCAGGTTTAAGGGAAGTTAGAAACACCCAAATAAACGGAAATATGATGATTAATAAATACATGACGATAGCTACCGCCAAAAGTCGCTCTGCTTTTTTGTTTATCAACGTATTCCACCTCCTAATCTGATACGAGTTGAATATCCAAGAATTTGATATATAAATAAGAAATCACACCGACACAAAGAGCCATGATAAGAATGATAGCCGCACCGTAGCCAAATCTTGTTTGAGCGAACATTACCTTGTAAGCATAAATGGAAATAGATTCTGTAGTTCCTCCAGGTCCGCCCCCAGTCAATACCCATATCAAATCGAAAATCCTAAATGCATCCAATGTTCTAAAAAGAAGTGCCACTAAAATAGATGGTTTAAGTAATGGCAACGTTATATGCAAGAACTGCTTCCATTTGTTCGCCCCATCTAATACAGAAGATTCATAAAGACTGTTAGGAATAACCTGTAGTCCAGCTAATAACAATAATCCAAAATATGGTGTTGTTTTCCAGACATCGGCAAAAATAATGGACCACAATGCACTGGTGCTCGACAACATTAGATCCGTTGATTGAGAAATCAGACCTATTCGCTCTAAGCCAAAGGCCATAATACCACTAGAACCGTTATACAGATATGCCCACATCAGAGCTGCTACTGAAGTAGGAATAGCCCATGGTATCAGTGAAAAAGTCCTAATCAATCCCCTTCCAGCCATGGCTTTATTCATAATCAGTGCTAATATTAAACCAAAAACTAACTCCATTCCAACCGAAACCATAGTAAAAAACAATGTCACGATAATCGTTCGCAAAATTCTCGGATCTTTTAGAATGGCTTTAAAGTTTTCAAAACCTACAAAGTTTGGCTGTATGATCGATGTCTCAAGTTCTGCAGCTACAAGTATCATATCCTCTTTAAGTGAAAATTCGTCTTCCTTCTGATAAAGCTCATTCAGAACAATCATAACATTATCTGATGCCTTCACCAGAAACTCCCTCTCATCTTCATCTATTGGTACAATACCTTCCTGCTCCGAAAACATACCCTTGATACTGTCATAGGTTGCAAGAACCACTTGTTGAGTCTCACCAATCATCTCTTTCGTACCACTTTGCTTCACAGTATCTTTTTCTATTTCCAAATAGTAATCAATATATTCAAAGGTTTCATTCATTAGGTCTAAATTGTACTGCTCAGAAAAGTATAAACCTGATTTTTGCTGATCATTTAACTGAAAATCGAAAAATGAAAACTTTGTCGACTCAATAATTGGCCACAATGAGAATAATATGATGAATATGAGTGCAGGTATTACTAGAATGTAACCGAGGTGCTGATCTAACCATGCAGTAATCTTTCTCATAAAAACAACTCCTATAAACTAAATCTAATAAAAAAGCTTTGGCGATTTTTACCAACCAAAGCTTTTATTAAATTCCTAATTATTACTGTAATTTTTCTTCAATACCCTTCACTGCATCCTCTAACTTACTGTTTCCAGATAAGAATTCATGTGCTTTTATTTGAATAGCATCAGAAACTTCTGAGTAGTTGGCAACTACAGGCCTTGCGATTGTTGTCTGAAGTGCTTTTTGGAATGCTATATCGGTTAACAAGGTATTGGCTTTCAATACTTCTTCATCTGTCATCAATGCATTGAACCCTGGAAGGTAACTACCAACTGTGGCATTAATCTTTTGTCCTTCAGGTCCAGCAATGAATGC
>JUEG02000374.1_pt1 | contig 24289 bp, 23 predicted proteins | sample 432341 | NCBI WGS metagenome assembly JUEG02 (sample SAMN02953476, study PRJNA257561) | rock porewater metagenome | biome: terrestrial; feature: Opalinus Clay rock; material: porewater; isolation source: Opalinus Clay rock BIC-A1 borehole | place: Switzerland: Mt Terri URL, St-Ursanne ... | reverse complement strand
GCCTGCTTGACAAATCGGCAGATAGCCCGGATGATGCGTTTAACGGAGAGTAATGTCGGAACAATTTTGTACCGATCGTTAAAAAAATTAAGAGATATTCTAAAAGGACAAGGGGTTGTCTATTAAACCGAGTATGATTCGAGGTGTAGTAATGATAGGGAAAAATTCCTTGGAGTTATTTAATTTGGATATAGAAAAAATCATTTCTGGAGAAATTATCGTTTCATCTGAATGTCAGGATGGTGATGAAGAGTACAAAGAATTGTTACTCCTCGCACAGTTGCTGGCAAAAGCAGATTATGCTCAAAAGGGCCAGGATCGAGAGAAAAAGATATTAGAAAAAGCAGTTCCAAGTTCCCATGTGTATGATGAATTGGAAGATGATGAATTGGATATGGTTGCGGCTGGGGTTAATTTGGACCTAATGTCGGTTGAATACGAGAAAAAAGATTGAAATGGTCAAAAAACTGTGTGATACCATTTGTTGTTATTTGTATAAATAGTTAGATATATGTTTTTAAGCTTAATAACGACGGCAACGAATTAACTACAGGAAGTTAAGCCTCTTATAAACAAGATAACAACAAATGAAGCCATCCATGTTGTTGAGTCCTTAAAAATGGCAACTCAACTTAAAAGAGTAATATGGAAAAATACGTGAAAGGGGGAGTATATTCTGAAGTCTCACTGATGTGGGGCTTGGCGGGTCAAAGTTTAGAAAAAATCTAACAAATAAAGGAGAGAAATAAAATGAGTACAGAAATCCAAAGATTCAGCACAGACCTTCGTGATAATCAGGAAATGCAAAAAGAAATAAAGAACATGGGTAGTGATATGGGGAAAATCGTAGCCTACGCTAACTCCAAGGGCTATACTTTTACGGTTGCAGACGTCGACGCCAAAAAGGGTGAGTTATCTGAAGAACAGCTGGATAAGGTAGCTGGCGGCAATGGTGGCATTTTAGTGGCCTGGTAGAATTTTTAATTTTGGAGTATCTTGCAAAACGCCAAGCTAAGGGTAAATTAAGCAACCTAAATAATGCCAACGTTTAGTTTGGTATATGACCCGGTTGGCATCAGGCCCCGGGTCATTATCATGATGAACAAGGAAATATTGAGGAGATACTGATATGGATGAGTTGCATTTATGTGGGGATTTTAACAATCAAACTAACATCGATGAAAGAAGGTTGATCCCACATATCAAGCGATTTATGGAATGCGCTGTTGGGGACCCTGAATTCTATGAGGCTATTCATGAGAACGCCGCCGGATGTGTCCCCCTGTTACAATCAAAGGGGATATTTGGTGTTGATCCGGTGCAGGCAGCGGCACTTGTACCGGATATGCCCTTGTTGAAGGAAGTCCCTGTTGCGGAATTAGAAGGTAAGCCACAGGCGCTGTTGTGGCGGCGATATACCGATGCTATTGACCAATACCGGATAACTTGGCGACAATGTTACGAAAAGACGCCCAGTAATCTTTTTAATACTTGGCGACAACGTCAGATAAATCGTTGTCACAGTCAATTGAGTGAAGAGACAAACAAAGCTATTATACATACGACAATAGCGTTCGAATTGAGTAAGGGCTGTTCGATGGGCTGTCCTTTCTGCGGTGTTGCAGCTGAACCGCTGCAAGAAGTGTTTATGTATACCAAGGAGAATGCCCGGCTATGGCAAGATGTCCTGAACGCAGCGGTAGAACACCTCGGCACTACTGTTGGCAGCGGGGTATGTTATTGGGCCACTGAGCCCAGTGATAATCCTGATTATTTTAGGTTTGTGGCTGATTTTGGCAAAACCACAGGTGTTTATCCTCATACAACTATTGCAGCCCCTATGCGCAATCTTGAATGGACACGCGAAATGTTGCGATTTCGACGAGAACATATCATGGCTAGAGATAGTTTTTCCATTCTCTCGACTAATACCCTGCATCGTATTCATGAGACTTTTTCTGCAGAGGAGTTGGCTTTAACGGTGTTGGCCATGCAGCACTCAGCTTCATCGGTTAGTTTAAGGGCTCAATCCGGTCGTAATCGCAAGGCTGCTTCTGATAATCCTCAATTGGAGTCAGCTCAGGATCATACCATCGCCTGTCTCACCGGTTACCTGGTAAACATGGTGGATCGTTCGGTGCGGTTGATAAGTCCCTGTCCTCCTTCAAATTGCTGGCCGTTAGGCTATCAAGTTTACGCCGAAGGCAACTTTTCCTGCGCTGCTGAACTAGACGATTTTATCCGCGAAACTATGGATAAATGCATGCCTGAGCAGGTTGCGTCGGACGATATCTTAGCCTTTCGCCGTGACCTGGAGTTTATTCCCCTGCCGGAGGAGGGATTCCAACTTCTAAGTAAATACCAGTTGCATAAGATGACGGGATCCCCCCATCTGAGCCAGCTTGGACAGTTAATTTCTCACAGGAATTTGACCTTCTGGCAGGTGATTGAAGAGCTTGTGGTTCAGCATAAGGATGCTCTGGCGATAATGGCTTCTATTCAGAAGCTTTTTGACCAGGGTTTGCTGGATGATGGTTTGAGCGAAGAAGGACTTGCGAGGAGGTAAAAAGTATGGCTTGTTTGGTAAGCAATCCAATTAACAATTTGGCCGGAGAAAACTTTGAGTTGTCCCAATTGCCAGCGGACGTTTGCTTGGTATGCATGCCCTATTGTGATCCAGAGAAACCTTCATTAGCCTTAGGGTCGCTACAGGCCGTGTTAATAGAAGGGGGAATCGAGGCCAGGAGCATATACGCCAATCTCCTCTTCTGCGAGGAGATTGGCGTGGAATTGTATGAACGAAATCACCATCGAGATCCTCGCCTCCCACTAGCCGAATGGTCATTTTCTCCAACTGCCTTTCCAGAGTTCCGGCCTGATGAAAATCGTTTTGTCAGTGAAATCCACGCCAGACTCGGTGAAGTACGACAGCAGAGTTTGGAAGAATGCAAGGACGAGTTGCGTTTCATTCGTCAAATAGCAGAAAGATTTACTGCCCGCCTGGCAGAACAGATACTCAAACTTAATCCGCGTATCGTTGGCTGTACCTCAAGTTTGTCTCAGCGGGTGCCATCCTTAGCCTTACTCAGGAAGATACGAGAAATTAACCCCGATGTTATCACCATGATGGGTGGGGCAGACTGTGAAACAGTCATGGGACGCGCGACTCACCAGCATTTCCCGTGGGTCGATTTTGTTGTCTCAGGAGAGGGCGAAGATCTTATATTGCCCCTTGCTAAACGGATATTTGAATACGGTCGCCAGGTTCCTCTCGAAGCTTTGCCCGAGGGTGTATTTGCTCCACTGCATCGGCAGTTTGGATACCAGAGTGCTAAGCAAAATGGCAATGTGGGTCTACCCAGGGCCGTGGCCACTTCCTTTGATCATCAGATAACTCCAGTCTATCAGGACTACTTCGAAACGCTCAGATCTTTGCCAACACTAGGCAGAATTGTCCGTCCCAGCTTGCCAATCCAAGCCTCCCGGGGTTGTTGGCATGGGAAGTGCAAATTTTGTGGACTTAACGCCCCGCTGATCCCCTACCGGTCGCGTCCAGTCGAGAGTGTACTGGCCGAGTTGGAAGAGCTCAGCCGCCGTTATGGGGTGGAACACTTCGAGTTTCTTGATAACATCCTGGACATGAGATGTTTTAACGATTTGATTCCCGAGCTTATCAGTCGCGGTGCTCCTTACAAACTATTCTATGAAATTCGTTCGAATATGTCGAAGAAGCAATGCGAAATGATGCGTCAAGCCGGAATAGTTTGGTGTCAGCCCGGAATAGAAAGCCTTCACAGTGAAGCATTAAAAACCTTGAGTAAAGGGGTAACGGCCTGGCAAAACATCCAGACCCTGAAATGGTGCCGCCAGTTTGGCATGCGCACTATTTGGGCGATTCTCAAAGACTTTCCTGACGATCGGGATGACTGGTACCAAGAGATGGCTGAATTAGTTCCTCTCCTGACACATTTATATCCCCCAGCGGGGGTTTTCAGTGTCGAGTACCAAAGGAATAGTCACTACTTCGGCCAGTCGGCTGATTATTCCTTAAAATTTACTTCTATACCTTTACACGCCCTTATTTATCCATTAAGTCCAAATGCAATTAGCGACCTTTCCTATTCATTTGAAGATGAGTTTTACGCTTCCACTATAAACGACCCGAGAATGGCTATTTTGTTTGACCGTCCCGGGGTGCGAAACCTTGGAAGGGCTGTTTTTCAGTGGTGTGTGGCCTTTATTAGTCAGAACCCGCCAGTACTAAGCATGAAAGTAAGCGATAAGGAAATTATGGTGCGTGATACTCGGCCTATTGCTGTTGCCCCTTGTTTCTGCCTTGACGGTATACAGCGTGAGTTGTATCTGGCCTGCGATCAAGCAGGGAAAGAGACACAGGTGCGCGAGATATTCCGGGACAAAGGGTTCAGTAGTTCAGATGTCGATACTGCGATCCAGAATCTTTTGGATAATAAGCTGTTGCTTCGTATTGATCAGAGATTGTTGGCCTTAGCAGTTGAAGAGCCATATCTCGAATACATTCCCAGAGAGGAGTTTCCATGGGGGTATATCAGCGGTGAACCAAAATCAATGCTCGGACAGCCTATTGAATTTATGAAATCTCATATAAAGGACGTGGCCGACAAAGGATTGCTTGACAGGCGCTACCTGCCGTTAGATTGCTGACAATGCTTAATGCTATTACAAACTGGTTTGGTGTCCGCAGTTTAATACATAAAGGTATGGAAAAGTAGTAATTTAGAGTGGTGGCTATATTGTACGCACATAATATACAAAAGAATGGCTACCGCTATGATATAGACGGTAACCATTTCTTATTTAAAGTCGCTTCATAGATTCTTAAATTACTCTCTTAATCTCTAAAACTACTTTATTGACATAATAATAGTGATAATAATATAATGACCGTAATCTGAAAAAAGTCAATTTATAGTATTAATTAGGCATTTATTTATCATAAAAGAAGAGTTTGTGTTGAAATAAGAACTTTATCCGAAGGGTTAAGCTCTTTTCATTGCGGCTTTCTGTAAAAAATGCTTTAATTAATGATTTAGTTTAAAAGAAATGAATTAATTATAAAGCTTTAAGAGAAAAAGTGCACATGTGGGAGGTAATAGGATGGAAAATAGCAATAGCATTTTTCGTAAGACAGCCCTTGATCGTATATCTTCGCCTGAACAATTAAATGAATATATAAAAATAACGAATCCTGGAGTGTGGGTTGTGCTGCTAGGCTGTATGGCCCTGCTTATCGCTGTGGGGTTTTGGTCTGTATTCGGCAGTATACCTGATAGTGTTCAAGTAAAAGGAGTTGTTTTCCCACAAAATGGGGTAACTGCATTGATTCCTGAAACGGGAGGGCGTATCAGTGATGTCCGAGTAAAGGTCGGAGATTTTGTGCAGGCGGGTCAAATTATAGCAGTTGTACCGCAGGAAGACTTAATTCAAGAGATTAATAATTTAGGTACTCAGGCAAATCTTGATATCTCAAAAATCAATGCCATTAGGTCAGAATACGAAAGAAAATCTCTTATAGTAGCACCTGTTTCGGGGATTGTACTTAATGTTATGGGAGTGCATGAAACAGCTTCCTCTAATCAAGCCCTAGCCAGTATTGTAAAACAAGAAAAATTTGCTAACGACAAGCAAATTATTACCTATGTACCTTCTTCCACTGCTAAGAAGTTAAGAGAGGGCATGGAAGTTCAGGCATCCCCTTCATTTGCCCCTCGCGAGGAATATGGCTATATGTATGGGTATATAACTAGCATCGGGACATATCCCGTGACAGAAGCCAACGTCCTGTCAGCCTTGGGAAGTGAACAGTATGCGGTTGGAGTTTTGCCGGAGGGGAGTTGTGTGGAGGTTCGAATTACTCTTACCCCCGATCCAGATTCGGCCGACAAAATTAAATGGTCCAATCAAAAGGGCGAGGGGATTAGCTTAAGCATCGGAACGAATTGCAATCTTTTAATCGTGACTAAAAAGATAAAACCATATGAGCTGATTTTCTAAACTCGTCAGGAAGCCATACATAGAAAGGAACCATCGCCATGCCTAAAATAGCAAAGGTCCCGATAGTAATGCAGATGGAAGCACTAGAATGTGGGGCGGCTTCCCTTAGTATGGTGCTGGCATATTTCGGAAAGTGGTTGCCGCTTGAACAGGTACGCTTAGATTGTGGTGTGTCAAGGGATGGCAGCAGTGCAAAGAATATCTTAAGAGCCGCAAGGGCTTATGGACTTAAGGCCTCAGGGTACCGTATGGATCTTATAGCTCTTCGAACGATTAGTTTTCCTGCAATTATCCACTGGAATTTCAATCACTTTGTAGTGTTGAACGGTTTTAAGAAGGACAAGGCAGTTTTAAACGATCCCGCAAAAGGGACTGTTGAGGTCTCGATGGAGGAATTCGATAAGTCATTTACAGGTATTGTCCTTAGATTTGAAAAGACTGATTCTTTTATACCGGAAGGTAAGCCCAAGAGTGTCTGGAGCTTTGCCCGAAAGAGGCTGAAGGGAACGAAAGGACCCTTTATTTTCGTGATTGCAACGGGTATCTTAACTACTGGTATAGGTATGATTACACCCGTGTTTTCAAGGATCTTCCTGGATAATATCTTGTCAGGCAAAAACCCGGACTGGCTGATGCCCTTTATTATAGCGATAGGGCTGGCAGTTCTTTTTCAGTTTGTGATTGCTGTTATAGAAGGAATTTTTCTATTGAAGATCCAAGGACGGCTTGAAGTGACTGCCAATGCAATGTTTATGTGGCATGTCTTAAGGTTGCCGGTTGAGTTTTTTTCTCAGCGTTTTGTTGGGGATATTGCCTCGAGACAGGCCAGCAATGAGCGGATTGCTTATACCTTGATAGGGAAACTGGCACCAGTATTTCTCAATGTCGTCATGCTCGTATTCTTTTTGACGGTAATGCTTCGCTACAGTGTACTGCTGTCAATTGTCGGTATTTTAGCCGCTGTTCTCAATATTTTGGTGTTAAGGTTTGTATCCAAAAAGCGGGTGAATATGAGCAGGGTTTTGGAGCGTGACGGTGGCAAACTTGTTGGAACGACCATGTCAGGAATAGAAATGATTGAGTCAATAAAAGCTAGTGGTGCCGAAAATGGCTTCTTTGAGCGTTGGGCGGGCTATCATGCCAAGCTAAATAATTCCCAGGTTGCGCTTGCCAAAACGAACCAGTATTTAGGAATGGTCCCAACTCTTTTGCAACAGCTCGCCAACACAGCTATATTGATGATTGGTGTATACCTGATCTTAGATGGAGAGTTTACGATTGGAACCTTGATCGCATTTCAGGCTTTTCTGACAGCGTTTCTTTCTCCGGTCAATCAATTAGTCGATGTCGGGCAACTATTCCAAGAGATGCGCTCATCTATGGAGCGAGTGGAAGATGTGATGAATTACCCGACTGACGTGGAGGACAACCAGGCCGTAAGCGAGAAAAGGACGTTAAGCTATGAAAAGCTGTCTGGGACTATCGAGATTACTGATTTGACCTTTGGATATAATCGATTAAGTCCGTCTCTGATTGAAAATTTCTGTATGACCCTCAAGCCAGGCTCTCGAGTTGCATTGATTGGTGGATCAGGCAGTGGAAAGTCGACCCTGGCAAAGCTTATATCTGGGCTTTACAAGCCATGGTCGGGTGAGATTCTATTTGATGGATACCGCAGAGAGGAAATAGACAGAGGTGCCTTCACTGGTTCCTTATCGGTCGTTGATCAGGATATAGTGCTATTTGAAGATAGTATTTTAGATAATATTACCCTGTGGGATTCGTCTGTTTCTCAAGTAGCGGTTGTCAATGCCGCTAAGGATGCTCAGATTCACGAGGATATTATGCAACGAGAAGGCGGTTATGATCACCTTATTAAAGAAGGTGGCAAAAACTTTTCCGGTGGTCAGCGTCAGCGTTTTGAGCTAGCAAGGGCATTAGCCCTGGAACCGTCCATTATTATACTCGACGAGGCTACTTCCGCTTTGGATGCTAAAACCGAGCTAACTATTATGGATTCCATTAAGGCTAGGGGGATTACCTGTATTATTGTAGCTCACAGGCTTTCCACCATCCGGGATTGTGAAGAAATTATCGTGTTGGATAAAGGCCAGGTTGTTGAGCGTGGCAGGCATGAGGAATTGATAAAAACAGAGGGTATGTACACAAAGCTCATTACAACTGAGTAAAGGGGTGAGGGAATGACACGCAGTTTTGACCAGCAGCTCCAAAAACGCTTGGAAAATGATCAAAAAGCAATGGAAGGCTCATTTTATGAGCTGGCAGTTATTGTAGGGAATAAACGAGAAGAAATACTTCAGTCGAAAGAAAAGCAGCCAGCTGTGAAGGGGGAAATCGAGCGAATTCTCACCTTTTTGCGAGTGAAGGTACCTTCATTGCCCGAAGGAGTTACCGATGTTAATGAGCAACTAGAGTATATGCTTCGCCCATCTGGCGTGATGCGTCGACGGGTGGAACTTAAAGGCAGTTGGTGGAAGGATGGAACTGGACCACTGTTGGGCAGTACAATATCGGGCGAGGCAGTGGCAATCATGCCCCGCTTTCCATCGGGGTATGAATATTTTGATGCCGATATCGGCAAAAAAGTTAAGGTGAATGCCAAAACTGCCGATAGACTAAACGATGAGGGATTCTGCTTTTATCGGCCTCTTCCCGCTAAAAAGTTGAGTATAACTGATTTGGTATTCTATATATTACGGTCAATCTCTCATTCCGATATAGCTCTTGTTTTGGGGGCCAGCTTGCTGGTTAGCCTGCTTGGTATGTTTACTCCTTATATGAGCAAACAAATTTTTGATTCTGTCATTCCTTCGGGTACTAAAAGTGATGTATTCCCGGTGGCAGGTCTATTAATTGGTGCCACTCTTGGTTCGGTGCTTTTTGGAATCACAAGAAGTATCGTCCTTTTGCGGTTTCGCGACAAAATTAGTATGTCCGTGCAAAGCGCTGCCATGGCGAGGGTCTTTTCTCTGCCAGCGACCTTTTTTAAGGATTATTCGGCAGGCGAATTGTCAAGCAGGACCATGAGTATCAATCAACTGTGTTCTATGCTCTCAGATAGTGTTATGACATCGGGACTGACCGCACTATTCTCTTTTGTGTACATAATTCAGATGCAGACCTTTGCTTCAAGTTTGGTTGCGCCCGCTATGCTCATTATAATTTCTATGCTGGTATTTACTATCCTCACAGGGTTATTACAGATTAGGTTATTGACAAAGCAAACCAAGTTGTCAGCAAAAATGAATGGACTTGTTTTCCAACTATTCAACGGTATTCAGAAGGTAAAGCTGGCAGGCGCTGAAAAAAGAGTCTTTTCAAAATGGGTTGAGAAGTATAAAAATTTGGGCAAAGTCACCTATTCTCCACCGCTTCTTTTGAAGATTCAAGGGGCTGTATCAGGAGCCCTTACTCTGGGCGGGAGTTTAATACTTTACTATTTTGCCGCCCGCTCTAATGTATCCGTTTCAAATTATATCGCTTTCACGGTTGCATATGGTTCAGTAAGTGCTGCGATCCTGCAACTTTCTGAGATTGTTATGAGCCTGGCAAATATTAAACCTTTGCTCGAGATGGTAAAACCTATTTTAGAAACTGTACCGGAGATTGACGAGACTAAGAAGATAGTGACAGGATTGTCAGGCTCTATCGAAATGAATAATATAACATTTCGTTATACTGAGAACGGACCGGCAATTCTAAATAATCTAAGCCTGAGAGTTAAGCCGGGTGAATATGTGGGCATTGTGGGGAAGACGGGATGCGGAAAGTCTACTTTGATGCGTATTTTACTAGGCTTTGAGAAACCTGAATCGGGCGCGGTATATTATGACGGTTCTAGTCTTGAAAGCCTCGATGTTCGTTCAGTACGACAGAACATGGGTGTTGTGATGCAGAGCGGCAAGTTATTTTCTGGAGATATTTTTTCCAACATCATCGTTACCGCACCCTGGCTGACCCTGGAAGATGCATGGCAAGCAGCACGCATGGCGGGCGTTGAGGAGGATATCCTGGCCATGCCGATGGGGATGCACACTGTGATTTCCGAGGGGAGTGGAGGAATTTCTGGGGGTCAGAGGCAGCGTATTATGATTGCTAGAGCGATTGCGGCCAAGCCTAAGATTCTATTTTTTGATGAAGCCACTTCTGCCCTGGACAATATCACGCAAAAAATTGTTTCCGAATCGCTGGCGACATTAAACTGTACGCGGATCGTGATAGCTCACAGGCTTTCAACTATTAAGATGTGCGATAAGATTCTAGTGTTTGACAGAGGCGTGATAGTTGAGGAAGGCACATTTGAAGAACTAATGGCAAAGGAGGGGCTTTTTCATGAGTTTGCAAGCAGACAAATGGCCTAATCAAAGGGCAGCAAGGGGAAATTTGTCAAGAAAGCAGGTTTTAGGCTGGGGCTTAATCTGTTTTATACTTCTAAGCCTAATGGGGTGTGCAAGTGAGCAAAAGGTCAATCCCAAGGAACTCTATATTCCGGTATTAGGGGATGCAGCTTGGTTGAAAGAGGATGGGGCATTTATAAGTGGGGTTGAACTAGCGGTGGAGGTATTGAATAAGGAGTACACTGCTGAGGGATATACCGTCAAAACAGAGGTCATCGATGATTTGGCGTCCTATGATAAAGGGGTAGAAATGGCGACTAGGCTTAGCACGGATAAAACAGTGACAGCGGTGATAAACTTACAAGATTTTGATGTTTCTAAGACTACAGCGGGTATCCTTTCCGAAGGTGGGAAGCTGGTATTCTTCCCATACGGTGTCTTCGACAGCCTTATGAATCAAGGGAATAACAAGCTGTTCTGCAATGTACCCAGCTTTGCAGATTTAGGAACTGCCATGGCGGGCTATGCTGCCCAAAAAGGGTTTAAGCGCATTGCCATCTATCACAATGGAATCACTTCACAGGAGGAACTGGCTACCGCTTTTGAACTTGCTTTGTCCAGTACGGAAGGTAAGGTTGTGGACTATGTACCCAATATTTCCTCGCAGAGTGATTTTGAAACGGTTTATAGTAGATGGAAGGCCTTAGATGTTGACTGTGTTGTGATCGCCCAATACGGATCCGAGAGGGCCTATGAAGTGCTGGGGATGATCAGGAATAAGGACAACAATCTAGCGGTAATTGGTGAACCTATATTCAGTACCGCTAATTTATTAAGTGAAAACAAGAAAAATGCAGAAAATCTTGTGATCCCATCTACCCTCATTATTAAGGAAAGTGAAAAGCTTAATAAGTTTCGAGAACAATACAGACAGAAGTTCAATAAGGAAGCCGATATTTGGGCGGTGCAAGGTTACGATACTATGAGACTCATTACTGATACCTGCATTAATACGGGTTGCACTGACCCTGAAATACTATCAGAAATACTCCATGCCGCCAAAGGGTATGAAGGGGTAGGCGGAACTATTGCCTTTTTAGAAGGGGGAGCTCTCAAGGTAAATGTTCAGGATTTGCAGATGTTGGTCAGCAGAAACGGGCAATTTGCAGGGATTAAGAATTAGGAAGGTGGAAATCCGACTCGCCACGAGGAGGGAAATCTATTATCATACGCTAAAGTGACTTCAAGAACAAAAAAGGCGTTGTGACAATCCATTAAGAAGACAAGGGTTAACTACCAAGGTTTAAGAGGGGGTGAAAAATAATGACTAAGGCGGAATCCAATATTGTGCTGTTTTCCATCACACTATGCTGGGCATCCTCTTATATATTTATCAAAAATATCCCTGACTCTATTTCGGCTTTTGCCTATGTGACTATGACGACGTCGGTTGCCAGCATTATTTTAGCGCTTGTTTTCATTAAAAGATTAAAGGATTTTGATAAGCAGACTCTGTGGAGAAGTTTGCTTTTAGCAGGTATTATCTGCGGGAATTTAGTCTTTGAACGACTTGGCATAGCGAAGATACCAGCCTCTGCGGCTAGTTTTATTGCATCCTTAAACATTGTGTTCGTCCCGCTTTTGTTGCTGATATTTAAGCGAAAACCCAGTCTAAACAACGTGGCAGGCATAATAATTATCTTAACCGGTCTTATTTTCACTAGTGGAATCAAGCTGGGAGAGACAGTGAATTACGGGGTTCTTGCCATGACGGCAGCCTGTCTCTTTATGGCAGTTTATATTATTACCGTTGACGATTTTACCAAAAAAAGTGATCCCTTGTTGCTAGGGATCGGGCAGATGTTTTTTACGGCGCTTATCGGTTTTGGGTTGTGGTTTATCGAAGAACCGAGAACCTTTTTTTCGATTGTGTACACAAACGAAATACTGGCGAATATTTTCATGCTGGCGTTTTTTGCCAAGGCCTATGCTTATATCATGCTTATGTATAGTCAAAAATATGCTTCTCCCATTACAGTAACCATTATGGCGTCCACTGAGCCTGTGGTGACAATGGTGTTAGCATTACTTATCCCTAATACTTTTGGGAAAACAGAAGTCTTGACCATGAATAATGTGATCGGGGTTTCTTTTATTCTGGTAGGGGCAATTTTTGCTGGGACCAACTTTTTAAGTAGAAAGAACAGAATGGATCAAGCAAACTCTCTGACCGATTCTGCTATGGGGGGCTAAAATGAACGAACTATTATCTCCCTTTAGATCAAAACAGAAGCTATTACAAATAGGTCTGTGTGTGCTGGTGTTTATCGGGATGGCTGTCCCCTTTAAGGTGATGGTACTTATTGAAGGGTTTACTGAGGTGCGACCAGTCAATGCTGTGCCCGTTGTAGCTGGGCTTCTTCTAGGTCCTGCTGCAGCATGGGGCTGCGGAATCGGTAATCTGATCGCTGATTTGTTTGGAACTTTTACTAAAGGGTCTCTCTTAGGCTTCATTGGCAATTTCTTGGCTGCTTATTTGCCTTATAAATTGTGGCATATCTCAGGCAGCAAGGAAATGCCCAATGTAAAAAGCTATAAAAATATTATCAAGTATATTTTGATTTCGACAATTGCCGCTATTGCATCCGCTATAATTATCGCCTGCGGTTGGGATTTCTTGTTTGGCATGTGGATGCCAAATTTATTTTGGATTATTATATTCAACGATGTTGGATTTCCGCTTCTAATAGGCTTGCCGGTTTTTATTGTCCTCACATCGGAAGAGAGCAAGCTCAAAATTACCATGCCAATTAGAAGCCTGCGAAACCATAAAGGACAGGGGTATCTTTCTTTAAAATATGCGCTCTTGGGTGCACTTGTTTTGAGTGAATTGGCCTTGATGGGGATGATTTCCATTGGTTTAAGAATGTCCTCATCGTTGTTGATGGGGATAATCGGCGGGATTTTTACGATTGCTTTGATAGGGTTTGTAGGTATTAGGGATGAATAAGCAAAAAGATTAAAGAAATATGTAAAAAGATGTGTAATAAAACTTAAAGTAATAAGTATTCACTCATAGAAAGTAAAACCGAATCTGCGGCAGACAAAGAATCTGTTGTTGGACACATTTAACTGAAGGAGGAAGTCAAATGAATATTAATAATTTTATTGAAAGTCTGGGAGAAAACAAGGAGGAGCTTCTTAAAAAGGGAGCAATGTGCACGAGTGTCGATGAGCTGCTTGCACTGGCCGTAGAGTATGGATTAACTTTGGATGGGGCAGGAGCAACAGAACTTTTGGAAGCAAAGCAGGTAACGATAGGCAAGTTGACGGATGAAGAGCTCGATAGTGTCGCGGGTGGTGGATTTCGTACAAAGGTTAGAGAGAATGCTTATTATAGAGAATATTTTACATGTAAAAACTGCGGAAGTCATTATTTGAGACTACCCGATCCTACATGTGCTGATTGTGGAGCTAAGGCTGGACCTGTAACTCGCTAGAAAAGGTTTAGCAGACCAATTAGCAGTCTTAGGAGGCATGGTGGGCGAACTATGCCTCCTAACTTAGGGTAAGAAATGAAAGCAGAAGTTATAAAGACCTGTTGAAAGACAGTCGCTTAATAGAACCAAAGGGGGTGAAAGGAGTTGAACTCAATAGTACAAGCTGATATGTCAGAGTTGGCAGTTAAAGCCCGCCGAGATCCGCAAGCCTTTGCTGCAATCTATGAAATCTATTTTACGAGAATTTATAACTATGTTCGTTATCGAGTGAAGGACCCTGAAACCACCGACGACTTAATCAGCGTGATTTTCGAAAAAGTACTTAAAAACATCAGACTTTTCAGGCCGGAAAAAGGGAATTTTACTGCTTGGCTATTTGCTATTGCCCATAATGTAATAACCGACTATTTTCGAAATAGGGAGAAAAACCAATTGTCTTCCCTTGAGGCCTATGGTGAGATTGCTTCAATATCTCAGGATTTGGAAGAAGCCTTTGTTGAAAATGAATTAAGAAGTAAACTCTTAGAAGCCTTAGGCGAATTAAGCGAAAGAGAACGTCATATTATTGCCCTTAAGTTTTGGTCAGGGTTAAAAAACCGCAGTATTGCCAAGCTGATCGGGGTCAGTGAAAGTAATGTGGGCGTGATACTTTATCGGGCAATGGGGCGGTTGTATTCGAGTATAGGGTCTGGAGGGGAGGAGTCCAATGAGAGAAAGTCGCTATGCAGAACACTTTAATTTGGAGTTGGAACGAAGTAATCTTATGACAATTGAAAGTGAAACCGAATTAAAATTACTAACTCATGTGGAAGAGAAAGAGGTTTTGGGAGAGCTGGCGCCCCTGCTTGAATTGGCAGGGATTGTGAAAAGTGCGGATTTTTCAGGCGAGAGTCGAATTAAAAATAGTCTTTTACAACGCTTGCTGCAAAAGTTTCCAGAGCAAAAACCTGATTCAACGAATGATCAATCACATTTTGACGCTGAACTAAGTGACGACGAATTGGAACTAGCCGCTGGGGGGGGGATAGGTCAACCGACGAATGATAAGGGCTGTTTGTTGTGTGGTTGCCAACGATCATCAGCAACAATTGACTGTGACAATTGTTCATTTTGCGGGCATCCTCGTTCAAGCCATAAGTGAACTCACTGATAAATCAAACAGGTTGTTTTGCCACTACAACAACTTCCTTAACATCGAGCAAAAAAAAACGATACATGCTTTATGTATTGTCAGAAACATTTAAGCGCGGGATTTGCAATTAAAGAAATCTACTAAGAGTGTAATGATAACTTTGCTCTTACGTATTAACTCATAGAAAATAAAAGCAAAAATTTATTATTTGAGTTTGAGATGTGGAAAACAGCTAGAAAGGAAATAAATGGACAAAAAAATAGTGAGAAGAAATGTGCTTCAAGAACTTGGAGCAACTGCGGCAGAAATAACGGAACTTCTTCATTATAATAAAAATGTTTTTCATAGAGAGGACAATGCTGAGACTTTGAGTTTTCCTCTTCCCGACGAACCTTTTGTAGCTGCCTGGGAAAAGTATGCCTTGGAGGCAAAATCGAAGGGGGTCTATGCGACTCTGCGTGAAAATTTAGTCCAGTTTCAATTTCCGATTCATGAGGGTATCAGTGCAACCGAAGGTTATAAGGCCGTTGTTAATGCCGGAAAGGATTTGACTGCAGGGGAAGCCGGACTTCATTTTGAAAAGTCAGAATTATTAGATTTGGTTATACATTCATCGTCTGCCGGCAAAATCCCGCTTATAATTACCCGGCACCGCAATGATTTTGTGTCACTGGTCAGGGCACTCGCCATGAAAAATGAACCTCAGCCAATACCAGATTCTATGGGGGCCCTGATAATCTCTGGCTATAACAATTGGGGACGGGTCAGAGACTATCGTAGGATGTGGGAGGGCAAAGAGAGAAAATGGGGTGGAGAAAATTGGAAGCAGGAGTTTCAGCGCTTAATTCCCCAAAAAGAGCTGTATCAAGATCGTTTCATAATTTTAAGCAATGGCTTTTATAGTGCTGTTCAGGCCTCAGAACTAGGAATCTCGTCTGAGGAATGGAGAGAGGCTTCTCTAGTTATTAGGCGTGAACATGAGTGTGCACATTATTTTACACGCAGAGTTTTCTCTTCAATGCGTAATAACATGTTGGATGAGCTAATCGCCGATTACATGGGTATAACTGCTGCTATGAAAACCTATCGAGCGGACTGGTTCTTGCGCTTTGTCGGGCTAGAAGACTTTTCTTTGCACAGAGCGGGGGGAAGGATTAATAATTATCGAGGAACACCACCATTATCTGCCGGCGCTTTCGAGATTCTTAAGCAATTAGTTAAGGCTTCTGCGGAGAGGTTAGAAATTTTTCATAGGCGCTTCCGGGATAAAATTGATCTTCCAGGAGGACGCACTAAAATGCTGTTAGCCTTGGCTCAATTAACCCTAGAGGAATTAGCGTCCAGTGAAAGCGAGTTGTTAATTGAGACCAATTTAGACACAATGACTAGGGGTAGAATGGAAGCTTGACTAACAAAAACCTTCCAAAACAGCCCAAAACTATATAGATGGCAAGAGTTCTAGCTGAATTGCCCTAGTATTTGATGTGAATTATGACTGAGGAGGAAGCAAAATGGATATCAAAGATTTAATCGAAAGTCTAGGTGAACAGAAGGAAGAGTTTTTGAGAAAGGGAGCGCAGTGCACAAGTGCCGAGGAACTGCTTGCCCTGGCCGTGGAGTATAGCGTGACTCTGGATCGCGAAGGAGCAGTAAAGATTCTTGAATTAATGCATTTACCGAAAGGAAAGCTGTCGGATGAAGAGCTCGAAAGCGTTGGAGGTGGTGTGAACTACGACAATGAAAGGGCAAAGTGTATATTTTGTGGGCGGGATACTTTACCTGGGCGTATTATTTGTAAGTGGTGTGATGCCGCCTCTGGATTAAATGCAAGGTCTTGTTAACAACAAGTTCGAAGGGAAGTGGAATTATGACTCGCAAAGAATTATTGGAAAACGTAGCCAAAGAACAAAGGGAAGAGTTGAGCGATAGTGAAATAATCGATGACGTGCTTGACGCTGTAGCCGGAGGAACTTCTAATTCAGGTGTTCTTTGCACAAAATGTGGTGGAACCTATAGGCTTATTCCTACATTACCTAACAACCACAAAACCGGCTTTTCTATACAATCTCAAAGGTGTGAAAAGTGTGGGGAACCTTGTGCTAAGAGATTTTAGCAGGGTATGGTGTTTCAATGGAGGTAAGTAAGTGTTATTTCAAGTCTAGGTTTTAATACCTCAAGTAGAACAAACTGTAAATTTCTGATAGAATTGAATTTATAAAGTGGGTTATCTTATGAAAAATTTCTTAACGCAAAAATTATTTTCTCCGCTTGCTGCAATTTTACTTGTCGTAATTAGTATCGGCGGCACAATTTGCGTAAGTACATTCTGGAATTTCCAAGCAGCAATTCAGAATTCATCGTCTGCTATACAAAAATCATCGGAATATTTATATACTCAAGCGGTGAAAGACGCAATGACCATTGAACCGGAAGAAATCTTACCCGTCTTAAAATTAACAAAGGACAATGATTTGGTAACGTTAAATGATAAAAATGAGGTATTACTTGTCACTTGGCATAAATATCCTGACAGTTATCTTGCCGGTCAACAAGTCACACTAAAATATGGGGCAGTTTGGACATTTACCGATAAGGAAATGGTCAGATGGTATAAAAGCAATGAAAATGGTGTATCAGATTGGAATTTGAGGTTTAAAGAACTGATTGGCCTACCACCCGACTCAAAATATACGCATTTTACAGCTATGTGGGTACCAATCGATAAAATTAAACGGCCTGCATACTCATGTGAAGTTAGAAATGATGTTACCAACGTGAAATTTGCTGAAAATGTGGATAAGAATTTTATGCAATGGTTCGATTCAAACATAGTAACTTCCTATTTCGAAGATGCCTACCCCTGGACAAGATTGGGATATACATATGACTGGGCAGATAACGGCACAGAATATGGCTTGAGTGAGTTTTTAGTTGAAAAAGGTGCCACTGCAAGGGTGGAATTTACTTACTCTACACAGGATTTTATAAAATGGCTGGAAGCACAGTAATAAATTGATACAAGCAGTCTTTTGCAAATAAGTTGTAAAGGTCTGCTTGTACTAGTTGAAAGCACAAATTGGGGGAAAGTGTTGTTACTTGAAAAATCTTTTGGGTTGCTGATAAATAGCGGAGAATAAAAATTGATAGGGGTTGTTGTAAATAGTTCTTATTAATTAGAATGAATAAATGAAATGTGCTGAAAGAATATTCCTAAATTATGTAATGGGAAGCTTAAATATAATGTTCATCATGGTTTGACAAAGGATGGGATTCTCTTATCCGCTAGGCCAATGATGAGCACTGCAGCAGTAAATGGTCTGCATTTATGGAAAGGGTCTTGACAGGAACCGATTATAGGAAAGTGTCTGCTGTAGTTTTTGACAAGAACCATAAAATGCAAAAGTTAATACATAGTTTCATAGGAGCGCTTGCTGAAAGCATAAAAGTGCAGAATCATTATGAGATTAAAGTTGGTGAATAATTTCAACAATCATGATCATTTCTCGGCCTTTTTGACTTATTTTCTAATTTTTAAAAGGAAATATAAGAAAAATGTAGAATGGTTTATTTCAGGAAATTGTTCCGTTTGAAAATTAGAGAGTTTTTAACTTAGTCGAATATTTGGGAAACTTGTTTCTGAAATGGGAGACATTCTGCATAAACAAGGCAAACTATAAGGGTAGGTCACAAGTTCCTGTTTAAAAGGCACTCAAGAATTTGGGTGCCCATTATATTAAATTAAATGAGATAAAAAGTTCGCAAAACTATGTAATAGAAACTTAAGATTAAAGTATTAATTTACGTAAACTTCAGCAGATAAGATCTGAGGTTGATATAAAGCAATAATTGGGAGGCAAGAGTATGGATATCAACAAATTTATGGAAAGTCTAGGGGAAAAGAAGGAAGAACTGCTGATAAAAGGGACGCAATGCACAACTGCTGAGGAATTAATGGCCTTGGCTGTGGAAAATGGACTGACTCTTGACAGGGACAGCGCGACGGTACTTTTAGAATTAATGCAGTTAAAGACTGGTGAGCTGTCGGATGACGAGCTTGATAGTGTTGCAGGCGGGTTCTTCGATAAGGGTGAGAAGTCGGCTCGTGAGTACGGAGATTACCCATCGGATAAGCATAATAACATAGGGTAATCAGACTGTCCGGTCCATCTTACCTAAAGAACATCATTTGCTCCAGTTTTCAGAAGACGGCTTAACCCTTTTTCTTTGCGATTGAGAGGGACTTGGAAGGCGCATAAATTGTTTAATGACCATGGAAGATAGTCGAACTTACAATTGTGGGTAGTAGATTTAATACGTACTGATAAAGAAGGATGTAAAGTAATGAAGAAATGGGCTCTGATTTCGCTCTTATTCCTAGCTATGATGATTAATGGGTGCGGTGATAAGAAAGATATTGTACTGTCCAGCAATAACACGAATAAGGTCCAAGAGAAGTTTAGTACCACCAGTACTGACAAGTATGACATTGTCAAGGCAACCTTTAGGGACAAGACTATCATGATTAATTATCCGCAAATAAGTAATTTAAGTGACAGTGGTAAAGAGGAAATCGTCAACAAACTTATAATGGCATCGGCATTGGAAGTTCTGGATAATTATAAGGATGACATAAGCAGTTTGAAGTTGGATATGGACTTCGAGATAAAGTATAAAGGAACAGACTTACTCAGTATTCAGTACTTGGGAACAAGCTCAGTAAAAGACTCTGCCTATCCTGTCAACTTAATTCAGACTGCTAATATCGATCTTAGAAAAGAAAAAAACCTAACCTTGAGCGATGTAGTAACTATGGGCGATGGCTTTATCAATAAGTTCACAGATGGTAAATATATAGCCTATGGCTTGGATTTAGATCTGAATTCGGGAGGTGTCCTTAAGGACGTATTAAGTGATTTCAGCAGCAAGGACCTGGAAGAAAGTTTTAAGCAGCACTCTGCAAAGTTTTATTTTACAAAAGATACTCTGGGAGTGAGCGTTGAAGTACCGCATGCAGTAGGGGACCATCTGGAAATGGAGATGGATTATAAGTCTTTAGAGGACATACTGAATCCCGATTTCTCCGAAAGTATAAAGTCCCAGAACTGCTGAAGCCTGAAAAGTTAGCAAGATCCTCCAAGATATAAGAAAGCAACTGACGTATGAGCAGTTGGACTGCGTAGCAGGGGGGAGTAAACAGACATAGATTCACCATGGACTGGCAGCGGAGCATAGAGTGATTCTGATAGGGAAGAGGAAGTCAAAATGGATATAAAAAAGATTGTTGAAGGTTTAGGAGAAAAGAGGGACGAGCTTTTTAAGATGGCGATAAAGTGCAAAAGCGCTGAGGAACTGCTGGCAGTGGCCATAGAGCAGGATGTGGCTCTGGATAAGGCAGGAGCGACAGAGCTTTTTGAAGCAATGACCTTAACGATATGCAAGTTGTCAGATGATGAGCTAGATGATGTTGCAGGTGGGTACTATGTGAATAAACTCATAAAAGCGGAATAGAGGCGTAGGAGGGTTACCCCTTGGAGAGTCTGTGGAGCGTAGTGCACGTCAGTGCTGAGGAGTTGCTGGAACTGACCTTTCGAGTATAAGTCAAGCTTGGTCAAGCAGGAGGAGGGCCATCGAAATGGCTATAGTTATTGTTGATGATTCAACTCTAAGTCTAGAAGTAATCAAGGCTTTTCTTATTACGTCAGGCTATTCAGAGGTTATCACGGTTAATTCGGCAAGGGAACTCTATGAGTTAGTCGATAGTTATTCAGATCGAGGGATAGTCGAGATCGATTTAATCCTAATGGAGATTATAATGCCAGATATTGATGGAATTGAGGCCTGCCGAAATGTTAAGAAGAGAGAATGGCTGGCAGATATACCGGTTATCATGGTGACCACTACAATGAAAAAAGAAAATCTGCAACTGGCTTTTTCAGCCGGTGCGATGGACTTCATTAAGAAACCTTTCGATAGAATGGAACTATTAGCGAGAGTGAGTTCAGCCTTGAGACTGAAACATGAAACAGGTCGTCGAAAAGCTCGAGAAATTGAGTTGCTTGAGGTCACACGCCAATTGCAAGAGGCAAATGAGAGGTTACAGCGTTTATCATTTTTAGATGGCTTGACAGGGATAGCTAACCGCCGTTTTTTTGATCAGGAATTGCTGCAAGAGAGCAGGCGGGCCAAACGGGAAAAAACTCCGCTTTCTTTGATTATGCTCGATATCGACTACTTCAAGGCCTTTAACGATACCTACGGTCACATTAAAGGAGATGATTGTCTACGGGAGGTAGCATCTATTCTTAAGAAGACCTTAAAGCGTCCAGGTGATATCCCGGCACGTTATGGAGGGGAAGAGTTTGCAGTGATCCTGCCTAACACGGACGATGTAGGAGCTGAGATAATAGCTAAGGAATTGCGATATTGTATTGAGCAGGCGCGTATTGCGCATATTAATTCTCCCTGCGCGGATTATGTTACAGTGAGCCTTGGGGTCGTAACCGGATTCTCGGAACAAGCCAAGACACCGAAGGAATTGATTTTGGCTGCTGATCGGGCCCTCTATCGTTCAAAACATGAAGGTCGCAATAGGTTGAACGTGGAATGGATTGAAAAATACACTGATTTTTTAAAAACGTTATAAATAAATTTCCTTTCTATGTAAGAAGAGAATTCATATTATTGTATAATCGGTTAGTATTGAGATAATAATATCTCCAATATATACCAGGTACTGGAATTGCCCCTGCGATAGTATGAGTATCGATGCAAGAATAATATTTTAAATATTTTCGTCCGTTCTTGATCGTAATAAAATCAAGTTTGATCTGTTGATATGGACAACCATTATATCTAGGCACCGTCATCTATTATGTGGTAGTGATGTTATTTTAAGGTAAAAGTTGAACTTTCACTAGGTATGCAGTATTATGTAGGGTAAGGTTAAATTTGGCAGAAGTAGGATCAGCATAGCAGAAAGGTTGATAAAGGATGGAAAACAAGTCCTCCTCGAATTTTCTTAAGAATATTGTAAACGAGGATTTTAAATCAGGTAAAGTCGATCATATTATCACACGGTTCCCACCGGAGCCCAATGGATATTTACATATTGGACACGCTAAATCCATTATTCTCAATTTTGAATTGGCAGATGAATTTAAGGGTAAGACTAATCTGCGTTTTGATGATACTAATCCGGTGAAAGAGGACACAGAATACGTAGAATCTATCAAGGAAGATGTATTGTGGCTGGGATATGAATGGGACAATTTGTTTTTTGCCTCAGATTATTTTGAGGAAATGTATAATCGCGCCGTGCTTCTAATCAAAAAAGGTATGGCCTATGTTTGTGATTCTACAGCCGAGGAAATTCGCAAAATGCGCGGATCTCTGATAGAGGTGGGACAAAAAAGCCCTTATCGAGACAGGTCCGCAGAAGAAAATTTGGTGTTATTTGAACGTATGCGCAAAGGCGAATTTAAAGATGGCCAAAAAGTCTTACGCGCTAAGATAGATATGGCTTCTCCCAATATCAATATGCGTGACCCTGTGCTATACAGAATTGCTCATGCAACTCATCATAATACTGGAGATAAGTGGTGTATTTACCCAATGTATGATTTTGCACATCCGTTGGAAGACGCCATAGAAGGAGTTACTCACTCTATTTGTACGATGGAATTTGAGGATCATCGTCCCCTGTATGATTGGGTTATACGAGAATGTGAAATGCAAGAGATACCTCATCAATACGAATTTGCCCGTTTAAACATTACCAATACCGTTATGAGTAAGCGGAAGCTTAAGCAACTGGTCGACGAGCATGTCGTAGATGGATGGGACGATCCAAGGATGCCTACCATCTCAGGACTTCGGCGCAGAGGGTATACGCCAGAAGCGATTCGCAGCTTCGCCCGTGAAATTGGGGTAGCGAAAGCTGACAGTGTTGTGGACAGCAAAATGCTTGAGTTTTTTATTCGAGAAGACTTGAAGCTCAAAGCACCGAGAACGATGGCTGTTCTTGAGCCGCTAAAGGTTATCATTACAAATTATCCGGAAGACCAAGTGGAAATGTTAGAAGCTGAAATTAATTCGGAAAACCCGGAAATGGGTACTCGGCAAATTCCTTTTTCACGCGAAATTTATATTGAGCAAGATGATTTCATGGAAAACCCACCTTCAAAATATTTTAGGCTTTTCCCTGGAAACGAAGTCCGGCTGAAAAATGCTTATTTTATTAAATGCAATAATATAGTTAAGGATCAGAGTGGGAAAGTCATTGAACTGCATTGTACGTATGATCCTGAGACTAGGAGTGGATCAGGTTTCACGGGAAGAAAGGTCAAAGGTACGATCCACTGGGTGGATGCCGCGCAAGCCGTACCTGCAGAGTTTAGATTATATGAACCTTTGATTTTAGATCAAGATGAGGACGACGAGAGCTCATTTATAGAGCATATTAATCCCCAGTCTTTAGAGATAGTTCAAGGCTTTGTTGAGCCGAATATTAAGGGGTCGAAGCCCCAAGATAAATTCCAATTCTTTAGGCATGGCTACTTTAACGTCGATCCTATAAGTTCTAAACAGGAGAAGCTTGTTTTTAATAGAATTGTATCCTTAAAGAGTTCCTTTCAATTAACTAAATAAAAAAAGCTAAAGATTCCCCTCGCTTCCTTCATAGCGGGGGATTTTAGCGGTTTTTTATGAAAGCCCTAAGTGAGGGTTCTGACAATAAAAATATTTTCTTTTATTAAGCATATCTAACTTTACCCATAAATCAGGGTTTTTTTAGTATTATTGGGGATACTGGAAGGAACTATATTAAAGGGGGTAAGGTATGCCTAACGAAGAATTTGTACCTGATCAGGGCGAAGCCAAGGTGGATGAAGGCAATGAAAATGGTACTCTAACTAATCCATTAGATGATTCTATCGGGCTCAGTCAGCAGAAACTTAGAAATTCTGAGGTCAAAGAGCTGACGTTTTCTTGATTATTTAAAACAGTAAAGTATGTATTTAAGAGCAGAGACAAAAAAGAAATTTGTCTCTGCTCTTTTGCTATTTATAGCAGCATTTACAAAAGCTTTAATACTGCTTCATGGTAAGGTAAGAACGTTCTAATTAGGGTTTGATAATTTATTGAAAAGTATAGAGTTTGCAAGGGTTTGCGAGTAGTTTTGCCTAATATGTGCATGAAAAAATAGCCTTTGGCGTCAAAAAACCGTGTACGTGGAGTTAAAATCAAATGGTGCATCGATGCACCATTTG
>JUEG02000641.1_pt1 | contig 24550 bp, 17 predicted proteins | sample 432341 | NCBI WGS metagenome assembly JUEG02 (sample SAMN02953476, study PRJNA257561) | rock porewater metagenome | biome: terrestrial; feature: Opalinus Clay rock; material: porewater; isolation source: Opalinus Clay rock BIC-A1 borehole | place: Switzerland: Mt Terri URL, St-Ursanne ... | reverse complement strand
CCCACGCGTTACTCACCCGTCCGCCACTAACTTCTAAGAAAAGCAAGCTTCTCTTATCCGTTCGTTCGACTTGCATGTGTTAAGCACGCCGCCAGCGTTCGTCCTGAGCCAGGATCAAACTCTCCGTTAAAGTTATTTGAATAACTTTGAAAAGTTAATCTTTAGCTCTTGATTTTGCTAGCTTATTTTGTAAGCTTTGTAAATTTTGAATCTGTGTTTCTGTTTGACCAGAAACGTCATGTGATCCATCCTTTTCTTCACTGTGTAGTTTTCAAAGACCAAATGTCGTGCTGCTTGTCTCTTGCAGCGACAGTAACTATCTTAACATTTTTCTCATAACACGTCAACTACAATTTTAGGTAATTTTTTAATTACGAATTGTAAATCGCCGAATCACTCTCTTTTAACCTTTTGTCGTTTGAAGCTATTTGCCTCAGCGACATTGATTAGTTTAGCACAATTTATTGTTTTATGTCAACAGTTATTTTGAAGATTAAAATAAACCTTTTAAACAGCCTAGTTCTAACTAAAAAAAGGCTGCTTTTACATCAAAAACAGCCTTTTGCTTATAATCTTCTTTTATATTAACTTTTATTCATTTAAGGTTTTCCTTCTAAAAGCTGGTTTAACTTTAAGCTATCTAAATTTAAGTCAACATGTGTTTTGGGCACATCTCCCACCAGTATATTGTCAGCAATTAATACTTCTGTACTAATTTGAACTTGGTCTTCTAATAATGGAGAAAAGATGCGCACATTCGCCGTAATTTCAAAAGACAATAAATGTCTAGTTTGATTTATACCCGCGGATTCAAATTCATCAAGTCTCTTCACTTCGATTGTTCCAATTGGGGCAATTCTAACCGGTACCTTTGGTCCGTAGGTGGCTAGTAAATAGCTATCTGTAATCTGGCCTAAAGCAATCCACATCTTTTGAGTTTCTAAATTTTCAAGAGCTTTGTTAACTTCGATAGCTGTCTCAGCTTGCAAGCGATTAATTTTCGCAGTATTGGGTTGGAGTAAGACTATTTTATTATTGTTGTCTTTATGAACCTTTATTAAATCGTTATAATCTACGTTGTCGGCAATCTTATCTTTTACGACCTGATTGACTTGACCAATAGCAATTTGTTTTGAACGGGCCTCGGCAATGATCAAAATGGTAGGTTTAAGCTTCTTTTCAATATGTAAACAACCAAATAATGTTGATACTCCCATTAATAATAGTAATATAATAATCCAAATCTTTTTGTTTAGGGTTACAACCTTATTTCTTGCTAATCCTGACCTCATTGGTAACCGCATTCTTCTACTACCATGTCTCCTAAAACCAATCCTAAAATGAAAAGGTTTGAAAATTCTTGGCCCAAAAACGCGGCGTAGGATGAGGCTACATTTATAAAAGAACATGTCTGTCACCCCCTCAATAGTATATGATACAACTATCGAAAAGGTGACAGACTTTCAAATTATATATAATTATAAATATTTATAGTAAAATTTTTGCAAACTTTCTTTTTCCTGCTCTTATAATCATGCCGGCTTCCGGTGTAATAGTTGCCTTTGGGTCGCTTACTTTTTCGTCATTGATTTTTACTGCACCCTGCTGAATTAATCTTCTTCCTTCACTAGTGCTTGAAACTAATGCAGCTAGTTGCATCAACTTAGGAAGCCAAATTTTGTTATCCTCTAACTCTTCCGCCGACAAATGATATTCAGGAATCTCGTCGGGAAGTTCACCTTTTTGGAACATGTTTTTAAATTCTTCTTCTGCTTGATAAGCAGCTTCTAAACCATGATAAGTAGTAACTATTTCCCTGGCTAGACGCATTTTAATATCTCGTGGATGGAGGCTGTTATTTTCTAAACCTTCCTTAATTTCATTAATATCTTCTAAAGACACAGCTGTAACCAGTTCAAAATAACGAATCATTAGCTCATCAGGTATAGACATGGTTTTGCCGTACTGTTCTCTAGCGGATTCAGTAATTCCTATGTAGTTGCCCAAGCTCTTACTCATCTTATTTACGCCGTCAAGTCCCTCTAAAATCGGCATCATTAAGGCTATCTGTGGTTCTTGGCCATACTCCTTTTGAAGGGTTCGGCCCATAAGCAGATTAAACTTTTGATCTGTTCCGCCCATTTCAACGTCAGCCTCAAGAGCTACCGAGTCGTATCCTTGCATCAAAGGATAAAAAAATTCGTGGATACTAATGGGTAAGCCTTCCTTATATCTCTTGGAGAAGTCTTCTCTCTCTAACATTCTCGCAACCGTATATTGTGCCGCTAACTCAATAACCTTAGCAAAATTCAAAGGTGCTAACCACTCACTATTAAAGGTTATTCGCGTCTTTTCAGGATCTAATATTTTAAATATCTGCTCGCGATAAGTTTCTGCATTTGCTAAAACTTGCTCTTCTGTTAGTTGTTTTCTAGTCTCAGACTTTCCCGTTGGATCACCAATTTGCGCAGTAAAATCCCCTAATATTATTATTACTTCATGGCCCATTTCTTGAAACTGACGCAACTTCTGAAGTACAACAGTATGCCCAAGATGTATATCTGGCGCAGTGGGATCAAGACCTAACTTTATTTTTAAGGGTTTATCTTTTTCGATGGATTTATTTAACTTTTTAATCAATTCTTCTTCAGGAACTATTTCTGCAACCCCACGTTTAATTATTTCAAGTTGCTGTGCTACATTTAAACTTAAGTTTGCCATTTAATTTTCTCCTCCCCTAAACCATTTTAACGAGTAAAAAGGTAAAAACATTATATCAAAGTAATCTAGCTTGCGCAAACCTAATTCATCGACTTAAGCCGACACGAAAGTCAAAAAAGTTTAACTTTTATCGGAATTGTGCTATAATTTTTACAATTGCATTTAATTAAGGAGGGCTGATAGTGCTTAGACGAAAGCAAAGAAAAGATCCAGCAACACCAAATAATAAAAGCAAAAAACGCAAACTCAGACCATACATATGGGTATTAATCGGACTTTTTATTTTTATGTCGATTTCAATGGGAGCTGGTATTGGTTATACTAACCACTTATTAAAGGATACTCCTGAGTGGGATCCTAAAGTGTTACAGAAAACTAATGAGACCTCCATAGTTTACAATTCTGATGGATCCGTAGAATTGACCAAATTATATGGTGAGCAAAATCGGACCACGGTTGATATCAAAAAGGTTCCCGAATTGGTCAAGAATGCTTTTTTAGCTACAGAGGATGTACGCTTTTATGACCACAGTGGAATAGATTTTAGAGCTCTTACTCGTGCAGTTTGGGCTAATATAACAAATGGTTTTGGCTCCGAAGGAGCGAGCACTATAACTCAACAGGTAGTTAAAGGTGCTTTCCTTAAGCCTGAAAAACAAGTTAAAAGGAAAGTTCAAGAAGCTTATCTAGCAATACAGTTGGAAAGAAACTACACTAAAGACGAAATATTTGAACTTTATCTTAATAGAATCTATTTCGGTCATGGTGCATATGGTATTCAGGCTGCCGCCCAGGTTTATTTTAATAAAAGCGTGGACGAGCTAAACCTACCTGAAGCAGCAATGTTAGCTGGTCTTCCGCAGAGACCCAATGGTTATTCACCTTTTAATGACCCTAAGCGAGCCAAAGATAGAAGAACAAAAGTTATTCGTAACATGGAACGTTATGAATTTATTAGTTCTAAACAAGCGGAAGCGGCTTTAAAAGATGATTTCAGTTCATTAAATACTAATAGAGTTGCCAAAGATGATTCCGGAAACAAAATCAACTACCCGCACCCTTACTTTGTAGAACATGTAATAGAAGAGTTAATTGCAAGTTATGGAGCTGATAAAGTTTTTAACGGTGGTTTAAGAGTTTACACAACTATTGACATCGCTATTCAAAAAGGTGCAGAAAAAGTTATGCAAGATGATGATAACTTCCCTAAATCAACTGCTGATGCCAATGGTTTGAAACAACCGCAGGGAGCCTTGGTAATACTAGATCCGAAAGATGGTTCCATTAAAGCTCTTGTAGGTGGAAGAAACAGTAACCAAACAGAACAGCGAACCTTTAATAGAGCAACTCAAAGTAAACGCCAAATTGGCTCTACCATGAAACCGATCTTGGCTTATGCTCCACTTATAGATGCTAAAGGAGCGGGTTCCGGTACAGTAATTGACAATGCCCCCGTTAGATATGGTAAATGGGCACCAAAAAATAGCAATGGTAAATATACTGGCCCTGTAACAGTGAGAACAGCTATTGAGAAATCAATAAATGTCCCGGCTGTTAAAGCTGCAGATATGGCCGGTGTTAAAACTTCTTTAGACTATGCTAAAAAAATGGAGCTTTCCTTAGATTATAAAGAGGATGCAAGCTTGGGTAGTACCGCTTTAGGTGGTTTGGAGGTTGGAATACCGCCTCTTGAACTAGCATCGGCTTACGCCACCTTAGCTAATCAAGGAGTATATGTTAAGCCATCGGCAATTTTAAAAATTGAAGACTCAACAGGGAAAGTACTATATGAACATAAACCCAAGAAGACTAAAGTCTTCAAAGCATCAACTGCTTCGATCCTTACCGATGTGTTAAGAACAACTGTTACAAGAGGAACAGCTACAAAAGCCCGCTTTGGCAAATGGCAAATTGCCGGTAAAACAGGTACAACAAATTACAATAAAGATATTTGGTTTGCCGGTTATACTCCTGAACTGGTAGCCGTTGTTTATATTGGCCATGACCAACCTAAACAAATGAGTTCTCAATATGGTGGTAATTACCCGGCACTTATTTGGAGAAAAGCAATGGAAATAGCTCACAAAGAAAAAAAGGTAACTAAATTCCCAGCTCCTAAGGGTGTAGTCTACTCAACAATTTGTAATATTTCCGGGAAAAAACCTTCTAAGTTATGCCCTGATGACCATATAGTAACAGAGATGTTTCCAGCGGGACATGCTCCTTCTGGAGTCTGTGATATTCATGTAGAAATAGAGGTTTGTACTGAATCTGATTTATTACCGACTGAGTTCTGTCCAACTACAGAGAAAAAGCCTTTTATCACCAAAGACGCAACAAAGGTTGAAAAGTTTGAGGGCTTAGAACCAGAGGATAAATGTACTATTCATAATCCTGAAAACACAGTCAAGAAAAAAATTGTTGTTCATGATGGCAAAGAATATTTAGCTAATGTACCAGGTCCTAATCAGATCGGTGGCTGCCCCAATGACATAGTACAAACAAAAACATATACTCAGGGTACAGCTCCTATTGAACCTTGTCCTTTAGAAGAACATAAGTTACTACCTAAAGAACCAGGTCTTCCGCCTAAAACAGAAGACAGTCAGGGACAACCGGACTAGAATCTAAATACTTTAATTGAACAAAAAAAGTGGTCTAAGTTAGCTTAGACCACTTTTTTCCTATTTTATTTTAGTTCCACCACAGTTACACCGGTTCCACCTTCACCATACTGACCCAATCGATAACTCTTAATGAGCTTATTCCTTTTTAGATTGGTCTGCATAGCTGAACGAAGTGCTCCCGTCCCTTTACCATGGATTATATGAACCTGCGGCATCCCAGCGAGGTAGGCATCGTCTAAAAACTTTTCGACCTCAGCCATGGCTTCATCTACTGTCAGGCCTCTTAAATCTATTTCATTTTGGATTTGCTGAGCTTTGTTAGTAGAAATCTTAGAATAGGCCACCTGACCTTCCTCTTTCTTACCCTCGGATATAATTTGTAGCTCTTTTAACTTTACCGTAATTTTCATTATTCCAACCTGTACTACTACATCCCCACTAGGGTTAATATCAACTACATGTCCCTTTTGGTTTAGTTTTGGAACAAAAACCGCTTCACCGCTAACCACCTGCTTTGGTACCTTCCGTTGGATAACCGATTTTCCGTGATTGAGGTTTAACTCCACTTTACCTAGAGCAGTTCTTAGTTTTTGTTTTGCTTCTTCAATAGCCTTTGATTTTGCCTTTTCTGACTCTTCGGCAAAAGTCTTTTTTAGTTCTTTAATAATAGATTCAGCCTCGTTACGTGAACTCTTAAGTATCTGGTAAGCTTCTTCCTTTGCTTGCTCTAACATGATTAACCTTTTTTCTTCTAGGTTTTCGTGTTTCTGAAGATATTCCTCTTTTAAAGCTTGAATTTCATTTTTTAAGTTCTGGGCGTCCTCTCTATCTCTTTCGGCAAGGCGCTGTTTATCTTCTAAGTTTTCTAGTAAGTCGGCTACCTTGATTTCTTCATTACTTATCAATTCTCTAGCTTTTTCAACAAGCATTGTGTTAAGTCCTAGTTTCGTTGCAATTTCGAAAGCATTACTTCTACCAGGCTGCCCGATCATTAATTTATAAGTAGGCTGCAGGGTTTCAACGTTAAACTCCACACTAGCATTTTCCATTCGTTCATTGCTATAGGCAAAGTTCTTAAGTTCGCTATAATGGGTTGTTGCTATGGTTTTGACACCACGTTGGTGAAGCTCTCCCAAAATAGACATGGCAAGGGCAGCACCTTCCGTTGGATCAGTACCCGCACCAACCTCATCCATTAAAACCAAATCGTCTCTGTGAGCATTTTTTATGATACCAATTATATTGACCATATGAGAAGAAAAGGTGCTTAAAGATTGTTCGATACTTTGTTCATCACCAATATCGGAAAAGATTTGATTTATTATCGGCATTTCAGTACCGTATTCTGAGGGGATGTGTAAACCTGCTTGATTCATCAAGGCAAATAGGCCCACTGTTTTTAAAGTAACAGTTTTTCCCCCTGTATTCGGACCCGTGATCAGCAAGGTATCAAATTGTTTTCCCAGTGAGACATTTGTAGGAACAACTTCACCTTGAATAAGCGGATGTCTCCCTTGCTTAATATCAACATTAAAGGTTTTATTTAGCTTAGCTTCTCCGGCATTCATCTTTTGGCTTAATCTGGCCTTGGCAAAAATAAAATCTATCTTTGCCAATAAAGTTGAGTTCTGCTCTATAACATCTAGGCTTCCATAGACCAAAGAAGTGAGATAATTTAATATCCGGTCTACTTCCACCTTTTCGTTAATTCTCAGTTTTCTCAAGTCATTGTTTAATTCTACAGCGGCCATAGGCTCAATGAATAAAGTGGCTCCACTGGCTGACTGATCATGCACAACTCCAGAAAATTGAACTCTGTACTCCTGCTTTACGGGCACTACATAGCGATCACCACGTATGGTAACAATGGGATCTTGCAGCATCTTTTGATACTGAGTTGACCGGATTACATGCTCCAGTTTTTCTTTAATCCGATGTTGTTTACTAATAATTTGTTTTCTGATTGACGCAAGCTCACCTGAGGCTGTGTCAGCCACCTCGCCCGCTTCAGAAATTGATTTATTAATGGTAGCCTCAAGTTCCGGAAAAGCGGCTATTTCTTGAATTATGGCTTTTATCCGAGGATAGTCTCCCTTTCGATTTAAAATAAAGCCCTTGACTCTTCTGGCAGCATAGAGTGTTGAATAAACCCTTAAAAAATCTGAAGGTTCAAGTAAAGCTCCGATCTTAACTCTTTTTAAAATTTCTCTTAAATCTTTAAATCCTCCTAAGGAAAATCCGGGCTCTAAGCGAAGCAGATCCTTAGCTTCCGTTGTATCTTGCAAACTTTCAAATACTTGTTGATAATCTGTGCTGGGAAATAAAGCCTGCACTAATTCTTTGCCCTGATTTGAAACTGCACAGCTGTCAAGAAGATCTAAAACTTTATAAAATTCTAACCGCCTTAAGGTTTTCTGATCCATTTCTATCTCCTTTAAGTTTAAGTGACCTAAAGTACGCCCCGATAAAGGTGTCCCTTAGTTATTCCGCTAGCGCTTAAACTGTCTAGCTTTTCTTTATATCCCTGACCATTATAGGAATCTCCGCTAGCTAGCTCCGAAATTGCCTGTTTATAAGTCGCTACTATTTCGCGCACTTTATAAGGATCATCCCTTTTTAGTTCAAGACGCAAATTGTTAATTCCCGCCTCTAGTAAATGAGGAATATCCTCAATTAAACAAAGTTCTTTAGGATTAAATATATGCATATGGCAGAACTGGTCTACCTCGATGGGAAAAACAAAATTCATTCGGTCTCTCAGGCCATAATTGTCTTTTAGACAAGGTGCCGGACACTTTTCCTTACAAGTCATATCGCTTATAGTACTACCTAAAGCACAATACTCAGAAACCATCATTGTCATCTGACCCTGAACTAATAATTCGCTGTTTGAAGGCATATCCATAAGCCTAAGTTGGTCTAGAGTTAATTCAGGTGATAAGGTAACCTGTTTACAGCCGAGGCTTTCGTAAAACTTTGCTGTTTGACCATTAAATACGTTCAGAGAATAGTCTCCAAACAACTTGGTCTCAAAGGATTTAGACAATTCCTCTATTAAACCTAAATTAGCAACTAAAACACCATTAAAAGTGTCTATAGGCAATTCCTTTAAAAAGGTTAAGAATCCATCCATTTCTTTGGGTTGTAAAACACGGGGCGTAGATAGAACAAACTTTGCTCCCTTAGCCTTACAGTAATCTCGCGCCTTTTCGATATCCGCTTTCTTGAAACTACCACCCTTTTTAAAATTGTCACCGCCAAAATAAACTATGTTTGCACCTGCGTCTACTGCAGCTTGAAGAGCCGCTAAGGACCCTACCAATACATTTATGCTTAAGGCCTTAGCCTTAATTGGTTTTGCTTCGTTTCTGGTGATCACTTTATGCTGTCTTGATAGTTCAGCTTTAAAGCTAGCAACATCAACTCTTCTTATATCACTATTATTACTTTTAGTTAGCTCTAAGTCAGCTAGTGCTAAACGCCTAGCCTCATTTATTTCACCCAAGGGTACCATTAAACCCTCTTCGATATTATAAACTGTATCTTTTATGCTGTAGGGTGTATTACCTAGTCGATCTAACTGTTTGTCAATTACCTCGTTAGTAATTGACCGCTTTATACCCGGCTCTGCTAAGAATTCGGTTTGACCTTGACCTGACAAACCATTCGGGTCCGTTACCTTGATGCTCAAAGGATTACCCAAGCTGGCTGTAACCTCAAAGGATAAGGGTATCTTTCTTATTTCTTTAGGTGATCTGTAGCTTTGAATGGCTTTTTGCATGAGCAGAGAGTCATTGGTTTTAAAAACTCTATCTCCTGTATGAATTGACCCGGCTATTTCAATGGTGACCGTTGTCCCCGGACTGGCTTCCTCCACCTTTTTACCGTTTACTCGCATTTCACCTACTACCATACCTTTTCGTCCGCCCTTGGTTACCCAGATTTCAATTCCATCACCAAGTCGTAAGGGTTCATCTAGTGTGATATCTGCTAGTTTATTGGGCCAATCATAATTTGCTATCCTGCCTAAGCGTAAACCACGATTATTAGGTCGGCTGTAACTCATCATATCTTTACCTTGATACCCTAAAAAATAGCCGGGTGTGAAATCCCGATTAAAAATTTGTTTTAAATCCTTGAGGTGTTCTGGTTTAACTTGGTAGTTTTCTGTATCACCCAAATAATTATCCATAGCCTCGCGGTAGGTCCTTACTACTGTAGCTACATACTCAGGCCTTTTCATTCTTCCTTCAATTTTGAAAGAATCTATGCCCGCCTCCATTAATTCCGGAATATTTTCAATCGTGCTTAAGTCTCTTGGGCTTAAAATATGAAGTCCATCATTCCCACCAAATAGCTCATCACCTTGGTCATTTACTAAAGTATACTTTAGTCTACAGGGTTGAGCACAATGTCCACGATTTCCGCTCCTCCCACCTATTAAACTACTCATTAGGCACAGACCAGAATAGCAGATACAAAGAGCGCCATGGATAAATACTTCCAACTCAGCAGGGCAGTTAGCCTTAATAAATTTTATATCTACTAATGAAGTTTCCCTAGCTAGGACAATTCTTTTGAATCCTTGATTATATAACAATTGCACAGCCTGGAGATTATGTAAAGTCATTTGTGTGCTGGCATGTAATTCTAGTTCAGGTAATAAGTGCCTAGCTAATCGAACTAGACCAAGATCTTGCACAATAACTGCGTCGACACCAATACCGTATAAAGCTTTTAAAAATTTTATAGCCTCGGGAAGTTCTTCATCAGAAATAAGTGTGTTAACAGTTATGAAAATTTTAACTCCTCTGATATGAGCATAATCAATTGCTTGCTCTAGTTCGTCTAAATCGAAATTATTGGCATAGGCTCTTGCCGAAAACATTGTTCCTCCAAGGTATATCGCATCAGCACCATTTTGGACTGCTGCTACCATGGCCTCCCAACTTCCGGCTGGAGCTAATAATTCTGAAGAACTCATCATTTGTTTTCCTCCATTTTCTCTATGTCTTAGAGCTGTTAGTCATCGGATAAAAGAGCAATGGCTTGGCCATTGCTCTTTTATCCATTTATTCTTATATTATTACCTCTTAAAATCTTTTAACTCTTATTACACCACTACAAGGAATTACTTTAACGCCTTCTTTTTCAAATTCGTCTAAAAGAAGATTCATGCCTAAAGAGTCGCTTGCGATATGACCTGCTACAATTATATTTATATGATTTTTCTCTGCCTCTTTACGGTGTTTTTCGCCAATATGCATTGTTATCAGCGTTCCTACACCTGCTTGTGAAAGCTTGGCATAGGCATCTTCGGAACCGCCCGTGCCACCTGTCATATCCACTACAACCTTACCCGCTCTATTGTCCCCGGAACCTAAACTTATAAAAGGACCCGCTTTTATTTTCGTGGCCTCAGCATATTCAGGAATTTCCTTTAACAGTGTAATCACAGCATCTAAGGTCTCAGGTTCTTTGGAATCAAACAAGCTTTGTAAATGGTTCGTAACCATATTGTCTGCCGGAGTATGTAAACACATCATTGGAATATCGAAAATTTCAGCTACGTCAACAGCCTTGTTATGGTTAAGTGGAGCTAAACCTCTTCTGACTTCATTAATTCGTGCGCTCATTATTCCTTCGGCAACATTTATAGGTACTCCGTATTTATGTAGAATATCTTCTTGCATATGCATAACCTCATGAAGGGCAGCTAATGCCTTGCCCTCTGGGTGATGAGCTATGATTAAATCAACCTTTTTACCCTTATCCGCCAATCTATCCGCAACCAAGACTTCAGCCGCTTCAATATCGATGCCCGTTAAAATGGTCTTTACCTCAGCCCCAGGATCACCACAAAGGATTCTAGAATCACTAAAAGGATTCGTTAGCTCATCTTGATCGAATTCTTGCTTTTCCTTGTCTTTCTTATCTTCATAAGCCTCACGGGCCTTAGCTAACTTTTTCTCAATCTCTGCTCTTCCTCTAGGGTCATTATCAATGCCCATTTGCAGTGCCTTGTCAAAAATTTCTTGCACTTTCATAAATGTCCTCCTTCAGGAAAGTATTTATCCGATGTCTAATCACCACTATGGCATTACTTCTTATTACCTAGGTATTTAGCCAAATCTTCATAAGACAAACAATTCAAGATGTTTTCTGCTTCCAGCCAACCCTTACGTCCTACCCCTAGGCCGAAGCTAATTTCATCCATCCTATTTAAATCGTGGGCATCGGTGTTAATAGCAATTTTTACTCCTAGGTCCTTAGCTTTTCGAACCCAGTAAGAATTTAAATCAAGTCTGTCAGGAGAAGAGTTTATTTCTAACGCAGTATTATACTTTGCCGCCATCTCTAAGACCTTCTCTAAGTCTACTTGATAGGGTTCTCTACGGCCTAATAATCGACCTGTAGGATGAGCTATGATATCAACATGTTCGTTTTTAATGGCATTGATAATCCGCTCAGTTATTTTTCCTTTATCCTGCTGAAAGCCCGAATGGATAGAAGCAATAACGATGTCCATTTCGGCTAAGATATCATCACTATAGTCTAGTCTACCATCCCCTAAAATGTCCATTTCCACACCCGTTAAGATATGCAAGTTAGGGTAGTTTTTATTTAATTTTCTAATCTCTCGATGCTGCTTTTCCAGTCGGTCTTCTTTTAAGCCTCCGGCTATCCCTAAAGACTTGGAATGATCCGTGATAGCAATATATTCGTAATTGGACTCTATGGCCTTCTGGCAAATATCTTCAATGGTATTAACCCCATCACTCCAGTCACTATGAATATGCAAATCGCCTTTATAATCTGCATTAGTAACTAAGTTTGGTAGTCTATTTTCTAAGCTTGCTTCGATTTCACCATGATTTTCTCTTAATTCGGGATATATATAGGTAATTCCTGCTAATTCATAGATCTCTTTTTCATCCTTAATTATAATGTCTTCCCCAGTTTCAGTCAAAATTTCCTTTTGACCTAAAGTATAGCCTTTTTGAGAAAGAAGAGTGGACATCTGCTGCCAATGCTCTTGGGAGCCCGTTTTATAAAATAAAAAGGGTATAAACTGATTACTGTTTACAAAATTAAATTCTACATATGCGCCCATCCAGGTTACACCTTTTAATAGATTATCTTCCTGTAGTCTTGTCTCTCTTAAGAGTGGATGGTTTTGAATGATGGGTATAATCTCCGTTGTATTTGTTAGCACAACAAATACAACTTCACTAACCATTTCTTCTCCTCTTCTAAGCTCCCCAGCTCTAGAAAATCTAGAAACAGCATCAAGATCTCTAAAAAATTCTTCAAATTCTTTTGCTATAGCCAGTGCTAAACCAATGGGTACAATACTACCAATACCTTGTTCGGCCATCTTTATGCCTCGAAGGATTGTTTGTTCTGTTTTACTTCCCATCCCGGGAAGTTGTCTTATTAATCTCTTCTTAGCTGCCTTTTGCAATTGTTGGATGTTTGTAATTTTTAGTTCCCTATATATTAACCCTGCTTTCGCTGGCCCTAGGCCAGGTATTATTAATAACTGTCTAAGTTCTGAGGGAATTTCTTCTCTTAACTCTAATAGGATTTTACTTTCTCTAGTAGTGATTATCTCTGTGATTACACCTTCAATTGCCTTACCTACTCCCTCAATTTTGCTTAAAACTGCTTTAAGTTGCTCCTTAGGTAAGGAAGCAAGGTTAGTAGAATATCTGGATAATACTCTTGCTACTTTTCTGAAGGCTCGGGCTTTAAAGGGATTATCCCCTTTCAGTTCAATTAAATCAGCAATCTCAGTTAAAACCCAGGAAATCTCTACGTTATGCATTATTATAACTCCCTTGCTTAATTCTGCTTATCACCCTTTAATATACCCTAAAATAAGAAACCCATGAACTAAAAGTTCATGGGTTTAAATTACTTTTTGTCCTCAGCGAGAATCTTAACCAAGCTTTGATAGTCCTCTTGAAGCTTTACAAGCTCATCAGCGAGATTCAAAGCCGCTAATACAGCTACCTGCGTTGTAGATAACCTTCTGTTGCGATTAGCAATCGACAACATTCTTTTATCTAACGTATCAGCTACCTGCATTACATGTCCTTGTGATTCAGTGGCTCTGACTGTGTATGTTCCGCCAAAAATCTCAACTTTAACCTTACTAATTTCTTTTTCTTTATCACCCATCACAACTGTTCCTCCCAAAATACCTTATATTCGGGAATATTCTCCTTTTTTGGCGAAAATCCTGCAAACTTCATATTTATTTTAATTATTATCCCCTGATCTCGACGCCCATCTTGTCTCGTAATTCTACCGCAAGCTTCTTTTGAACCAGATTAACTTCCTCATCTGTTAGTGTTCTATCGGTGGCCTGATACTTTAAGGTGAAGGCCATACTCTTATATCCTTCTTCTATCTGCTTTCCTTGGTATACGTCAAAAATAGTGACTTCTTTCAACAGGCTACCGGCAGAGCTCTTGATTAAAGCAAGAATAGCTTCAGCCTTTAAGTCTTCCTTAGCAACAAAAGCTAAATCCCTTTCAATTGCCGGAAACTTTGGTAAAGGTTGATAGAGTTTTTGAAGGTTAGTTATTTTTAAAATATCAGTTATATCTATTTGACAAGCTATGACGCCATCAGGTAAATCAAAGTTTTCAACTACATCCGGATGCAACTGACCAAGTACGCCTAGATTTTTCTCTGCTGCCAAAATAGTGGCAGTTCGTCCCGGATGGAAAGAAGGATTTGCCTTATCTGCTTCATAACTTAGACCCGCAATGCCTAGAGTATCGAACAAAGTCTCTAGTATTCCCTTTAAAGCAAAGAAATCATAAACTTGCCCCTTTTGATTCCAAGTCGAGACACTTTGCCCCATAGCTGCAAAAGCTAAAACTACTCTCTCTTCCGGCAAAGCTGCTTCAGCCTTAGCTTTAAAAATTGTAGCCACCTCAAAAATGCCCATATCTTTAATTCTTCTGGAATAATTTCGGCTTAATACGCCTAAAAGTCCAGGCACTAAAGTTGTTCTTAAAGTAGATTGATCCTCAGTCAGTGGATTTTGGATCACAACAGCCTGTCTTAACGGATCAGCTGCAGGAACCTTTAACATATCTAGGTTTTTAGGGCTCGAAAAGGCTAAAGTTACAACCTCATTAAGTCCACTACTAATCATTACGTTTCTGATTACTTCAGTGATATTTTGCTCTCTAGTTAACTTTCCTACTGTAGTCGCTCCTGTGGGCAAGGTAGTTGGAATATTGTTATAGCCATAGAGTCTCGCTATTTCTTCAATTAGATCCTCTTCTAAAGTGATATCGCCCCTAAATGTAGGAATCTTCACCATAAGCTCAGACCCAAGATCTTCAACATCAAATTTTAGATTACTGAAAATTTGTAGGATGTTTTCTTTACTTATTTCGATACCTAAAACCTTAGTTACCCTGTTAAGTCTAAGTTTCACTGTGCTTTCTTCAATGGGCACTACACAATTATCAACATAGCCTTTAACAATGCTTCCTGCACCTAATTGTGCCATTAACTGGGCCGCTCTATCGGCAGCATTTAAGCAGCCGGCTCCATCCACACCCTTTTCAAATCTACTCGAGGCTTCTGAACGCAAACCTAGTTTACGTGAGGTTCTTCTGATACTAGCTCCATTAAATTGGGCCGATTCTAAAAGGATATCTGCTGTTTTAGCAGTAACTTCTGTTTCTAAGCCACCCATTACACCTGCTACAGCAACAGCTTTTTGAGCATCGGCAATCACTAACATTTCAGGACTTAATTCTCTCAAACTATTGTCCAAAGTAAGCATTTTCTCGCCCGCTTTAGCAGTCCTTACGATAATTCTACGCTCAGCTAAAGTGTTATAGTCAAAGGCGTGTAAAGGTTGTCCCAGCTCTAACATCACGTAGTTGGTAATATCAACAATGTTACTAATTGGTCTTACTCCAGCGGCTCTTAATCTTTGTTGCATCCACTGAGGCGAGGACTTAATTTCAATGTTTCTAATTATTCTAGCTACATAACGGTTACATAACTCCGGATTTCCAATTTCTATTGTACATAACCCAGATATTTCTTCTGCTGTCTCCTCAACCTTAATTTCAGGCAATTTTACGGCTGTACCTAATACTGCTGCAACCTCATAAGCCACACCAACCATACTCAAACAATCGGAACGATTTGGAGTTAGCTCTAATTCTAATATAGTATCATCTAGGCCGAGTACAGGTTTAATATCTTCTCCCAGAGGCGTATCCTCAGACAAGATTAGTATCCCCTTTTGCTCGGACTCAGAAAGGTATTTTTTATCGATCCCCAGTTCCTCAGCGGAACATAGCATACCAGCTGATTCAACTCCGCGGAGTTTAGATTTTTTAATCTTTAATCCACTTGGTAGTTTAGCTCCAACCAAAGCAACAGGAACAATATCCTCTTCTCTAATATTATCTGCACCGGTAACAATCTGTAGCTCTTCTGTTCCCGTAGTTATTTTACATACAACTAGCTTGTCCGCATCAGGATGCTTTGTAATGGTGATAATTTTTCCAACTACAACCTTTTCAATTCCTGCCCCTAACTCCTCAAGATTCTCTACTGCAACTCCTGATAGTGTCATTTTTTCAGCTAATTCTTGGGGGCCTACATTTCCCAATTCAACATACTCTTGTAGCCATTTATATGAAACTCTCATGATTTCCCTCCTTAAAACTGATCCAAAAATCTTTTGTCGTTTTCAAACAGTAATCTTAAATCATCAAGCCCGTACTTGAGCATTGTTATTCTTTCCACACCCATTCCGAAAGCAAAACCCGTTACTTCCTCCGGATTGTAACCAGACATCTCTAAAACTTTCGGATGAATCATGCCGGCTCCTAAAATCTCTAGCCATCCGGTATGTGAACAACCACGACAGCCTTCTCCGTTACAAACCATGCAGGAAACATCTACTTCTGCACTGGGTTCGGTAAAAGGAAAGAAACTTGGACGCAAACGGATTTTTCTATCTTGCCCAAACATTTGCTGAATAAAGGAAAGTAATACACCTTTTAAATCGGCAAAAGTTATATTGCTGTCTATTATAAAACCTTCTACCTGGTGAAACATAGGTGAATGAGTTGCGTCATCATCTCTTCGATAAACCCTACCTGGAGCTATCACCTTTACAGGAATTTCCGGTGCCTTTTTCTCCATTGTCCTAGGCTGTACCGGCGAAGTATGGGTTCTAAGTAAGGTCTCATTAGTTATGTAAAAAGAATCCTGCATATCTCTTGCGGGATGATCCTTAGGAAGATTTAGCGCTTCAAAGTTATAGTAATCCGTCTCCACCTCTGGTCCTTCTGCCACCTCAAAGCCCATTCCCATAAAAATTCCTTTAATCTCATCCAAAATTGCTGTGAGAGGATGCTTCTTTCCTATGCTTATCGGTCGCCCCGGTAAGGTTACATCCAAATTTTCTAAGGCTAACTTTTCCAATTTTTCAGCTTGCTTTAATCTAACCCCTTGTTCTTCAAGCTGCGCCTCTAAAAACTCACGAACTTCATTAGCTAATTGTCCGATGATGGGTCTTTCCTCACTAGATAGTTTACCCATGCCTCTTAAGACCTGAGTCAATTCACCTTTTTTTCCAAGATATTTTACTTTTAATTGGTTTAACTCATCAAGGCTAGTTGTTTTACTTAACTCCCCTTGAGCCAGTTCTTTAATTTGTTGCAACTGCTCTTGCATTGAAATACCTCCTTGCTAGATAATGTTAAAGTTTTTTTGCACAAAATAAAAACCTTCTCCCCAAAATAGGGACGAAGGTTTATCCGCGGTACCACCCTTGTTAGTTCACACTTATAGTAAACTCACTTGTTTTTTCGATAACGGCGAAAATCCGGCCAGACCTACTAGTAATTTCAATCTGCCACTCTAGGGTGAACTTCACTTAAAAACATTACAGAAGGCTTTCAATCTAGGCCTTCATTCCCTGAAGTAATGTGACTTAAGCTACTTTCCCTTTCCTCATTTTAAAACGGTATTCTAATGTATGTGTAGTTTTTTATAGATCATATAAGCTTCAATGGAACCGGTTGCTAGAAAGAATCTCCAAAAAAATTCGGCGTGTGCTAACATGAAACCACTACCTCTCTTCGTCTTTGGGGAACTTCTTGATTCCGATTATATCATAAGCCTCTAGGGTTGACAAGCTACAGCTTAAATCTGCGCTGCCTTAGGGCTTCAAAGACCATAATTCCAGATGCTACTGCAGCATTTAAAGATTCTGCAGACCCTGGCATAGGTAATTTAGCCTTTAAATCGCTTAAAGCTAATATTTCTTGGCTAATGCCTTTAGCCTCATTCCCCACTACCAGCAAAGTGGGATCGGCCAAATTTAAGTTATAATAATTAATCTCAGTTTCTAAGTAAGCAGCTATTACTTGGTAACCTTTAAGCTTAAACTCCTCTAACACTACTGAGGTATCTTCGAGTCTAACAATAGGAAGTTTAAAGATAGCTCCCATGGTCGCTCTCAAAACCTTTGGATTATATACATCTACCGTGCCTTTTGTAGTTAGGATGCCACCTACTCCAGCTCCATGACAGGTTCTAATGATTGTACCTAGGTTACCGGGGTCTTGGATACCATCTAATAAGACTAGAAAAGTCTCTCCCTGTGATAGGTTCTCTATTGACCAATCCGGTTGCCTTCCAATTCCAATTATTCCTTGAGAGTTTACTGTTTCCGAAATCTTCCCGAAAACCTTCTCCTCTACGGGAAACACCGGAATATCCTTAGTAGCGCATTGCTCCAAAAATCTACTAATTCTTTCAACTTCCAGCACGGCAGTAGAGACATAAACCTTCTCGATACAGTCACTATGAAAGGCCTCTTCTAAGAACCTAATTCCTTCAACTAAAAACTTCCGTTCCTCTTCACGCTTTTTTTTAACTTGGAGTCCTTTAAGGAACTTAATTTGTTGGTTTTGCTCTGTTATAATAATTTCTTTCATAGTTAACTCCTTTACGCCAAAAAGGACATGGTAATTACTACCATGTCCTTAGAGTTTTAAGCATTAAGTTTGCTTTTTGCTACATCAACTAATTGAGTAAAAGCTTGGGAATCAGTAATAGCTAAGTCAGCAAGCATTTTACGGTTTACTTCAATACCTGCTAATTTTAGACCATTGATTAAGCGGCTATAAGAAATATTATTCATTCTTGCAGCTGCATTAATTCTGGCGATCCATAATTTTCTGAAATCACCTTTTTTATCTTTTCTATGATCATAAGCATAAGCCCATGATTTCATAACTTGTTGATTAGCCACTCTAAAGAGTTTACTTCTTGTTCCTCTATAACCTTTGGCTAACTTTAAAATCTTTTTATGTCTTTTACGGGATCTGACGCCACCTTTAACTCTTGGCATGATCTAACCTCCTTCGTTGACTAGTATGGTAATAATAATTTTAACTTTTTCTCGTTGGCCTTACAAACTATGTTTGATTTACGTAGGTTACGTTTTCTCTTAGAGGATTTCTTCTCTAAGATATGGCTTTTGAAAGCCTTAGACTTCTTGAATTTACCAGTTCCTGTTTTCTTGATTCTCTTTGCTGCGCCTCTATGAGTTTTCATTTTAGGCATAAGAGTTTCCCCCTCTCTAGTCTTGTTTGTCTTGTTTAGGTGTTAGAATCATTGTCATGTTTCTACCTTCAAGCTTTGCATGTTTTTCTATATTGGCGATTTCCTTGACTTTTTCAGCCAATTTAACCAATAACACTCTTCCATTTTCGGGGTGAGACATTTCTCTACCTCTAAACATAATAGTTGCCTTCACTTTATCCCCTTGCTCTAGGAACTTAACAGCATTCTTTAGTTTAACATCAAAGTCATGATCCTCAATATTAGGTCTTAATTTTACTTCTTTAATAACAACAATCTTTTGTTTCTTTTTGGTTTCTTTGTCACGCTTGCTCTGCTCGTACTTGAATTTTCCATAATCCATAATACGACATACAGGAGGTTTTGCCATTGGTGCAACCTCAACTAGATCGGAATTTTGCTCCTCTGCTAGCTTAAGCGCATCTCTAAGAGAAAGAATACCTAATTGTTCTTGACTCTCTGATACTACCCTAACTTCTCTTGCTCTAATTTCCTCATTAATCCGTAAATCTTTGCTAATAATCTTTCACCTCCAATAAAATTAAAACACAAAAAATAAAAAGCGAATGGGTAACCCATCCGCTCAATGACACATCAATGCAACTATGAAATAATTGCCCTTGCCACGATATGTAACCTTATGAACTACTAGCGCTAAGGTGAGAAGCGGATGGCCTCTGCTTGAAAATGTAATATTTTTTACTTGATTAGTATAGCATACTGTACAAATAGTGTCAAGCAGTTACTTTTTAGGCTTCATACCCTTGAAAATACCCATACCAAAACCCATGGCAACCGGTATCGAAAGAGCTAAATTTAAAAAGGTGTTGCCAACTAGTACTTGCGTTAAGTGCATTCCCAACACCAAACCCAACACTAAAAGTTGTAATCCGATAACCCCGGCTATACCAACTAAAAATCGGAAGTTTTCAGGTACCATATTTCTTATTAACGAGCCAAGTCTAAAGAAAGCAGAAGTCAAGATCCCCGCTATCACTCCATACATAATATACTCCACTGAACTCTCCCCCTAGAAAAGCTTCGTTTACACGAGCGTCAGCAAGTGTAAGCGCTTAGCTTTTATTGTGCGGAACTATTTTTTTAGCCTTATTTCCTCTAATATTTGGTCTATAACTTCCTTAACCGGGAGAGTTCCAATATCTCCTTCTCCTCTTTTCCGCACAGCTACCGTTTGTTCCTCTACTTCTTTATCGCCAATAACAAGCATATAAGGAACCTTACCCATCTGTGCCTCTCTGATTTTATAACCAATTTTTTCATTTCTTACATCTAATTCAACCCTAATACCAGCTTTATTGAATTGTTCTTTTAACCCTTTAGCATATTCTTTTGCTCTGTCAGTTATAGTCAAAACCTTTACTTGCACAGGGGCTAGCCAAGTTGGAAAAGCTCCGGCAAAATGTTCGATTAAGATGCCAATAAACCTTTCAATACTACCAAATACCACCCGGTGAATCATTACAGGACGATGTTTATTACCATCTTCACCAATATAATTTAGATCAAATTTCTCGGGCATTTGGAAGTCTAACTGAATAGTTCCACACTGCCAAGTACGACCAATGGAGTCTTCTAGATGGAAATCAATTTTAGGTCCATAAAAGGCTCCATCTCCCTCATTAATTATATAATCCATTCCTTTGGCATCTAAAGCCTCTTTTAAAGAATCAGTAGCACTTTCCCAAATTTCATCAGAACCCATGGCCTTTTCAGGCTTAGTACTTAACTCCACGTGGTATTTAAAACCAAAGACCTTGTAGAAGCCATCAATCAAATCAATTACCCCTATAATTTCTTCAGTTATTTGAGACGGAAGCATAAAGATGTGAGCATCATCTTGAGTGAAACTACGCACCCGCATTAAACCATGAAGCGCACCTGAGAGTTCGTGTCTATGTACAAGGCCCAACTCACCAAGTCTGATAGGCAGTTCTCGGTAACTATGTAATTTTTGTTTGTAGACTAAAATTCCACCGGGACAATTCATAGGTTTAACAGAAAAATCACATTCATCAATTCTAGTAAAATACATGTTTTCTTTATAATGATCCCAATGACCTGATTGCTCCCATAAGGCTCGATTCAGGATAATCGGAGTTTTAATTTCATCATAGCCCGCTTTTTGATGTTCCTCTCTCCAAAAACCCTCTAATTGATTTCTTAAGACCATTCCTTTTGGATGGAAGAAAGGAAAACCAGGGCCTTCTTCTAACAGACTAAATAAGTCTAATTCAGCCCCTAGCTTACGATGGTCTCTTTTTTTAGCTTCTTCTAAACGGAATAAATATTCATCTAACTCAGCTTTTTTAGGGAAAGAAGTTCCATAAACACGCTGAAGCATTTTATTCTTTTCACTGCCACGCCAATAGGCACCAGCTAAATTCATTAACTTAACAGCTTTCAATTTACCTGTAGAGGGAAGGTGCGGACCGGCACAAAGGTCTACAAATTCACCCTGTTGATAAATACTAATTACGGCGTCCTCAGGTAATTCCTTAATTAGTTCAAGCTTGTATTTTTCACCGCGCTCTTCAAAAAGTTTTATTGCCTCTTCCCTACTAACTTCTTTTCTTTCAAAGGGATGGTCACATTTTATGATAGCTTGCATTTCCTTTTCAATTTTTCCCAAATCATCAGGAGTAAAAGTATGCGCGGAGTCAAAGTCATAATAGTAACCCTCTGCAATTGCCGGACCAATGCCAAACTTTGTTTCCGGGTACAACTTTTGAACAGCCTGGGCTAAGATATGAGCGGAACTGTGACGGTATACCTCTTGTCCTTCCTTTGAATCCCAAGTAACTATTTCTAACTCGCCATCTTCTGTAATTTTTCGGTTAAGATCGATAACTTTGCCGTTTAACTTTGCAGCCAAAGCATTTTTTGCCAACCCACGACTGATTTCTTCCGCCACTTCTTTTGCGGTAACAGCTTCCGAGTACTCCTTAACTGAACCATCTTTTAAAGTAATTTTTATAGCCATGATTTATATCCTCCTTCATATATTAATGGTAAAAAACCAAAAAAACTCCTCATCCCATAGGGACGAGAAGTTACTCGCGTTTCCACCCTAGTTAGTAAGGAAAAAGAAAACCCTACTCACTCGTAAAAAACCTCTAACGGGGTTAAGCCGCTACAACTCGCTTCGTTGCCGGTTCCAAGGTGGTCTTCCAATAATTTAAAACTAAAGGTACTTTCAGCCGCTGATACCTTCTCTCTGATGCTCAAACTATTGTACTTTCCTTGTCATTACCTTTAAAAATATTAATTTTTCTATTGTTTATATTATATTGAAGCTAAAGTAGATTGTCAATTATCAAGCAAGCAGATTTAATAACAATAGTTGAACCAGCCCGATAACGAAACCTAAAACCCCTCCTAAAATCTCGATATGACGAAGCTCTTTTTCCGCAATTGATAGCACTACATTCTCTAACTTTAAAAGATTAAAAGCTTTAATATTGTCTTCCACGATACGGCTAGGTTTAATGTCTTCCTTAAAGTTAACCACCATATTTTCAATCATTTCATCAATCATCGACGGAATTTCTTTTTTTATCGTATCATTAATGATTTCTGAAACTATTCCTTTCAGTGCCGAAGGCAAAAAGGCCGGAATCTTTTTCTGAAGCCTATTTTTAACAGCTTCACCCACTGATTTTTTCAGTTTATCGGTTAAGTCACTCTGATGTAAATGTTCAATAATGTCATCGATGGAAAGGAGCTCTTCCTCAACAACTTGTCCAACCACTTTTGCAATCTCATCTTGTCTTTTGGGAATGACACCTTGAATTTTATAGTTGATTAAGGGTATAGTTATCGGCTCATAGGGACGAAATAGCATCTTTACTGCTATCCAGTTGGTGGACCAGCCAATAATGGCCCCAACTAAAGGTATTAACAAAAACTTCTCCATAGGTGTCCTCCAAATCTAAGCTATAGCATGTTTCCATTAACGCGGAAACATATAATTCTTACAGTATAAAAAGACCACAAATGAAAGTGGTCTAATTTTTTAGTACCTCTAGACATTCCTTACAACCTGTACACTTAACCACTCTAGGGCCGAAAACATCTTCAATAGTGTTTATAGTATTAGCTACTATTTTCTGGTCCGGACTACCATGTAAAATCACTTGACGTGGTGAAATAGTGATTAGTGCACTAATAAGTAGGTCCTCGTAATTTATATCGTTATCTGAAAGCTCAATAATAAAGCCTTCAAGATAATCACTATTTATGGGATTTCCACTTTGATCTAATAGTTTAAAACTCCCACTGGGAGATATAATAACATTAACTTTTTCCATCTTAGGTTCTTGAATTTCTACAAAATATTTTAGAAGTCGAATAAACTCACTGTATTCTTTATCCATCAAATAGTCATCTACAGCTCTATCTACGGCATGATTTAGTTCATCCAGATATTCCTTTAACCGGAACTTGACAAAGCCTTCCAACATTATTTGATTATTATTTGATAGATATTCGAGAACTTTCTGTAAAACCCTGCTTTTACGGCCAATTTTATAGGCCAAGGTATCATCGAAGGTATTCAAACCATCCTCTAAATATCCTAAGGCAAATTTAACAACAGTTCTTTGATCTTCCTTTGTTAAATAATAATAAGTCTGGCAAACAATTTCCTCCAACAAATGCTTCTCTAAATCGTCAATAATAACATCGGAGACAGCATTCGCCACATAATGTTTAAAAATACTCAAAGTGTCTTCTTCTGAGTAGCCACATTGTCCGTAATCTAAAATATTGCAACTTAGAAAATTATACTCCCCTGAATGATTCATATCTAGGCTTATTTTAATGCCTTCTTCCTGCAGAAGGCTAAATTCCTTGTCAAGCTTATCCCTAACTAAATCTATATAACCCATAGCACCAATGGAAATTAATTCGGTCATGTAATTTACCTCCCTTTCGTAATAGTATTATATGTGAGGCAAATTCTTTTATACAAAAGTTATCCAAGAGAAAAATATTCACATATATACCATTAATATTTGACAAAATTCAACATATTCTCTTTTTGTGTTATATACCAGTTTACAATGTCCTTTTTATGTCTTATAATAGTAACGAACATTTACTTAACAATCTTTTTGATTGGGCCCTCAAAAGGGGCTTTTTTTTTATAGTTTTGCCAAAATGCATAAAAAAAAGCAAGAATCATCTCTCGCTTTAATTACCACGTTGCAATCGTCCGTAAGACCCCCCACTTCAACATCGTAAGTGGGGAATAACGGACGCTAACACCCTTATAAGTGCAACTAAAATTCAGATGGAGTCAAAACTCCATCTGAATAAGTTTACTTTATCGATATGGTGGACGATACTGGGTTCGAACCAGTGACCTCTACGATGTCAACGTAGCACTCTAACCAACTGAGCTAATCGTCCTTGTTCTTAAAATAAAATAAAAAAAAGGCCCATATGTAAATATGGTGCCGGAGACCGGAATCGAACCGGTACGGGCTTTTAGGCCCGCAGGATTTTAAGTCCTGTGCGTCTGCCAGTTCCGCCAC
>JUEG02000540.1_pt1 | contig 24628 bp, 20 predicted proteins | sample 432341 | NCBI WGS metagenome assembly JUEG02 (sample SAMN02953476, study PRJNA257561) | rock porewater metagenome | biome: terrestrial; feature: Opalinus Clay rock; material: porewater; isolation source: Opalinus Clay rock BIC-A1 borehole | place: Switzerland: Mt Terri URL, St-Ursanne ... | reverse complement strand
ATTCTCCTATATTAGGAATAAATCAAGCTCTTATGAACATCGTGCCTATGATTGTTTACTCAGGCATTTTTTCACTAATAGTTGCCTTTATTGTAGGCGTTTTAATGTCAAAAAGGATATCAAAACCAATTTTGAGCATGACGGGTGCAACTATAGCTCTTGCTAAGGGAGAGAAGAAAGTTGAGGTAAATACCGATACCGGAATTGAAGAGATAAATCAGTTGGGCAAAACTTTTAATTATATGTCTAGTCAAATTGAGGCCAACGAAGAGCAAATGAAAGACCTGGTGGCAAATGTCTCGCACGAATTGAGAGGTCCCCTAACCTCTATTAAGGGATTTGTTGAGGTGCTTTTAGATAATAAAGGGAAAAATGAAGAAGCCAAGCAAAGATATTTGAACATCATCAATAATGAGACTGAGAGGTTAAGTAAGTTGGTAACAGATATACTTATTTCCTCGAAAGCAGAAACGCCAAAAAGTTATTGCAATAGAGACAGTATTGCTATTGTAAAGGTAATTCAATCTGTTTTACTAGGTCTTGAAGAAAGAGGAAAAGAGAAGGGCATTGAAATTATTGTAAAAGAAAAGGATTTACCCCCTGTTTGTTTCGATTTAAACGCCCTAAAGCAGGTGATTTTAAATCTTATTGAAAACTCAATTAACTACTCAGTGGAGGGAAGCAAAATCACACTTTCCTTTGAGGATGAAGAAAATGAAATTAGGGTTGCTATAGCGGATGAAGGAATTGGAATTCCTAAAGAGGATTTACCTTTTATTTGGGATCGCTTCTATAGAGTCGATAAAGCAAGAAGTCGTGAAACGGGAGGAACCGGTCTTGGGTTATTTATTGTTAAGCAGTTGGTTGAGAAAAACTCGGGTACTGTCTCCATAGAAAGTCAAGTTGGCAAAGGTTCTGTTTTTTCCTTTACCGCCCCAAAATATAAATCCGAGTAAGTGGCTAGTGATTATACTAGTCACTTTTTCTTGGTGTGCAGAAAGTATCTGTTTCGTTTCTTGTTACAGCTATGACCCACTTCTGACACAATTTTGACACTATTATAGTTTACACTTATTAAAAAGCCTGTCAGTTAAGATCCTTTTTAAAAAGGGGGGATAGAATGACCCGAACAATGAAAATTTCTGTTTTTGTAGTTATTTTACTTTCAGTCTTAATCTTTCTAGTTAGTAGTTTTTTCAAGCTAACTAATACAGATACCTTTTCAGTGGATGAGTTGCTTTTAGAGAACAATAAAGGTGTGGTTTCTGAAAAGCAAATAGTGGTAACCGGGAAGATAGATATAAGTTCGATTGAGATTATTAATGCTACAAAATCCGAACTCAAATTTGACCTTATATCAGAAACAACAAATAATAAAATTCATGTTCTTTATAGGGGTGATAGCAAACCAGGTTTAACTAATGATAAAGTAGTCTATATTAAGGGTCATTATACCGTTGAAAGGCTTTTTATCGGTGAAAAAATAATAAAAAATTAAAAGGAGCAAGTAACCAATTTCAACTAAAGTTAGGAAGGAGTCGTTAAATGAAAAAGAAGGAACAGGATTTTAATAATGAAGAAGATTTAAACTTAGAGGAACAGGAACAAGGTAAAGAATCGAAGGAAAAAAATATTGTTGATATTGTGTGGAATTTTTTCAGTTCCATGCGACTAGGCATTATTCTTTTACTTATTTTAGCTGTTTTATCAATTTGGGGTACCATTTTCATTGCCGAAGATCAATACGGTCAACCGGATTATGTTAAGTTCTATAGTTCAATTTGGTATCGAGGGTTACTATTCCTACTTATGATGAACTTATTAATTTGTAGCATTAATCGGTGGAAGTTTATCAAGAAATCTCTTGGTGAACCCAAGGCCCAAGTTGGAGAAAATTTTCTTAAGAAATTAGCTAGTTTTAACTCTTTTAAAAAGAAGGAGTCTTACGAAGAAGTTGTTGGGAAGGTTACAAAGTCAATTAGAGCTAAAGGTTATCGAGTCTTTACAAAAGAAGAAGGAGACAAAACCTATATTGCAGCTGACAAAGGTCGTCATGGGGTATTAGGTTCCTTTATTACCCATTTAGCCTTCATCGTTATTCCCTTAGCAGCTATGTACGGCAGTTTTACAGGATTTGAAGGCTGGGCCATGATAGCTGAAGGTGATTCTTTTAAGCTATCTGAAGCAGTTACGGAACAAAACACGAATGTTAAAGATAACTTTGAAGTAAGAGTCGATAAGTTTGAAATTGACTGGTATCCTAATGGTCAAGCAAAACAGTATTATAGTACCTTGACTGTAATCGATGGTGGAAAAGAGCAGTTTACAAAAAGAATCAACGTAAACGACCCCTTACAGTATAAAGGTGTTAAGTTTTATCAATCAAGCTATGATTTGCAAAACTTTAGTGACATTAGCTTTGAGTCCTTTAAAGTGGAAAAGGCGGCCGAAGAAAATACGCAAGACGAGAATACAACAGCTGTTGACCAATTAAAGCCGATAGGCGAGAAGAGTCAGTTTAAGATCACATCAGGGGATTACGCTCAAGTGCCGGGAACTCCCGATTTATATTTGCGAGTCGATAGCTTTATCCCGGACTTTGACCCGATGAATCCTTCCCAAAGTAAATCTATGGAACCGAACAACCCAGCCATAATCTATGCTTTGTTTCAAGGTAATACACAAGTAGCTATGAACTATGCCTTAGTGGGTAGTCCGATTACTTTTGAAGACAATGCCATTGTGATTAAAGACTTTAAGCAAAAGGCTGCGACCGGGCTTTCAATTCGAAAAGACCCTGGGGTATGGTATGTTTGGTTAGGTTGCGGTTTCTTGTTAGCAGGCATGTTTATCTCTTATTATTTACAACACAGAAAGATTTGGGCCGTAGTAACTAGAACTGATAAAGTTGTCCTAGTTGATATCGGTGGTACTACTGATAAAAATAAGCTTGCTTTTGAAGATGATTTTGAGGAAATTACAGGCCTGATTGATAGTGAACAGGGGAGGGATAATTAAAGATGCAAACGCAAATAACTTTTTTCTACCTTGCAATTGGATCTTATTTAGCAGCTAGTTTACTGTATTTTTGGTATCTAGCAATGAAAAACAAAACAGCCGGTGATATTGCTACAGGTTTAACTATTGTAGGTTTTATTGCCAATACAACCACTTTAGTACTAAGAACCATTCAAGTTGGTCATGCACCTTTCTCCAATATGTATGAGTACTCAACTTCCTTTGCTTGGGGTATCGTTTTGATTTACCTCTTCGCAGAGTATAAGTATAAGTTTAAGGTCTTTGGTGCCTTTGTAATGCCGGTGGCATTTTTGATCATTGTCTCAACCAATATGTTAGGCATAGACATGAATGCAAAACCATTAATGGCAGCTTTACAAAGCAACTGGCTTACAGCCCACGTTGCTGTGGCTATTCTTGCTTATGGAGCTTACGCTTTCTCCTTTGGTTTGGCGATCATGTATCTGATTAAAGAATCTTTAGCAAAAGCTAAATCAAAAAGTTTCTTGAATGTAAATGTTCCTGATGCTAAAATATTGGATGAATTGTCCTATCGCTTTATCGCCTTTGCCTTTCCGTGGATGTCTTTAGTAATCATCACGGGAGCAATTTGGGCAGAGTATGCATGGGGTCGTTATTGGAGCTGGGACCCGAAAGAAACCTGGTCTCTAATCACCTGGTTAGTTTACGCAGCTTACCTACACGCTAGATTTACCTATGGTTGGAAGGGTAAACGAGCAGCCTGGATGGCGATCATTGGTTTCCTTGTAGTTTTATTCACGTATTTTGGTGTAAACATGGTGTTATCTGGGCTTCACTCTTACGCTTAATTGTAGTAAAAAGCAAACTCAAGGTCAGGTGCCTTGAGTTTTTTTGTTACATGAACCAATATTAATAGTGAAGGAGATATGATATAATGACCTAATTTTCTATTGACCAGTAGTTATGTCTTTTCCATGATCACAATCCTTTTATGGCTAAATTTAATAAAAGTTAAAAATTGAAAGGAAGAACTATTAAATGAATCTAAATAAACCATTGGTAATCGTCTACAATAAGCTGCCTGAAGAGCTAAAAGAAAAGCTAGAGAAAGTCTGCCAGTCTGTTTATGTGGACAAGGGAGTTTTAGAAAAAGATCCGCTTTCGGTAAAGGAGCTTGTAAAGGCCGAAGCTTTATTAGGATCGGGATTAAAGGTTGGTAAAGGTCTACTTGATCTCATGCCTGCTTTAAAGATTGTTACAAATATTTCTGTAGGTTACGACAATCTAGACACCGAAGAATTAAGTAAGAGGGGCATTATGGCTACAAATACTCCCGATGTTTTAACAGATACCACAGCCGATACTATTTTTGGCCTTCTGCTTGCAACAGCACGGCGAATTCCTGAATTAGATAGAATTGTTAAGGAAGGCAAGTGGGATAAATCCATCGGACCAGAGCTTTTTGGTATGGATGTTCATCATAAAACCCTTGGAATTATTGGTATGGGGCGGATTGGTGAAGCCATAGCTCAGAGGGCCTATGCCGGGTTTAATATGAATATACTGTATCACAATCGCAATCGAGCCTTTGAGGCGGAGAAGAAATATGCTGCACGGTCTCGTACCCTAGAGGAATTGCTGCAAGAATCAGATTTTATCTGCGTAATGGTACCCCTTTCTACTGAAACTAAAAATTTAGTTGGCGAGCATGAGCTTAATCTAATTAAAGATACGTCAGTTTTAATTGTCGGTTCGCGTGGTGGCATTGTGAATGAGCAGGCTTTAGCGGTTGCACTTGAAAACGGAAAATTACGTGCTGCAGGGTTAGATGTCTATGAAAAAGAACCCTTAGATCCAAATCACCCACTTTTGAAGTTGGAAAATGTACTTTCTTTGCCTCATATTGGGTCAGCGACCATAGAAACCAGATCTAAAATGGGTGCATTGGCTGTAAAAAACTTAATCGATGGATTAACTGACCGCAAACCTGTCAGCCTTATTAATGCTAATGTATGGGATCAAGAATAGAAACTGTAATTAATTGGAGTTTTAAGATGTAGAGGATATTCTTAATTAGGAAAGAATTTTTTAGTAAAAGGATTGATTGAGGTGATGTTTTTGCGAGTATCAAAGGCTTTAGCACAAGACATTGTTAATAGTATGAAGGAAATAATAAAGCAGGATATAAATTACTTTGATAAAAACGGCATCGTTATCGCCAGTACCGATATAGATAGAATTGGTTCCTTTCACGGAGGCGCTAGAACAGTTTTGGAGACCAATAGCGGTCTTGTGATCGATTTTGATGGACAATACCAAGGTGCAAAAAAGGGTATAAATTTGCCGGTTTACTTTGAAAATAAAATAATTGGAGTTATAGGAATTACCGGTGATAAAGACGAGGTTGGGAAGTTCGGAAAGATTATCCAGAGAATGACTGAAATTTTGGTTAAAGAAGAATATATCAAAGAGCAAGATAGGCTCGAAAGAAAGAGCAAGAAGCAATTTATCGAAGAAATTCTGTTTCGAATGTACAAAGAAGAAGATAAAAAGACCTTAAAAATGCGGGCAGATTTACTAAATATAAAAATAAATTGCTCAAGAGTGGTGGTAGTCAGTAGAATTAGTAATGCCAAAGACAATGAAACAATAGTGGATCCAATTATCAGAGAAAGAATTTATAACTTTATTAGGAGTTATACAGATTTTAATCCTCAAAATATCATGGTTCAAAGTGGTATGAACTATCTTTTAATTTTGGACACTAGCACAATTAAAGATATCAATTCATTCATTACTAACATTTATAACAATATTAAAACGAAGTATGAGATTGAGATATGCTTTGGGATTGGTGATAGTAGCACCAATGTGGATGAAATGAGAAGGTCCTATCTTGAAGCTGTGAAAGCGCTTAATGTAGCCCTAAGTTTGAAAATTAACTCCATTGTTGCTTATTCAAGCTTGGATATAGAACTTCTCTTAGATGATGTACCGAAGGAATCAATTGAGAAGTTTCTTAAGAAGGTATTCAATAGTATGAATTCGACACAAATAGAATCCTATATGGGAATCGTAAAAACCTACATTGAAAATAACTGCTCAATTAATCAAACGGCCGATAAGCTTTTTATCCACAAAAATACCCTTCAGTATAAGTTAAACAAATTAAAAACAATAACAGGATATGATCCTAAGAACATTGATGATATGGTTGTGTTATATTTGGCTATAATGTTAAAAGCCAATTAAAAGCGCACTATTGCGATTGAATTGTATCAAGAACTAAAAAAAGGACATTATTGTTCTTTTTTTTTGTGCACATACACATAGTAAAGCTGTCTAAATTATCTTACAATTAAAGAGGGAATTGACAGAAAACATTTACTAATCGCTCTCCCTATATTTATAATGTGGCAGGAAGAGTTGACTTTGAAAGAGGAGGAAATATGAAAATAATTGTAGCTTCTGATTCGTTTAAAGGTAGTTGTTCCACTCTTGAGGTTGCTCAGGCAGTTGAGAAAGGCATTAGAAAGATTTATCAAGATGCAAATGTAATTAAGATCCCCGTGGCAGATGGTGGAGAAGGCACAGTTGAAGCATTAGTGCTAGGGACAGGTGGAAATTATTTCGAAGCTGAAGTTGTAGGCCCGCTGGGTGAAAAGGTAATAGCTAAGTATGGAGTTTTAGAAAATAATATTGCGGTAATTGAGATGGCAGCGGCTTCAGGACTAACCTTAGTAGACAAAAAAGCTCTGAATCCAATGATTGCAACTACCTATGGCACTGGCCAACTTCTCCAAGCAGCAATGGACAAAGGATGCAAGAGGATATTTGTGGGAATCGGAGGGAGCGCGACTAACGATGCCGGTGTAGGCATGGCTCAGGCCTTAGGAGTTTCCTTTAAAACTGTAGATGGAAAAGAGATTGGTTTTGGTGGTGGTGAACTGGCTAAAATCGCTGAAATTGATATAACCAATGTTGACCCTAGGTTAAGCAAAACCGAGATAATTATAATGTCTGACGTTACCAACACCCTATGTGGGCCTGGAGGCGCATCTTTGGTATATGGTCCTCAAAAAGGTGCCAGTCCAGAAATGGCAAAACAACTTGATGCTAATTTGTCACATTATGCTGCTGTTATAAAAGAGAAGTTAGGCAAAGACATTATTGACGTTCCGGGTACGGGTGCTGCAGGAGGAATAGGAGCTAGTCTTTTAACCTTTTGTAACTCAATTATAACACCGGGTATTGATAAAGTATTAGATATAGCAGATATTGATAGGCATCTCATGGACGCTGACTTAGTCATTACAGGCGAAGGCCAAATAGACCACCAATCAGTATATGGAAAAGTTCCCGTGGGAGTAGCGAAATGGGCTATAAAACATAAGGTTCCGGTATTGGCGATTGTAGGCAGTGTGGGTGAAGGAGCATCTGCAGTTTACTCTCACGGTGTCGACGTAATTATGGATATTGTCAATAGACCGATGACTTTGAATGAGGCGATTGAGAATGCTCCGGCTCTAATTGAGCAAGCTGCAGAGAATGCAATGAGATTAATAAAGATTGCAGCACCAAAAAGATTGTAACCGTCTGGAAAACTAAAGGCAGCCGTTTCTTTTGTTTAACTGAGGTGATGACACCTTGTTAAAATAAAAAAACCAAGGGAGGATTAAGAAATGAAGAAGATTTTAGCACTTTTAATGGTTCTTATGTTATCTGTGGCAATTGTTGGATGTGGAAACAGCACAGAAACTGAACCCGGCAGCGAGGATGCAAGCACAAAGGTTGACTTTTCAAGAATGAGAGTTGTAATTGGTTCATCTGCTACCAGTGGTGACACTTTCCAAACAGCGGATTTGGTTACAAGATACTTAAAAGACGAACTAGGTGTTAATGCCAAGGTTGATGCAGTAGGTGCAAACATGGCCTTTGATGAGCTTCTAAAGGCTAAAAAAGATGGAAGTACCATCATGATTTTTCACGATCAGTCTTACTTAGGTGTAGAATACGGTGCTTATCCTGAAACTTATGCCTTGGAGAATGTAGAAGTTGGTCCAATAGTTTCAATCAATCCAGGTAATGCTTTTTTAACCTCAGCTGATGCCCCTTATAATAACTTAGCTGAAGCTGCAAAATGGTTAAAAGAAAACCCTAAAGAAACTATCACAGTGGCAATTGAAGCCGGTGGTGTTTCTCAGATAGGTTTCGATGCTTTTTATAATTTCGTTAAGGAAACCTATGGTGATGATGTAGTTAATAGAGTAAAAGTATACATTACAGGATCTCAAGAAGACAAGAACCAAGCTTTATGGGATGGAAATGCTGACATTATCCATGGATCTATTCCAAGTAATGAAGAGTATACAAAAGACGGTGTAGAAGCTCAAATAAAAATGAAGTTCTTAGGTGTTACTGTAGGAGAAAGAGTTGAAGGTTACGACATTCCGACTTTTGCAGAACAAGGAATTAAAATTAATGGCAAGCCTTTCGTTTTTGACAAAGAGTTTTTCATATTAATGCCAAAAGATGTTGATCCTGCTTTTGCTGAAAAGATTGATGCAGCAGTTGCTAACATTATGGCCAATGCCAAGTTCGAAGAAGAATTAAAAGGATTAACTTTTGTTAAAAATCACAAGCCTGCAGCAGAAGCAAAAACTTACTTATTAGAAAAAAGAACTACTATGCAAGAGATAATTAAAAATACTCCAAATTTAGACGATATAACAGCTAAGTAATTTCCCCTATTAAATATAAACTGAAAAAGTATCACTTTTCTAGTGATACTTTTTCAATTTAACTCTCAGTTTTAATCAATCTAAATATAGGTGGTTGAAAAGATGCTAAATGATCTCTTAACACTTAATTTTAAGTACAGCGAATCTCATCAAGTGTTTCCTAGAATTATCCTCACTCTTGTAATGTTTTTGGGACTAATAATTGTGGTTAAAAGTCTTTTTAAGATGGTTAAAGAAGGTAAGCTAAAAGAAATGAAGTTTAAATTTTTCGTAGATAATTATGATAAAGTTAAATTTTACGGAACATTAGGTTTGCTAATCGGATACGTACTCCTACTGCAAGTAATTGGTTTTCTGGCAGCTTCGATAGTTTTTATATTTTTAAGTACCTTATTATTTATGGGTAACTTAAAACGTAAAGCCTTAATTACTTCAGCCATAAGTGCTTTAAGTACGTCTTTAATTGTATGGTTTGTTTTCGGATACGTATTTAACATAACTTTACCTTAGGCAGGTGACATTGATATGGAAATATTCACACCCATGGTTTTCATTTTATTAACAATAGGTGTCTTTACGGGTATTGTTTTTGGAGCAATACCGGGAATGACTGCAACAATGGCTATCGCCGTATTTTTACCAATTACCTATGCCTATGACATTACTGAATCACTGGCACTGTTAATTGGGTTATATGTAGGGGGAATCAGTGGAGGATTAATCCCCGCTATTTTGTTAAATATTCCGGGCACTCCTTCTTCAATTTGCACAACTTTTGATGGTCATCCAATGGCTCAAAAAGGAGAAGGTGAAAAGGCTCTTAAAATCGGTATTGTTGCTTCGCTTATCGGTGGAATAATTAGTTTGATTATCCTGTACTTTTTTGCTCCAGTTCTAGCATCTTGGGCTATTAAGTTTTCCAGTGTAGAGAAATTTTTAATTATAGTGTTTGCTCTTACGGTAATTGCATCACTTTCAAAAGGAAGTATGTTGGTAGGTATTTTTAGCGGACTTTTTGGAGTTCTCTTAAGTTTGGTAGGTATGTTTACTGATAATAATCAGGTGCGATTAATACCTTCTGGCTTAGAAAATGAATTAGTCTATGGTTTTGCATTGCTACCAGTTTTAATAGGACTTTTTGCCATTTCCCAAGTTCTAGAAGAAGCCGAAAAGGGTATGAAGAGTGAAATTGGGCAGAAGTTTGACTTGGGTAAAGGTAAAGGGAATAAATTTTCATTTAAAGTATTCAAGGGTCAGATTGTAAACCTGCTTAGATCATCGGGAATAGGAACATTCGTTGGTTTACTTCCCGGGGTTGGCGGAAGTGCTGCATCTCTATTAGCTTATTCTCAGGCTAAGAATTTTTCTAAAGAACCCGAGAAGCTAGGTAAAGGCGCTCCTGAAGGGATTATTGCCAGTGAGTCATCAAATAATGGGCTAACAGGTGGGGCTCTTATTCCCTTGTTATCATTGGGGATACCAGGAGACAGTACCACAGCCGTGTTGGTTGGTGCCTTTATGTTACAGGGTATTCAAGTTGGACCATTGTTTATCGGATCAAATCCAGATATCTGGAATTCAATCATTTTCTCACTTTTGTTAGCTAATATAGTTATGTTTGTAATGATGTTTTACTCCATCAAGTATATTTCAAAAATTATTACTATTCCCAAGCAGATTATTTATCCGATAATAATCGTGATGTGTGTAGTGGGAGCTTATTCTATCAATAACGGAATTATGTTTGACGTTTGGACCTTGTTATTATTCGGTGTAGCGGGTTATTTGTTTAACAAAATCGGAATAATGGTTCCTTCTTTCTTAATTGGTTTTATTTTAGGTGGAGATTTAGAAAAGTATTTCATCGACAGTTTAAAGGGAAGTGGTGGAGACCTAACAATCTTCTTCACTAAGGGGCCAATTGCTCTTGTTATATGGGGCCTTATAATTGCTTCGGTGGCCTATGCAATTTATGATAACAGAAAAAGCTCTAAGCTTTCAGAGGTATAATGAGCCTTAATTCTTTAGCGGTAGAACCCAAGAAGAGCCGTGTTAGATATGAAATACTAGTAATGTTGTTTGTTGTAACTACGTTAAATTATGCTGATAGAGCAACCTTATCCATCGTTGGAACTGATATGTCGAAGGAACTAGGGTTAGATTCAGTAATGTTGGGCTACGTTTTCTCCGCTTTCGGTTGGGCCTACGTGCTTGGACAGATACCGGGTGGCTGGCTGCTAGACCGCTATGGTTCGAAAAATATTTATGCTTTAACCATTCTTTTGTGGTCTGTATTTACCCTGCTGCATGGATATGTTGGATCTTTTTCGGGAAAGACGGCTGTAATTCTCTTATTCGCTTTGTCCTTTATGGTAGGGCTGTGCAAGGCGCCGTCCTTCCCTGCCAACAGCCGTATTGTAGCTGCTTGGTTTCCCACTAAAGAGCGTGGTACGGCCTCAGCAATTTTTAGTTCGGCCCAATATTGTGGCACCGCATTTTTTGCTCCGATTATGGGTTCGGTAACTTATACCTTTGGCTGGAAGTATACTTTTATATTCATAGGTGTGTTAGGAATTATTCTAAGTGGCATATGGAACAAGGTTATCTACAACCCAAAAGAACATCCACGGATTAGTAGTTCCGAGTTAGCCTATGTTGAGCAAGGTGGTGCACTAGTTAATCTTGACGATAAGGCAATAGATATAAAGCAAGCTGATATAAAGAAAGGCGCTGTTTGGCAACTATTAAATAATCGAATGCTATTAGGTGTCTACTTAGGTCAGTATTGCATTACTACACTTTCTTATTTTTTCTTGACTTGGTTTCCGGTTTACCTGGTCACGGCGAGAGGCATGACAATTCTAGAAGCGGGATTTGCGGCCTCAATACCTGCCATTTGTGGATTTGTCGGTGGCGTTCTGGGCGGTATACTATCCGACTTATTACTAAAAAGAGGGTATTCCTTATCAATTGCTAGAAAAACACCAATTGTTATTGGTATGATTCTTTCTATGTCCATAGTTTTCAGTAACTATGTAGGTTCTCAAGGACTCATTATTTTCTTTATGGCTCTATCTTTTTTTGGCAAAGGGCTAGGGGCTTTGGGCTGGGCTGTAGTATCTGATACTTCACCTAAAGAGATTGCCGGTCTTAGTGGTGGTGTTTTTAACACTTTTGGAAATGTTGCCGGAATTACAACGCCAATTATTATCGGTTATATCCTCCATGCTACCGGTTCCTTTAACGGGGCACTGTTCTTTGTTGGTGCTCATGCTTTCATTGCCATTGTAGCTTATGTTTTAATTGTTGGTGAAATTAAACGCTTGGAGCTTAAAGAGGTCTAACTTTGACTTTGTTCAAGAACAATTACTACACACGTAAGAAATAGACTGCAATTCTTATAAACTTATAAAAAGGAGTTGGCATACACAAAATGACAGTTAATAATCAACAAACAACGAAACTAAGTGCACCAATCGTGACCGAAATGCAAGTAATACCTGTAGCAGGACATGATAGTATGCTTCTAAATTTAAGTGGAGCACACGGTCCTTACTTTACAAGAAATATTGTTGTCTTAAAAGACAATGCAGGTAACACAGGTGTTGGTGAAGTTCCCGGTGGCGAAGGTATTAGAAAGACCCTAGAAGATGCTAAACCCTTAGTTGTGGGCCAGTCTATTGGTAACTATAATAATATTCTAAATGTTGTTAGGGAACGCTTTGCCGATAGAGATTCAGGCGGACGTGGACTACAAACCTTCGATTTAAGAATCACAATCCATGCTGTTACAGCTTTAGAAGCAGCACTTTTAGACTTATTAGGTCAATTCCTGGACGTACCTGTAGCTGCTCTTTTGGGTGAGGGACAACAAAGAACTGAAGTTGAAATGCTTGGTTATTTATTTTTCATAGGCGATAAAGACAAAACAGACCTTCCTTACTTAAGTGATAAAAATGCCAAGGATGACTGGTTTCGTTTACGCCATGAAGAAGCCATGACTCCAGAAACAGTAGTGAGACTAGCTGAGGCAGCTCACGAACGCTATGGTTTTAATGATTTCAAATTAAAGGGTGGAGTATTAGCGGGTGAGCAGGAGATCGAGGCGGTAACGGCTTTAGCCAAGCGTTTCCCTCAAGCACGGGTGACCCTTGATCCTAATGGAGCTTGGTCATTAAATGAGGCAATCAGTCTGTGCCGTAACATGCATGGTATCTTAGCTTATGCTGAAGATCCTTGTGGTGCTGAAAATGGCTACTCGGGACGTGAAATAATGGCTGAATTTAGGCGTGCCACAGGACTTCCAACAGCAACCAATATGATTGCCACTGACTGGCGCCAAATGGGTCATACCATTCAACTTCAATCCGTGGATATTCCCTTAGCAGATCCGCATTTCTGGACAATGCAAGGATCAGTACGTGTTGCTCAAATGTGTAATGAATGGGGCTTAACTTGGGGTTCACATTCAAATAATCACTTCGATATTTCTTTGGCTATGTTTATACATGCTGCGGCAGCTGCACCGGGCAAAATTACAGCCATTGACACCCATTGGATTTGGCAGGATGGTCAGCGTCTAACTAAAGAGTCCTTGCAAATTATTGGTGGTATGGTTAAGGTACCCGAGAAACCTGGTCTAGGTGTAGAAATTGATATGGAGCAAATCGAAAAGGCACATCAATTATATAACAATATGGGCTTAGGAGCCCGTGATGATTCTGTTGCTATGCAATATCTTATTCCTGGATGGAAATTTGACAACAAGCGTCCTTGCTTAGTTCGCTAATAAAATAAAGGGGTTGACTAAAGATGGATGCAAGTTTTGTCCACGGTGTTGTACCACCTGTCATCACGCCCGTTGATGCTGATGAACGTGTGGAAGAACATGGTTTACGCAGAGTTGTAGAGCATGTTGTTAAAGGTGGGGTAAGTGGAATTCTTTCACTTGGTAGTAATGGAGAGTTTTTTGGTTTAGATCATCTGGAAATGAGAAGAGCTGTTTCCATTACTGTTGATCAAGCTCAGGGACGTGTTCCTGTTTATATGGGAATTGGCGCAATAACCACTAAAGAATGTCTTAAATTAGCTCGAATTGCCGAACAAGAAAAGGTACAGGCCATAACTGTATTACAACCCATGTTCTTAGGACCTAATGAGGAAGAGTTATATAATCATTTTCGAACTATTGCCGAGTCAACTTACTTACCGGTGCTTATCTATAATAATCCAGGCCGAGTAGGTTACGGAATATCAGCAAATCTCATTGAGCGTTTGGCAGACATTCCTAATATCGTTGGTGCGAAAGATACTAGTGGAAATATGAGCCTGACAGCCGAATATATTCGTAAAACCAGAGATAAGGGGTTTAAGGTTATGGCTGGGAAGGACACCATGATTTTAGGTTCACTTATTTATGGTGCTGTTGGTGCCATTGCTTCTACAGCCAATATTGTCCCAAGTTTAGTTGTGGAGATTTGCGATAAATTTAAGGCGGGGGATCTTCAGGGAGCGCTAGAAGCTCAGTTTAAACTTACACCGCTTCGTAATGCCTTTGATTTAGCAAGCTTTCCGGTAGTAACTAAGGATGCGGCAAATCTAATTGGTTTAGATGTTGGTGATCCAATTAAACCGAATATGGGTTCACCGGAGCCTGTCATTGAAAAGTTAAGAGACATACTGATGGATTTGGGTGCAATCCCCTGCGTAAGATAACAAAAAATTGGTTTTGAGCGATAAGATTAAAGTTCAGGATATTAAAAAATTACCGAAAGAGGTGCAAGAAAGATGAAAGTTGGATTTATTGGATTAGGAATTATGGGAAAACCTATGGCAAAGAATTTAGCTAAAGCAGGCTATGATTTAGTCGTATTAGATAGAAATACTCAGGTTGTAGAAGAACTGGTTTCTGCGGGTGCTATTGCTGCCGAGAGCCCTAAGGCTGTTGCTGAGCAAGTTGAGGTAGTAATTACAATGCTACCTAACTCTCCTCACGTAAAAGAAGTAGTTCTTGGTGAAAATGGCGTAATCGAGGGGGCTAAAAAAGGTTTAGCAGTAATCGATATGAGTTCAATCGCTCCTTTGGTTAGTCGCGAAATATCAGAGAAACTTGCCGAAGTTGGTGTGGAAATGTTAGATGCACCGGTTAGTGGTGGAGAACCAAAAGCTATCGAGGGCACACTTTCTGTTATGGTTGGTGGAAATAAAGAAATTTTCGAAAAGTACTTTGATGTTATGAAAGCCATGGCTGCTTCTGTAGTTTATGTTGGTGATATTGGCGCAGGAAATACTACTAAATTAGCAAACCAAATTATCGTGGCTTTAAATATTGCGGCCATGTCAGAGGCCTTAGTTTTAGCGACTAAAGCTGGCGTAAATCCTGATTTAGTTTATCAAGCTATTCGCGGAGGCTTAGCAGGTAGTACTGTGCTAGACGCAAAAGCTCCTTTAGTTATGGATCGTAAATTTGATCCAGGGTTCCGAATTAACCTCCATATTAAAGATTTGGCAAATGTATTGGAAACTTCCCATGAGATTGGGGTACCACTTCCTTTAACTTCTGCAGTTATGGAAATGATGCAGGCACTTAAAGTTGATGGTCTGGGTGATGCTGATCACTGTGGATTGGTTCAGTATTATGAGAAAATGGCTAAAGTTGAAGTAAAACGCTAAAAAGCCCCTTTATATATGTGGATAACAAGCGCTCCGGTGCCAAGTTATCCACTTTTTCAATTATAGAAAAAAATACAAATATATCGTAAAGTGGAATCCAGGAGGAGTAATTATGAGACAGACTAAAGTTGTATGTACCATCGGCCCGGCCAGTGAATCACCGGGAATAGTCGGAGAACTTATTAAAACAGGCATGAATGTGGCAAGATTAAATTTTTCTCACGGTAGTCACGAGGAACATGAGAAGCGAATCCATATCATTAGACAAGCGGCTGAAGAACTAGGGGTTACGGTAGCAATTTTACTTGATACCAAGGGGCCGGAAATAAGAACCGGTGTCTTAACTGAGCCTGTGAAACTTTTGACAGGTCAAAGACTAATCTTGACTTCAAGGGATATTCAAAGTGATGAAAATCAAGTCACTGTATCTTATCCGGAGCTCTGCACTGAGGTTAAAGCAGGTACTAATATCTTAGTAAGTGATGGACTAATAAAACTTAAGGTCCTCGAAACTAATGGGACTGATATAACTTGTGAAGTTGTTAATGGTGGAATACTAAAGAGTCAACAAGGTATAAATGTACCGGAAATTAAGCTTAACCTACCGGCGCTAACAGATAAAGATATTGCAGACATAAATTTGGGAATTAAACTGGGAGTTGACTTTATAGCGGCTTCCTTTATTAGAAAAGCGGAGGATGTCTTAGAAATTCGCAAAATTTTAGAGCTCTGGGAGGCTAAAATTGATATCATTGCTAAGATTGAGAGTCTCGAAGGCGTAGCAAACTTTGATAGTATTCTGACGGTTGCTGATGGAATAATGGTAGCTAGAGGTGACTTAGGGGTGGAGATCCCTACCGAAGAGGTTCCTTTGGTTCAGAAAAAGATTATTGCTAAATGCAATGAAGTGGGTAAGCCTGTTATTACAGCGACTCAGATGCTAGAATCAATGATTCAAAACCCCAGACCAACGCGAGCTGAAGCAAGTGATGTAGCAAACGCAGTATTAGATGGAACTGATGCACTGATGCTGTCAGGAGAAACGGCAGCGGGGAAATTTCCTATAGAGGCAGTCAAAACTATGGTCAGCATCGCCGAAAGAACTGAGGAAGCTTTTGAACACAATAAGATAAATATTTCTAACTCTATTAATATTCCCGAGAAAACAACGGATGCTATTTGTTATTCAACATCCTTAACCGCTTCCACTCTAAAGGCTGCAGCCATTATTACCTTGACGGAATCGGGATCAACTGCTCGAATGGTGGCTAAATACCGGCCATCTTCTCCAATTATTGCGGTGACCAGTCAGCCAGGGGTGAAAAGACAACTCTCTCTAGTAAGGGGCGTTTGCCCCCTTGGAATGGAAAACACTGAAGGAACAGACGCTATGATTAATTCAGCTATAACTTCAGCTTTAGTAGGAGGACTAGTGAAAGTTGGAGATCTAGTGGTGATTACAGCCGGTGTCCCAGCAGGGGTTCCCGGGACAACAAATTTACTAAAGGTTCATATTATAGGCGAAATCGTTGCTAAAGGTCAAGGGCTCGGAAATGGATCACATACTGGTACCGTTCGATTTGTTCGAACACCGGAGGAAGCTATGGAAAGGGTAAAAGTAAAAGATGATATTATAGTGGCCTACTCTACTGATATCGAGTATATACCAGCTCTAGAAAAGGCTGGAGCTATAGTAACTGAGGCTGATGGTCTTACTTCCCATGCGGCTATTGTAGGGCTAAACCTTGGTTTGCCAACTATTGTCGGGCTTAAAGATGAGATTTCTGCTTTAGAAGATGGAATGATGATAACTGTTGATGCTTCCCGAGGAGTAATTTATAGAGGAATAAGTAGAGTGCTTTAAAAGTTAATCTCATAAAAATTCTCAAACCCGCTTTTAGCGGGTTTTTGTAATCAGAAGTAATATTAAAAGATCCTCTGGTAAATACTATTATCGGGTTTGGCGAATCAATAGTTTAAACATAAAAATTAATTTAAAGAGGTGTAACAATGGCAGATAAACAAATGCATTGTCACCAATGTGAGTACGCCCCTAGTGGAGGATGTACACAGGTTGGAGTTTGCGGTAAAGATCCCGTTATTGCCAGTCTACAAGACACAATGATTATTGGCCTTAAAGGGGTAGCAGCTTATGCTGTTCATGCGCGAGAACTGGGTTTTGATGATCCGGAAGTTAACAGAATTACTCACGAGGCCTTGTTTTTGACTCTAACTAATTCAAACTTTCATCTACAGGACCACATCGACATGTGTTTAAATGTAGGTACAGCGTGTGTTAAGGTAATGGACTTATTAGACCAAGCTCATACTTCAGAGATTGGAATCCCAAAGCCGGTTAAGGTAACAAACAACAAGGTAGAGGGCAAATGTATTTTAGTGACTGGTCATGATTTATTAGCTTTAAAGGCTCTATTAGAGCAGACCGAAGGTAAGGGAATCAACATCTATACCCATTCGGAGATGTTGCCGGCTCACGGCTACCCTGAGCTTCATAAATTCTCTCATCTTAAAGGAAATGTTGGAAAGGCATGGTATGACCAAAGGGAAATATTCGAAAGCTTCCCCGGTGCTATTTTGGCAACAACCAACTGTGTTATGCCTATTAAAAAAGGTACTTATGGGGATAGGATGTTTACTTACTTGGTTGCCGGAGTTGAAGGTACTCAAAAAATCAAGGAAAAGGATTTTAGCCCATTAATTGAGAAAGCGCTATCCTTGCCCGAAGGAAATATGGATTCAGACCAGACTTTAACCACAGGATTTCATCATCAAAACGTATTGCCAATGGCACCTCTAATTGTGGATGCTGTTAAAGCTGGCAAGATTAGAAGATTCTTTGTAATTGCAGGTTGTGATGCCCCTACTAAAGGTAGAGACTATTTTAGGGAGCTCGCTACGTCCATTCCAAAAGACTGTGTAATAATAACAACATCCTGCGGTAAGTTTAGATTTAATGACGTAGAGTACGGCAACATTGAGGGTACAGAAATCCCTAGGTACATTGACCTCGGTCAATGTAACAACTCAGTTTCCTCGGTACATATTGCTATGGCACTAGCCGAAGCCTTTGAATGTACAGTTAATGATCTACCCTTAAGCATTGTCCTTTCCTGGTTTGAGCAAAAGGCAGTAGCAATTCTATTGGGTTTATTTAGTTTAAACGTTCACAATATAACAGTAGGGCCAAAGGCTCCAGAATTTTTAAACCCAACAGTGATAGAAGTCTTACAGAAGAATTTTAAGCTTAACCTAATTACTGGTGACGCACAAGCCGATTTAGCTAGAATGTTGGGTGAAAAATAGGAAATTAATAACTATATTTAAAGATGAGCCACCTTCTGATTTTCTGAAGGTGGTTTCACCATATATTGGGTAATTTTTTTTTCGAGTAAAGAAGGACATTTAGAAAAATTGTCGAATATCTTAATTAATATATAACACAATCAAATATCGTCTTCTTTTTTGTGACAATGAAGTTGCAGAAAGTTTTCTTTAAGGTTTTTTACTGATGGTAACAAAGGCGTTCCAAGCTTTTCTTGGTACGCCTTTTTTTATTTGTCTAGAAATTTAATCAGTTACTTTTTAATTAATATTAATTTAAATTAAGAGAGGGGAAAAGAAAAATGTGTACAAATCCTATTGAACTTTTTGGATCTAATGTTTTTAATGATGCTGTGATGAAGGTAAGGCTTCCAAAAAATATTTACAAAGAGTTAAAGAAAACTATTGACGAAGGTCTTCTACTGGAAGAATCCGTTGCTGATGTAGTTGCTAACGCCATGAAGGACTGGGCTGTTGAGAGAGGTGCAACTCACTTCACGCACTGGTTCCAGCCAATGACTGGTATTACCGCTGAAAAGCATGATGCATTTCTATCTCCTAAAGCGGATGGCTCCGCTATTATGGAGTTTTCTGGTAAGGAGTTAATCAAAGGTGAACCTGATGCTTCCTCTTTTCCTTCCGGTGGCCTACGCGCAACCTTTGAAGCAAGGGGCTATACGGCTTGGGATTGCACTTCACCTGCTTTTCTAAAAGAAGATACTGCGGGAGTAACCTTATGCATTCCAACGGCCTTCGTTTCATACAAAGGCGAGGCTTTAGACAAAAAAACACCTTTACTAAGATCTATGGAAGCTTTAAATAAGCAGGCGCTACGCGTGCTTAAGACTTTTGGAAGTACAGCTACAAAAGTAATAACAACTGTTGGACCTGAACAAGAGTATTTCTTGATTGATAAAAACTTATATAACAAGCGAAAAGACTTAATTCTCACTGGCCGCACATTGTTTGGAGCTATGCCTGCAAAAGGTCAGGAAATGGAAGACCATTATTTCGGCACTATTAAAGAGCGGATAGCCGGTTTTATGAAAGAACTGGATAAAGAGCTTTGGAAGCTAGGTGTTTCCTCTAAGACTAAGCACAATGAGGTTGCTCCTGCCCAGCATGAGTTAGCACCTATTTTTAACACTACAAATGTGGCTACCGATCACAACCAGTTGATAATGGAAATGATGCAGAAAATTGCCAATCGACATGATTTGGCTTGTCTTCTTCATGAGAAACCATTTGCCGGTGTTAACGGTTCTGGTAAGCATAACAATTGGTCTGTCAGTACCAATGAAGGACAAAATCTTTTAGAGCCAGGTACTAATCCCCATGAGAATGCACAATTTTTAGTTTTCTTGTGTGCAGTGATTAAAGCGGTAGACGTATATCAAGATTTATTAAGGATGTCTGCGGCTAATGCCGGTAATGATCACCGTCTAGGAGCAAACGAAGCACCGCCTGCCATTATCTCCATTTTCCTTGGAGAACAATTGACAGATATTTTAGCGCAATTGAAGAACGGTGGTTTAAAAAATTCTAAGCAGGGTGGTAAGTTAGTTGTTGGTGTATCAACTTTACCTCCGCTACCTAAAGATAATTCTGACCGAAACAGGACTTCACCTTTTGCTTTCACCGGTAACAAGTTTGAATTCCGGATGGTTGCTTCTGCAATGTCTATAGCTGGATGCAATGTTGTCTTAAATACTATGGTTTCTGAAATTTTATCTGAGATTGCTGATGAATTAGAAGCAGCAACTGATTTTAACAGCAAAGTGGAAGAAGTCCTAAAGCGTATTGTTAATAACCATGAACGTATTATTTTTAATGGCAATGGATATTCCGATGAGTGGGTTGTTGAGGCAGAAAAGCGTGGCTTGTCTAATCTTGGTTCTACTGTGGAATCTATTCCTGCCTTAATAACAGAAGAATCCATTAAGCTTTTCGAAAAGCATGGAGTTTTAAGTAAATTGGAACTTGAGTCAAGATATGAAATACAACTAGAACAATATATTAAGACTATTAATATTGAGGCTTTAACAATGCTAGAAATGGCAAAAAGACAAATTCTGCCTGCAGGTATCAATTATGCCACTACCTTAGCTAACTCTATTAATGCAATTAAGTCAACGGGTGTGGTTGCTGATATTAGTGCTCAAGAAGAGTTATTAATCCAGGTATCGGGATTGTTAGGATCCTTTAAGAAAAATATCGCAGCATTGGAAGAAGCAAATGCCATGGCCGCCAGTATGCATGGTGATAGTTATGAGCAGGCTTTATATTATAAGAAAGTTGTGTTTGAAAGCATGGACGCGTTAAGGGCAGATGCTGATGAGTTTGAAGCTATTTCCGATGCTGCTTTGTGGCCAATTCCAACTTATAGTGAATTATTGTTTAACGTTTAGTATTAAAACGGCAAGTCTTCCGTAAAAAATTAGACCCGTAGTTCGTGTACTTACATGAACTACGGGTCTTTTTATTTGACTATAATAATAGTTAACAACAATCATTGACTTAAGTGGTCAATAGTGCTAAAATTAAATTGACCGACATGGTCAATAGCTTGTACGACTATTAACATAGGAGGGAGGCTAAAAGTTGTTTGCAAAATTTCTAAGTCTCGACGAAGAAAAGCAAGACCGAATAATAAATGCAGCAATAACTGAATTTGCAAAGAAAGGATACGGCAAAGCATCCACCAATGAAATTGTTAAAGAGGCCAATATTTCTAAAGGGTTGCTATTTCACTATTTTAAAAGCAAAAAGGATTTGTTTTTGTTTTTATACGATTATTTTACAGAGCTTTTGACCAAGGAATTTTACGAGAAATTTGACTTAACGGAAAAGGATATTTTCACAAGACTTAAGAACCTAATGGTTATTAAAATGCAGTTGATAAACAAACATCCCGAGATTATGAACTTCATGATTGCCGCAAATTATGAAGAATCTGCCGAAATAAGAGCAGAGTTGGAAAATAGGAAAAACGAAATGCTTACAAGCAGTTACCAGAAAATTTTCGATAATATCGATGTTTCTAAGTTTAAAGAAGGCATTGACATAAAAAGAGCAATGAGTACAATTATCTGGACCTTCGAGGGTTTTAGAAATCAAGAGGTGGAAAAAGCCAAGTTAGCGGGTGATTCTCAAAATGATTTTACAGAAGCTTTTGCTGAAATAGATTTCTATATAGAGTTATTAAGAAAATCTTTTTATAAATAAAACAAGTTTAATTTTCCAAAGGGAGGGTTTTAGATGAACGTTATTGAGATTAAAAATTTGACTAAAAATTACGGTAAGGCGAGAGGAATAATTGACGTTAGTTTTAACGTTGAGGAGGGAGAAATCTTTGGTTTCATCGGACCAAACGGTGCCGGTAAGTCAACCACAATCAGAACTTTATTGTCTCTAATTTATCCTACCAGTGGAAGTGCTACTATTTTTGGTAAAGATATTATAGAGTTTGCTCCTGAGATTAAAAAGGAGATAGGCTATTTGCCTTCTGAGGTTTTCTATTATGATAATATGAAAGTCATTGATTTACTAAAATACTCAGCCAGCTTTTACAAAAAAGATTGCACTAAAAGAATTCAGGAATTAGCTGAAATTATGGACTTAGATCTGAATAAAAAAATCGATGATCTGTCTTTAGGAAATAAAAAGAAGGCAGGGATTGTTCAAGGCCTACTCCATGAACCTAAACTGATTATTCTTGATGAGCCTACCAGTGGTTTAGACCCGCTAATGCAGCAAAAATTCTTTGATCTATTAAAGCAAGAGAATGAAAAGGGGGCAACAATACTATTCTCATCTCACATTCTAAGTGAAGTCCAGAGGTTATGTAATAGGGTAGCCATTATCAAAGAAGGAAGAATCGTTCAGGTTGAAAAGATTAGTACCTTAAAAGAAAATAACTATAAGAAGTTTAAGATTGAAACAACAACACAAGTAGACAAAGACTACTTTAACATTGATGGAGTTAGCGATTTAGAGGTGAAGGATAAACTAGTAAGCTTCTTGTACAGAGGAAATATCAATTCAATTATGAAAAAGATATGTGACGTGGAGCTTATAAATATTTGGGTAGAGGAACCAAACCTAGAAGAGATCTTTATGCATTACTATGAAAAGGAGGCCTAAAAGCTATGAATATGTTTTTACATGAACTAAAGGCTTATAGGAATTCCACAATTATTTGGACTCTAGCTTTAGTAGGAGTAACCGTCCTTATGTTTTTGTTGTTCCCTACTATTTCCAAGGAAGCCGATGAGTTTAAAAAATTACTGGAAGGCTTTCCGGAAGCAGTAAGGTTAGCATTGGGACTCGCAGTTGAAAATATAGGCTCAATACTAGGTTTTTACTCTTATATTTTCTTATATATTTCTCTAACGGGATCAATTCAGGCCATGAACTTAGGAACTTCCATTGTCTCTAAGGAAGTACGAGAAAAAACAGCAGATTTTTTGCTCACAAAACCAGTAACCCGTACGCAAATTATGACTTCAAAACTTTTGGCAGCTTTAACTTCAATAATAATTACTAATGTGGTTTTCATAGTAGCAGCAACCACCATGGCCTCCATTGTAGAGGCCCAAGAGTTTAGTATGAAAACCTTCGTGTTGATTTCTTTGACTTTATTTTTCATACAGCTTATGTTCCTAGCACTAGGAATAATAATTTCGGTTATGGTACCGAAGATTAAATCCGTGGTGCCAATATCTTTAGGAACAGTTTTCACCTTCTTTTTTATTGGTGCAGTGGCTGCAACTTCCGGAGAAGCTGCTCTGCGTTACATCACTCCTTTTAAGTACTTTGATTTAGCTTATATTACGCAAAATGCCAGTTATGAAGTGTCATATATTGTTGTAGGAATAGTATTTATTACTGCAGCTATTTCAGCAAGCTATTATATTTACTGCAAAAAGGATATTCATACCGTTTAATTTTTGGTGTCTAATTACTTAATAAAGGGGGTTTGAAATTAATGAATGTTTATTTCCAAGAGATGAGAGCAACTAGAAAATCTCTTATTATATGGAGTGTTGGTATGGTCTTATTACTTGCTAGTAGTATGGGTAAGTATGCCGGTCTTACAGCTTCAGGACAATCTGTAAATGACTTAATGGGCCAAATGCCAAAATCCTTACAGGCTCTTTGGGGTGTGGGTACCTTTGACTTATCAACCGCCGGGGGTTATTACGGACTATTGTTTATCTATTTGGCAGTAATGGCTACAATTCATGCTGCAATGCTAGGAGCAAATATAATTTCTAAAGAGGAAAGAGATAAAACTGCAGAGTTCCTGTTTGTAAAACCCGCCTCCAGAAACAGTATAATAACACAAAAGCTATCGGCGTCATTAACCAATATAATAATATTTAATGTTGTAACACTAGTCTCATCAATTCTTTTGGTAAAGCAGTATAGTAACGGTGAAGACGTTACTGGAGACATTGTTACCTTGATGATTGGTTTGTTCATGTTACAACTCATTTTTATGTTTATTGGTACAGCTATTGCTGCTGTGAGCAAAAAGCCTAAAACAGCAGCGTCTTTATCGACAGGCATACTATTGATTACCTTTATTCTTTCTATTGTGATAGAGATCAATAGCGCCCTTGAAGGCTTAAAATACCTAACACCTTTTAAGTATTTTGAAGCAAAAAATCTACTGATGGGTGCAGGTTTTGAGGCAGTGTATATAGCATTGTCTGTGATAATTATCGGAGGACTTTGTGCCATAACCTATACAGCTTATAAAAAGCGAGATTTAAACGTTTAGAATGATAACTATAGATATTATTAAGAACTCAAGGTTAAAAGGAACCTTGAGTTTTTTTCTTGTACTTCAGGAATGTATATGTTTCCAC
>JUEG02001215.1_pt1 | contig 24720 bp, 22 predicted proteins | sample 432341 | NCBI WGS metagenome assembly JUEG02 (sample SAMN02953476, study PRJNA257561) | rock porewater metagenome | biome: terrestrial; feature: Opalinus Clay rock; material: porewater; isolation source: Opalinus Clay rock BIC-A1 borehole | place: Switzerland: Mt Terri URL, St-Ursanne ... | reverse complement strand
ATCCTACGAATGCCGTCCAACACAAGGTGGGACGGCATTTTTACTGAAGGGTTTAAGAACAATGCTAATTACTATTGTCTATTATTTTTGTTTTAAACGCTTATTAACTTGCAACTAGAGAAAAACTATAAGAGTGTGTGCTTCACTAATATCTAGGCAACTGACTTTGTTCAATATAATAATTCTCTACTCCGATTTCTTTCATTCTCTCATTTCTATAAATCCACCGTTCTCTTAGTTTACCTTCAAATTGCTTGTCGCATGGGAACTCACTGCATTCAAAGCAGAAATTAATGTTACGCTCAACTTGGCAGTCTTTCGCATGACATTCTAAAGGGCATTTGACGTTTTGACTCCTACATCCACTACAAGTACCCTTAGCAAAGTGATTAAGAATCTGTTCAAATTCAGAATATCCTTTAAAAATCGGTACATTTTCAGATTTAAGTCTCGCAAGTCCTTTATAACCTTTCAATAGCTCGGATAATTTCTTACTCAAGTACATTATTTCACTGTTATCATAATCAGCACATCTTGAACAGTTCAATCCGCACATGGACAATTTCTTGTTAACCTCATAATTTTCCATCTTTATCCCTCTCTTTAATGATTCTTTATATTCAGTGTTTATCTGTCTTTGTGTGTTATATTGGAAAGTATACACTAACTACCATGAAATCCGTTCTTCAAACTATGTTCTATATACCTCTTAAAATAACCTTTTTCAAGACAAGTTGCTTCCAATACACTCAATCCAGTTATTCCCATTATCCTACTTTGGGTAAGTAGTAATGTACACCAAGTGCATCAAGTGGATCACTTTCCGTAATAGCGGTTATAGTTCTAAAATTGACCGGAGTATTTACTAACAAGCGATTAAGAATATAGATAAATCAGAAGAGAACGGGTCGATACACTTTCCGCTCAAGAGAATAAACTCTAGCCGAAAGTGTTCCTTCTTTCGCCTGTGCTGTTACCTTATCAAAATCGAACATGCGCGAATCTATCATGTCCAGATGGTGCAGAAGTTCGGCTTCTTTTAGCATTGGCCGTTTTGGACTACCCCATTCGGGCGTTTGGTGGTGAGACAAAATCATGTGCAGTAAAAGGAGCTTCTTTTCTACGTCTAGTTCTTCCATACCTTCGATTACTCGTAGACCAATCGCAATATGCCCTAACAGTTCTCCTTCTAGGGTGTATTCAGTTCCTAAGCCTGTTTCATCGGTTGTGAGTTCGTAGACTTTGCCTATGTCGTGTAGGATAATTCCGGCATATAACAGGTCAGTATTACAGGCATAAACGGTCGTTAGTTTCTCAGCTGCAAGTAGCATTGTCGTGATGTGTTGAAGCAATCCGCCCTGGTATGAATGATGATTGGATTTCGCGGCTGGGTAATACATGAGTGTACTTTTGTGCTGATGGATGACGGCTTTGACGGCCACTTTAATCTTATCATTAGCAATGGAATCCATGAACCGGATGAGAATTGCCCACATTCTTTCTGGCGGTGTTGGGGCTGAAGGAATGATCGTTTGAGCTTCATACTGATCGTTTTCAGTAACTTTGCGCAGTTTGTTAATCTTAAGCTGTATCAAGCCTTTATACTCTTGAGTTGTGGCGTCGACTTTTACGATGTCTCCCTTTTTGGGGTGTTCTCCCATTAGAACTTCTGCAATATCCCAAACTTTTGCATTGATTTGCCCACTCACATCAACTAGGGTGAGATCAAGGTACTTTTTTAGATCTTTGGTTTCTTTTTCAGCTATGTCTTTCACGGCAAAAAAGCCGATGATGTTATTGTCCTTTTGAAAGTCTTTATCAAGTAAATGACCTTCTTTCTTCTTAAAATACCTACAGATTACTGTTCAGACTGTGATGTTTATCGTTATTGATTAGTTATTTAGGGCAAGGGTATCAATATTTGTGACATTTCTCACAGATTGTTGCAGACATCTACATCCATCCTCTCTTCTTTTTTTGTGATGCTCTTATCTTTTAGTAAAATTAAAGGAAGCCACCCAATTAGAGTGACTTCCAAATATTTACATATTTTTACTGGGTATTTACCCCACCTCATTTAGTTAATTTTATCCCAATGTCACAGGAGTTGTCAATGATTTTGAGGCGTTGCTTACTTTTTATTAGTATATAGTGTCAGCTTTATTCTTTCTGTTAAAAAACAGGGAACCATTGTTCACACTCTAAAAGAACTTTACAGTGCTTAAGTATTCAACTGTTACAAATCCCTGTTCACCCGCAATATTTTGTACTGTCGCCCAACCATTATAAACTTCATAAACATAGACTTGACTTGTGTAATTAAGCTGTCCAATGATTGGAGCGCCAGTTGAAGCAAATTTTCGAACATTTAAATAGGGGCTTGCGGTTACCCAACATGTACCTGGTCCTGTCGGTTGATTAGGAGACACAAAATTTGGGGTTACAGTTGTATCTTTTGATATTACTTCAGTAGGTAAAGTTGGGGCAACATTCGTAGGCGCTGGTGCAGCAAAGGCAGTAGCACTAAAAGCAAGTGTAAAAAATGCGCTTAAAGCCATGCATGTTAAACCTTTAATTTTTTTCAATTGATATAATCTCCTCTCAAATTTGAATTAAACTTATTAACATATCAATAAATTAAGTACATTACAGTTATTAATCTCTCTAACCCTCCTTTTTTCGAATTAGAAACTTACTTGTATTGAATAATTTAAGTTCCTAATATATAGAGGTTTTTAACATGCCAAAAGGTTACATATTTATAAAAAATATATTCAAACTCCTAAACTTTGGATTAACTGCAATACAGATTAAAAATAAAACGTAGTTCAATTCATAAATATGAACTGTACCACGTTTTTCGGCAAGCTAACTTCACTTTCCCAAAAGTTGATCCAGAGCGGTCAGCAATATGGGTCTTTTAGGGAACCAATGGAACTGTATTTTTAAATGTATACTCCCCCTTGTAAGATGGAATACTCACTGTTTTCTTTACTATGCTCACAGTCATGCCACTTTCTTTAAGCGTAACTCCTATCAGTTTGGAAAAGTAATCATAGAGAGTATCCTGATTCCCGATCGCATTTATTTCATAAGGAGTCTCAGATGTAACGTTAATTGGCACTTGGTTCACAACGATGTTCGAACTTCCACTTAGGACAATGGCTGTCGATCCTACAATTCGTTGTCCATTCAAACTGATTGCTTCAGCTCTTGCAAATTTCAAAACGTTAATCATCGTAGCAATATCATCTGAGAAAAGGGGAAAAGGAGACTCTCGGTCGTCAATGGTGATATGAATCCCCGAACCCGAAACCGCTTGTTTCCCACAGAGTATTTCAAATTTGTTTAGCTCAGCGAGAAGTTTTGGACTCACCCCGACCGTTTTCCGCGCCACGTCCAATTGTTTCATTAAAACGCTGTGTTCTTTATGAAGACTGATGTTTTTTTCCTGGGAATTTGACAGAACTGATTTCATTTGAGACATACGGTCTTCATTAATTTGCTCGGCTGCGGATACGCCTTTTTGAGTTTGAAACTGAACAGATATCAGAAAACCAAGGGCCATCGCCACCAGTGTCACAGGCAAAACTAACGTCCTTCGCATTTATATGTCCCCCTTTACAGGTTCCGCATAATGATACTCTGGCAACTTTCCTGCCGGTATAACAACCTTACTTAATACCTCGATGTTACGAGTGATTCCGTTTTGTTGCTGTAAATAGCCAAGTTGAAACCATCGATAAAATTCAAGAGAAGAAGATAAATCTCTCACATCTCCAGTTACTTCGATAACATAAGGGGGCATTTGGCGGGTCACATTGATCTGGATATAAGATCCAGAACAGAATACCTCCGTATTTGCCATAATACGCTGACCATTTACTGCGATAGCTTCTGCCCCTCCATTCCATAGGGCATTTAATATATCACGAATGTATTCTTCATGAATTATAAAAGACATTGGGTCCTCTTTCTCCCCAACGACACGCTTCGAATCATCAAGTGTGATCCGCAAACCTGGGCCAGTAACACTAATCAGACCCGCATTCATTTTGGCCTCTTTTAATTGCTGATTATACAAATCCGATGTACTTTGGACTTGCATATATTTTTCCACTTCAAGTTTTAATTTTTTATTTTCCAAAGAAAGTTGTTGGTTCTCCTTATTAATCTGAATCAGAATAGGTATAGAGGTTTCCTGCCATACACCTTTGCTTCCATAAACTACGTTAGATTTAAGTAACACAATAAATAAAAATCCAATCAACATTGAAGCTAATCCCAGTAGAGTGCGGTCCTTTTTTTCCCATTTCATTAATTTCACCTCTATATCACCATTACTATTTGTCGATAGTACAAGACCTCCATGTATAGAGGGTTTTAAGGCGCCAAAAGGTTACATTAAATTTCAAAATAAATGTTCCCGACGATAAAACATGTAACCTTTTCGCCGTTCGCAACTCCATATTCTATAATCACCTCAATATTAAGATGGGTGTATGATTCTTATGTATGATCCCGGTGGACGCATCCAAGAAATTCAAATTTGCAACTCAAAGACTTTTACTTCGATTTTGATACTCCAATTGTTTATCTTAATGGATTTAGGGGGCATCTTCTTTACTCCTTGTATTATCGAATAAATTCGGCATTACAGAGAGGTTTCTTGCACCCTTACTTTAAAGCATCACCTTAACAGATACGTGAAAACCGTTGATATAATTAAGCGTAGTGTAATGCACTTCACGCCAGTCGTTCTTCATCAAAAAAATTTGACTTATGGCAAATAGTTACATGAATTAATTATTTTTCATTTAAAGGATTTATTTAATAATTCCTCGAATCATTATTCGAAGGAGGGCTGACAATGTCATTTTCTGACGCAAATTTAGATATATTCGAAATCCTTGTTAAGCAACATTATAAAAAAGTCTACCAAACAGTTTATACATATACTAGAGATAAATATATATCCGAGGATGCGGTCCAACAGGCGTTTTTGATAGCCTATAAGAAAATCCATCAATTAAATTCTAAGGATAAATTTGCTTCGTGGGTAACTTCAATTGCATTAAATGAAGCAAAACGAATGCTAAATAACAAAAACAATACTACGATTACCTCAATTACGGGATTTCACTTAAACAGGCTACAAGATAGTAAGGAATTTGATATAGAACTCAAAGAGGATGTTGGTAATGTCCTTAAAAAATTAAAGCAAAAAGACATGGAAATCTTAGTATATAAGTATTATGCCGACTTAACATTGCAACAAATAGCGGATTTACTAGGCAATAAGCTCTCAAATACGAAAGTACGATTACATAGGGCAAAGGAAGCATTTAGGAAACTTATCGATAAGGATATGAATGAAGATATGGGAGGTTGAAATCTTAAATGGCATTATCTGAAAAAGAGCTTGACCAACTAATAAAAAGTCAACTGTCAAAAGATTTAGATGCCAATATTGAGGTTCCAGATATTGAGGACCAATGGCAGAAGATTAAGGGTAAACTAGTAGAAGAAAATCCAGAAATCGAAAAAACTTCTCCAAATCGAACCAGAATTGTGGTGGCTGCTGTAATTCTCATTTCAATCGGTTCTATGAACTTCTTATATCCAAGTAATGTAAATGCTGTAGGGGGGAAGATTGCTAAATTTTTTAACTATATAGTTGGAAAAACAACACAAAATAAAACCGAAACTTACACGGCTATCGACCCTGGTGTACCAAAAATAGAGGATATAGGGGATATTTTCGAAAAAGAAGTTACTCTATCTGAAGCGCAAGCCTTGATCCCTTTTAAGTTGGCCACCCCAAGCTACCTTCCCCATGGTGCTAATACAAGAAGGGTTGTCATTGCATCTCTAAGCGCAGAAGTATATCAGATTTCTATTGAATATAATCATAATGACAGCGTAATCGTTTTTAGCCAACAAATTAGTTCTAATGGAGCTTCACGCGGAACATTATACGATACAGATGATACTGTTATAAAAGATCTAACAGTTAACGGTAGCCCCGCTATCTTATTTATAAGAAAGAACGGTATAAATACTTTGAATTGGCAATCAAGGGGTTTGATACTACAAATAAAGGGAGAAATAACCGAAGAAGACATTACAAAGATGGCACAATCTATTAAGTAAAGAAGAGGGCTGTTTTACGGTTAATTTATAAAATGGTACTCTTTTTACTATTAGAAAAAATGAGAGTAAAATCAGCAGAAGTCCTTGCTAATTTTACTCTCTTGACATGTTTTAGATCATTATGAGACAGCCCTTTACTAAGGCTTTGATTATTTAGTTCCTAGTTTGGTTACATTTAAATCTTATTGAACATAGATACTTTCCGAGTATGATTGACCGCTCTCGTTTACAGTACCATTCAATGCGGTGTGTTGTGCCGTTACCCTGTAGTTATATCCCCTTTGTACACTAATTCCCTTACCTCCAAAAACATAATCCGAATTAGAGTTATTGTAACTATAGCTACTTAATGTAGACCACTTTCCGCCGGAGTAATATTGCAAGCTAATAATTACCCCTATTTCCTTAACTACATAGTTGGTTGATGTTGAACCAGTAATCCCGATTGTCCCATTACCGTTGTTAACAATATGGCATTGTCCATCCGAAATTAATTGGTATGCAGCTGGACTTATCACACCACTTCCACTCATTTTGACTACCGCAGATCCCAAAGCCACTTGTACGCCTAGTAACATAAAGATAGTTAGAAGTATAGGTATTAGTTTTTTCATTACAATCGCCCCTTTTTCTTTTGTTCTGATATATAGAGGGTAAAAGTGGTACAAAAGGTTACAGATTAAATTTTTTTTAAGCCGTGGTATTTAGAGGTCATATAATTCGAATTTGGCTGCAGATGCTTTAGCTTGTTTCTCTAACATTTAATGTTAGTCTGTAGTCGCTTTGTATACCTGGTTAAGGCAAACAGCCTTCACAATTTCTACCTTTTGGGTGTCCCCCCATTATCGCTACAGCAATATCTCATACTCTAGCTGATCTAGCCAAGGAATATCAGATTAAGGTATTCTTTTAGGTCTTTGGTTTCTTGACGGCAAAAAAACCGTGATGTATTATCAGTCTTTAATCAGGTAAATTACCTTCCTTTCCCCAAAATATATACAATTTATTTTGTAATATTTCTCATTAAGTTGGTAGATTAGTTCTTACAGACATATTCATCATTTTCACTTCTTTGTTTTTAGAGCAAAACCAAAGGAAGCCACCCACCTAGTTCGTGTTCCCAAATATTTGATAATCTTATTGGGGGATCCCTGTCTGTGTGTTTTTTATAAAGGTTTTTCTACAATAGTGATCCTAAGATAGGCTTACAGTTTGTCAGCTCTAAGATAGTTTCCAGGCTATTGATCAGGTGACCCAACGTAAACTGCACGAGCTATTAAACATTCCTTTTTTTGAAAGTCGTATTAGTCCCACCCAGAATTATGGTATTTCTGTACTAATTTTTTTTGCCCATCCATGCTTGGTAAGTGGGTCAAAATATATATAATATACTTCCATAATCCTACCTTCGTGAGACGAATCAGTTCTCTTTTTCAAAGCTACATTTATATTTCCCTGGTCAAACGATTTAGCATGAAAATATAATCCGAAAGTCCCGAGATTATCCCAATTATATTCGGGATAGTTTTTTAGAATATTTGTTATAATTTCATAGGGCAAAGTTCTTATAAAAGACTTTCCATTAAAATCTGTTGTACCTACGTATTCCCATTCATCTTTTGGTGGAATGATTATAATATAAGGTCCATAATAAAGACGATTTGAATCATTTGCCCTTATCAATGGGTTGAGTTCCCAAGAAATAATTACTTGTTTAGTTTTTTGACTTAATTCGCTATATTTATCATCTGGATGATTGTATTTGTCATCTAAATTATTTAAACCAAAATATGTACGATACTCACACAAAGATAAAAATGGAGCGATTTGTATGGTAACCTCCACATCATTGGATTTAATTTTCGATTGTTTAGAGGCACACCCAGAGACTAATGAAATGAGTATTAAGAAAAGAATTGAAAGTAATAATAATTTCTTCATAATTGATAAGCCCCCAATGAAAATTCATAAAGCATATGAAGCCATTGATGGGAATCAAATATAATGATCTCCGTTGGCTTCATATGCCTATCCTTTACTAGGATGAGTGAACATTTGGCTACTCTCTAAAAATCAGCTTTCCCTTATGACATTTAATAAGCCGTAAATAAAGTCCCATCCGATACGATGTCCCAATTATAACCTGGGTTCGCCACTTGCCATGTTATCCCAACATATGAAATACCTGTAATGGAAACTGACGTACTTGCCCATGTATGATTCAGACTACTATATACCGACATTTGCCTACCTGAATTTACGGGGGTAAAATACATACCCAAATAACCGGAATCCCAGTTATATCCATAAGTACCATCTGCTGCTTTATAACCGTAATCTTGCTTGGTATAACCTACACCATATTGACTCGATGAACTCGCATAGGGATAACTTGTACGATTTGCATCTGCGTCGTAAACATCAAATGTATTAGATACCCTGTTAATAGGCTGAGACATATAAACCCCAAAACCATCATTCCCACCAATTGCTACACCATAACCAGGCTGGGCAGGCCAAGGATTAGGAAAGTCAGCTTTCCAATATGCGGGGCTTTCCCAAAAGAAGTGAGCTCCAACGTACATGTATCCTGTTGATGTGTCCTGAAACACAATAGGTTTAGGCAAATCTATTGCGTAATCAGGGTTACTCATCGGTGTTATCGAATCGCTGGTGAGTGAGTCTTTTTGGGGTTTAGACTTAAGGGATTTAAGAGATTCAAGTGTCGTATCTTCTCCAGGATATACATCAATCTTTGATAACTCTACTAAAACCTCTTCTGCGGTCGTTTTTTCTTCAACGAGGCTTCTTATTATCAAATGAATTTGCTGAAATCGTTCGTCTAACTCTGCCTTTGTATGAGTTGCCTTTTTATTATCCGATGTATTAGGCGCTGCCATAGCAAACGAAGGAACGAGCATTAAAACCATTGTTGCCACTGCTACTATACTTGTCAACAGTTTTTTCATTTTGATTCCCCCTCAAAAATAGTAAAATCTTTAAACTTGACGGATCCTTTTGATTTTCTTCCTGTTCAATCCCTTCTTTCGTTGTTAACTACTCTACACAATAAAATACTTGAATAAATACTTATGATACCCTCCTTTTTAATAAAATTTAATTACACTAAGTAGAGGGTTTAGAGATAACAAAAGGTTACATAATTCCTTCTTATTTCAATTTTTTTCGAGAGGATTTATAATCTCCTAAAATTAACTCCTTAAAGGAGTGGTAACACAACACTTTTAGAAGTTGTCAGCTTAGCTCCGAAAACGTAAGCAAGCAAATGAGTTTTTATCCTGAAGGGCTATGATTACTCGCCCAAAGTAGACGAGACATGTTGCTAGCAGATTGGTATAGTTGCTGCAGACATCTTGATACCCTCTATCCTCACTTCTTTGTTATGTTTTGCGTTATTTTTTAGAAAATTAAAGGAAGCCACCCACTGAACGGCTTCCTTTAATTTATCGCAGGAGTAATGATTTTGAGGCGTTGCTTGCTTTTTTATTAGTATAGGTTACATCTTCGTTAGACGAATACCGTGCTCAGGTCAACATAAGTATGCAGGCTAGAAATTATTAAGGCGGAATTTCTTTTTAACAAAGCGAACTGTATTGAAGTAACTGCCTTGATACCGTTTGATCACCATACGTGGCGTAAATCCAATATGTAACTGAAGTAATATAAACTCTCATACATTATTTAATTGGCCTTTTAAAATAGTGCCAAGCCTATACTACTTCAACAAGTTCCCAACTATTTTGACCATATTCATTCAAAATTCTAGTCGTTCTTTCACCCAAGCCATTGATTTGAAAACCTATTGCGACTTTGAAAAAAGTATAGATAAGCCAAATCTTAAGATGATAAAGGATATCATTAACTTTTACGATATTAGCGCGGAAGACTTCCCCTGTATTTTTATCTCCAGCCACAGTTATTAAAGCCCACCGAATTCTTCACAGTATCCTGGAGACAGCAAAAAGACAGCAAAAGATGTATTCGAATCCCTCTGATGCTAAAAATCTGAATCTTCCCACCCTGGATGCAGAAGAAACTCAGACGCTAACTAACGAGCAGTTAGATACTTTCTTAGAAGCAATAATGGAATATCGATACTTTGCCGGGTTCTATCTCTTAATCGGATCCGGGATGAGGCCGGGAGAAATGGTGGCCTTAAAATGGCCACTGGTCGATCTCAGAAATAGGAGCGTTGAGGTAAAGGAAACCCGAACCAGGGTATTAAATGAGGATTCTGATGCTAAAACTAAAACAAAGGTCATAAATCAGAGTACAAAAACAAAAAAGAGCAAGAGATCTCTTGCTTTAGCCGGAAGGGTTACTGCAGCACTTAGGCTTCACAGAATGCTGCAAAATAAGGAAAAACTTCTAGCGGGAGAAAGTTACATTGACAAAGGTTATGTTTTTGCTAATGCCGCTGGTGGCCCCGTGGAATACCGGAACTTCTATCGCTCATTTCAGGCATGCTTAATTAAATGCGGGATTCCTCATGTAAAACTTTATGCTTTCGCCACACTTTCGCTACGATTCTCTTGGAAGAAGGCGAGGATCTAAGAGTCATTCAGGAGCTACTGGGTCACACTGACATACGGACAACTAAAATCTATACCCGAGTCCGAAGAAAGCTAAAAGAAAAAGCGGTCTCGAAAATAGATAGCCACTTGAGACCAAAGAAAAAGAAAAAAAGCATTACAACAACGTAAAAAAACTGGGTTGCAACGCTAATTCAACGATTCATAAAATATGAACAATTCCATAGAACTTAAAAACCCCGCAATCGCTTTATCAAGAGCGAAAAAACGGAGACGTAATGTCCTTCTATTTGTAGTTTAATAGAAGATTATTACACATCATTCTTTTGTATAAATGTTTGCGATTTAGCATAAATAAATGCAAACTATTTCCCTTCAATACCTTTTGTCTCTGTAATAATGTCTATAAGGGATACACTGCACCCCACCAGGAAAACCGATCCTTCCAGGAGCCCAGACCAACGAGCGGCCTCGAATTGGCATAAGCTCAGCGTATCATAAAAGAACAGCGGAAACTTATTGAGGGAATCGGTACTAGAGTCTTCTTCACCTGCGGCTTTTCAGTTCCCATTCGTTGACTTCCAACCAAAATACTTCATAAAAGCAGCCTTTGCCACATAGGCTGCCGTGCTTCCACCACTCTCCCCATACTCTACAACTCCAGCAAAGGCAATCTGAGGATTATCATAAGGGGCAAACGCCACAAACACCCCGTTGTACGTCTTCCCTAAAGCCGTGTTTACGTTTCCGAGCTGGGCGGTTCCAGTCTTAGCCCCCCCAGAAAATTCCGGTAGATCTGCGAAAACCCCCGAAGCAGTCCCAGCATCATCTCCTGCACCAGTAACTACGGCTCGCATCCCTTGTTTGACAGCATCTAAATTAGCCGGAGAAATCGATACGGTGTTTATAACCTTTGGATCGTACTGTCGAGCTATCTCTCCGGTGATCGGATTCAGAAGTTTTTCGACCACATAGGGACTATAGCGCTTTCCACCGTTCACTAAGGTAGCCGTGTAATTGGCCAATTGCAAAGGGGAATAGCTATTATATCCTTGCCCAATTGAATTGTTGAAACTGTCATAAACCTTCCAGTCCACATTTTCATAAACCTTTTGCTTATACTCAACGTCAACGGCATTTTTCTCAGAATCTTTCTTCATTCGCAGCTTCTGACGGCTTTTTGCATCCGGGGCCTGCTCCAGTTTGGTCGCGTAATCAGCCTCAATTGCTGCTAACTTTTTATCACGCGCCTTCAAAAACGCAGGACCAAAATACGCTTCCTTCCATTTAGCTGAGGGTGCGATTCCTTTTGCTTCTCCTGGCAAATCTACACCACTTTCGACACCTAACCCGAATTCATGGGCGATTTGGCGAACAAATTCCGGATTGGATTCAAAAACTCTGCGACCAATAACTTGAAAATAAATATTAGAGGATTTGGCCAGCGCACGGGAAAGATTAACAAGGCCAAAGTTGTTCCCTCCCCATTCAGAAGTACCTTGTTGCTGAATAGCAAGATTTCCTAACGAAGTTTTTTTACCTTCAATCTGTTCATCTGGCGTCGTTAAATTAAGTTGCAAGGCCGCCATCGCTGTCACCATCTTGAAGGTTGATCCCGGTGCATACAAACCGGACAACGCTCTATCAAGGGATGCAGCTGGAGCAATTTTATTAGTGTAATACTTATCAAACATTTCATTGGAAATAATTCCGGTCAAATCGTTTGGGTCCATTCCAGGCCGAGAAGCCATTGCAAGAATCTTGCCTGTATTTACATCCATAACCACGGCAGCGCCGGCCTTTGCGTTTGGATTCGTGTTATTTTGAACATTGGCAATCACCTGATCGAGGCTTTCTTCCACAACCTTTTGCAGGTCAGCGTCAATCGTCAGTTGCACAGTCATTCCCGGTTCTGGTGGTTGGATTAACTGTTTGGAAACTGGGCGGGCGCGATTATCTACTTCAACTTGTTGAATACCCTCTTTACCCCTCAACCAAAAATCATAAGATTTCTCTACCCCCGACTTTCCAATCATATCCCCCTGAGCGTACTCGAATCCCGCCTTTTGCGCATCCGAATTTTGATTGAACTGTTCAATTTCCTTGTCCCCTATCTCACGAACGTACCCCAAAAGCTGACCAGCTAAGGTTTTTTGAGGGTAGAAGCGAAGCGGAACTGCATCCACACTCACGCCTGGGAGCTCGTTCTGGTGTTCGGCTATAATGGCTTGGAGCTCTTGAGGAACCTTATCTAGAATCATAACTGGGCGATAACGTTCCCACTGATGATTCTGAGTATTTACCAGTATATCTTCAGTAATCGACTCAATCGATTGATTGGGATAAGTCCAATACGGCTTAATATACCCTGCTAATCGCTTAACTACATCTTTCCAATCGTTAGGTTCGGATTGTTGCAAACCCATCAAATCTAAATTAAGAACAAACTCTGGAACGCTAGTTACAAGAACCTTTCCATTTTTGTCTACAATATCTCCTCGTGTTGGAGGCACCTTCACAAGCTTCATGTAATTTCCTTCCGCCATTGCGGTATAATATGCTCCTTCGGAAATTTGTAAACCCCAGATATTTACACCTAAAACCGTAAAAATGAGGACCACTACGAAGGTTAAGCCCCAAAGTCTATTCACATAAAATTGTCGTTCTCTTTTATTCATCTCTATTAACCCCTTTCGCTGAAAGGTGCGAACACGATCAATCACGCGAAAAACATTTACTTCTACTTATCAAATTCGTCCCCTAGAATCTCCTGTTGTGAAATTCTCATCGACTATACGGCATGCCTTTTCATACCCTTTTACAATTAATCCCGAAGAATCGTTTTCCGAGATTATTTTTGCGGGTATTCCTCCAACAGTAACATTACTTGGAACGTCTTTATTCACCACAGCGTTTGCCCCTATAGTTACGTTATCACCAATAATTATACCTCCGAATAACTTCGCACCAGGGGCAATATAGACATTATCCCCTATAATTGGGCACTTCTCATTAGATACCCCAATATTTACCGCTGAATGGATTCTACAGTTTTTCCCAACCCGCACATCAGGATGTACAACAATACTTCCCCAATGGGCGATACTAAGTCCGGGCCCAAATACGTGCCGTGGAATTGTAAAGCCAAGATTTGTAGACAGTTTCATAAGTTTATATTTTAAATAATTTAAATAAGTTTTGCCTAAAATATCCTTTCTGCAGTTCTCATAATATTCCGCTTTCCTTAACGTTAGCTGAAAATGTATGAGTGGTCTATTAAACTTAAACCACCATCTATACCGAGTTTGATAATGAGCCGCTAAGTCTGCAGTAACATAGAGCCTATAATCTTGTTTGGACTGAATGATCTTAACTCCCCCCTAAGTCATGTGAGCTATTTAAATATTAACCGACGACTTCTAAGATTAATATTTAGTAAGAGCCCTATTGAGATCATATTTGCCCACATTGCACTTCCACCATAGCTAATGAATGGCAATGGTATCCCAGTAACTGGCATAATACCAGAATTCATGCCGACGTTGACAAGAATATGAAATGAAATCATAGTTATTATTCCAGATGCTATTAACACACCATACAAATCTCTCGCATGCATGGCAATATAAATACCACGCAGCAGGAAAATTACAAAGAAAAATAGTAGGATGCTTACTCCGATAAAACCAAACTCTTCACTGAACACTGCAAAAATAAAGTCAGTATGATGTTCTGGAAGGAAACTTAGTTGCCCCTGTGTTCCTTGACGATACCCTTTACCCCAAAATCCACCTGAGCCAAGTGCCCACATCGATTGAAGAATATTATAACCATCTCCGGCACTGTCTGAAGCCGGGTTCATAAAAACAGTCAGTCTTTTCAACTGGTAATCCTTCATTGGAAGAGGCAACCCTTCGGCGAATTTGAGCCAGCTTGGAAGGTTTGTTGAAAAATGCAGCCATAGTGCTATACCGACAGCGGTTACCCCTGAGAGTAATAACCCACAGAACTTACGAATATTCGCACCTGCAATAAACATCATCCCTATAAATATCGCCACAAACACTAGGCTCGTACCTAGATCCGGTTGTTTGAAAATAAGGAGCATAGGCAGTAATACATATAAAAAAGGCACTATAAAATCTCTGAAACGATTTAGTTTGCCCTGACGCTTTGTTAAAAAATCTGCAAACGAAAGGATAATAAATATTTTTGCAAATTCCGAAGGTTGGATCGCGATACCTGGAGCAATGGGTATCCAGCGAGTAGCTCCTTTCGCTTCACTCCCGAAAATAAAGACTGCCGAAAGCAAGAGGATGTTAAACCCGTAAATATACCAGCTAAATTTCTGCAACTTTTGGTAGTCAATTCGATTAACCATAATAACTAAGAAAACTCCGCTTATTATCCAAATGCTTTGGAGTTCGACATAATAATATTGTTGCCCTTTCACAAGGTTATAAGATGCTGTGCTTAATACAAAGAGGCTCGTCACTAATAATAAGAGCACCGCCACTACAAACGGTAGATCTATATTCCTTATATTTTGCTTGTCAAACATTCCTAATCTCCTTATATCTTGAAATTAGCACCGACAAAAAATTACACCTGCTTTCTGTAAACTTTTAAAAATAGCCACAAGAAAGCAAGCAGGAGATATAAACATATTGCACAAGAGTTTTGAATACAATAAGACTCCATTTAGGGAGTCTTATCGAGGCAAAGAAGTTTTGCAGAACCCCTAGCCCAAAGACCAGACTGCCAATTGCTCGAACTGTGCCTGTTATTTCCTAGATAGGTAATTAGTATAGTGTTATTATTTTACACACACGTCACAGATTTCTAACATTTTTGTTAAAGTAGTAACCATTCTCAATAAAATCAAAAGAGAAGGCAAGGTAATTTCACCTGTCTTCTCTTTGTTTATATATAGTTGGCTAGGCTTAACCTAAGCATGTTCTGCAGCTGGTAAGTAAATGGTGAAAAGTGCTCCATGGCCAGGTTCACTTTCAACTGATACTTTTCCGTCATGCATTTCTATAATTTTTTTGACAATAGAAAGCCCTAAGCCTGTGCCAGTTCCACGCCTCGATCTAGATTTATCGACTTTATAAAACCTTTCCCAAATATTCACAAGTTCTTCTCGTGGAATACCGGGTCCGGCATTTTTCACGGATATAAACGCATGCATATTCTTCATACCCAACGCCACACTTACTTCACCGCCCGCTTCCGAATGGTTAATGGCATTGTCCAATAGATTCGTAAGAACCTGCTTAAGGCGATCAATGTTTCCCCATACGGTAATTGTTTGCTCTGGCACAGTTAGCGTTAATTTAATTTCTTTAGAATTAGCCATATATCTTAAGCGATCAACGGTGATTTGAACTAGTTTATTCAATACCACATATTCCATTTCATCAAAGGTTTTAGCGGCTTCCATTCCTTTTAAGTCGAGTAACTCATCCACTAGGCGTCTGAGACGCTGGGATTCGTCAATAATGTTGTTCAGATAGAGTTGCTCCTGTTCCTTAGACTTAACTAGTCCATCCAACACTGCCTCCGAAAAGCCCTGGATAACCGTTAAGGGCGTGCGCAACTCATGTGAAACATCAGATAATAGTTCCTGCCTTAAACGATCAATTCTCTCGATAGCCTGAATTTTTTCGCTAAGCTGACTTGACATGCGATTAAACGAGCGCGCAAGTCTACCTACTTCATCATCGGAGGTAACCTCAATTTGCCTGCCAAATTCACCTTCTGCAATACGACTTGCTGTTTCTTCCATTTTTTCCAGGGGCCTAATCATTTTTCGGGATACAAGCATACTTAACACGGTCGCTAAAAAGATCCCGATCAATGTTCCTATCATAGCAATTCCCCAAATGTTGTTAACATGATGCTTCATGCTTTCTAGAGGACTGAAAATAACCACCAAACCAATAATCTGAGTATCCTTTTTTAAAGGAACAGCCACAAGAAACATCTCTTCATTAAACCCCCGGATCTTACCGGAGAAAACGACATTTTTATCACCGAGAACGCTCTCCTTAAAGCCAGGCTCTAAAAGCAAATTGCTCGGTGACTGATCATTGGCCGGTTGACCATACAAGATGTTTCCATCTGTATCCAGGATTGCGGTTTTGGCGCTTAATACATTAGCTAATATGTCCAATCTTTTGTCGATAGCGCTACTCTCTGTATCTTCATACTTATTAAAAATTATAACGACTTCTTGTGCTTCATTTATGAAAAGCTGAGCGTGTTGATCATAGATGACTGATTTAATCTGCTGGGCTTGTATCACTACTAAGAACAGAAAAACCCCTAGCACTATAAGCACAATTGCCAACCAAAGCTTGCCTACTAAGCTATTTTTTATCGACCACTTAATTCGAATTTGTATCCCACCCCTCTAACGGTTTGGATAAAGTCATTATAACCTAACTGGTTTTCAAGCTTAGACCTTAACCGATTGATGTGGGTGTCAACGGTGCGTGAATCTCCGCAGTAATCGTATTCCCAGACCATATTGAGTAGCTGATCTCGACTGTAGATTTGCCCAGGTCGCTTTGCTAAGCAATGTAACAGGTCAAATTCTTTAGCCGTTAAATTTATATTTAATCCACCAAGTTCCACTTCACGAGTAATCTGATTAATCTTTAGACCAGGATAAGAAAGCATATGGTCTTTACTTTGTTCTCCTTCCAACCTTCTTAGGACTGCCTTGACTCGGGCACTAAGTTCGCGCGGACTAAACGGTTTAACGACATAATCATCAGCTCCTAAATCAAATCCTAATACCCGATCATTTTCTTCCCCCTTGGCTGTTAGCATAATAATAGGAATCTTAGATTCTTTTCTCAATATCTTACAAACGGTCCAACCATCTAATCCGGGCATCATCAGATCGATAATGATAAGATCTAAATTATCTTTCCGAACCCTCTCTAACGCACTGTTTCCATCCTCTGCCTGGTATACGTCAAACCCATCCGCTTCAAGATAGATACGCACAATTTCCCGAATCCGATCGTCATCGTCTGCTATTAGAACCTTATTGCTCAATGTCCCTTCCCCCATCATGTTAACTTTTGGAACAATTCTATTTATATTACTTCATTTCATTGTACCTTAAGAGAAATACATGAAGTTAACGAATTTCTAACATTTTTGTTAAAAAGCCGTACGAGTCGAATAGTTAATGTACAATGGAGAGATCATTGCTTGCATTCTTAGCAACCATTACAACACAAAATTTAATCCTTAAAAAGTGACTAAGATTTAGCGTTAGCCACTTTTATTATTTTCTATTCATTTAACTCTAGATTGTATTCGTTTCTGACGTCCAACATGATATAGAACAATTCTTACCACTTTGTTTAGGCCTTAAGAGAGCTATCCATTGAACAGCCGTCCGAGTTCTGTTCTTATTTTCACCTCACAAAGGTTTCTTATTATAAAACCAAACATAAACTATTATTTTTTCATAAATATAATAATGAAAGGAATTAGCTCTATGTCTTCACAACTTTTTGCAGACTCAATAAATTATTGGGGTGCGTATGGAATTATAGCAAGCTTATTCATTAGTATTCTTATTGCTGTTGCCGGTATTATTCCTTCAATTTTTGTCACAGGTGCAAATGTTATTGTATTCGGTCCTGTTAATGGCTTTATTATCTCCTGGGTCGGAGAGATAATTGGTGCTTTAGTTTCGTTCTACCTTTACAGATTAGGCTTTAAAAAGAGATTCCAACGTTTGGGTAGAAAATTCAATATGTTAGATAAGATTGTCTCCGCAAAGGGATTCGAAATTACTCTACTCCTTCTTCAAGCAAGGCTTTTACCTTTTATTCCTTCAGGTTTTGTAACGTTAGCCGGCGCGATAAGTAATATAAACATGCTACATTTTTTAGTTGCCACTGCCCTTGGAAAACTTCCTTCTCTTGCTCTTGAGGCTTTAGTTAGTTTTGATATTATAAATATCAATACGAACTGGATAAGGTTAGCCATTACTATCTTTGCGGTCGGAACAATGTTCTTCTTATTAAGAAAAATAAATTCAGGGACTCGATAACAGTCTAATCGATTGTCCAATTTAATTCTTGACTCTACTACATGATGATGAACTCTTATAATTCGGCACTGGGTTATTGCCAACTAAATGACTTTAATAAAAACCTACACTAAGACAATATATGGTATCAACAAGCCGACTTTCCACGCTAAGGAAAAGTCGGCTTGAGCATCTATTATTGACTTCGATTTAGCGTTTAAGGGTACACTTTTTATTTCGTAATTTCTTCAGCTAAAGAATAGATTGCTATTGTAAATTTTAATGTTGTTTCGTCAGTCATATTTATATGGGATACTGTACGTGTATTTTCTATGCTGTATCAAACGGACTTACCTAATACAACTGTTACAATTTACTTTTAAAATTCAATAGCCTTGCAGAGTTTAAAACGACTACAACTGAACCCACATTGTGCACTAAGGCACCTAATATCGGATTTAAAATACCTGTCATCGCTAGTATAATCGCCACAAAATTAAGAATCATAGAAAGTGCTAAATTCAGCTTAATTGTTGACATTGTCTTTTGAGATAGACTTAATAGGTGTGGAATACATTTAATGTCATCACTGATAAGGGCAATGTCTGCTGCATCAATAGCAATATCACTACCAATACCACCCATAGCAATACCGACATAGGCCTTTTTAAGGGCGGGTGCATCATTAATACCATCACCAACCATGCAAACCAACTCATTTTTAATCTGATATTGCTCAATTGCACCCATTTTATCTTCTGGTAAACATTCCGAATAAAAACTAGTAATACCAACACTTTTGGCAATATGAGAAGCTGCTTGTGGGTTATCTCCAGTTAGTAATACACTTTTTACATTGAGTGCTTTAATCTTCCTAATTACATCGGCTGATTCTTTGCGCAATGTATCAGATAAAGCAACAAAACCAGCCTCACATCCATTTATAGCAATATAGATAACTGTGCACCCTTCATTTCTGTATCCAGTAACCTTGTCTAGCAGTTCTTGAGATATAACTACAGAGTTTTCAGCTAGTAATTCTTTATTTCCTGCCAAAATTGTATTACCTGAAATAACCGCTTTCACACCACGACCTGCAATCATTAGAAATTCTTCTGGCTCTTCTAAACTCGTATCTGACAAAGTTCTAAAATGCGAAACAATAGCCTGTCCTAATGGATGCTCGGAACGTAATTCAGCAGAAACTGCCAGTTTTAATAATTTTTCTGAACTTATATTTGCATTTAAGCTTTCTACTGCTACAACAGTTGGTTTACCATAAGTAAGGGTACCTGTTTTATCAAAGGCAATTCTAGTCACGTTTGCTAGTCTTTCAAGGGCATCCCCTTCACGGACAAGAATTCCATATTTGGTAGCGTTTCCAATACCAGCCATAATGGCCGTAGGGGTTGCAAGTACTAAAGCACATGGGCAGAACACAACAAGAATGGTCACTGAACGAATTATCTCTCCCGTAACAAACCATGTACCAATGGCAGATACGAGAGCAATCACAACGATCCAAGTAGCCCATCTATCTGCCATACCTACAATTTTGGCCTTGCTTGCATCAGCAGACTCTACGAGTCTAATCATTCTCTGTAGTGAACTATCCTCTCCAACTTTAGTAGCTTTCATATCAAATGTTCCGAACTGGTTTACAGTACCGCTAGAAACCTCATCACCAACACCTTTATCAACTGGCAGCGATTCACCTGTCATTACCGATTGATTAATAGAGGTTTGTCCAGAAATAATAACTCCATCGACAGTAATGGTTTCACCTGCAAGCACGCGGAGCTTATCGCCAATCTGAACTTGCTCGGCAGGAATTATAGTTTCTACTCCATTACGTACAATTCTAGCAGTGTGAGGGGTAAGATGTACCAATTTTTCAATACCAGCACGGGCCTTTGCAACAGTACGTTCCTCTAATAACGCACCTAGAGTCATTATGAAGGCAACCTCGCCCGCTGCAAAGATTTCACCAATCAATACAGCAGCAACAAGTGCAAGTGCAACCAAGACGTCTGCTTTAATATCAAATTCTTGTACAAGCCCTTCAATTGCACCTTTAACGATAGGAACACCGCACAAAATAATTGCTATCCAGGCAAGATCAATCTTTAAATTTCCAATATGAAAAAAGCTAATAATTAATGATAAGGCGGATATTACTAGAAATACTATAGTTCGTTTTTCTTCATTTTTAAACAACTCAATTATTCTTTTCATTTTACTCTTTTACCCCATCCTCGAAAAATGTTCTAAGAATTCATGTCCCAATGGTCTCCTTAATACGTGAGCATGCCAAATTAGCTATGATATCGTCTGCTCCTAATTCTTTGGCAAAAACAATGTCGATTTGGGGGAATTGTGTCCTAATTTTCTTAATTCTTTCATGAATTTCTTTACTAACATACGTCCCAAGAAATAAGAACAAGGGCATGATGATGATGCGCTTAGCCCCAATTAAAATTTTTTCAATAACAACACTTGGCAAGTCTGGTGTACCATGAAACATGAAAGCGGGTGTAACAGTCCTATCAAGAATGTGGGCAACCTTTTTTGCTACTTCGATAAGTTGATAATTCGCCTCAGGTATTCGGCTGCCATGTCCAAGTATGATTATTTCCGTTTGCATTAACTCTTCCTCCAGCCCTCTTATCCTGAATCCATTAAGCCATTAATGATATAGTTATCATGAAATTTCCGATATTCTAAAAAGTTTCAACGTTGATCTTTTTCAAGGTGTACAAAAATTGCTTGATTTCATCGTCACTCAAAGTGGAAGTCATCTGCTCTGTCAGGCGTAAATGGTAGTCATGATGTTCCTCAAAGGCTTTCCTTCCTATATCCGTTAAACTGATGAGATTAACGCGCCGATCTTCTTTCGTCGACTCACGACGGGCAAAATTCTTCTTTTCCAAGCGATCCACGGTTACTGTCGTTGTTCCTGTCGTGACCCCCAGTTTCTGCGCCAAACCCTTCATATTCATTGTTTCATTTTCACCAAGGACCTCTAAGGCATGGGCTTCAGAAACCGTTACCTCGCTGGATCGCACGATTGAATTTTCCCAAGAAGAAAACCCATTGAAAAACGCCAAGAGCTCATGCGTCAACTCTTCATTGATCGTCATTAAAACTCCTCCTCCCCCCAAAATAGTATGTAGTCATAATGCTTTAATTTAATAATGTTTGATATTCAAGATATATGATAACAAAAATACTCTTCGCTGACAAGGGTTAGCGAAGAGTATTTAGACTCGTTGGTTTAATTCGGAAGAAGTTCGAATATTACGCTATAGTAATTATCCCCTAATGAGAATTGATTTATGGTTTTCAACCCGTGACTATTACATATTTTTTCTACATATTCTTCCGATATCCTATGATCAACTGGTGGACCCATGGGTGTTTCTCTCTTATGAAACTCGATGATCATTAACTTGCCGCCCTGCTTTAGAATTCGCTTTAAATCATCAAGCATTGACTCTTTATTTTCAACCTCATGCAATACTGTTACCATAATCGCCATATCACACCTATTATCCTCTAATGGAAGTATTGTGGAATCAACTTTCTTTAGTTTAAGGTTTTTAGTATTGCGCTCAACCATTCTACTCGCAAGTAATTCTAGCATATCATCAGACACTTCAAGTGCATAAATATCCTTGCTACTTATTTCCGTAGCTGGAAAGGTAAATATCCCAGTACCAGCGCCAATATCACATAGTACCATGTTCTCTTTAAATCCTGCCTTGATTAATGAATTCTTTGGATTAAGTTCTGCTACCCTCATTTGATTTTCATATTTTTTAACTTTATTATCATTCAATTAAATCATCTCCTAAAATATTATTAAATCATACTATGTAAGAACCATAAGCTGTTTTAGCTTATGGTTCAGTCTCACAAAAATATCTTACTGCCACGATCTTGTAAAAGGTATTATATATAAACTCACAATATTACTCAACTTTTTCAAGAAAGTCTTTGACACTCGATAAAAAGAAGTACACCGAAAGTAGACTTTTGTGCAAGTCATCCTTTCCTTCCACTATTACGCTATTCCCTTCTCTGCTGGTGGTATTCACTCATCTTCGTGTTCATTCGTAGTAACCGATCTGTCCTGTCGTCGTTTGCTTAACTCAGTCGTAGCAGACCTCTATTTTAGACATCTTGATCCTGACCCTTTACATTCAACCTCTTTCATAAGAAAATAAGTGCATATTTTGAGGTTTAGTGTCGATTGTTAAGGATATTAAGTGAAAAACATAAAATTCTAGGATTGACAAAGATAGAATACTTGATATACTGAGAACAGTTCTCAATATCAATTGTATGAGCTATTGTAATTATAGGAGGAGAAAGAAGTATGAAAAAAAGGTCCGCAACCGCAATACTTATCACAGGACTTATAATGGTTAGTGCTGTACTTACAGGATGCACCGGAGGTAAAACCACAGCGAACCCCCAACCGCCAGCAAGCAGTCCAAACCAGGTTGTCAATGTTTTCTCTGAAAGGCACTACGAAACGGACAAACAACTCTTCGAAGTATTTACCAAGGAAACAGGCATTAAAGTGAACGTTATCGAAGGCAAAGCCGATGAGTTGATTGAGCGATTGGCTACCGAAGGCAAAGATACGCAGGCGGATCTATTTATAACCGCTGACGTTGGTAGACTTCATCGGGCCAAGGAAAAGGGATTATTACAATCGACTTCCACCGATATTCTCGTTAAGAATGTTCCTGAGAATTTAAGAGATAAGGACAATCAGTGGTATGGTCTCACGGTAAGAGCAAGGGTGCTGGTCTACGATAAGGATAAGGTTAATCCCGCACAACTCTCCACTTATGAAGATTTAATCGAACCAAAGTGGAAAGGAAAAATCCTCGTCAGATCCTCCTCGAATATCTACAACCAATCCTTATTAGCATCCTTCATTGCTATCAATGGTGAAGAACAGGCTAAAGCATGGGCCAAAGGAATAGTAGCAAATATGGCTAGGGAACCTAAGGGATCCGATCGAGATCAAGCCAAGGCAGTTGTTGCAGGAGAAGGAGATCTTGCCATCATGAACACTTACTATTTAGGCCAGATGTTAAACTCTGCTGATCCTGAAGAAGTCAAGGTTGCTCAAAAACTTGGAGTTTTCTTCCCGAACCAAAACACCGCCAACGGTACTCATATCAATGTTAGTGGAGCCGGGGTTACCAAGGCCTCCAAGAATAAAGAGAATGCGATTAAGCTTGTCGAATTCTTAACGAGTGTTAATGCACAGAATGACTATGCGAAAGCAAACTTTGAGTATCCTGTAAATAAAGACGTAGAACCTTCAGACTTAATTAAATCCTGGGGTGAATTTAAACCCCAAAATATTAACTTAACCCTGTTGGGGGAATATAACAAAAAAGCCGTGGAAATTTTTGACCAAGTTGGTTGGAAGTAATCTAGAAAAGGCAGCCTGCAAAGGCTGCCTCTAAAACATACTAAGATTTTTTAATACATAACTACTTTACAAATATCAGATTAATTCTTCATAACCGTTTAGATTCATCCAGTCTGATATGCGCTACAAAGAGGTGAAAGAGTGAGAACTTTAAGATTCCTAGTAAATAAACTAAACAGTTGGTCCGTTTTGAGTGTCATCTTTATCGTCCTTATTCTTTCTCCGAACATCGATATTCTTATCCATATGTTCACTAAACCCAATGAGAATTGGCTTCACATAAAAACCTATTTATTAACGGATTATATCATCAACTCTACCATTTTGGTTATAATGACCGGTGTTTTTTGTACGCTTGCTGGGACAATAATGGCGTGGTTAATTTCCGCTTACAATTTTCCTTTGAGGAATTTTTTTAAATGGGCCCTAATTTTGCCCTTGGCCATCCCCCCCTATATTGCAGCCTATACGTATAATGGGATTTTAGATTACACAGGGGT
>JUEG02000672.1_pt1 | contig 24997 bp, 32 predicted proteins | sample 432341 | NCBI WGS metagenome assembly JUEG02 (sample SAMN02953476, study PRJNA257561) | rock porewater metagenome | biome: terrestrial; feature: Opalinus Clay rock; material: porewater; isolation source: Opalinus Clay rock BIC-A1 borehole | place: Switzerland: Mt Terri URL, St-Ursanne ... | reverse complement strand
GACACGAGGATTTTCAGTCCTCTGCTCTACCGACTGAGCTATCTGGGCTTATAACTTGGTTGTCGGTTCTAGGCTGTCGGTTGACAGTTATTGAAGTCTATCGCTTAGGTCTTAACCCTAAAAACTTTCCCTAGTAAACCGCTAGCCGCTAACCGCTAACCGGATTCTTTTGGTGGGCGCAATAGGGATCGAACCTATGACCCCCTGCTTGTAAGGCAGGTGCTCTCCCAGCTGAGCTATGCGCCCTTTACTAAACTAACAAATTATATAATACACTATTTTCGACCTCTAGTCAATGTTAATATAATCCAGAATAGGGGGAATACTCCTATTAACAACCCCTATATCCAGTGAATTGAAGACCATAATTTCCTAGATATTAAATAAGTCCTTACATTCCAAATTTCTTAAAAATTTCATTAGAACTTCACCTTATTCGTATTATTGTGCTTCACTATACAATTTTTCTAGATGTTCCTTGTCAAAATGATATTTTGTATTACAAAAATGGCATGTAAGTTCTGCCTTTTCATCCTCTTCAATAATCTCCTTCAAGTCTTTTTTTCCAACACTTATTAATGCCTTTTCCAATCTTTCTACAGCGCAGTCACAAACTAGTCTAATTTCTTGTTTGTCTAAAATCTCAACATCAAAGTCCTTAAATAGTTCTCTGACTATAATTTCTCCATTGCTTTCTTTCTCAATGATTTCAGTCAGTGGAGACAAATTATTCAAAGTATTTTCAAGCTTACTTATAATGTTTTCTTCAACTCCAGGTAGAACTTGAACTATAAAGCCTCCTGAAGCTTTTACAGTACGATCTCTGTCAACCAAAACTCCAAGGGAAACAGCAGAAGGTTGCTGCTCCGAGTTGGCAAAATAAGCAGTTATATCCTCGGCAATTTCGCCTGTAATCAGTTCTGATTGCCCAATATATGGTTCCTTTAAACCAAAATCCTTTATTACTGTTATCTTTCCTATTTTACCTACGGCTCCACCTACATTCAGCTTTCCATCTTCCCGAAGAGGAATATCTACATATGGATTGGAAACATAGCCCTTTACATTTCCGTGGGCATCTGATACAACCAGTATTTGCTTTATAGGACCATCCCCTTTTATTTGAACTGATACTTTATCATCATCACCCTTCATCATTAGACCCATTATGGAACAAGCAGTTATTGTTCTACCTAGAGCAGCCGTTGCCACAGGGGTAGTATCATGAATATGTCTAGCCTCTTCCACCATAGCCGTGGTTATTGCAAAAAAAATGCGTATAAACCTGTCCCCACTCACAGCTCTTACAACATAATTATCCATCAAATCACCTCATTATCTTGTCTATTTGTATTATTGGCTTTACGCATAACGAATAAACTAGATTTTAACTCTCCAATATACATTTAATAAAATTCACTTTGTTGTTTATAAAACAATCCGTGTTTTATGTAGAATGTTGAATCTTATCCGTTACCGTTAACCAGACTTTTTATTTTCTGCAAACGAAGTATATCCTCTCACTTTTCTCCTTTTGTTCTGAAAAGGTAAAGGCATTATAGCTATCTACATTCTGGAACCCAGCAACATTTAGAAATTTATAAATTTCTTCTTCCTTATAGGCTCTTTGCCTATGTTTTTCTTCGTTTTTTCTATAATTCATGCCTTCTTTTTCGAAAATTGTAAGATCCATTTCACAGATTTTCGTGTTTTCATTAAAAAAATTCTCCCAGATATATGATGTATTTTCAAGATTTTCTGCAAAAGTGTTATTCCCAAGAATTTCGGATAGTTTATAATAGGAGCTTAAATCAAATATGAAAATTCCTTGGGCAGATAAGTGTTCATATACCATCTTGAAGATATCCGTTAGTTCATTATCCTTTAATATATAATTAAAACCATCACAAATACATAAAATCGAATCCAGTTCTGTAGGAAGAATCAGCCCTCTCATATCATGATGTAGATAAATAACACTTACCCCCTGATTCATTGCTTTATCCTGGGCTATGGAAAGCATATCCTCGGAGCGATCTATACCTATTAAGCTATATCCCTTTGCAGCTAATCTGTTCGTAATATTCCCTGTTCCACATCCAAGTTCTGCAATATATCTTGGTTTCTTATTATAGTGATTAAAAATATGCTCAATGTAGCCCACCCAACTATCATAATCCACGTCATACATTAATTGATCATATACATTGGCAAAAGCTCCGTATGCTACTTTCAATTATCTCACCTCTCCATAATGATATTTGCGGGGGCAATTCACAAATCGCCAGAACTGCCTTCAATAGCATCATTCTATTATAACTCAATTAACATAAAAAGAGATAGACCTTTTTGTCTATCCCTCACGGCAATCGCATGATAGTCTATTTTAGCATTTTCTTTTTAACTGTGATAAGTCCACCAATTCTCCCTGTTTCCTTGGCAGTTAATCCACCCCATCCCATTTTTTCCACCTTATCTAACAGTCCTAATTGTTCAGCAATTTCATATTTCCATTTGTCTTCGATAGTCTCAATTTTCTTTTTCTTATTCTTTTCACTATTTTTTTTTGACATATAAACCCCTCCCCTATTGAGTATTATAGGTAAGTGATGGATTTTTTATACGTCATTTCATCAGATGGACAAATTTATATCCTCATTTGGGTAATTTGTAAAAATACTATATATAGAAAAATGGCTACGGTTAAAAACACTGGTATATATGCCCGTATTGAGGGTTTCTTTCCATGTATTTCTTCATCTTTCCCCACTTCTTCTATACTTCGATAATCTCTCTTTTTTGTATCCTTGATTATTATTCTTAATAACGCAAATGCACACAATCCTGTTAACAGTGCTATGATACCTATAAAAAATGTAGAGGCCGCTAATTGAAAAGTACCTGGCATCTGTTGAATTGTCGGTCCATTTTCTTGAAGCAGTCGTTCATTTACAGTATTTGTTAAGAAACCTATTGTTACTGCCACCGCATTGTTTGTGGTATGCCCTATAATTCCTGCAAATAAGGAGTCTGTTCTATAGACCAAATACCCGAATATTATTCCCAGCAATGTAGGGCCCGCTATGTTTTGAACATTGAAATGAAACATACCAAAAAGTATTGATGATATAGCTATTGCTGGAACCACTCCAAGTTTCTCATATCCACGCATTAGCATACCCCTAAAGAACACTTCTTCACATATACCAGCTGAGATTGCAATGATCGCCATAAGCACAAGATATTCTGTAAAGTTGCTTGCAACAGGAATAGGTGGTTGTTGTATCGGGCCGATCAAACTAATGATTGTTAAAACGATTAGATTTACAAACAAAGCAGCTGGATAAATAAGTATTGTTATAGCTACGATTAACATGCCATGCTTAAGTCTTAATCTATTTAAACGAAGATAATGGGCAATTGGCGCTCTCTTGATTTTTAGAAATAGCAGGGGTGGTAGTAAGACCAGTAAAAATTCAGTTATGATTAATCCTGTCTTAATATTTATACTTTGAACAACCGTACCAACGGTTAATAGTAAAATAGCCATTATTAAAAATAAAATATTTATTCCTAATATACTTATCTCATTTCTAGATTCCATTTCAATTCACTCCCATAGGGTCACAAAATATGCATGATTTTATTTATCTAACCCTTTTATATGCATTAATATATTGGCATATACCTGTATTCCTATAAGCAGATTTTTTTCATTAAAATCAAAACGGCAATTGTGTAAAGGATATTTATACCCCTCTTTTTCGTTTTTAACACCAATAAAAAAGAATAATCCTGGTACTTGCTTCTGATAATAAGCAAAATCCTCGGAAGTCATTTGAGGCTTTACTTCCTCCATATTTTCCATACCTATGGCATTTACAAGCTCACAGTACATTTCCTTATCATTATTCACTGCAGGATACATATCCCTAATATCAATATCAATTTCACAATTGTGCATTAGCTCTAGTCCTTTGCCAATTTCCATCATTCTACTCTTAATACGATTATAAGTCTCTTCATTAAAAGCTCGAATAGTCCCCTCTAAGAAGGTCTCCCCAGCTATGATATTTCTTGCTTCACCAGCCCACATTTTTCCTACGGTTATCACTGCACCTTCGTTTGGGTCGATGCTCCTACTGATGATGGATTGATAGCTTGTGATAAGGTTTGCACTTATCAGAATAGAATCAATTGCCTTATTTGGAATTGCTCCATGTCCACTTTGGCCTTTAACTACTATATTGAACTCCGCATTTTGCGCCATTAATGGACCTGGTCGACATCCTATCTTTCCTTCTTCAACATCTGGGTATAAATGCAATCCAAAAATTCTATCTATCTGGAACCTTTTAATAATGCCTTCCTTTATCATAGGCTCAGCACCTCCAGGCCCTTCCTCTGCTGGTTGAAATAAAAGAATTATATTATCCTTGAGTTTTTCCCTTTGTCCAGAGAGATATTTTGCAAACCCTAGTAACATGGCCATATGCCCATCATGACCACAAGCATGCATCATTCCCCTATGGGTTGATGAAAAATCCAATCCAGTCTTCTCCTCTACGGATAGGGCATCCATGTCTGCTCTATAGGCTAATGTTTTTTTACCCTCATACCCTTTAATTAATCCAACAACACCTGTCTTTGCAATATTACTAACTACCTCTATTCCATACTCTTTTAATTTAAAGGCAATAAACTCACTTGTTTTATATTCTTCAAACCCAAACTCAGGAATTCGATGTAATTCCCTTCTAATATTTGTTACTTCCTCTTTTAATATCAATACAGAATTATCTAAATTAATCATTATTAATTCACCTCAGCTAAATGGATGTTTTTATACTCTAGGTATAATTGTACCTGTTTTTGTCTTGATAGAAAAGAATTCTTTTTATATGAATCAATTTAAGCTATAAAAACTGAAAACTTAAAATATAAATATTCTCTAACAAATCTAAGTTGACATCTAACTAGTCTCGTGTTAAGATACATAAAACTGAATAGTTATTAACTCAACAATTGTTGTGTTTTAGAGGTTGCGATTGGCAAATAGTACTTTAAGATAAGCAGAGGGAGCACATTGCTTAAAGGAAAGGTGCCGTCGCCGAAGCATATATCTGTCCCTACGGATATATAGCTGGGACTATGCTGAACAAGCATAGGACTCCCATTGATAGAATGCCCAGTCTATCTATGGGGAGCTACTTCACACGGGGTGAAAGTTGTATTCTATTGACGTTGTTAAACGGCTAAGAGCACCTTTTACTCTTTAGTCGTTTTTTTATACGCAAAGTCTACTTTTTCTCCTCTTAAGTTATCCTATTTCCTCATGTCTATTTTTATCCTCTAAAACATTCCAATGCTAAGAAAAAAATATTTACTTTTTTTTTATAATAAGTTAATATATTTGTAACCAAATGTTCATAAATATATTATAATATTATTAGCAGAAGTTAACAATATTGTTGCAAAAGTACTGGAGGCGGTATATTGATCACTGAAGAACGTCGAAAGAAAATTCTTGAACTTATAGATAGGGATGGAATTGTTAGTCTACAGCAATTGACAGATGCTTTTGATATCTCCATCTATACCATCCGACGAGATCTTAATGCTTTAGAAGAAAAAGGCTTATTGAAGAAAACCCATGGTGGAGCAGTACGCATTGAGAAATCAAGATGGATTCCATCCATGGAAGAAGGCAAAAGTGAAGCATTGGATGAAAAAAAGAGTATTGCCGTAAAGGCTTCTAGACTTGTAGATAATGGTGATACTATTTTTCTCATGGGTAGTACCATATCCTTATTAATGATTCCCCTGTTGAAGGATAAAAATCTTACAGTCGTAACGAATTCCCTAGATGTAGCCAAAGAACTTTCTGCTATTCCAAGTATAGAAACCATATTAATTGGAGGAAGAATTAAAAATTACAAGGGCAATATTCTCGGTTCTAGAGCTGTCAACGATCTAAGAAACTACTATTTTGATAAAGCCTTTGTTCCATGTGCAGGAATTAAAGAAAATGTAGGAATAAGCACTTCTACTATCGACAGTGCAGATTTTCTTAAAACGGTGATTTCCTGTTCCAGAGAAAACATAGTAGTAGCTGATTATCGGAAATTTAACAGAGTAACATTTGCAAAGGTATGTAATTTAGAAGAAATTGATGTTTTCATAACAGATGAGAGAGTTGATAAGGACGAATTAACCCGTATTGCCAAAAAAGGTATCAAGGTAGAGATTGGTGAAAAAATTCTATAACCTTTCTAATTACAATCGAAAACACAATAAAAGGAGGTACTCTAAATGAAAAAAATTAACTTAGCTGTAGTAGGCGCCACAGGTATGGTTGGAAGAACATTTTTAAAGATTTTAGAGGAAAGAAACTTTCCCTATGAAAATTTATATCTATTTGCTTCAGCAAAATCTGCTGGAGAAAGATTAATATGTAAAGGAAAAGAATATGTTGTTGAAGAGCTAACGGAGACTTCCTTTGATAGGAGTATAGATATAGCCTTATTTTCTGCAGGTGGTAACATTAGTAAAATATTTGCACCAATTGCAGCGTCTAAAAACGTAATCGTTGTGGATAACAGCAGCACTTGGAGAATGGATAAAGCTGTACCTCTTGTAGTACCTGAAGTGAATCCAGATGATATTAAATGGCATAAAGGTATTATTGCTAATCCCAACTGTTCTACAATTCAAGCAATCGTCGCACTAAAACCTTTACATGATGCCTATAAAATAAAAAGAATAATTTACTCTACGTATCAAGCCGTATCTGGAACAGGTGTGAAGGGAGTAGAGGATTTAGAGGAGGGATTAAAGGGGAATGATATTATGTCAGCTTATCCCCATCCTATCGCTAATAACTGTCTACCCCACATCGATGTTTTCTTAGATAACGGTTATACAAAAGAAGAAATGAAAATGATTGAAGAAACACAAAAAATTCTGAACGATCATACTATAAGAATAACTGCTACAACGGTTAGAGTACCCATAAAGGATAGCCACAGTGAATCCATTAATATTGAATTCCAAAAGTCCTACGAAGTGACCGACGCTAGAAAAATGCTATCTGATGCCCCTGGCGTAGTTGTTCAAGATAATTTGGCTTCAAATGAATATCCCTTGGCTAGAAACGCTGCTGGTACAGATTTAGTATATGTTGGAAGAATAAGAAGAGATTTTAGTATTGAGAATGGATTAAACCTATGGGTAGTAGCTGATAACATTCGCAAGGGCGCTGCTACGAACGCCATACAAATTGCAGAATTGTTGCTTTCTGTCCTATAGAGCAAAAGATTTACTTTATTATTGTAACTCATACTTAAATAAAAAAATATTAAGGGAGATGAGTATAATGACTTTATTCAAAGGTTCTGGTGTAGCCCTAGTTACTCCATTTAAAAGCGGAAAGATTGATTTTGAAAAATTGAAGGAGTTATTAAATTGGCATGTTGATGAAGGAACGGATGCCATTATAATATGCGGTACTACGGGTGAAGCTGCAACGTTAAACGACGAAGAGCACAAAGCAGCGATGAAATATACTGTGGAAATAATTAACGGACGCATTCCTGTTATTGCAGGAACAGGTAGTAATGACACAGCCTATGCCATACAATTGTGCCAATATGCTGAAAATGTAGGAGTAGATGCTTTATTACTTGTAACACCATATTATAATAAAACTACTCAAAAAGGGTTAGTAGCCCATTATACTGCCATAGCTGATTCCGTCAACATACCTATTATATTATATAACGTTCCAGGGAGAACCGGTTTGAACATCCTTCCATCCACGGTAGCACAATTGGCTAAACACCCAAATATAAAAGGTGTTAAGGAAGCCAGTGGTAACATCTCTCAAGTTGCAGAAATTGCTAGATTAGTACCGGATGATTTTTCCATCTATTCTGGTAATGATGATATGGTGGTACCCCTAATGTCGCTGAAGGGTTCCGGTGTAATTTCTGTAGTTGCCAATATTGCACCTAAAGATACCCATGATATGGTTCAAAAATTCCTAGATGGTGACCTAAAGGGATCCTGTGAATTGCAATTAAAAATGAAGGCTCTGATTGATGCTTTATTTATTGAAGTAAACCCAATCCCTGTAAAAGCAGCAATGAATTTAATGAATTTATGTTCTGATGAACTAAGACTACCCCTAACAGAAATGTCTGAAGGAAATCTAAATATCCTCATTGACAGAATGAAGGAATATGGTCTGATATAAATAAGGAGGTATTTCTTTGATTAGAGTAATTGTGAATGGATGTAGTGGAAAGATGGGCAGTGTGTTAGTTAAACTTCTAGCCCAGGAAAAAGATATGGAAATCCTTGCGGGGATAGATAGAGATATCTCTAAATACAATACCACATTTCCAGTTTATTCCCATATATCTAATTGTGTAGAAAAGGGAGATATTCTGATTGATTTTTCCCATTTCAGCGCACTTCCAGATCTAATTGACTATTGTGTTTCTACTAAAACACCTCTTCTTACTGCAACAACAGGTGTTAATGGAGATATTACAGCAAAATTAATCAATGCTACGAGGGAAATCCCCGTATTTCAAACTGCAAACATGTCTCTTGGAGTTAATATTGTTACAAAATTAGCTCAGGATGTAGTAAAAACTCTAGGAACTTCATTTGACATAGAAATTATAGAATCGCATCATAACAAGAAAGTGGATTCCCCCAGTGGTACAGCATATATGATCGCTAAGGCTATCAATGAATCCTTGTCCAATAAAATGGAATATGTTTATGGACGACATGGTAAAGAAGATGCAAGAAAATCTACGGATATCGGAATTCATGCTATACGCGGAGGAACGATTTCTGGAGAACATACGATTATATTTGCTGGCAATGATGAAATTATTGAAATCAAACATACAGCCCTTTCAAAAGATATATTTGCTCTGGGAGCTATTAGAGCTGCAAAGTTTCTCGTACAACAAGCAAAAGGCTTTTATAATATGAATGATATTCTTGAATAGATGGAATGATATAAATTGATTGAGAAAGAAAGGATTGAGTACTTATGACAACAGACAAGAAAACTGCAAACGAAAATTTAGATTTAACGGATCCTTATGCCATTGCAAGGTTTATTAAGGAGGCAAAAAAGTCCACACCTGTTAAGGCCTATGTTACAGGATCATTAGAGGGTGCTGATACTAACACCATTAGAAAATTCGGTTTAGAAACTTTTTGGTTACTAGTCGGTGAACACGACGAGGTTACAAATTTTCTAGATAGTCATTCAGAACTGATAAAAGACTATTATATTGAAAATGATCGTAGAAACTCTGCAATCCCCATGTTAGACATTAAGAATGTAAATGCCAGAATAGAACCAGGTGCAATCATAAGAGATAGAGTTAGTATTGGAAAAAATGCAGTAGTCATGATGGGAGCAGTTATTAATATCGGTTCTGAAATAGGAGAAGGGACAATGATCGATATGAATGCTGTCTTGGGTGCCAGGGCTACGATAGGTAAGAATGTTCATGTGGGGGCTGGAGCTGTTGTGGCTGGTGTATTAGAACCCCCTAGTGCAACACCTGTAATCATAGAGGATAATGTTTTAATCGGTGCAAATGCCGTTATATTGGAGGGAGTTAAAGTCGGAAAGAATTCTGTTGTTGCCGCAGGTGCTGTGGTCACAAAGGATGTTCCCCCAGATTGTGTTGTAGCTGGAAGCCCAGCAAAAGTAATAAAGGCTAAGGATGAAAAAACTACAGAAAAAACAAAACTACTTGAAGATCTTAGAGGATAATTTAAAGCCAATAGCGAAAAAGCTATTGGCTTTGTTGTTAGTCTAGTCTACAAATGCAAATACATAGGGTACATTTCGATAATAATCTCCATAGTTTAATCCATATCCAACGATAAACTTATCAGGTATTGTAAAACCAACATAATCAGCTTCCAACTCAGTCTTTCTTCGTGTCGGCTTGTCCAAAAGAACACAACTTTTGATACTATTGGGCCTCTTAGATCTAAGGTGATTTAAAATATTTTTCATTGTAAGTCCAGTATCGGCAATATCATCTACGACTAACACATCATAGCCATTGATTTCCTCGTTAATATCATATAATATATTAACATTTCCTGAAGATTCTTCACTATTTCCGTAGCTCGAAGTAGCCATAAAAGCAATCTTAACATTGGCATCTATTTCTCTTACCAGATCCGAGGTGAAAATGAAGCTTCCTTTTAGAAGAGACACTACCATTAATTTTTTATCCTTATAATCTTCAGTAAGTTGCAAGCCTAGTTCTCTTACCCTCTTCTGAATATCATCTCTTGAAAAGAGAATCTCCTTTTTCTTTTTTTCTATATCCATCTTTTATGTACCCTCCAATAAAATAGTCAAAGAACAACTGTAATTTATCAATATTCTAATTCATATCTGATTCTTTGTCAATTATAATACCCATTTTTCAAAAGGTTATTATAAAAACTGGTTAAATTAAATAACCCTTGGCATATGTAGTATTAACCAAAGGTTGTTGATTGTATAAGTATGCATTTTCTGTCCCTGATTTTACCCAATTATATTCTAGTCCCCTTTTCGATCCTTTAAATCCCGTTTATATAACACATCTTTTATTTCCCTTAATAGTACTATGATTTTGTTCAGAGAATACTGAATACTCATCAGTATTATAAATAGAATGATTACTCCAACAAACAAATAATTCATAGGCGATTCCTCCAATCATCTTAGCCATATTATATACTATTTGAAAGAATTTTGTAAGGGTAAGTCTATCTGCAGTCATTCTATTCAAATGAAAATGAACAAGGCACACCCTAAACTGTAAGTACAGACCTTAGATGTACCTAAATATTTCTTATTCAAAAACCCACTTGGACATTTATAAGCCTTTATTGTTTTCCTCATCGATCTCCATTTTAGAAATGGACACTTCAAAAGCCGTTACCTCTTTATTTTTTGACATAAAAAAAAACCTTCTCTGAATTGAGAAAGTCCTATAAATGTAAAGACCCCTGAGTTTAATCAGAGGTCTTAGTAAGTTATCTTTTTTCAGATTCTTTATATTCATAATTTGCTTTAATATTGGATGTTAATTTAGTGAAAATTTCTTTAGGAGACATATGCTTGTTATCAGAGTTTATACTTGTTGCACTTATACTACTCGAATATCTGCCACTGCCGCAACTAACAATTTTAACTTTATTAACAGTCATAATAAACACCTGCCTTTACTTTATTATACTATATATTCATCAAAAAATCCATTCCATATTCTATATAGTGCAATTAAAAAAATCATATAATCCAGATATGTTTATTTTGTAATTTTCGAGGATTTTTTTTGCTGAATCAATTTGAATTTTCTTTGCGTTAGCACTTAAAGAATTCCATTCAAAATTTTTATCAATACTTGTGACACTAATAATAAATATTACCTTACCATCCTTTTCAAAAGGTGCATTTATTTTATATGATGCATTTTTTATTAACCACGTTAGAACATTATTGGGAATACCTTTAAAATCATTCTTCTCAATCTCCTTATAATTGACTATGTTATATGTTTTATTTATTGCTGTTAGTCCTAGACTAGAATATTTGTAATCTTTTACAACTCCATTCCAATTATCTGAAATAATACTGGGTACACCTACATGAGCTATTCTACATATTTTACTAATTTTCTTTTCTAGAAAAACTCTTTTAACAAAATACAGAGTAATATAAACATCATCACTATATATTTTAGGGTATTTTTTAAAATCACTTCTGATTCCATCCAGAAAATTATTAATTGCCTCGTGTACAAAATAATCAGAGTATTCTATATGCTTTTCCATTCTCTTAAACTTAGAAATTTTAAAAATAACGAATGAAATAGATGTTCCAAGTGAGTATAGCATAACAGTAATAATGATAGTAAACTTATTTGCTTGAGTTTTTTCTACAATAAAATCCAATACGACACTATTACTTATAAGTACAGGAAAAATAAAACCCAGTAAAACTCCAATAAGATTTATAGTATAAAACCTGCTATATTTTTGAACAGCTAAACCTAAACAAAGAGCGACAATATAAATAATAACAATTAACATTTTCCCTCCACTTTTCATGTTTTTTTATATTATAGCATAAATAGACATATTTTGTGGAATATTTTGTATTTTCTGTCAGTACATCCTATTTATATTCTGAAAATATGTTCAAACTTGAAAAATAATAAGAAAAATTGTGTAGGTAACCGTGGCACTATCCACCAATCTATTTTAGAAGGTATCCCCACCCTATTCCATATTATAATAAATATATTTATAATGCCAATGGTTATACTATTCCCTAAATGTGTATTAACGGACAGTTACTTCATATCGCTAACTAAACGTTGATATTTCAACATTCCATATTTATCCACATACGGGTGTACATCAACGCTATGGAGGGAAACATGATAAGAAATATATTTATAGATGACAATCAGGAATTTAAAATACAGGAAATACAGGAATTTATTGGTGACAGTAAGAATTTCCAAAGTGTAAAAATTGAGTTAAGAAAGATAGGTCCTCCATAAAAAAAGGGCCTATTGATGGCTCCCTATCTAATTTTGTAACTTAAAATAATCGGATAACAAAAACATAAAACCCCTGAATAGCCAGAGGTCTTAATTTACTATGTTTTAAGATTCAGTTCCAGTTGATCCTAATTGTTTTTCATACTCTATCTTAATTTCTTCTGTTAACTCATTTTGTAATCCCATACATAATCCATTGTATAATGCTTCATCAACTTCATCCATTTTTTCAGGTTCTAATTTCCCTGCACACCATACTCCTTGTTTACAAAATAAGGCTTTTGGAACTGGATAAGGTTGAGCACATAGTAACCAAGATCTTTCAGACAATTTAGTTGTTCCTACTTCTATTTCAACATCTGTAATATATTCTTCTCTAGGTTTATAATGTTTATCAGAAGTAACTAATAATATTTCAACTGTATCATATTTCTTAAAATATTCACCCTCTTGTAAAACTAAAACAAACTTATCCTTTCCATTTGGATATCTAGGATCAAGAGTGTATGGAAAATTAATATAATAAATCTCACCCCGTTTTAATTCATCCATTCGTAAATTATCCCCCTAGCAAATAAACTATTCTTTAATTGTAGAATATATTAGTTGCTCTAAGTCTTTAAAATTATCATTGGCGACTTTAGTTGCATCTTTATCTGGAATATTATTACCATAAACGTTTTTTCTTTTTAAGGCTCTTTCTCTTAATTCACTTAGTTTACTATTAGTAGAATAATTTTCTTTGATATTTAAAGTTACTACCATATAGCCGCCTCCCTTCTTCTTCATTTTTTTTATTCTTCTCTTATCCATATTATACCACCTCTTGTCCAAGTAAATCAACTATTTTCCAACTTTATACAATATATTATGGACTAGGAAGTAATATGTTTAAACAAATAATTCAATGATACCTTATTTACTACATTACTTTTTTAAAATTTGTTCTAACAATTGAATTAACTGATCTAGCTTGTTATTTGTTGCTGTAATATCAATAAAGAATTTTTGCCAACATGTCCTCTCATCAACAGGCATTTTTCCAATGTACTTACGAATTCTATTAACTAAATCTCTCCAAAGTTTCGGAGTCATACCAGTAACAATTCCAATAATAATTGAAATAATAATTGAAATAATAAAAATTATCCCTAATTATTCATGAACCCATGACTGTACCCAAAATCGTTTTATGACCTCATTTTTCAAAAAAGCACTCCCATTAATAAGGTTTTTGTTCTAAAAAAGAATAAACTTATCCCGTCGTTGTCACTTTTACGATTTTGAGTTTTCAAGGTTCAACCTTTTGTACTATTCCAGTTGCGGAAGCAGTCTTATATTTCGAAGGACTTCATTGAATTCCTCTTGATATGCACAACTGCTGCATAGCTTGAAGTAGATGTATCTCGCTGATCGGATAATCTTAGAAGCAATCTTGATCAGTTTTAAACGAATGGTGTCAATCTGCATCTTTCTCATGCTTTTCGGCAGTACCAGCCGTCTGAAACAATTGAATAGGTTGTACGCCAACACATGAAGCTGAAGCCGGTTCGCATTGACGATTTTGCTTTTGCTCCCGGTTGAAGCAAAGTCAAATCCATTCTTGCATTCTTTGATAAAATTCTCCATTGTACCACGATTACAGTAGTACTTGAGGATTTCTTCCGGGGGCAGATCCATGTTGGTCACGATGAATGCATACTTGTTGGTCATCTGATTGTATGGTTTCTCAACCTTGACAACCACACGTCTGGGATAATCCCAGCTACCGGCTTGATAGTAGAATTCATCGTAGGTAACGGCATAATCTACCAGGTTTCCTTTGGTCAATTCCGCCATCTTATCATCGGCGTAACTTGCCAGTGAATAAAGTGTTTTGTTGGCTTTTAGACGAATGGCATAGGATGCACCACCTGTTTCGCATTGTTTGAACAGCTCAGGTGTGGCAAAGCCACTATCACCTCGAAGGTACACGCTTACATCTGTGTAATCATTCAGATACTCATCTAAAAGAGGCTGCATAAATTCGGTGACTCCGTTGGATGAGTACACAGTACCATCCCGGAGCTCCGCTTTTAAAAGGTCGCCGGTCAAACTATCATAGCATAATAGAGGATGGTAGCCGTAGGCACTGTAATGGAAGTTGAAACCTTCGCCTTCCTGATTACCATAGGTGTTCAGTAAGGTGGAATCCAAATCTAGAAGCACCATCTCGGGCTGTTTGATTTTGTAAACCAAAGCTCGCATAGCTTTAATGATTTCGTTGAACTGTCGCAAGGTCGTTTCATCCATGCGATTACAAAATCGTGATAAAGTCGGCTGTGATGCTAAGGATGATTTCTCTAGAATGCTCTTGAAAATAGGTTCGTTGGTCAACTCGTCAGCATCATTGTCATTAAAGTAACCAGCGAGAATCTAATAGATCATCTGGCACAGATTTTCATCATCTTTGTGATGACGATCTGCCGTATCATTGGTCCTGAAGAGCTTCTTGACCAACTGATGGAAGCCAAATTTGTGGGCGAATTCCTTAATCAGAAGAAGCCCTGAGTCGGAGGATAAATCGCCTCCGTCGAAATTTATTTTGATTTTACTATTGCTTTCTAATTGAAGTGCACTTAAACTAGACATGAGAGTTTCTCCTTTGTTAGTGTTAGTTATGGTGACTTCATTTTAACAAAGTTGGAACTCTTTTTCTATTGTTGGAGCTTCACTTTTTAGGTGAAAGCAAAAGTAATCTGAAACACAGTAATTATGCGGTACGAATCACAGATTGATGGATTATCATGAATAATTCAGGCTACATATTATAAATTTGCACTTTTATAAAAACAAGGCTATATACATTTAAAATACTTATTCACACATATTTTTAAAAAACTTCACATTTGAACTAGTTCTATATTTTATGGCATTCTATACAATATTTTTTATTTGAAGTTGTATTATATTTATTTACCCTAATAAGAAAAATAAGTACAAAACCACAAAAACTTGTAAAATCAATGACTACATGGCATTTTCTAAATTGTCTTAATCTTAGTTTTTTCTCCCTACACTATATATAGACGAAAAGGGGAAAATGCAAGTGTTTTTCCTTAACTTTTGCCATTGAATGAACGAAGGACTACCCTCTAAGTAGTCCTTTTTTATATTTAAATTAATATGTACCCACTTTGAACATCTTCCCAAATCGGATCAGCAACCTTAGTTTCTACCCATTTAACACAACCCTCTACTACTTCCAAAATCCCCTCTATGATCTCTCCTGATGCAGCAGACACCCATTCCAAGTCTTTAACAGATGCCAACGGTGCATTATTTTTCTTAGCGTGTAATTCGTCCGTGATTAATTCATAACCACAATGTCCTTTTGCAGTTTCAAATTCGTGGAAATATACTTTTTTTGCATTTGTCATTTGTTTTTCCCCCTCATAGTAATTAATATAGTGTTGTTCAAAGTCCTTTGCACCAAGCTCGTCCTGTTCAATACTTTTTCTTGATACAAATTGCCTTACATTACTCATAATTTGTTCCCCCTTATTTTATTTACTTTAAGCATACTTACATTATCATTATAGCATAATTTTATGCCTTGTAAATGATTATTTTTAACCTTTAAAAGTTACTGGTTTTTATGTATTTTATTTATTTAATTAACCTTATATGATATAATAGTGTCGTTAGGAGGTGAATTAATGCTAATAAGTAACTTAAGAATACTAATGGCTAAGCATAAAATTGATAGTATTACTGATTTAATGGAGATGTCAAATTTGAGTAGAAATTCAATTAACAAGGTTTATAGGGAGGAGGATTTAGAAACTATCAAACTTGAAACTTTTTTGAAATTATGTGATGCTTTTAAATGTAGTTTAAGTGAATTGATTGAGTATATTCCAGATATAAAAGAATAAAGCCTATCGAAGGCTTTTTTTCGCACCCTGTATGCAAGTAGAATACTAGACTACAAAAACTCAACATTGCCAAATTCAAGAGTAAACAGGGACAAAGGTCTAACCCCTTGCCCCTTTGATTTTTAAGAAAAATAATCGCTTAGAATGGCATTTAAAACGTCAAAAATTTATTTTAATGTTATGTATTATATTTATTAAATAATTTTATTAAAAATACCTTACAATATATTTGTTGAAAATTCGTGATCCCCCCATTTTCCATGATTTCTTTTCTTTCCTTAATGGGATCATTTTGCGATAACGAAATTATTATTGTCCCTATTCGACGTTCTAATCCAAACAGTGTTTGTATCAGATTAAGGAAGTCTACTTAGACTGCACTACCTTAATATAAAAAGAAAGATCCGTAATAGACCCTTCTTTTTATAAATCATTACCTTTAACCTAAATACCCATTTCGTTTCGCATTATCAATACAATCACTTTTATTTTTATATCCTTGGGATGAAGCCCCAACTATCCTTCCATTTGAAGCAATACGCCTCCATCTCCATTCTCCAGCTGCATCTTGATAAAATTCCCACTTATCCATGTTTTCACCCCCTTTATATTTCCGTTATTCTCCATATAAGAGAGGTATCCTGCATATTTCGATAGCAATTTTCGACATTTCTAATGTATTCTTCAACCATGAATGAAGAACGGATAAGCCAGTATTGCTATCGCTTCACTTTGTTCGCTTGTAACCCTTTTAATTTTAGTACAAACTACATATACATCATATATAATCTATTGTCCATGCAATAAACATGTATTTTCTGTAAATACAACTAAAAACATACCTTAAAATACACTTTCTCTTATAAAAATAACTAGTGCAATTTTCGCACTAGCTAATTTTTTCTAATAATATTTTCTTCTTTTCATTAAATTCTCTCTCTGTCAAAATCCCCTCTTGTTTTAGTTGTGACAATCTTTCAATTTGGTTTAAAATATCATTTTCCCTATTAGAAGTTTTTTGACTTTTTTCAATGAAGTTAATTTCTTTATGTGGAAGTAGGTATAAAAATACGTCATAGGCTTCTGGGCTAAAAATTACATATATATCATTTTCACCGTCTTTAATAGCTAAAATTGTTTCTCTTTTGTCTACACTTTCCGTAGTTGTTTTAACTTCTTTTCTACTTCCAATGATTGCACCTGCACCACCTGCAAGAACTCCACCTACTAAAGCACCCCCTAATGAACTTCCTCCACCTTCAACATTGGTTTTAGTATAAAAATCACCTTGCTTTGTGAAAAATATTATATCTTCAATAGGTATGGAGTATTTTACTGGAGTACCGGTATGTTCTAAACTAGCTAAATAAAGTTCTTTTTTATCATCATCAACCCAAACTTTTAGTTTTTGTATACTACTTCCAATTTCCTTTAGTCCTCGCCTATATACAATCGTTATAGCAGAAGAAAGAGGTATTTGATTTTTTTTATAGTAGAGTCTATTAATATCTTGATAGGTACTACCGTGTAATTGCACAGTTGTTGTATGTTTGTCTAACTCATTTACATAATTCTCTAAATATGAATCATCATTTATGATTTTTTTTCGTTTTGAATAGTTACTAAAAGTAGTGACAGTAATTAGTAAAGATACTACACTAGCAAAGCCCCAAGGAGTGGGAGTACCATACATAGTCTTATAAATTTGCCTATACTCTTTAACAAAACTTTCTTTATACAGGGAACTCATGTCACCTGTCTTTTTTGCTACTTCATTTGCAATAATCACACTTTTATAAGCCCATATAGAAATTAAGATTAATGTTATAATGATCAAAGCAATTAGTAACATAGAATTCTTTTCCTTTTGTTTAAAATTACTACGAATTTGTTCCTTCTTTTGGTTCTTCAAGACATTTTTCTCTTCATCTGAAATCTTAATAATAATATTCTTCATGATCTTTTATCCCCTCCTTTTGCCTATATACTACCATAATACAAAGGATATATGTGTAACATTTTGACATTTTTATCATCTTAAGGAAAGATTTTTTTCCTACCTCCTACCAAATTCATAAGAGGACTTGATTTTAAACATAATTCCTGTATTTCTTCATCCCTTATTGAAGATGTATAAATTGAAGTAATTGATATATCACTATGTCCCATTAGTCTTGATAGTGAATAGATGTCCAAACCTTCACGTAAATTTTTAACTGCGTAATAGTGTCTGAAATTATGAGGAAATAGCTTTTTTCTGTCTATTCCTGCTTTATCTCCAATATTTAATACTAAATATTGAAGAATATATCTAGTTGTTTGTTGTCCGTAACGGGAAACAAAAAAACAATTTGGTAGATATGGCTTGTCTAAAAAGTAGCTTTTTTTTATTCTTTCATATTTCATTAATGATTTTCTGAGAATCGGAGAAAATGGAACCCATCTCTCTTTTTTTCCTTTGCCTTGAACGAATAAAGTATTTTTTTCCTTTATATGGTTATTTTCTAGCTTTATAATTTCACTTGCTCTAAGTCCAGTATCTATCATTAATTGGAGTATTGTATAATCCCTCATTCCAATAAATGATTTTTTGTCACATACTTCTAGAATACATCTAATTTCTTCATCGGTAAAAGTTTCAATAACTTTGTCTATTTTCTTAATATTTTTTACATAGAGTTTTTTATCAATATAATCTTCTTGATGTAGATACCTTAAAAATCCTTTTATCACTGTTAATTGAGTATTAATATAACTTTCTTGAAAATTCTGTTTTTGTAAACTTATTGAATATTATTTAACATTTCTCTCTTGGATGGATTCAATATCTTCGACACCTTTGTCGAAAAAAATTAATAAAACCGTTTAGATTAAAACTATAATTCTTAACTGTTTCCTTTGCTTCTTTTAATAACATCAAAAAAATCACACTCCTCCTATGTTTTATTAAACCTAACAATACATAGAAAAAGCATGATTCGCCTTTAAGCCTTATAACAACTTATATATTATAGGTTGCCATCTAGCATTTTTTAATATATACCATGATTCAAGTGAAAATTCGAGGAATTTAATAGTTTATAAGCCTTTATTATTTTCCTCATTTATTTCCATTTTAGAAATGGACACTTCAAAAGCCGTTTTAGAAATAACCTTTTCTTCATCAAGCTTCTTCTGATACTCCCTGCTTTGAACTCTACCCCATACCTTTATGTGATCTCCTACCTTTAGTTTTTCAGAGAAACGAGCATTACGCCCCCATGCAATACAAGGAATATAGTCGGATTTATTATAGGGTCTGTTTACAGCTATTAACATATCCGTTATTTCTCTACCAAAGGGTGTTGTACGATAAATAGGTCGTTTGCAAATAAATCCATCAAGATAGATTAGATTGGGATTATTCATTTCCTCTTGATCATTGCACAGACCCATATCCCTAGCAAAAATGGTGAGTACCAACTTATTATTCCCTTCAGCGTATTTGTTATATGAACGTAGTTGTCCGTTAACCTTGATTGTAGAACCCATATTCATATCCACCCCAACTAAAAGTCGTTCAGATACTGTTATAGGTAAAACATCACTATGATCACTAAGTCTAGGCACTAAAATATCAAATTTATAAAAGCCTTCTCCGTACATCTCATGACTAAACTCTAAGGATGAGTATACATTACCCACAACTGTTACTGTATTCGTATCAATTACTTTGTCTGACATTTAACCCCCACGCTCCTCCCTAATTCTTATGTACTTTTTATAGGGTTAATCTACAACTATATTTATTCACCCTAGGACGAGATTATGAATAGGAAACAAAAAAAAGAGAAACTAATTTTCTCTTTAAGTAAATTATTTGATAAAATCTTTTTTTAAACCCCATCTAATGATTTCCAAATAGCTTCTGTCCTTGATTACTCATAGGGAATACTTTCTTCTTTCACCTATTGTGCTGCTGATTTCCTCAGGTGAAACTCCCAGTAAAAGCACTTGAGCGATGGCTGCCAGAGTATTTTGTACATTATGTCTTCCCACTAATGGTATGCTTACAGGAAATTCCATTGGCTCAATTTCGATATTATTATTGTTTGTGAGTCCCCTTTGCAAGCAACAAGTAAATCTTAAATTTGGATCTGAAGTTTCGATGCTAGAGGCTGTCAGTGTTGCCTTTGATGAGAAGCCATAGGGTATAACTAAGTTATTTTCCAAGCCTTCTATAAGCTGCACATGAGACTTATCATCTATGTTAATTATGGCGATACCGTTCTTTGATAGTAGTTGAAATGGTTTCTTCACAAAACTAGGGCTTTTTATGTTCTGATTTTCCTTGCAATGGGGGAGATATGCATTGGTATGCACAATTGTGTCAAGCTCCAATTTATCATAAAGATCTTTATTTAAATCCAAGGAAGCTATCTCAATAACGGCTACTTGAATATCTTTTCTGCCCATTTCATTGAATGCTCTTCTAAATCCCTCTGTTTGTTTTCCATTTGAATCTAGCATTTGTTTGGTATCTAAGAGAATTCCTTTTAGACCATGCTTCTCTAAAAAATGGTTAATTAATTTAGCCGTCGTTGTTTTTCCAGTTAATCCTACGACGCCTATCTTTTTAATTCTTTCAAAAGAATTATCCCAACCTTGCATAGACTCATCTCCCTGATGATAGCTTAAAAAACTCAAGTCCTTTGACTTGAGAACATGCTGACAAAAAAAGATTCTTTTTATTTATTCTTAGCATCTAATAAGGAAATATGTATCCATATAATAGAAAAAACCCATAAACAGGGTTAATTCAAATAGATATCCGAACACTTTTCAGATTTATGATCTTTATTATATAAATCCATACATAGAGCAGTTTGATATTATTGTTTTTGATTTCTATCTAGGCTTTTTTGCATTCCTGTATGATCCATATAATAATTATCTCTTATAATCAACTGAGAGATAGGAACAATTTCATAGCCTTCTTTTTGTAGTCTTTCAATAACTAGAGGTAGGTATTCAACCACATATTTTGCATTGTTATGAAAAAGTACTATAGATCCTTTATTAACATTCCTCGTTACTCTATCGACTACGGATTGCGTTCCTAACTCCTTCCAATCCAGTGAATCTACATCCCATTGAATGGTGTAATAACCATTGTTTGCTGCAGTTTCTATTAAGCGGTTGTTATAATCTCCAAAGGGTGGTCTAAAAAGAAATGGTTTTTTTCCTGTAATCGCCTCAATTTTATCACCCGTAGTATTCAATTCCTGAGCAATCTGTTCAGTAGATAGCTTGGACATATGCGGATGGGTGGTGGAATGGTTTTCTACATCATGTCCTCTCTCCTTTATATTTTTAACCATATCTGGATATTTATCTACCCAAAATCCCACCAAAAAGAATGTAGTTTTAACATTATATTTATCGAGTATATCTAATATATCACTGGTATATTGATCTCCCCAAGCAGCATCAAAGCTTATGGAAATCTTTTTCTCATCTGTCTCCACACAATATATAGGCAACTGTCGATCTTTATTCATGACAGCTAAAATCCCATTTCCGAAATCACCAATGTAAACAAATGCTGCAGTTGCAATAATTACAACCAGTAGGATACTTAAAACTGTTCTTAGTCGTACTACCAGTATCCTCATTAACTCTCCCCCTCTCTGCATGTACCAGAATACTTATATATTAAATTTATTCTAAAAGAATTCTGTTATGCTTAAAAAAATAAATTATTTTTGACATACTCTCACAGCAAATTTGATAAACATATTGTGTGAATAAACTTAGCAGAGTATTAATTGAGAAGGTGGCATATGATTGGCTTAATAGTAGGAGGTACTATTTTAGGTACAGCAGTTTTCTTTTTGGGTATGATTCTTATGAATCATTCTATTACATCCTTATCCAGTCATAAACTAAAAAAATATATTCAACGTTCGACTTCCAATCCTTTCTTTGGGGTTATGGTGGGAATACTTGTCACGGCATTGACACAGAGTAGCAGTGGAACAACGGTGATGGTTGTGAGTCTAGTAAATTCAAGATCAATGAATCTATATCAAGCCACTTCAATAATAATGGGCGCAAATATTGGCACCACCTTCACTGGTCAACTCGTAGCCTTTGATTTTTTCTCCTTAGTTCCAAAGATTCTTTTTTTCGGATTCCTTCTACATAGCTTGAATATTAGCTGTTTCTCGAGAAAAGTGGGTAATCTACTCATAGGCTTTTCATGTTTATTTATAGGAATAAACATCATGGTTTATTTTCTAGATCCTTTAAAACAAATGATGGCTTTCAAAGAATTAATCATCTCTGTTGGAGACCATAGGTTACTGGGAATATTACTTGGAGCATTTACCACGGCTATTATTCAAAGCAGTAGCACCGGAGTTGCGATAATGCAGGGTTTAGCTCATAATGGTTTACTGACCATAACCTTTGCTATGCCAGTTATGTTGGGCCTTAATATTGGAACCTGTGTAACAACTCTTGTTTCCAGTCTAGCATCTGATAAGAATGGAAAAAGGGCAGCGATCATTCATCTTCTATTTAATTTTTTTGGTGCTGTAGCCTTTTTTCCGTTTATTACACTGTTTTCTAATTTTATTTACACACTAACTCCCACTGACTATATAAAGCAAATCTCCAACGCCCATAGTTTATTTAATATTTTTAATACTATACTGTTATTTCCCTTTATTCCAAAGCTTGTAGGATTATCTAAAAAAATAATTAGATAGCTTTTCACTATGAGGTTGTTGAAAAAGTCAATAATTTTCAGACTGTTCAAAATTCCCTAGATTCAAGGAACAAGAAAAGCCAGCGACCGCAGTGTATAGTGACATACATGAGGGTGCTGGCTTTTCGCAGTGACGAAGAAAATGGGGGATTTTCAACAGTCTGATAGCTTTTCACTATCTAATTATTTTTTTATTCCTGTGGAGTATATAACCTTATTTTCTTTTCCCCTATTTTTAAAGGATCAAGTACATCCTCATAGTTTATTGGTACCGTCACCACGTTCTCATCTCCGTCAGAAATAAATCTTACCCTGGAGCCTTTCTCGAAATTATTAATCCAGTCATACATCCCTACACCCTGGACATACTTTTCTAGCTCACTAGCCCTTATCCTATGGATAGTTAAAGGATCGAAGTCTAGATGATAGGGTGATTTATATGGATCCCATCCTACATTGAGGATGGCAATATTCTTATAATCTAATCCCTCAAAACTACCTTTCTCAAGATACCTATAAAGTTCCTTATCCTTAGGTCGAGAACCAAAGGGTAAAGCCAAGGTGTCGACGGAGTAACCAGGTAAATACTTATCAATAAGCTCAACTATACTAGATAATTCTTTCTGAATACGTTCTGCGTCTACTTTTGTGAAATCCACATGGGTAGCAGTATGATTCCCTATGTCCATACCTCTGTCCGTAATGTATTTTAACTTATATTCCAAATGCTCTTCTTGACCAAAAGGAATATTATTATTCACAAAAAATGTTGCCTCTAAAGGAAAATCAGGATGCTCATCATTGAACTTTTCTAAAATTGCAACTGCACTATTGGGATCGATTACCCATTCTTCCTTATCATTCTGAATTAAATCAAAATTATTTTGTCTTCCATCATCAAAGGTTAAAACCACAGGTGTAAAACCTGCCTCAGTAGTTATGTTTCCTGTTACATAATCCTTTAAGCTTATAGGTCTATATCCCTTTTCATAAAGAGTTTGTAAATCCTTCCTGAAATTATCAGGTGTCCTTACCCACTCCGCCTCAGGCTCGGCAATATGATGATACATCAATACCATAATTTGCCCTGCCTCATTGGGTTTAATAACCGCTAAATCTATCTCTTTTACGGGTATCTCTTCCACTTCACGATCTTCACTAGCAGGCTGGAGTTCTTCCTCAATAACTACATTTTCAGTTTCTTGTGGATATGGAGAAGCAGAAGAACCACATGCCGTAATTACCATAGTTGACGCAACGATTACTACTAACATAAATTTATTTTTTATCATTTGCCTGTGCCTCCCTTAATTGTCAATTCCTATATTCATTATATATCATGGTCCTATACATGTGCCATAACAATAATTTTCAATATTTTTCATTTTTTGGTTATTAATGGTAAATAAAATATTGGAAGGATAGTTTTAGATTTAAAGGCAGAAAATAAAATGATTAATAATTTAAGGGAGTGTTTATTTTGTCTGATATAAGAAGCCAATACACAAATCTAAAGGGTGAACGTATAGAGTTGAGTAGAAGAACCTTTAAAGTAGAAGAAAGGCATTTTTTAAGAGAAGCTAAATCTCAAAAAGCTCAGCTAGAGAGTGGTCATAGTCATGGCACTAGAAAAGATGTACAGGTGAAAATGAATAGAAAGTTGACATAGGGTAGTATTTCTCTACCCTATCCTCACTATCTCTTTAAAATTTCACTAC
>JUEG02000773.1_pt1 | contig 25342 bp, 25 predicted proteins | sample 432341 | NCBI WGS metagenome assembly JUEG02 (sample SAMN02953476, study PRJNA257561) | rock porewater metagenome | biome: terrestrial; feature: Opalinus Clay rock; material: porewater; isolation source: Opalinus Clay rock BIC-A1 borehole | place: Switzerland: Mt Terri URL, St-Ursanne ... | reverse complement strand
TAGGGGTTGTTAAGGGGAGTATCCCCTTATGTCTAATAATTGGAGGGTCACAGCGAAGCGTCCTAGGGAACTATTAGTTCCCTGGGAAAGAACAAAAGCATATCATTTTATTTTAGAGCATGAATGCTTTTGTTCTACTTTACATTATAATTGAAAATGGAGTATAATTATCTTTCATAAAAGATAAAATGGAGGTCATGGGTCATGAAAGAACCACAAAGAATTCGCTTAATGATCCTTATTTTTGGAATCATGTTTTTAATAGGCTGGATTGATAATATAAGAGGTGTACTTATTCCTTCGATAAAGGCTGCTTTTGATGTAAACTATACAAGTCTAGCATCCATGATGCTTCTATCTACATTGGGATATGTCTGTGCTACCTTTACTGGGGGTATTTTGACAGATAGAGTGGGTCATAGAACAGTTGTACTGATTGGTTTTTTAATTGTTGTTTGTAGTATTTGGGGAATATCAGCTGCCAGTATCTTTTATTATTTAGTTGCATTCATGGTGGTACTGGGATATGGAATGGGCTTACTGGTCGTAGGAGCTAGCACTTTAGCCCCAGTTATATTCATAAAGAATCAAGGGATTATGATGAATCTTTTCCATTTTTTCTATGGAGTAGGTGCAACCATAGGACCAAGATATGCTGGGAGCATGTTGACCAAGGAATTCACATGGAATCAAATTTACTTATATAGCTTGCTAATGATAGGTTCTTTTTTTCTTTATTATTTTTTTTGTAGATTTCCTAAAGTAGAAAGCAGAAACAATGAAAAAGTACCCCTAAAAATTATACTGAAGGATAAAAGAGTTATCCTTTTTTCCATAGCCTTGGGCTTTTATGTAGCTGCCGAAGTTGGAATAGGCAACTGGTTTGTGACATATCTCCAAAATGGTCGAGGGTTAAGTGAACTGCAGAGTGCTTCTTATTTGTCTGCTTTTTATATTATTTTCACTATTGGAAGATTAGTGGGTGGATTTGTAGTGGAGAAAATTGGATATTTAAAAAGTGTACGTTATGCAGCTATTGGTTCAATTATTCTACTACTACTAGGCATCTTTAGTAATAAAAACTGGATAGCATTGATTTCAGCCAGTGGATTATTCTTTTCAATTATCTATCCAACCACCATGACTATAGTAATGAGAACCTTTGATAAAGGGCTAAATACAATTATTGGAGTTGTTATGACCACTGCCAGTGCAGTAAATATGTTGACGAACTGGATTATTGGAAGAACAAATGACATGTTTGGAGAAGCTGTGGGCTTTGGACTTATTCCATTTTACCAAATTATATCGCTGCTTTTGATTCTTTTAATACAATACGCTATTCAGAATAATAAACAGATAAATGCTTGAAAATTATAGTAGTGAACAATCTTCGCCTAAAAAGATGTGCATAATATTTTTAAAAGAGGGATTTACCCCACGGTGTAGAAATATATAATCATTACTATGTACAGGGAGGTAAATTGAATGAATGACATACTCAAAAAATATGTGGATTTAGCCGAATTTATAAATAGTTTCACTGAAGAGGATTTAGCTGTGGCCATAAGTGATAAAGAGTATGTACTAAGATATGTACCAGGGAAAGATGTGGATCTAAAGATGACAGAGGGCGAAGGTCTTGGCAATCAAACTGTACTCTATCAATGTATGATGCAAGGAGAAAAAGTAACTCGATACATAAGTAAAGAGCAGTTTGGTACAGATCTATCTGCCACAGCTACACCTATCTTAGATGAAAATGGAAAGGTTATTGGGGCTATAGGTACGGCTAGAAACATTACTGAAAGGGAAGAATTACTGGATATAATCAAAAGGCTAGCTGCTTCTTTAACAGAAATGACGAAGACCACCTCCCAAATATCAGTAAGTGCCGAGGAAATTGCTTCTACAGGGGGCACGATGATTACCACAGTAAATAATGCCCTGGCAAAGGCAAATGAAACGGATCAAGTAATTGGTTTTGTTCAGCAGGTGGCAAAACAGACAAATCTTCTAGGATTAAATGCATCCATTGAGGCTGCCAGAGCAGGGGATGCGGGGAGAGGATTTCAAGTAGTAGCAGAGGAAATAAGGAAATTAGCAGTTTCAAGTAAAGAATCGGTAGAAAAAATTGCATCTGTTTTAAAAGAAATTAAGTGGAGTATACGCAAGATAATGGAAATGGTTGAAAATAATGGAGCATTAACCCAAGAACAAGCTGCAGGAACTCAAGAGATTACAGATGAAATAAACGAGCTGTCTAACCTTGCAGATAGATTAGATAACTTTGCCCATAAATTATAGTAGGAACCCAATCCATCAAAGGTACATACTATATTAGTACAAGGAGTAAGGGAAAAAGGAAATTTCATTTCACCAGTTGTTGACCAACTGCATATAATGAAATGATAGTTTCTGCTTAAAAATATTCTTTGATGGAGGGGTAAAATGCGTAGAGATATAAAAGATATTAATAAAAAGTTAAATCAGGCAGCTGGTGAAGTCAATCCATCGGATAAGCAAATGAAGGAATTGGCAAACCTAGCTAATAAGTACAAAAACAAATCTGAAAGCGAAATAGAAAAAGAAATGAATAAACTGGCAGATAGTTTTTCTGCAAGTGAGAAGTCTGATATGCTTCAGAAGCTTAAAATGCTGAAGAATATGAGCGGATTACTAGACAATAATCAGAGAAAAAAAGTTGATATGTTTATTAAGTTACTTTCAAAATAAGTAAGCAATTAAACGGTATCGTGTATAAAACACAATACCGTTTAATTATTTACTACTTAGTTTAACCAACTTCGCTTTAGACTCTTCTTTCTCAAAAGAACTAAACCATCTTCGTTTTTCATTATCAATAATTCTGTAATGACCACTGACAACATTATTTTGTAGTATAAAGGAGCCAAGCCGTTCCTCCTCAGTCCACCATATCTTTCCACCTAAAGTTTGCTCCTTAGGCGTATCATAGCTTTGATGAGCAAGAACCTGAAGTATATCAAGGGGGTCTCCGCCAAGCGTGCTTTGGACGATCTCGCTTTCTCTAAAAAGAGCGCACAAAGCCACAATAACAGTCCATCCAGCAAGAATTCTTCCCTTTTCAATCTGTACCAGAGTTTTTTTAGAAATACCTAAAACCTCTGACATAAGGTCCTGTGAATAGTTTGATTCTGTCCTAACTAATTTTATTTTTTTTGAAAGAATTTGAATAATATCATCTTTAGTCAATATTATCACACTCCCAATTACTATTACTTTTTTTATAGTGAAATTTTACAACTAAAATGCAATATTTGTCAACTATTATCTAAAGTTTAAAGTAATTTTTTGAAAAATATGATTATATCTTTAAATAGAAAAAATAGAGGGTTTTTGATACCCTCTATTTCTTATCGAACCTTTTCTCTTTCTCGGAATAGGAAGGTAATAGCATAGACTCCCGCTAATCCAACCAAGGAATATACTATTCTGCTGAACAAGGATGCTTGACCACCTAATAGTGATGCAACTAAATCAAACTGAAATAGACCAATCAAACCCCAATTTAGAGCACCTATTATAACGAGTAATAGTGCTAGTTTATCCATAACTTCAACTCCTTTTTTATAAGTAATACATAATTATTATTCCAAATAAAAAAATAATAATACAAAGACCATTTTCTACTGTAAGATTTATGAATAAATTATAATTATTACACCTTATAATTCTTTTACTTTTGCACAAAATATTAAAGTAAGCAAAAAGCTTACCAAAATTACAAAGCGGAGGAATGCCAATTATGAATAACAAAATTGGAAATGTGCCTAGCCTAAAGAGTTCTAAATCTGTCGGCCAGAGTGAGATACAAAATGCTAAGCAGGACATGGGAAACAGTTTTGGACAAGGGTTAACTTCTGGAATGACAAGTGGAACTGCAGGGCTTTCTAATTCTACTGCTGTAGGACAGGGTGAACTTCAGAAGGTTAAGGAAAAAGTACAACAAAGCGGCTTCCAAAAAAATACATTATCGTAATTTTGTAAAAGAATCCTGAGGGATAACCCTCAGGATTTGTTATTTTTTTGGAGCGGGCAACGGGAATCGAACCCGCACAACCGGCTTGGGAAGCCGGGACTCTGCCATTAAGCTATGCCCACATTTGATATTATTATAGAATGGCTTGTAATATTTGTCAATAACAACATAATTTATTATAAATTGTATGATCGGATTTCCGTCAAATTATTAGGATATACCATCCCAAGAGATAATATTTAAAGGAGTTGGAAATTGGAAGAAGTAGCTAGTGCATCTTATTTCAGCTAGATATAATCTAAAAAAAAAGAAATTAATGATTTAAGTCATTGTTAGAAAAATAATTGCTTTTGTAAAAGTTAAGAATAGATTTAAAATAAATGTTTGTACCGTGCCATTATTTGAAGGAAATTGCAAGACTCTGTCGAACTATAGTTCCATAGGACTATATATACAAAGCCAGTATATGTACAATAATGCAATTGATGAGATGAAGAGTCATATAGACTTACGAATTACCTCAATCCAATGGAAGTTTACGATTTGGAAGAAAAAGGTGAGATAATATCTATTGATAAGAATAGCTATCGCTGGTTACCTGCAGATCATGATTTGCCCATGATACAACAATGGGAAAAATCATTTCTAGTAAAAATGGCTCCAGTAGGAAGCGGGAATCCATGGACAATAGTTGTAAGTGCGTCCTTTGCTCCATATCAAGAAGCATTATATTAAGTGCAGGAGTAACTGTTCCAGATCAGGGGCTAATTCTTACATAAAGTATACTATGCCTAATAGTTCTGTATTAAATGATACAAAAATGAATCCATCTCTAAACTAGACAGGTTAGACTAAAACAAAAAAGTAATTAAACTCAGATACTGAACCAATATTGGATTGAAAAATTCAATATTGGTTTTTTTAGAAAACAAAGAAGATTTAGAGAATATTTCTACGGGTGAGTTAATTTTGTCTTATTTTTAGTAATAGGCACTTAATCCTTACAATTTAAGTATTCAACTTTTTCTTTAATCAATTCTTCCATATAAAAATCCTTATTCAAAAGTTTAAGAATAAAATAACTGTTTTTATAGCACTCTTTAATTTCTGAATAAGGGGCTTTTAATATTTCCAAACATAACCCATGCTGATAATATAGCTGACCTAGTAGTGACATATTTTCTATTTCTTTCGAAAGATCAATTGCTTTTAGAACCGAATCCAAAGCCGAATCAATTTGGTCTAAAGTGTATAAGGTTTTTGACATATTATATAATACTTTTATATTAAAAATCTTAAACGGTTCCAGGGATATTTTCTCAGCAAGAATTTTCTTATGCATAGCTAAGCTTTTTTCCAAATCATTATTCTCAGCATAAATGTTTGCAATAGAATTCATGATCTTTATATCTTGAAAATTATGCTGACTTAGAAAAGAATCCTCAGCTATAAGGTTGCATAGCTCATTAATGCATTCTGAATAATTAATTTTCTTACAATAGTATGAAGCTAAGTAATGATTCCATCTACAATACTGTGGATAGGTTACAATTAACTGGACAATAAAATTAAGGTCATGTAAACTAAAACAATATATCAGAAGGAGATCGTTTATATGACTAAAAGAGATCGCAGAACCTATACCGAAGAATTCAAAGAGCAAATGGTAAGGCTCTATGAAAGTGGAAAATCAAAAGCTGAAATAATGAAGGAGTATGATCTGTCTTCAACGGCTTTTAATACCTGGATTAAAAGAAGCCAATCTACTGGTTCCTTTAAAGAGAAGGACAATCGCTCTCCAGAAGAAAACGAGTTAATCAAACTAAGAAAAGAAAACCAGCAACTAAAGATGGAGAATGATATTTTAAAGCAAGCAGCGCTGATATTAGGACGAAAGTAAATGTGATAAAAAATAATACCCACAAGTACAGTGTATCAGCAATGTGTAAAGTCCTACAAATCAATAGAAGTACTTACTACTATGAATCTACAATAACCCCGGCTACAGATGTAATAATACCTAAAGTTATAGAAATTTTCAGAGCAAGTAGAAATAATTATGGTACTAGAAAAATCAAGGTAGATCTCAAAAAAGCTGGATTTATAGTTTCGAGAAGAAAAATTGGTAGAATTATGAAGTTAAATGGACTAGTTTCAAACTATACAGTAGCTCAATATAAACCCCATGTTGATAAATGTAATGAATCAAAAGTAGCCAACAAACTTAATAGAGAATTTAATACACCGTCTCCATACGCAGCAGTAGTCAGTGATTTGACATATCTTCACTAAGATAGAGTTATTATAGGAATATATTAAGGTGGAAGCTTAATTCACTTTACCAAAGAAGAAAGGACGTATGTACAATGGAGAAAATAAAGAGAATACTATGTGTTGAATCTATCTTAAAATATCAACCTTTATTAAATGTTATTAAAGACAGATATCCTGATATTCATGTCATTGTATCTTTAGATATGCTTGAGAAGGAAATGAACGCTAAGGTAAACGCTGATATTACTATTGTTTTCTTAGATAATTCCTTTGTACATAGAATAAGCAAAGAAATGCAATATCAGTTTAACTTTGATCATAATCTGTGTATTGCTATCGCACAAGGAACTATTGATCCCTTTAAAAGAGAACCTTTTATATACGATATATTTGAATATAAAAATTCCTCCTCCATATATTACTTCCTTAAAAGATTAGAAAAAGACATCGACTATAGAGCTCAGTTATTATCGGCTACATCTGATGTTAAAGAATTTTATAAAATAGGTCAAAAGCTTACCTCGGAGAGGGATATGAATACATTGATGGAATTAATTGTAGATTCTAGTATGAAAATGGCTTCTGCTGATGCAGGTTCACTATACATTATTATAAATCATGAAGAGAATCAAGAAGATGATTGGTCTTTTTATGAGAGTAATAGTAAAAACAAATATTTGAAATTTGTGATTGCTAAAAATAAAAGCCTCCAGCTAGGATTACAATCTTCCATCATGCCCATTTTAAAGGATAGTATTGTTGGACATTCAGTGTTGAACGGTCAACCTATTCGAATAGAAGACGCATATAATATTGATCCTAGATTTGTGTTTAAGTTCAACTCAAAGTTTGATGACTCAACGGGATACAAAACGAAGTCTATTCTTACAGTACCTATGAAGGACTATCAAGGTCGTATACTTGGAGTAATTCAACTAATAAATAAAAAGAAAAATGGTGAACCGATACCCTTTACATTTAAAGATGAAATCACGATCTATTCATTAGCAGGACAAGCATCAATTGCTCTAGAAAATAATATTCTTTACAAAAACATGGAGAATCTTATAGACAAATATAAGCAAACAATAGATGAAGAAATTACGAAGCGTAGTGAAACCGATGAGGAAATTCGTAAGTTGCTAGGTGCCATACAGCATAGCCCAAGTATAGTCATCATTACAGATACTCATGGATGTATTCAATATGTGAATCCTAAATTCACTGAATTAACCGGTTATGAATACAGAGAAATGATTGGCAGAAAACCACATATTTTTAATGAAGATTACCATGAAAAGGATTTTTATGAACAACTTTGGATACACATTATGGCTGGGGAAGAGTGGCGCGGAGAACTTCAAAATCACAAAAAAAATGGTGATTGTTATTGGGAATCAATATCAATATCTTCACTTAAAAACTCCGATGGCAAGATTAAATATATTATAATCGTTGAAGAGGATATAACGGAAAAGAAGATGATGACTACGGAGCTTGAAACAAAGAACATTCAATTAAATGAAACAATACATAAACTAAAAGAAGCACAAATCCAACTCATTGAGAAGGAAAAAATGATAGGAATAGCTCAATTGACTACCGAACTTGCCAATGAGATTAATAAGCCCTTAGGTTTTATAATGAGTAACAATAGAGTACTAATGGAATATATGATTAAATTTAGGGATCTTCTATTGCTGTATCAAAGCTTTATAAAGAATAATACTGCAGGTATATCTTTGGAGCAATTTAGACAGTTTGAACAGATAAGGCAATATGAAGAAGAGTATAATTTTGATTTTATAGTAGATGACCTAATAGGACTATTTGATGAAATCAGTGGTGGATTGGAAAAAGTAAAGGAAATCGTAGATGCTTTAAAGCGTTTTTCACTTTAAGGGAGTTTGTAATATTTTACAATTAAGAATATAAGCCTTGAAAAGGATTGACATATGGTCAAGTTCATGCTTTAATGTACTCAATGCTATATATTTATATAACATAACTAATGAATCATATAGAATATATGACGAAAATGGCAAACTTATTTAAAGATAAGGGCGCAAAGCTATGGGTCTAAGGGAGTTTTCCTATGATTGCCAAGCCACCGAAACATATATGAATAGGATTTTATATTGACTTATAAAATCACCTATCCCATATAGGTGATTTTTTTATCGTAATTCAAATCCGTATTTGGTTGAGTGAGATGTAAACAAATAATTAATTAAAAGGAGGAAGTAAAATGAAAAAAGCAATCTTATTATTAACGATCTTATTTGTATTACTCGCTTCTAGTATTCCGGTTTTAGCAGCTAATGAACCAGTAATTTATAAAGATACCATTACGATGACGGAAGATGGAGGAAGATATCAAGTAGGTTTTACTGAAATAGAATTCAAAAAGGAATATATGGATAGTAGCAATCTGCCCATAACCTTTGAAGTGCAGATTTATGCAGAAAATGGGGAAACCTATATAGAATTCAAACCTGATATTCCTAAATTTATTAAAAAAGTACATATCAGGGCAGATAAATACAATGGAGTATTATTTGATAAAGCTGCAGGGAAAAATATTGAAGTAAATATTAAAAATCAACAAATTCTTGCCGAACATTTTTCACGCTATATGTTCCATTAAAATTGGTTATTCCTAAAGCCCTCTTTTTTAAAGAGGGTTTTTCAATATCTGTGTAGAAATTAGAATTGTATTCTAAATAAATGTCGGAGCGTGATTAAATGCTATGCTTCAATTGTGCCTATAATTCTGGAGTAGAGGACATAAAGGAATGCCCACTGTGCGGAATGAAATTCCCCCAAAAATGTAATACCTGTGAAGCTTTAAATCCCTTGATGGCTAGATTCTGTTTTCATTGTGGAATTCAGCTGGCAAAACAAGAATCACAAAATTTAATAAATAATGGTGTATTATCGGAAAACAGAAAAAATGTAGCTGTAATTTTTGCGGATATTTCTGGTTTTACTGCATTATCAGAATTCATGGATCCAGAAGAAATACGTGAGATAATTAATGATTGCTTTAATTGTATTACTAGACCAGTCTATGAATTTGAAGGCACAATTGATAAATATATTGGGGACTGTGTAATGATTCTTTTTGGTGCAAAACATATTCACTATGATGATCCTAAAAGAGCAGTACTCTGTGCCATGAAAATGCAAAAGCTCATTCATATTTATACCAAAGAGAAGCTATCAAACAAAGGAGTAAAACTGGATATCTCTATAGGAATTAATTATGGGCTTGTGGTAACTGGTAAAGTAGGCAATTATTTTGATAAAGATTACACTGTATTGGGAGATGTGGTTAATACGGCGCAAAGGCTGCAATCGAATGCAGATAAAGGCAGTATATTCGTTTCTGAATCTGTATATTTAGAGACGAAGGATGTAATCGATTACTCGAATGAAATGGAAATCATGGTTAAGAATAAAAAGGATAGTGTAAAATGCTACATTCCAATAGATATTAAAGGAACTCTTGATTCGAACTTATCTACATTGATTGGTAGAGAAGAACAGTGTACATTTCTGAATAAGCTGTATCAAGATAAAATGAATAATAAAGTAATAACGTTACTTGGCGAAGCTGGTATCGGAAAAACAAGTACATTAATAAATTTTTTAAGAAGTATTAATGAAAATGTTAAAAAGCTATGGGTGGATTGTAACATAAGTTATCAAAAACGAGTTTATTATACCCTAGCAAGTATTATTTTTCATATAATAGATGCGAATGATAGCGATAGCAATTTAATAAAACAAAGCCGTTTAAAGTCAGTTGTTGAATATATATTAAATGAATATAGCAAAGATGAAATGAAGAGAAACTATGATTTTCTAGGATTAATAATTGGTTTAGATCGAGATCATGATTTTCAAAGTATTTTAAATGCTATGAAATATGAAGATATCAAAGAAGAGATAATCAATCAGCTTAGTATGTTTTTCGAAAGCTATAATAAGAAACATGAACTTCTTATTATTGTTGATGGGCTACACTGGGCAGATACTGGCTCACTTCATATCATGAAAGAATTAATAACTAGAAATCTTAGGTTAAGAAAAATGTTTATATTTACGTCAAGATATGAGTTGGATATTGTAAGCATATTTGATGAAAGCGTCAACGATATATTAAAGCTAGAAAGATTAGATAATGAAACAAGTAGGAAATTAGCATGCTATCTATTGGATTGTAATGACATTGATAGTACACTGTTTGATTTGATCATACGTCTTACAGATGGAAATCCTCTATATATCATAGAATTACTGAGAGCTATCAAGAGAAAGGGACAGTATTATATTAAGGATGAAATTATACATTTAGATATCGCACAAGTCAACTCACTTCCTGACAGTATAGAAAAATTGATTTTAGAAAACTTATCAGAATTTGATGAAATGACATTAAAATTCTTAGAAACAGCATCCGTTATGGGGAAGGACTTTACACTCTCTTGGATGGAGAGCTTGTTAGAAGATTGTGTAGATGTAACACGCATCATTAATTTGCTAATGGAGAGAAATGTTTTATCTTTAAGTACAGTACAGCTTACTTCTGGAACCGTTGATAAGGTTTATAGATTTAATGAAGATTTAACGAGGGAAGTATTATATAGAAGTATTTTAAACAAAAGGAAAATAGAGATTCACAAAAATATCGGTGAATTTATTGAGGAGATATACGCTAAAGAATTAGAGAATTACTATGAGATTTTATCTATGCATTTTGAAAGAGCAGGACTGGATAAAAAAGTGAGTAAATATAATTATAGAAGTGCAGTCAAAGCTAAAAATAATTTTAACTTTAAAGACGCATTGTATTATTATGAAAAATACTTAGAAAACTTTAAAATTTGTGATAAAGGTTATTTAGAATTTGAAATCATCCGTGTTTTTATGGATATAGGATATATATATATTGATCTCACTGATTATGATAAAGCTGTGTTCTATCTACATAGGGCTCTCGAAGTTGCTATTCTTACGGATGATATCTATACAATAAAGATTATGATTGCGACAATAAATAAAGAAAAAGGAATGTATAAAGAAGCCCTAGATATATTATTTGAAATCGAATCAAAACTTAGTTTGAACAATAATATTTATGGAAAGATGCTACAATTGAAATGTAGTATTCTTCGTATTACTGGTAATTCAGAAGTATTACATTTAATTAAAGAGGCTGAAAAGGCTTTGTTACAGAAAAAAGATTATGGAAATCTTTCGGAAGCTATGAATGAAGCAGGTATACTATACTTTATTAGAGGAGATATCGATAATGCAATTCATTATCTAAATAAAGCGTCTGAATATGCGGAAAAAGTTAATAATCTTAAGGTAATGGTAAAAGTATCAGGAAATCTTGGAATTATATACCATGCTTCGGGGTTGATATCTAAAGCAATAGAGAGTATTAATAAAGCAATCTCTATTTCTAAAAAAATATCGAATATGCTCGATCATATTATGGCCACAAATAATCTAGGAATCTTATATCTAGAGATGGGTGTGTTTTATAGAGCTGAAGCTTTATTTAAAGAATCCTTTAAAGAATCGAAAAAAAGATCTTTACCCTATCATAAATGCATATCTTTAACAAATCTGGCTGACTTAATGTTTGAGAGAGGCGACGATAAAGCGTCTTTATCATTATATATACAATCTAATCAATTAGCAATGAAGCACAGCCTACCGGTAGAAGAAGGAATCAATTATCTAGGCATAACAAAACTGCACTTTAAAAATAATAATTATGAAGAAGGATTAAATACCTTAGAAAAATCCTATCAAATATTTAAGGAAACGGATGAAATTTCATGTATGAGTGAGTATTATAGATATATGAGCATTTATCAATTGAATGCTTTGGAATTAGATAAGGCTATGTTCTATTGTGAAAAATCTATTGAATCTGCCATAGAATCAAGGAGTGATTATAAAAAATTAAAAGGTTTACGTTTAAAAGGCACTATTCTTGCAGAAAGGGGAGAATATAGAGAAACAATGGAGATATTAAGTGAATCGATTACACTTTCACAGCACTTAGAGTCAAACTATGAGTTAGCTAAGGGATGCTACCAAAAATTTACTATTTTATATAGACAAAATCTTGTGGAGGAAGCATGTTATTTCCATTTAAAGGCAGTGGAAGCTATAAAGGAGACCGATGAAAATCGGTGGATATCCATAATTGAAGGGGCATTAAATGAGGGAGAAGGGAACCCATTAACCTTTGCTTTGAATTTAATGATATAAGTTAATCTTAAATATATGAAAAATAAGAGAAGGTGGTTTTGCGTATGAAATTTGAAAGATTTATTGTCGGTATGGGCGAAACAAATGGTTATATTATCTATGATGAAAAAAATTTAGAAGCTTTAATCATAGATCCTGGTGATGAAGCAAAGACATTTATATCATTTATAGTAAAAAACACATTAAAGCCTGTGGGTATTGCTCTAACCCATTATCATTATGATCATATTGGTGCGGTGGAGGAGCTAAAGAAAAAGTATGAATGTTCAGTTTCCATACATAAAAAAGATGAGGAAGGTCTAAAGGATCCAAGTATTAATCACTCATTAAGAGGCTTCAAGAAACCTATTTCTATACTCCCTGATAGATTACTTTTGGATGGGGAGAAAATATACGTAGGAGAGGTTATTCTTAAAGTGATTCATACTCCAGGTCATACTCCCGGGGGTATTTGTCTTCAGGTCGAGCATGAAGATATTATTTTTACTGGAGATACCATATTCAGAGATGATATTGGTAGGATGGATCTAGAGGGTGGAAGTGAAGATGCCATGAAAAGAACCATGGTTAATAAGGTGAGCAAATGGATGGATTCCAAGATTCTCTATCCGGGGCATGGGGATTCTGCCACAATGGAATATGCAAGGAAAAAGAATGTCGAGTTTCTTTATATGATTCGATAGATCCTATAACTGTATTATATTTCACTAATAGAAGGGTGGTTCAAAATGGACAAGGTAGTCGAACGTTTTTTGAAATATGTTAGCTATAATACAAGAGCAGATGAGAACATTGAGACATGTCCGAGTACAGAAGGACAATTGGAGTTTGCTAGATATTTAGTAGAGGAGTTAAATACCATAGGGATGAAGGATGTGTCCGTGGATACGAACGGTTATGTCATGGCCACCCTCCCATCTAATGTAGATAAGGATATACCTACAGTAGGCTTTATAGCCCACATGGATACTAGCCCGGATATGTCGGGAGAGAATATAAAGCCTCAGTTAATTGAGAACTATGGCGGTGGTGACATCGTACTCAATAGAGATATGAATATCCTGTTGTCACCGAAGGATTTTCCTGAGTTAAAGGAGTATAAGGGAGAAACATTAATAACCACCGATGGCACAACCCTTTTGGGAGCTGACGATAAAGCAGGTATAGCAGAAATAATAACCGCCATGGAGTATTTGGTTGAACATAGGGAAATTGCCCATGGTATCATTAAGCTTGCATTCACTCCTGATGAAGAGATTGGTAGGGGCGCTGATTTATTTGATGTAGAGAAATTTGGAGCTTCCTTTGCCTATACTTTGGACGGGGGATCAATAGGAGAACTGGAATACGAAAATTTCAATGCTGCAGTAGCAAAAATAACTGTAAATGGCAGAAATGTTCATCCGGGGTCTGCAAAAAATAAAATGAAAAATGCTGTACTCATTGGTATGGAGCTAGCTTCTATGTTTCCAGAAAAAGAAACTCCAGGACACACTGAAGGTTATGAAGGGTTTTACCATTTAAACAACTTTGAAGGAGATGTGGAGGAGGTAAAACTTACATATATAATAAGGGAGTTTGCCAAGGAAAAATTTCAAGATAGGAAAATTTTTGTAAATAATTGTGTTAATAAGATTAATGAGAAGTACGGAAATGGGACTATCGTATTGGAGCTAAAGGATCAGTATTATAATATGAAGGAAAAGATTGATGAATCTAGGTATATTGTAGAAATTGCCCACAAAGCCATGAAAGAGGCAGGTGTAGAACCTGATGTTAAACCCATAAGGGGAGGCACCGATGGAGCGAGGTTATCCTTCATGGGATTACCAACCCCAAATATTTTTGCTGGAGGTCATAATTTTCACGGGAAATATGAGTTCATTCCAGTTTTCGCAATGAAAAAGGCTGTAGATGTAATAGTAAAAATTGTGGAACTTATGGGAAAAAAATAGAGCAGAAGGTTGACTTCTGCTCTATTTTCTATTTTACTGTTTTCATTGCTTCTTCAGCAAATTTAGTTGTTACAATCTCATTATATGGGGCGCGTTGGTCTAATTCACCAGCTAACTCCATAATATCCATCATATGGTTTAAGCCGTCCTCTGTAAGGACAAGGTCAGGCTTCCATGTGTCTTGAGCTTTATATCTCTCAGCAACCTTTGTTAATATTTCCAAATCTGCATCAGGAAATTGAGGAGCTATAGATTTAGCTATTTCCTCTGGAGTATGGTTCTCTACCCATTTCATTCCTTTGAGCACTCCATTCGTGAACTTTTGGATAATTTCAGGATTCTTTTCTATATAGCTTTTCTTAGCACTGTAGCTGGTATATGGAATATAACCGCCGGCTTCTCCTATGGATGCTACAATATAACCCTGACCAGCTTTTTCTAATTCGGAGCCAACAGGCTCAAATAAAGCTACAAAATCTCCTTCTCCGCCAGTAAAGGCACCTGCCATAACTGCAAATTGGATGTCTGTTCTTACTTCTACATCTTTACCTGGGAAGATATTATTTTCCTTTAAGACGTATTCTAAGGTCATTTCAGGCATTCCGCCTTTTCTTCCACCGATAATTGATTTGCCCTTTACATCACTAAACTTGAAATTAGGCATTGGCTCTCTTGCTACTAGGAAAGATCCGTCTCTTTGTGTTAGCTGGGCAAAGTTCACTGCAAAATCTTCTTTTCCTTGATTATGAACATATACTGATGCTTCAGGCCCCATAAAACCGATTTCTACTTGATCAGATAAAAGAGCAGTCATTACCTTATCTGCCCCTTGACCATTTATCAATTCTATCTCCAGCCCTTCTTCAGCAAAAAAACCCTCTGAAATTGCTACATATTGAGGAGCATAGAATACAGAGTGAGTTACCTCTGAAAGTCTGACCTTAGTCAATACCTTCTCTCCACATCCAGTAAAGGCTATGGAAACTAACATCATTAAGACCAGAATTAATGCAATTCCTTTAATGCTTTTCACAACATATCCCTCCATAATTTTATTAAAATGTGTCATATAGTTTCAGTATATTCAACGAAAAAGTATTGGTTACAGTTTATACTACAAAAAGCGAAGGGCTGTGAATAAGTCTCTAATAGGTTATAAAATAATTGTATTCTGAATAAACTCATAGTAAAATCAAAGCTTTCATTTTACATTATCATTTTTGAAAATAGAAAAGCATGAAAAGAAACATGTTTTAATGGCAATAATAACAAAAAGGACAACATACAATACTGTTATTTTTTTTATAAACTATTTTTAGAGGGCGGGATTTTATGAATTACGATATTAAAATAGACGATGGAAAGCATAGATATGGATATATTAAAGGAAGAATTGACAATTTTTACTGGTACGCTTTAGTACACAAAGAAAAAATCGATTTTGGAATTAATCCTCTAGATCTCAAATCAGGACAAGGAAGGGTATCAAGACTATGTATCTACAAAGAGTTCAGTGAACAAGGAGGCAACCCATATCTACCTACCTCCAGTGTAAGGCGATATATTTATGCCAATTTTAAGAGGGAATGGGATGTCTTAAATAATAATAATGAAGAAATGGTGCGACAACTTGTTGGTTATTTGGAAAGAAGATACTCTTTAAGACTACTAAAAAATTGATCCTTTTAAGTATGAAATATGGTTTGTGTTTCAATGAATAATAGATTTATCAACCAGGACTATAAAAAGTCTTGGTTTTTTTGTTCTGATCTTGGAAGTAGATTTTTTGGAGATATTCATAGGACTTAAGACCTGTTTATTACAATTTCAACGCCTAATTAAAGGGAATCACAATAATTATGTAGAAAACAAAAAACACATAGAATTAGGAAGAAATTTGTAGAAATAGCTTGTAAAAGGGGGGAGGAATTTGGGATAATATATTTAATAATAGCAGTTAATTTACTAATCTATCTACTGTATAATAAACTATTATATAAAGTAGGGATAAGCAAATCTTTATTTGTTAATTGTGCCTTCTTTGGTACGACATCAGGCTTTACATTTCCATTTGTAGCCATATACTACAATATTCGTAATGCAGTTGTTCTCTATATATTACTATTTCTTGTATTTACTTTTTTATTAAGTAGTAGTAAGCTTTCTTGGGCAATGGAAGGCTATGGTTCAGCAATACTGAAGCTTCCATCTGTTTTAGCAGATGGATCTCTCCATACGTATTTAGAAGAAACTCCAGCATTAGATATTTTAAAGCCCGGTAGTGAGGTTGAGGTATTACTTGTGGAAGAGGTTGTTGAAGTGGAGGAGCTGGAAGACTATTTTTTAGGCGAGTATTTTGATCCCTTATATATTGAAAACACACCAGAAGAAGAACAAGTAGAAAACGTGTTTCAGAAAGAGCCCAGTGACTTTTTTAGCGAAGCCAACGAGTTTGAGAGTTCTGGAGAGTATTTAAAGGCATTAGAGCATTATATCTTGGCATTGAAGCTCTCAAGGGACAAATCAACAGGTTTACAAAGTTGTCTGAGAATGGCTGCCATATATAAATCAATGGGGCAACCCCAGCAGGCAGAGTTCATTCTAAATTACTATCTTAAAACATAGTCCAAGCAGTAATGGAAAGATTCTTGTTTAAAAAGATATAAAATCTATTATACATAAGTATATAAGGAGGTCAAGGTATGAAAAGCTTAAATGAAATTGTGGGCTTACCAATAATTAGTGTTCTTGATGGTCAAGAAGTAGGTAAGATCAAAGGGGTTATCATCGGTCCTGAAAGTGGGATAGTAAAATATATAGTAATTGATGATAGCTCGACATTTCAGATAAAAGTAGTGGCTCTTAGCAGTATACTTGGTATCGGAGACGAAGCCCTAATGGTAGAATCTAAGGATTTAGTTATTGATGCCAGGGATAGTAAAGAGGTAATTGATTTACTTGATAAAAATGTTGCAGTAGTTAATTCCATGGTTTTCACAAAGAAGGGAAAAAATCTTGGAAGCATAAAGGAACTGTATATCAAGGAAGAAACTGGAAATATAGTGGCTTGTAAAATTGAAAAAGATGGAGAAGCCCGATATTTATCCTCAGACTACATCATTACGTATGGAAAAAACATGACTATTGTTGAGCATTCAGCTCAAGAAAAACTGTTAGAGTCAATTGAAGACATTCTTATGAATAATGAACGATTAGAAGATGAGAAGGTTCCTAATCCTGTTGAAGAAATCCAGAAAAATCAAAAGGAATTTTTATTGGGGAGAGAGGTTAAGGAAAAAATGATGGAAGGAGACACCCTTCTAGCCTATAAGGGGCAAATCGTAACCGAGGAATTAATTAAGCTCGTTGAGAATGCTGGAAGATTCCTAGAGCTCACCCTTAATGTTAAGTAAGTAGAGAGTACCAATCAATAATTGGGAGCTAGACAATTTATCTGAACCCCAAAAGAGACAAGTCTAATATTTAAAGGCTTGTCTCTTTGGATATATATAAACAATGTAAAAATTAAAAATTGAATTTTAACGGTGAATTTTAACAAAAACTGATTTTCTGGATTAAATATTGACTTTTAATGGCAATACTATATAATAGGATAAAACATATTTTTAAAAACATTGAAAAAGAAGAGTAAATAATTGAATCCATTAGAGAGAGAAACTCAAGGGCTGAAAGGTTTCTTTGGCGAAGTAGATTATTGAAGGTAGCTTTGGAGTTGCTGAACTGAGAAACATGTATGTAGGTTCATGCCGGGTAATTCCGTTAATGATTGAAGAGTGTCGGCTTCAAGCCGAAATTAAGGTGGTACCGCGAGATAACTTTTCGTCCTTATTTATATAAGGATGGAAGGTTTTTTTTATTACAAAAATTTTGAAGGGACGTGGAAATATGACAAATCGTAATTTAGAAAAAACGTATAATCCCCAAGACTTTGAAAATAGAACCTATGAGTATTGGATGGATAAAGGGTATTTCAAGGCTGATGTCAATAGGGATAAGGAACCCTATACTATTGTATTACCTCCTCCAAATATAACAGGTCAGCTTCATATGGGTCATGCCCTGGATCATACCTTACAGGATATTTTGATAAGATTGAAAAGAATGCAGGGATATGAAGCTCTTTGGCTCCCAGGTACTGACCATGCCAGTATTGCTACCGAGGTAAAGGTTGTAGAGAAGATTTATCGAGAGGAAGGGCTAACCAAGGATCAGATTGGCAGAGAAGAATTTCTTAAGAGAGCCTGGGCTTGGAAGGAAGAATATGGTGGCAGAATCGTAGATCAAATGAAAAGGTTAGGCAATTCCTGTGATTGGTCAAGAGAGAGATTTACCATGGATGAGGGTTGTAGTAAAGCTGTTACAGAGGTATTTGTAAAACTGTTTGAAAAGGGATATATATACCGAGGTAATCGAATCATAAACTGGTGTCCAGACTGTAAGACATCTCTATCTGATGCTGAAGTAGAGCACGAGGAAAAGCAGGGCTTTTTCTGGCATTTTAAATATCCGGTAAAGGATTCTGATGAATTCATTGAGATAGCCACCACAAGACCAGAAACCATATTGGGTGATACTGCTGTTGCTGTTCACCCAGATGATAGTAGATATAAGCATTTAATTGGTAAAACCATTATCCTACCTGTAATGAATAGGGAAATACCTGTTATCGCAGATGACTATGTAGATATGGAGTTTGGTACCGGGGCAGTTAAAATCACTCCTGCACATGATCCTAACGACTTTGAAGTTGGAATGCGCCATGGTCTGCCTCAAATAGCAGTAATGAATGAAGATGCAAAAATGAACGAAAATGCAGGACCCTATGCCGGGATGGATAGGTATTTATGTAGGAAGGAATTGGTAAAGGATCTAGAAGCACAAGGTAATCTTGTTAAGATCAAGGAGCATCAGCATAATGTAGGAGGATGTTACCGATGTAATACGGTTGTTGAGCCTAGATTATCGGAGCAATGGTTTGTTAAGATGGAGGAATTAGCTAAACCAGCAATTGAGGTTGTAAAAGACGATAAAATTAAAATTATACCCGATAGATTTGATAAAATATACTTTCATTGGCTTGAAAATATTAGAGATTGGTGTATATCAAGACAGCTTTGGTGGGGACATCGTATACCAGCCTACTATTGCCAGGATTGTGGTGAGATTGTTGTATCCAGTACAACACCTTTAATATGTACAAAGTGTAAATCAAGTAGGCTTATTCAGGATGAAGATGTACTAGATACCTGGTTTAGTTCGGCTCTATGGCCATTTTCTACATTAGGATGGCCTGGAGATAAGGAAGAGTTAGACTATTTTTATCCAACAGATGTTTTAGTTACAGGCTATGATATTATATTTTTCTGGGTCGTTCGCATGGTATTCTCAGGTCTTGATCAAATGGGTGAGATTCCATTTAAATATGTTTTAGTTCATGGACTTGTGAGGGATTCTCAAGGTAGAAAAATGAGTAAATCCTTGGGTAATGGTATTGATCCCTTAGACATAATCGAGCAATATGGTGCTGATGCCTTAAGGATGACCTTAGCATCTGGTAATACACCTGGTAATGATATGCGTTTTTATACTGAGAGAGTTGAAGCTAGTAGAAATTTTGCCAACAAGTTATGGAATGCAACACGATTTGTATTAATGAATCTAGACAATTCAAATTTTAATGGAGGTAATTGGAATCAACATCTTACCTTGGCTGATAAATGGATTTTGTCAAGATTAAATAGTGTTACGAAGGAAATCACTGATAACCTGGATAAATTTGAACTTGGATTGGCTGTACAGAAGATCTATGACTTTACTTGGAATGAGTATTGTGACTGGTATATAGAGTTAATTAAACCTAGGTTATATAACGGTGACGAAGAAACTAAGAATACAGCATTGTATACCTTGACTTATGTATTGGAAAATCTATTGAAGCTTCTTCATCCATTTATGCCATTTATTACTGAAGAGATATGGCAGCATCTTCCTACGACTAAGGACGAAAGTGTCATGATTTCTTCCTGGCCTAAATATAGTGAAGATATGGTATATGAATATGAGGAAGAAAAGATGGAGATGATTATGAGTGCCATCCGAAGCATAAGAAACATTCGTTCAGAAATGAATGTTGTACCATCAAGAAAAGCTAGAGTTATGGTGGTGGCCTCTGGGGAAACCTATGCTGCTATTGAGTTAGGAAAAGAATACTTCTATACCTTAGCCAGTGCTTCAGAGGTAGTTATCATAAAAGAGAAAAAAGATATTCCAGAAGATTCCATGTCTGCGGTAATAACAGGGGCTGAAATATTCTTGCCTATGGATGATCTCGTGGATTATGACAAGGAAGTACAAAGGCTAGAAAAGGAAAAAACCAAATTAGAAGCTGAATTAAAGAGAATAAATGGAAAGCTTTCTAATGACGGCTTCATAGCAAAGGCCCCACCTCAAGTAATTGAAGAGGAGAAAGAAAAACAGGAAAATTATAAATCTATGCTAGATAAAGTCATGGAAAGATTGACAATAATGAATAATAAGCTTAAGTAATGAGGGATGAATAATGAACTATGAACAAGCATTGGAGTATATACATGGCACATATAAATTCGGTAGCAAGCTGGGGCTTGATAATATACTAAGTTTATTGAGATTAATGGATAATCCCCATGAAAAACTTAAGGTGGTCCATGTAGCTGGTACAAATGGAAAGGGATCCACCTCTTCCTTTATTAGCTCTGTCCTTACTGAACAAGGCTATAGGGTTGGATTATACACTTCACCCTATCTTGAAGTATTTACTGAGAGAATCAAAATAAATGGTGTAGATATTTCAAAGGAAGATTTGGCAAGGATCACAGATTATGTTAAAAGTAAAGTAAGTATTATGTTAGCCGATGGAATGAATCATCCTACAGAATTTGAGATTGTTACCGCCATAGGATTTGAATATTTCAAACGTCAAAAGGTAGATTTTCTTGTTTTAGAGGTTGGCTTAGGGGGAAGAGGTGACTCGACTAATGTTATTACCCGGCCCCTTGTTAGTGTGATTACTCCTATAGATTATGATCATACGGATTATTTGGGAGATACCTTGGCTAAGATAGCATTTGAAAAAGCTGGCATAATTAAAAAAGATAGTTGGGTGGTAACTTACCCACAACAGGATGAGGCTATGGAGGTATTAAAGGAAGTCTGTTTAAAGCAAAACTCTAAGCTCATAACTGTACCGATTCATAAAATTGAACCAGTTAAACAAGGGATAAGTCATCAAACATTTAATGTGCAAATTGAAGATGTTGATTTTCCTGGATTATCAATAACCCTGTTGGGAGAACATCAGGTTAATAACGCAGTGGTTGCTATAACGGCCTTGCAAGTTCTCCAAAAAGAGCACGGCATACATTTGTCAAGAAAGGCTATATATGAAGGTTGTAACAAGACAAAGTGGCCAGGAAGACTAGAGGTAATGAGTAGAAAACCGACTATTATTATTGATGGCGCTCACAATGTCCATGGTCTAAAGGCTGTTTCAAAGGTACTAGAAAAGTTCTTTGTTAGAGAGAAAATAATTCTGGTGTTAGGAATTTTAGCAGATAAAGATGTGATTTCCATGTTAGATGTGATAATTCCTAAAGTAAATAAAGTAGTCGTGACTGAGCCCAACAATCCAAGAGCTTTATCTGTAGATAGATTAGGAACAATGGTTGAAAAATATAATTTGCCTGTTATTAAAGAAAAGGATATCTCCAGAGCGGTATCTCATGCCTTAGATTGGGCTGACCATGAGGATACTATCGTGTTTTGCGGATCACTATATATGATAGGTCAAGTAAGAGCTCTTCTTAAGAACAACGAAAAGATATAAATCATAAATCCCTCTTGTCTGAATATATTTAAAATATATGGTACAAGGGGGTTCTATTTATGAAGGTTATATCTTTTAGGCCTTATAAAAGATGGGATGATACACATCTACTAAATATAATCTTTGAAACCTATGATTTTTTAAGATCCAATCAAGAGGACTATGATGAAAATATTGTTCTATGTAATGCTTTAATCTTTGAGGCTAAATTTAGGAAGCTTAGATGCCCCAAAGAAATGATGTATAGAAATATTATTTTTAAATAATACAATTCGTTGAGCTCTCCATTTGTTTTTTTATAATCACAACAATTACTCTCATGCATACAATGAATATAAAGTAATTAGACGGATTATATTGACTTTGTAGGGGTGATGGGATGCTCAATAACTTCGACAACACTGTTTTTGTTTCCAATACGGGAGAAGATACCATATCAATTATTGGTCTGGTTGATATGACTGAATTGTACAAGATTAGACTCAATTACGGTTCTTTTTGCAAAATAGTAAAAAAGCCTACTCTTGGACCCCATCATATTGCCATAGATATTAATGAAAAATACCTGTATACCACAAATTCCCATAATGGAAGCATTAGTATTGTTGATCTAATAACCAACCAATGGGTAGATAATATCTATGTGGGTAGCAATCCCAGTCACCTTGCCATAAACAAAAGGAATAAGACTATTTATGTTTCAAACTCTGATTCAAATTCCATATCTATAATAGATATGGAATCAAGAGTATTATCTGCGCAAGTTCCTGTAGGCAGAATGCCCCATGATATAAAGTTAAGCAGAGATGCACAAAGACTTTTTATTGCGAATACGGATTCCAATACACTAACAACAATTGACGTGTCTAGCAATGAGGTTGAAAAAAGCTTTTATGTAAACTTAAATCCTTATCATATAACTTTAAATCAGGCAGGAAACCTTTTGTATATAACAAACAATAGCTTTTCAAGCTCAGATAATGGAGGGGTAACTTTAGTAGATACTAAGGAACTTAAGGTGGTGGGCAGACTTCGGGCTGGTAAAATGCCAGTAGAGACCATACTCGATGAAAAAGAAGAACTTTTGTTTATTAGTGATGCGGAGTTAAATACGGTTAATGTAGTTCACATAAAGGAAAACAAGTTATTAGGGAGGATAAAAGTAGGTAGAATGCCATCAAGTATGGCAATAAACCACAAAACAAAAACATTATTGGTCTCAAATATTCAAGATAATACGATAAGTGTTATTGACCTTGAGAAAATGAAGGTTGTAAACTCTGTTTCAGTAGGTATTGAACCCAGCGGAATTTCTTATATTTAAAAGCCCCTATTTTTTTAAATAAGGGCTTTTTATTCTTCGACGAGAAGTTTCAGAATATCGCCATATAAGTGGGGCGCTTCGTTTTTCCATTTTTCACATATCTGTTTAGCTTGTTTATTAGATACGACATTTAGTTTTAGCTCTATTAGGGTTATATTGTTTTCAACGACCTTCAAATCAACAATATATTCATTATCTCTTTCCTTTACATAATCAGCGAGCACTTGCAATTCTCGAAGAAGCATTTGTTTTTTTAGTGATACTGACTTTTCTATGGATGCCCTTAGTTGTAGTTCTAATCTTTCACTAAAATACTGTAGCGTATTTTTACCCTTTTCAGTTATTAGATAAAAAAAGTTTTCATCACTTTGACTATATTCAAGCATACCGGATGACACTAACTCTCCAAGGGCTTGTTGTAGAAAAAAATAATTCATATAGTCCTTCTCCAAGACAAACTCCATCACCTGAGAATTTGTTAGAGGAATTGAGAATTGATTCATTACTAATAATATTATTAACTTATTTTCTGCAGACTCCTGAGAATTATTAAACATTTTATTCATCCCTTTTTTTTATTATAGAAGGACATTATCTAATATGATTATAGCATATTATAAATAATATGTATTAAATAAAAGGAGAAATGAGATTAATCATTTCTCCTTTTATTTACATTTATTTTATTCCAGCCATGGCTCTTTCAGCTACTTCAACCAATCTCTTAGTCATGTATCCACCAACATAACCATTTTGTCTAGATGTTAAATTACCTTTATCTATACTATCATAATTTGTGAGCCCAAGTTCTCCTGCTATTTCTAGCTTCATTTGGTTTAATGCCATTCTAGCTTCAGGAACAACAACTCGATTATTACTTCTTGCCATTATTGATTCCTCCTTTGATGTCTTATTTGAGGCATATTTTTTTATGCCGTACTATTAATTTTACCTATTTCATAAAATGTATGTTAATATATTTTTGTAAAACTATATAATTAGTGGATGGATTGCTTATAATAATTATTTCAACCAAATTTTAAAAATTCAACATTTTAAAAAGGTATTATACAATTAAGGGAGGTATTCGTCATGAATAGTTCTGAACAACTTAAAAAGCTAATAAAAGAATGGGGTACTGCTAAGGTTGGATTTGCTAATCTTGAGCATGTATTGCCTAGTGAATACAAACATTTAAAAACCGGGATCTCAATAGCTGTAAGGTTATCCGATGAGATTTTAAGTCAAATAATTGATGAACCAACCCATACTTATTTCCATCATTATCGCACGGTTAACACCTGTATTGATCAAATCACTTTTAAAATAGCCACGTACCTTCAGCAATGGGGCTTTCTTGCCATGCCAATTGCAGCATCTCAATCTATTAATGGAGAAGGCTATTATTATGAAGGAATTTTTCAACATAAAACAGCTGCCACGTTATCTGGGATAGGATGGATCGGAAAAAATGCATGCTTGGTAACAGAGGAATTCGGTCCAAGAGTGAGATTAGGAACAGTCCTTACGAATATGGATGTTATTTATGATGAACCAATTACTACATCCCAATGTGGGCAGTGTAATAT
>JUEG02001318.1_pt1 | contig 26160 bp, 20 predicted proteins | sample 432341 | NCBI WGS metagenome assembly JUEG02 (sample SAMN02953476, study PRJNA257561) | rock porewater metagenome | biome: terrestrial; feature: Opalinus Clay rock; material: porewater; isolation source: Opalinus Clay rock BIC-A1 borehole | place: Switzerland: Mt Terri URL, St-Ursanne ... | reverse complement strand
GGCACAGCGCTTAGAACCAACAAAGCCAAAGCCAAAATGCTTGCAGCCAGTCTTCTCATATGCCAGACCTCCTCATTCATTTTATTGCCGGAAACATTCTTAGAATGTCCAATAATATAGTTTATTATTATTGATATTTGATCGAATTGAACTCGTTCAGCTAAGGCCGAACATCGAGACTTATGTCACCGAAACAGAATAAGGAACACCCACTTTTAATAGAAGTGGGGTCCTTCTATTCCTCTTTGGTCAGTTTTAATACTAGCTCGTTTTGTTCATAATCATTAGCATAGTTCTGTCCCCATTTACACAAGGTATCTAAAATAGGCAGGAGACTCTGACCTGCTTGAGTCAGAGAATATTCAACCTTGGGCGGGATTTGTGTATAAATCAATCTCTTGACCAAACCACTGTCTTCCAGCTCCCGAAGCTGTTGAGTTAACATTTTGGGTGTGACATTAGGGATAGCTTTTCTCATTTCACTGTATCTTAAGGTTTTATCCCCTAAATGCCAGAGTATAAGGGCTTTCCACTTTCCACCGATGAGGGCCAACGTCAATTCCATGGAACATTGATACTCATTATTCTTGAACTTGATCATTAAGTCTCACTCCTTAGTCTATCAAGAGTCTTTAGTTCGTATAAGTATAATCTCCCTCGAACTAACACGGTATACATTTGGTTACTATAGTACGAAAATGTACGTACTTGCTAACTATTATTATATCGTTTATTATCATATCAGGCAATGACCAAGGCTAAATAGCAGGGAGTGTTTGTTTTATGAAAGTTGTAGCTTTTAATGGAAGTCCGCGGGTCAATGGCAATACTTCGCAAAGCATAAAAATGGTTTTAGCGGAATTAGAAAAAGAAGGAATTGAGACTGAAATTGTCCAATTGGGAGGGCGTAAAGTCTTTGGTTGCTTGGCCTGCGGCAAATGTAGCGAAATGATGAACAACCGATGTGTACGCAAGGACGATGAAATGAATACTTTCATCCAGAAAATTGAAGAGGCAGATGGCATCATTATAGGTTCCCCCACGTACTTCAGTAATGTGAGTACGGAAGTAAAAGCTCTTATTGACCGTTGTGGTTATGTATCAAAGTCTAACGGAGGTGCCTTATTAAGGGGAAAAGTTGGAACTTCGGTCGTTTCCGTACGTAGAGCCGGATCCACCTTTACCTACTCTGCTATTAACTTCTTCTTTGGCATAGCCGAAATGGTCATTTGCAGTTCAAGTTATTGGAATATGACCTTATCCCGTGATCCAGGCGATGTTCAAAATGATAATGAAGGCATCCAGACCTTTCAAACCCTTGGTAAAAACATGGCTAAACTTTTAAAGCAAGTTCGCTAAATTAAGCGAGGTAACTAATCAGCGAAAACTTCAAGATCGCATGGCTGAGTATACTATCGAGAACTATCTAACGAAGAATTAACCATAAACAAAGAAGAGACGCCTTAAAACGTCTCTTCTTTGTGTTATGGTATACCCTACAAATCAAACCTCAAATAATTGTCTTCAGGGTTGATTAATCAACCTAGTGTGATAATATGGACACTTAAAGATGGAGTTATGCAGTTTAATGAATTACTGAGAGCTTTGCCAACAATACGGCAATGATTGCACAAGTTTTATTGACAGCAATCACGCTTAAAACTTGCTTATCTTTGAAAAAATAGGTTTCAATAGAACGCTCTAAAGTGATAAAAACTAAGATCGTTACAAGAAAGGATGAGAAATAAAAGCCTGCTCCTGCTGCTAAACCAATCGCTGATACTACCCAAAGAGAAGCAGCCGTTGTTTGATACTAACAAAATCCGAAGCAAAGGCGAGTGGTATCCTAGTCATGGCTATTTTAAAGAAATTTATCAAATATTATAAACCCTATAAATACCTGTTTTATGCCGACATCATGTGTGCCTTGATTGTTTCCATTATCGATCTGTCCTTTCCACAAATCCTTAGTTATCTAGCTAAAAATCTATTTACTCAAGATAAAGAAATAATTCTGCAAGCCATAGGATTTATCGGCATAGCCCTGCTGTTTATGTATGTTATTAAGTATTATTGCCAGTATTTCATTATTTCCTGGGGACACATTATGGGCGCGAAGATGGAAACCGATATGAGAAAAGATCTGTTCAATCAATTTCAGCGGTTATCCTTTTCTTATTATGATAGAAACAATACTGGAGAAATGATGTCCAAATTGGTCGCAGACTTGTTTGATATATCCGAACTTGCTCATCACGGGCCAGAAAATATTTTTATCTCCACGCTAAAGATCATTGGCTCCTTTAGTATCTTAATGTTGATTAATATTAAAATGACCCTGATTTTATTAGTGGTGACGCTGGTCATGGTGGTCTTCACCATTTACAAAAACATTAAAATGGCTCCCAGCTTTGCAGATAGCAGGGTGAAAATTGCCGCTGTAAATTCCAGCCTGCAAGATAGTTTATCTGGAATCCGAGTTGTCAAATCCTTTGCCAATGAACGAGTAGAAAGAGAAAAATTCAGAAAAAGCAACCACGATTTTTTGGACTCTAAAATTAGAATCTACAAATTGATGGGTAATTTCCACGCTTGGAATTCTTTTTTTGAAGGGTTGCTCTATGTTGTGATCATTGTTTCCGGGGGGGTATTTATAGCCAATGGTTCGTTAAAAATTTCCGATCTGGCGATTTATGTCCTTTATGTCAACCTCTTTATCAATCCCATAGACGTATTAATAAATTATACTGAATCATTTCAAAAAGGCTACGCTGGTTTCAAACGATTTATTGAGGTTTTGGAGACTGCGCCAGATATTGTGGACAAAGCAGGAGCTAAACCTTTGACAGACGTTAAAGGAGAAATTAATTACAAGAATGTCTCCTTTCGCTATGACGATGATTCCAATGTTTTAGATAATGTGAGTCTAACCATAAAAGCAGGAAAGAACATCGCCCTAGTCGGACCATCGGGGGGAGGGAAAACAACTTTCTGTTCTCTGTTGCCAAGATTTTATGATGTAACATCCGGATTAATAACCATTGATGGAAATGATATCCGAGACGTGACGCTAGATTCTTTACGAAATGCTATCGGGATAGTGCAGCAGGATGTCTATATGTTTGATGGCTCAATCAGAGAAAACATTGCCTATGGCAAGGCCGGATCTTCAGAAGCCGAAATTATTGAGGCAGCCCAAAAAGCCAATATTCATGAGTTTATCCTGTCTCTTGACGAGGGGTATGATACTTATGTTGGGGAACGAGGGGTCAGGCTCTCTGGTGGACAAAAACAACGATTATCAATCGCCAGAGTGTTCTTAAAGAACCCTCCCATTTTAATCTTAGACGAGGCTACGTCAGCCCTAGATAATGAAAGTGAACGCTACATTCAAAATTCTCTGGAAAAGCTCTCTGAAAATCGGACGACCATCGTGATTGCCCACAGGCTGAGTACGATAAAAAACTCGGACGAAATTGTGGTGGTTACCGATGAAGGCATCCAAGAAAGAGGCAGTCATAAACAACTGCTCGAAAAGGCTGGCATCTATGCCCATTACTATAATATGCAATTTGAAGGCTTGGAATAGTGCTAAATCAGTCCCAGTTTCTTGATGACCTCTAACATTTTATTTGTATCGATTGGTTTAGCGGCATAAGCCTCACACCCGATTTCAAAAGCCTGATTAACATAATCAGTTTCTGCTAAAGCTGTCGTCATAATGACCTTTACCCGCTGTTCAGATGCAAACTCTTGTTTAGTCTCATAGTCGCGGATGGCCTTCAATACTTTAACCCCATCTACTTTAGGCATCATAATATCCAGGCAAATTAAATCATAGGGAGCCTTTTCCTTAATTGCTAACAAATATGCGTCAAGCGCTTCCAACCCATCAACTACCAAATCCACTTCACCATACTGCCCAAGGAATTTTGACAAGAACCGCCGACTAGCTAAATCATCTTCCGCAATTAAAATCTTCATCTTTTTCACCCTCTCAATTATTTAGGCATAAATAAATTTCAAATTCTCTTTTTAGACTTTGAGCGTATTTATTCGCTTCCTCCTGGTTTTCGCGTCTGGCGGCCAATTCAATTTTAAACGCTAAAGTTTTAAGGTCATCCGCTTCGATCAAGTTACAATTATGTTTAATTTTATGTGCAATTTCTTCAGTGAGATTAATATCCTCATAGCTTAGTGCAAATCGAAGTTCCTCAATATCTCGTGAAACTTCTATGATAATGGCATCTTTATCATATTCCAAGGGCATCTCAGAATCAATATTCAGTACTACTCCATCTTCACTAATCCTTACCTCATGTTTAGGCACAGCGTGCAGTTTATCTGCTGAGATATTTCGATTCACCACCTCTTCTAAGAGGGAGAATAATTTACCCATCCTGATAGGTTTGGGCATATACTCATCCAGTCCACAGGCTAGAAATTTTTCTCGATCTCCAGCAAGGGCATAGGCTGTTAAAGCGATGATAGGAGTATGTTGATTCTCTCCCTCTTTCTCACGGATTTTGGCAGTCGCTTCGATCCCGTCCATTATCGGCATTTGAATATCCATGAAAATTACATCGTACTGATTTTCAGCATGCAATGCTAAAGCTTCCAACCCGTTCGTGGCAGATTCTATAAAGTGCCCTTTTTCTTTGAGCATTAAAGATAAGACCGTTAAACTGACCTTATCATCCTCTACAATGAGTATTCTCAATGGTCTCATAGAATGGATGGTGCAGGTGTCTTGTGTCGGATAATTTAGTTTGCCAGATCGCATGAACTTTAGACTAAAGCTAAAAGTACTCCCTTTCCCCTCTTGACTTTCCACTGATATGGTTCCGCCCATCATCTGTACGAGTTGCTTAGAAATCGCCAGACCTAGACCAGTACCACCATACTTTCTTGTAATTGAACCATCCACCTGACTAAAGTTCTTAAAGAGCTTAGTTTGTTCATGGGGTGATATACCAATACCTGAATCCGAAATGGAAAATAGAATCTCTATCATTTCGTTTGTTATTTCTAGTTCTTTAGCAGAAAGAACAACCCCTCCGAATTTAGTGAATTTTAAAGCGTTATTTAAAAGATTGTTTAATATTTGCTTAAGCCTGTTGGGATCCCCTATCAAAGTTTGCGGGATCGCATTGGAGCAGTCGCAACATAGGGTTAGCTTCTTTTTCATAGCTAAGGGCAAATGTGCTTTTATCGTTAATTCCAATAATTCAGGGATATTAAATCCTATTTTTTCTATCACTAATTTACCTGCTTCGATTTTAGAAAAATCAAGAATGTCATTAATGATTGTCAGTAAGGAATCTGCGCAGTCTTTAGCGATTTCAAGGTTACCTCGCTGTTCCTGGCTTATATTCTTTAATAGTGTCAAATCAATCATCCCTACGATTCCATTAATAGGGGTGCGAATTTCATGACTCATATTCGCTAGGAATTCACTTTTTGCACGATTAGCAGCTTCTGCTTTATTCTTTGCTAGCTGAAGTTCGTTTTCTACATGTATGCGTTCTGTCATATCTGTGATAAGTGAGACGAAATAACCGGGTTCAGGACTATATAGTTTCACGGAAAACCAACGCTCACTCCAAGCTGAATAGTAAATTGGCAAAGCGAGCTGAAGTCCTGTTGATGCAACTTCCCCATATTCAGCCATCCTTTGGTCGAATAACTGAGGATCTTCGCCAGAAAAAAGCTCCGAATATTTCTTGCCAATAATTTCCTTGCGAGATACTCGAAATATTCTTTCATATGCTTCATTAATCTCCAGGATTTCATAATCTATGGGTTTTCCGGTTTCATCATAGATTACTTTGTTATGAGCAAAGCTGTCGGGCATATTTATAATTAACGAACGATATCGTTCATACAAAAGTCTTTGTTTTTCCTCGCTTTTGAGCAATTCAATTTGTGTTTTCTTTCGCTCAGCGATGTTTCGAGCAAACGATAAAATGCATCTCTTCCCGTCCATCTCGATAAGCTGAGAGTTAACTTCAATAGGTATTTCTTCATCATCTTTAGTAAAGTAAGTACTCTCAAACCTGTATTGCCCTTTAGCAGTTACTTCACCGATAATAGTTTTGAAAAGCTCTTCTTTTTCTCTGCAAAAGTCAGCAATCTTGAGATTGAGAAACTCTTCTTTGCTGTATCCCGTTCTCTCACATACCATCTTGTTCACGTCAATAATTTTTGTCTTTAGGGGTTCGTCCGCTTCAATCTCGAGAAGTATGATACCATCATAGGCTATATCGAAGAGACTGCGATACTTTTTTTCACTAGCCCTTAATAGATCTTCTACCCGTAAACGTTCAGTTATTTCCCGAATGATGCTTACCAAGACTGGTTGGTCTTCGATAAAAGTACCATAAATACTTACCTCAACAGGAAAGGCACTGCCATCTTTGCGAATATGGCAAGTCTCGAATAAAATCCCTTGATTCCCCGCCTGTCTCATTTGTTCTAAAGTAAAGTCATGCTGATCTCGGATATCAAAGACCTTTAATGATAGAAGTTCCTCTTTCGTATAACCATACGCTTGGACCGCGGCGGTGTTGGCTTCTAATATGTTTCCTCCCATATCTAAAAATATAATTATATCGCGTGCTTGTTCTAAAAGAACTTGATACTTTTTTGCTGTATCCTCGACTAATTTGCTATTTGTAATATTGTCCAAGGCTATGACCATATTGGGTTTGCCCACGTTCATTATTGGGGTAATACTTGCCCTGAACCAAAATTTCTTTTCTTTTTCATTTTGTATCAAAACCTTACTGTATTCCATCTGGGTTATAGGTTGTCCTGACTTAAAGGCTAATTCAACAGCCAATCTCAATTGACATGATTGACATTGTACCCCATAGCCACACCCCTTAATATTTTCTGTACTGCCATAACAATGAAGTCCATTGCCAATACGTTTACCGAAAACATTCTCGGGATTGTGATCCAAAAACTCTGACCCAGCAATATTTACCTTTTCAATTAACGAATATTCATTCAGTAAAAACATTCCTATCGGAGTGGTATTGAAAATTAGTTCAAAGTTGTTTGAGTCCGTCTTTTCTTTGTTCATGTCCATCCTCAACACCCCCTTTATGATAAATTGTCAATCTCTATTTCCTAAGATTGATACAAGGGCTTGGGCCATAGTATCAAGAGAGACCTGCTTTTCCACCGCCCCGATTTCAAAGGCAACTTTCGGCATACCATAAACTACCGATGTTTGTTCATCCTGTCCAATAGTTCTTGCGCCCCTTCTTCTCATACTGAGCAACCCTTTTGAACCATCATACCCCATACCCGTCAGAATAACGCCGATCGCACTCTTACCAACTTCCTTTGCCACAGACTCAAAGAGAACATCGATCGAAGGGCAGTGTCCATTCACTTTCTCACCCTCGAAACACTCTGCTCTGTATCGATTTCCGAACTTCTTTAGCCGCATATGCTGTCCGCCGGGGGCAATCAGTACACTTCCTTGATCCACATAATCACCCGTCTCAGCTTCCTTGACTTGCATTTGAGTTGAGTTATTAAGCCTGTCAGCAAACATTCTGGAGAATACCGGAGGTATATGTTGGGCAATAACGATACCGGGCATTTGAGTAGGCAAATCTTTTAAAATCCTGAAAACTGCCTCTGTTCCTCCTGTTGATGCACCAATGGCTATGAGACTCCCTTCCATTGAAGCGCCTTCCTCCACCATATTCGTTTTGCTCTGTGTGGACAACCTGGAAACTTTTGCGTTTGCCGCTACTTTTATTTTCTGGATTAATTCATGAATAAACCCATGAACATCTTGAACTGATTGAACATTAGGCTTAGTCACAAAATCTACAGCTCCTGCTTTCATCGCCTCGAAGACAGCCATACTAACCGAGCTAACGACAACAACAGGCAGCGGATATTGGGGTAAAAGTCTCTTTATAAATTCAATCCCGTTCATTTTCGGCATTTCAATATCACAGGTCATGACATCAGGTGAATATTCTAGGATCTTATCCCTGGCATCGAAGGGATCAACTGCTTTAGCTACCACCTCAATATAAGGATCAGTAGAAATTCCTCTTGCTAATACTTCTCTAAAAACCAAAGAATCATCGACAACTAACACTTTTATTTTTCTCATGTTCAAGGTTCCTTTCGGTAGACAGCCGGCATGATATACTTATACTCTGTCTCATTCCGATCGAGAGATTCTGAATGCCCAATAAACAAGTATCCACCAGGCTCAGTCGAATCGTAGAACTTCTTTACTAACTTCATCTTTGTATCCTTGTCAAAATAGATCATGACATTCCTGCAAAAAATTGTATGAAACTTCTTTTTGAAAGGGAAAACGACATCCATGAGATTGAATTTCCTATATATTACTTCATTCCTAATCTTATTAACTAGGACATATTTGTCATTATTTAGTTTCTCAAAATAGTTTAGTTTCCAAGACTGCGGCAGTGTGGCAATTCCCTCGTTATCATAAATCCCGTTAATGGCAATATCTAAAACTTTACTGGAAATATCTGTGGCTAGAATTTTTGCATCCCACCATTTTTTATCCACACCAAGAAACTCGTCAATGATCATTGCTAAGGTATATGGTTCTTCACCACTAGAACATCCTGCACTCCATATGCGTAAGTCTCTCTCCTTTGACCTGCTAATGAGATTAGGGAGTACTTTTTCCTTGAAAAAGAAAAAATGATCGACCTCACGCATGAAAAAGGTATGATTAGTTGTTATTTTATCAACGAGCGTTACGATTGCATCCCCGGTTCGATCAGTTACAACATAATGAAAGTAATCATTAAAATTTTGGAAGTTTTTTTCTATCAATACATTACTAAGCCTGCCCATTAAAAGAGTTTGTTTTTCCTTCTTCAAAAAGATACCATAATTTACTTTAATATACTCAGCTAGTTGTTTAAACTCCTGGTCTGTTATTGAAAGCATAGCATTATTACACCTCCTTCTTAATCAATTTCGCTGTATTAGTTTCAGGAGAGCCCTTAAGGCTCTCCTTTTTTAAAAACTATATTTGCAACAAGGTCTACCACCTCTGTCACAAACCTGAACATTTTTTAAATATAACTTTAGTTGAAGTTAGTACTTTCCAAATTCGTTATTGCTTAGAGAAATTTGAGATGAACTGTTTGTTACCCCAGCTCCGGAATATCCTTGTTTATCAAAATTATTATTGAACCTTTTCTTCCGGGACATATCTTCCAGCATTTGCAATACCTCTGGGTTAAGGTCTTCTAATCCGCTATAGGAGGACCCATTGATTTTCCTCAACTTAAACTTATTTACTTGATCTCTTAACAGTTCTGCTTGACTTGAGAGTTCCTCACTTGCGGCAGCACTTTCTTCCGAAGTAGCTGAATTGGTTTGAACCACGCTTGAGACCTGCATGATACCTTGATTGATTTGATTAATTCCCAAAGCTTGTTCATTGGATGCAGTCGCGATGTCTGCCACCAGGTTAGTTGCTTTACTAACCCCTTCAACAATTTTGTTAAGTGCTTGTGCGGTATCATTAGCGATTTTAGTTCCGCCTTCCACCTTCTTCATAGAACCTTCAATCATGGCAGTTGTTTCTTTAGCGGCATTTGCAGAACGTGCAGCAAGGTTTCTTACTTCCTCCGCAACCACGGCGAAACCTTTACCATGTTGACCCGCCCTGGCGGCTTCGACGGCAGCATTTAGAGCTAAAATATTGGTCTGAAAAGCGATTTCGTCAATTACCTTAATAATCTTGAAGATGTTTCCAGAAGCTTCATTGATCTCTTCCATAGCTTGAAGCATCTCTTTCATCTGCTGATTACCTTGAATGGCATTTTGTCTTGCCGCCTCGGCAAGCTCATTCGCTTGACTGGCATTTTGGGCGTTTAGCGTGGTTTGTGTGGATATTTCTTCGATGGAAGCTGTTAGTTCTTCGATAGAACTGGCTTGTTCAGTTGCACCTTGGGAGAGAGCCATACTAGAAGCAGATACCTGTCTAGACCCGGATGCTACTTGTTCGGATGCGGTATTGAAGCTTGTCATCACCTCATTAAGATTAGTCGACATACGCTCAAAGGCTGATGACAGAATACCAATTTCATCCTTTGTGTTAGCCCGAATGCTTACATCTAAGTCTCCATCCGCAATCTTCTCTGCAACACTGACAAGTTCACTAATTGGTTTGCTGATAATTCTTGATATAAATACTCCGAGAATGATAGCAATGATAACCGCTATAACAACAACTGCCGTCATTACTTGAATAGTACTATTGGCTGTCGCGCCATATTCTGTAGTTTTATCCAAGCCGCCATCAATTTTTAATTGAAATAGTATAGCAATCGCCTCTTGTACTTTAACAGTTGGAGCAGAGGCTTCTCCGTAAAACAAAGCAATGGCTTGCTCGTTTTGATTCGCTTCGACTAATTGGAAAACCTTATTTCTGGCTTCTTTATAGCTTGCTAGATTATCAGACAATACTTTAAAAACTTCACGCCCTTGATCCGTCTGCATGTTTTTTTCCATCTTTATTAATCCGTCATCAATAATAGCGTCTTTTTCTTTCAACGTGTTGAGGCTTTTTGAATAATCTGCGTTATGAAAAAGCACATCTCTAATGAGACTCCGTTCTTCTTGGAAGGCTAAACCGACTTCTCCTACGTCAGCAGTAGCTATGCCATATACATTAAACAGGTTGCCGAAATTGGCTGTAGTATTCTTCAAGCTGATTATGCCAACAACACCAACAACCCCCGCTAAGATAGCTATAAGAACAAAAGAACTAATTATTTTTGCACCGATTTTCATATTATAAAACCACTTCATGAACCCTTTCCTCCCTATCACTTAAATATTTTCTAGATTTTCAATTTCCAAATCGGTCAGGAGTTTACCAGAATCCAAAAGAAGTTTTACATCGTTCCCCACCTTGCCTATACCTCTGATATATTTATTTCCTTCTTTGTTCAGACTTGGCGGAGAAACGATTTCTTCATCCGAAATTGAGATCACCTCAGAAACACTGTCAACGATAAGACCTATCGGGATTTCTCTAATATCAATGACTACAATGCATGTCCGATCGTTATATTCTCTGAAAGGCTTTCTAAACCTCAACCTTACATCCATCAAAGGAATAATCTTTCCCCGCAAATTAATGATTCCTTTGATATACTCAGGCATTTCCGGAATTTCCGTGATAGGCTGAAGCCCAATTATCTCTGTTACATATTTAATCTCAATTCCATAAAACTCATTCCCTAAACAAAATGTGAGGAATTTACCCTTTTGCGTGTCTTCAACTTGATCTTCACTGTCTACTGCCTCATTCTCTGACATGCAATCTATCCTTTCCGCCTGAGAACTAACCCCATTCTCGTTTATCCTTGCTGTTGATGGCCGACTCAAGGAGATTAGTTACGAGTAAATTACCCGGTTTTCTTGACAGTGAACAGCCCCGCAATATCAAGAATTAAACTGATACTTCCATCTCCTAATAAAGTACACCCTGCGAGTCCTGTGACCTTCTTGGTATGTTTAATATAGGCAGGAAGTGATTTAACGACAACTTGCTGCTGACCGATTAACTCATCTGCAAAGATACAAAGAGTTTGATCATCCTGTTCTACCATAATAATGATTCCGTCGGCAAAATTAGTAACAAGCGTATTGACATGATACCTTCTATGTAAGCGGAGTATAGGAAAACACTGCCCTCTGACCATTATCATCTCATTATCATCCGGATCAACAATGATATCCGTAGTTTTTGGCCTAAAGGATTCCTTAATCGCGGTTGTCGGTATGGTATAACGCGAATCCCCCACTTTAATATTCATACCATCGATGATAGCCAAGGTTAGTGGAATTTTAAGAGTAAGGGTGGTTCCCTTTCCGGGAACACTATCCGCCGTAATTGCTCCCCCTACTGCTTCAATATTTTTAACCACGACATCCATTCCAACCCCGCGTCCAGAAAACTCTGTAACAGTCTCATTCGTTGAAAATCCCGGCAAAAAAACTAAGTTATAGATTTCCTTATCTGTGATTTCGTCCTCGGGAACTTGAAGCAATCCCTTTTCACGTGCTTTGGACATGATTTTAGCTTTATTAAAGCCTCCTCCATCGTCACGTATAATGATTAAGACATCCCCTCCTGCATTTTTTGCTTCTAAGATAATCGTTCCCCAACGGGGTTTCCCCTTCATTTCTCGATCTGAGGGCATTTCAATCCCGTGATCAATCGAATTGCGAATAAGATGCATTAAGGGATCCGAAATATGTTCAATAATATTTTTATCCACCTCGGTCTCTTGACCAATCAACTCCAGTCTAACATCCTTGTTGAGCTTTTTGCACATATCGCGAACTGTACGGTTCATTTTTTGGAACGTACCTGTTAAAGGCACCATGCGCACAGACATGACAGTATCCTGTAACTCGCTGGTGATTTTTCTAAGTTGTCTGGCTGCCTTTTCAAAGTTATTAAGTTCCAAGCCCTTAAGGTCGGGATTTTGAGTCACCATCGCTTCAGCGATCACCATTTCCCCAACCAGATCCATTAACTGGTCTAACTTGGCTACACTGACACTTATAATACTTTGCTGAGATGCTGAAGAATAGCTTTCTTTTTGATCATTCGTTATACCTTCACGAGACGAAGAGGCGGGAATTTTAGCACTGTCGTTTAATAAGATTTTCCTTTCTTCATGAAGATCGTCAAATGGTTCACTATTCTTGACTTGTGTTAGTTGAAGGTCCTTTAAATAGATTGTCTGGCTCAGAGTTCGATGGATTTCTTCCAAAGAGCGATCCGTTTTAAAAAACAGTGTAAATCCCTGTTCCTGAATAACTTCTGCACTGTCCTCATGATCTAGATCTTCCGGGATATGGTAGTATTCTTTAACAAGATCCCCCAGATCGTTAACCACCCCAAACGCTCTTAGGTTTTCCATTCCACAATCTTCTTCAAAATAAAGAGTGGCCTGAAATGAGTTACTATAGGATTGAGGTTCTGTTCTTACTTTACTTATATAATATTGCTGCTTCTTGGGGGCAGAATTTCCCTGTGAAGTTGCTGTATCTTTTATTTCTTGATCACTAACCGTGTAATTCTGAGCTTTAATGGTGGCATGAAAGATTCGCAAACTCTCAATTAAGGCAGCAGCATCCCCTTCCGCTTCATCTCCATTTCTGATCTTTGCAATTTCCACTTTGATAAAATCAATACCCTCAAGCACTAAATCTGATAATTGAGAGGAATCAATATTCTGAGGCTTGTCTTCACGCAGAACAAAGAATACATCCTCCATAGAATGGGCTAAGGTAGAAATATTATTAAAAAGCATCATTGCTGAGGAACCTTTAATTGTATGCATTATCCGAAAAATCTCATTGATTGCATCGGAATCGTAGGATTCAAACTTCTCATTGGCAATGATTAATTGCTCCATTTGCTCAATCAGTTGCATTGATTCAAATATAAAGAGCTCCAGCATGGGCTCATTGTGATACTGGTCAGTCAATTTAATCACCCCCTTTTGACTTGGAATTACCTATTATACGCCCAACACTTTGGAAATCGTTTTATGTAGCAATTCCTCCTTAAAAGGTTTAACAATAAAGGTTTTTGCTCCACTAATTATTGCTTGTTTCACCATCCCCTCCTGACCCATGGATGACACCATGATTACCTTAGCCTGAGGATCAAATGCTTTAATTAACTTGAGAGCTTCAATACCTGACATTTCGGGCATGGTAATATCCATGGTCACAACATCAGGGCGCAACTCTTTATACATTGAAACTGCAATTAAGCCATTCGCGGCTTCTCCGACAATTTCAATATCTTGATTCTGGAGCATATTTCGAATGGAAACCCGCATGAAAGCCGCATCATCAACAATAAGTAGTTTTTTCATCTAACTTCACTCCTCATATTAACTGGGATTACTTACCCTATCCTAATGCAAAAGCATCCAATAACATTTTTAGAGCAGATAAAGTATGATCTTTTAACGAAAAATTATAATTATCCATGCGCCATCTCAATACACTTGCTCTTTCTAAGCCGATAATAAGATCGGCCATACTTCCTGGATCTACTTCTTTTGCAAGTACTTTTTTATGTTTAGCTTCCGTAATTAAGGATTTGACTGAATTAAACCTTTTGATAAAAATATTATAAACCACAGCGTTGAGCTCTGGTTCACACATTAATCCCTCGCAGGATAGGGTAATTGCAGTTATTTCAGGGTAATTTTCATAATACGTTACGTAAGCTTCTACAAAATAAGTAATTGCTTCGATCGGCGTATAATCTCTAAGCTTTAATGATTCGATAATTGCCTGATCATATTGGGAAAAATATTCGAGTACCGCCAGAATCAGTTCGTTTTTCGATTTATAATGCTTAAATATGGTTGATTCGGAGATACCCTGCCTCTTCGCCACCTCCCTGGTCGTAAGCCCCTGAAGACCCTTTTCACTAATAACTTCAATCGTCGATAAAATTAAGCTTTCTTTAGTATGTATCAGTTTCGACAACAGCGTCCCCTCCGTCGAAAGTAAACATTTACTCTCCTATTATATATACAATCATAATACTTGGTCGACATTTTTCTGTCAATTAGTTTTTAATTCGTTTTAAATATTTTTTTTACTTTAATTTTCACTTATATCCGATAATTTTCCGGACTATTCAATTAAATAGAAACATACTTTTCTGCTAAATTTAATATTAACGTTTTGGCGGAAAAATCCCCTGAAACAATAAAAAAATCCCCCTCTATCGCATAGTGCATTAGAGGGGAGCCTGAGTTGCGAAAAGTTCTTAGTTCACTGCATCAAGATACGAACCTTTGCAATTACAGTTTTAGAACTTAAAGGATCAGGAATAACCATTAAATTAAAAGTCTGAGTTCTGTTTAATACCTCATACCCTAGTTCACCTGTCATCCTTCCTCCAGCTTTAATTGTCCCATCTATAGCATCCTTAAAGACCGGAATAGCCTTTATGCTGGAGTTTTGCTTTTTACCAAACAGATCTGTAAGTTTAAACCCTATCATACTTCTAACCTCGATATCAGTGCTTCCCTGATTTTCAATCGTAAGATTTATAAAAAGGTACGTATTATCTTCTCTTGCAGACCTATCATAACCACTGACGTCTGAAGTCCTGATATCGTTTATTCTATATTGAAGGTTTCCTATCTTAAAAGCCTCCCCCAACGCATATGCCTCTTGCTGAGGTATGAGTGCGGTTTGTTGCTTCTGGAATTGTGGCGAATTAGTGTGTGCCTGTGTAGTTAAGGCACCTGCCCCTAGTAGAAAGATTAGCATTGGTACTAGAAGGACTAGCAAACAATATTGAATCTGAGAGCAATACCTGCGTTTTCTTCCCGTCTTACGTGATGCTGCTAGTTTCCACATGTTCTTCGTCCTCCTCTTGGTTCATAGTTTGTCAACAGGGAACTGATGACAATACTTCGTTAAGCGAATATTAGCACAACTATCCGCCTCTGTCTATAGATTCAGAATATAGTATCATTAATTTTCGATATGATGATCCGTTAAATATATCTCAATTATCCTTGTAACTATAGTAATCTGACCTCTTTTTAATGGTTCTCATCTATTATCTATACCTATAGTAATAATAACAATATATTATGATAATAAATTCTTATATGCCTAGAATTTAAAATGGGTTCTCACGCAACTCCGTGAAAACCCTCAATCACCACAATTCCAAGCATCGTATAATAACTTTACGCCCTCTGATATTTCTATTTTACTTAATGCGCCATAACCTAATAAGAATGTATTCTCATATTTCTCTAACATTTGGCCAATAAAATAATCAGAGATAGGATAGACCTTGACACCCTTTTCAGTTGCAGCTTTTCGCATATCGTTTTCACTTTTACTTATTGCTGATTTTATTAGCAAATGACTCCCTGCGCTCTCACCAACAATCTTAATATCATTACCAAAAATTGATAATTCTCTAATTAAGTGCCCCCTTTTATCTTTATATAGCTTGCGCATTTTATTAAGATGTTTTTCATAATTACCTTCAGCAATAAATTTCGCGACAATTCTTTGTTCAAGAATCGATACTTCAGAACCGAATTCAGTGCATATCTTAGTGTAGTTTTTAAGCAATGTTAACGGTAATACCATATAACTTATCCTAATGGATGGCGCTATTGAAGTCGAAAATGTGCCAACATATATGACCTTACCATTTTGATCGATACTTTGCAGGGATGGTAAAGGCTTTCTAATATATCTGAATTCACTGTCATAGTCATCTTCAATTATAAATCGTCCATCCGCTTCATTCGCAAAATTAAGCAACTCAACCCTTCTGCCTATAGGCATGCTGATTCCAAGAGGAAACTGATGGGACGGAGTCACATAAACCGCCACATTAGAAAGGTTTTTAAGAGGTTCAATCTCTATTCCCCTGTCATCTATAGGTATAGGTAAAATTGCATGTCCCATGTGTTCAAAGGTTTTATATGCCTTTCGATAAACAGGGTTTTCCAAAGCTATAGAAGTATTATTGCTTAAGACAAGGCTCAAGGTACGCAATGAACTCTCGGTTCCTGCTCCAATAACTATTTGTCTTTCATCACAGTTTACCCCTCTTGAGCTATGTAAAAAAGCAACTAATTCTCGCCTTAAATTCACATCTCCCTGCGCCATAGTTCTCTTTAGAATGCTATGGTCAAATTCATTAAAACAACTTTTAAAAATATTCCTCCATGTTTTATAGGGGAATGCATGGTGGTCAATATCACTGGGAGAAAAATCAATCTTGAGATTGGACATACTTATATTTAGAGTGTTTTCTTGCTGAGTAACATTTATTCTGTGATATACGTCGATATCACAAACAAAGTATCCCTTCTTTGGGACAGCTATAATATATCCCTCATCTAATAGCTGGCTGTATGCTGTATCAATCGTGTTAATGCTGACGCAAAGATGCTCAGATAGTTTTCTCTTTGAAGGAATTCTATCATGAGGCTTATAATTCTTACTCTGAATTTCAGCTTTTAACCAGTCATAAATTTGCCTATATAATGGTGCTTTATTCGTACATAATGGCAAAGTAATCAAAAGGCACCCTCCAAACTGTTACTATACATATATTGAAAACTGATACTTTTAGAGGTAACAGATATATTCTATAATCAATATATTAATTGTCAAGGAGGATTATTAGTTTATGAACAAACAAAAGAGGGTAGCTGCAATTCACGATATCTCTTGTGTAGGCAGATGTTCACTTACGGTTGCCCTGCCCATTCTTTCAGCAGCAGGGTTTGACACAAGTGTATTGCCTACAGCGATTCTATCTACTCATACTGGCGGTTTTGAAGGTTTTACATATAGAGATTTAACGGAAGATATAAAACCTATTTCAGATCATTGGCAATCACTTAATTTACATTTTGACGCTTTATACAGCGGGTTTTTGGGTTCCTTTGAACAGATTGACTTAGTAGCAGACCTATTTGACACTTTTAGAAGTAACGATACCTTGGTTATGGTTGACCCTGTGATGGCAGACAATGGTGTTTTGTACTCCATTTATTCGCCAGAAATGGCTAGGGGCATGACCAAATTGTGCGCTAAGGCAGATATTATCGTCCCAAATTTGACTGAAGCAGCTTTCCTATTAGATGAGGATTATATTGGGGAAAATTATTCACAAGAATATATTGAAACAACCTTAAAAAAACTATCTTCCCTGGGATCAAAAATGGTTGTACTATCGGGTGTTACGTTTGAAAAAGACAAATTAGGAGCAGCCGCCTTTAATAGCGAAACAGGCAAGATTAGTTATTCCTTCAATGATAAGATTGACGGTTACTTTCATGGCACAGGGGATGTATTTGGGAGCGCCTTATTATCAACGCTTTTAAATAATTTTCCTCTTGAAGAAGCAACACAAATAGCCGTAGATTATACTCATATGTGCATAAGTTTGACTCAAAAAGCAGAACAGGAAAAAAGATATGGCGTCTGCTTTGAAAAAGCAATCCCCTATCTAATCAAGAAATTAGGGTTATATACTGATCAAGTTATAATCAAATCGGAAAACTTTTAGAAGAACAGCCGGTGATGAGGCTAACATTTGCTCAAATTTAGTTTCGAATACACATACAGCGGGGGTATCCAAGATTCTGGATACCCCCGCTGTATGTGTATTCGAGGCCTGTATTAGACTGTTTAATTCTGACCCATTTTAAGGAGTTGCTTGGCCAAATCTTCTATCCTTACCAAACTATTGGCAATTTCCGTCACTTCATTAGCATGACTTTCGGTTACCTCCGTTAGTTGCTTAATAGCCTCAATTAAAAGCCCCACGGATGATTGAACCTCCTGGACATTTCTTTCAATTGCTTGAGTAGATGAGTCTGTATCCGTGGCAAGCTTCCTAACTTCTTCTGAAACAATGCTAAACCCTCGTCCATGCTCACCTGCCCGAGAAGCTTCAATCGCCGCATTGATCCCTAGAATTTTACTTTGTTTGGAAATTTTCTTGATTTCCTGTGTTAATTCGTTGGTTCTGCGCATCTCCTTGTTTACCTGTTCAGTCTCTGAGTCCATACTTCTGAGTGTAGCCGCCAGTTCTTCAGTCGCAGCTGATAAATTGTGAGCTGATGAAGAAATCGTGACCACAGACTCAAGGATTTCCTGACCGGTTATAAGAAGATTGTCATAATGCTCAAGGGAACAAGCAATAGCAAGGCAGCCAGCGATCTTTGACTCTTCAAAGATCGGTTGAGCGATACCGACAAAAGGTACTCCAAAAATTTCTTTCGACACCCGTCGTACAACGCGTTGTCCACTCGTAAGAGCTTCCAAAACATTTGAGCCTGGCGTAGGTGCATTTCCAAGCTTGGCTCTAGTATCAATTGTTTTTCCCGGGTAATAAGCAACTATCCTCTCAGTATCGAAAAGTGTAACGGCAGCGTCAACATTAAAAAATTGCTGAACTTCCTCAGCTATAATCTGGTAAGCCTCGAATTTTTTCACTTAATTTCCTCCACGTTTAAGATTACTGAAACAAAAGCCACCATATTCATTGTAAAATATAGAACGGATAATTTCAACAAACACCTGTTAATAGTCATTCCCGCCCATCATCTTATTAGGTTTCATATTTACCGCTGTTCTTAAACTGCCCATATCAGATTTTGTTTTTCACAGATGTCTTTCATGAAGGAACGCTGGGAACCATCCTTGAAGTGAACCAGAATCATATTTCCATCCTCTTTCGCAATGATACCCTCTCCAAAGGTTCTATGTTCTATTACTAAACCAACAACAAAATCACTGGTCATATTTGCAGTTTCTTTTCGGATAACTTCTTCCGGATTTTCCCCTTTCATAACCAGAGAAGTCTCGCGAACAAAACGAGAAGACTTCACATGTTTATTATGATAATAATCCATGGAGCATAAGGTTAAGTGCTGTTGAGCCCTGGTCATCCCTACATAGAACAGGCGCCTTTCCTCTTCCAATAATTCTTTCTGTCCACGTTGGTCGTTCTCAGGTATAACCCCTTCAACGAGGTCAAGCAGATAAACCCGTTCCCATTCTAACCCTTTAGCCGAATGCATCGTTGAAAGTGTCACAGCATTACTGTGCTTTTTTTTATAAGAAACCTTCATTTGCTCTTCTAGTAAGGTCAAGCGTTTGGCAAATTCTACTATGGCAGGTTCATTTTGAGCAATTGAGATTAGAATATCCAGGAGACTCCCGATATACTCTTCAGAAAACCCTAACGAGTCACATATTCGTTCAATCGCTTTATCATATTCCAACTGGCTTCTGATAAAACGGATGGCCTTTGCAGGAGGAAGTATATTAAGCACCTTAAATTGTTTCTTGAGTTCTAAATACTCATTTTTACGCTTTGACGTAACCTCTGGTTGTTCTGCTAAGATCTCAAAGATTGAACGGTCAATTGCCCTTTGCTTAAGATAATCGAGTTGTTGCTTTCTAATATGACAATTAAGCTTAGACCAAATCTTCTCTAAGATTGGCAAGCTTTTATCACTAAAAGAGAAGCGCAAAAAGTTTAGAATATCATTTATAACCCAGTGTGAGAAAAACTTCTGCTTGCCTGCCTCTCTCATATAAAAGGGAATATTAGCCCTGCTTAACTCTTCAGCCAAACAAATTGCAGATAGATTATTGCGGTAAAGCACCCCTATCTTTGACAAATCTTTTTGACTTCTAAGTTCATGGACTAAAAACTGATATTGCTCCCTTATTCCTGTAAAGTGCTCTATTCGAAGTATGTCTCCCGCAGGATTCTTCGTGAACATTTCTTTATCAAAACGCAACTTATTGGAACGAATGAACCCACGGGCTGCGTCCACAATTTGAGGGGTTGAGCGGAAATTCTGTTCCATGCGCAGAATCTTTGCACCAGGATATGTTTGTTCAAAATTTAATAAATACTCCGGCTCGGCGGCTCTAAACCCAAAGATGCTCTGGTCATCATCCCCGACTGCAAAAATATTGCCTTTAGGTTTTACGACGATTTCAATGATCTTATGTTGGAGAAGAGAAGTGTCTTGGCTTTCATCAGTGAGTATATAGTCAAAGCGCTTGCGATAAGCCTCAAGACACTTAGTGTTTTCATTTAGCTCCTGGAACGCAATGGAAAGCATGTCATCATAGTCGATCAACCTTGGCTGACTATTTCTCTTATACTCCTCATAGTCGTTATAAATTAATGGGAAGTTCTTGATATCTGCCTTCTTAAACTCTTCAGGCTGCCTTAAAGTGTTTTTTACATAACAGATGATATTCTGTAACCCTTCCAGTTGCTCGTCCGTAATTGCTGAAGCATTGTGCTTTTCATAGATTCTACGCAGGACCCCTGTCTTGCTTTCAGCGCCTTTTTGTTCCTCAATAATCTCGAACCGAGTGTCCCTTTGACGAAAGGCTGACCGAACCACTTCATAGGCGAAACTATGGATTGTTGAAAATTTAATTTCTTTGTTAGTTTGGTTTTCCGTGTCAGCCTTAACTCCAAACCTTTCCAAATATCGCTCACGCATTTCTTTTGCGGCCGCCCGTCCGAAGGTCAGACAAAGAATCGCTCGGGGATCCACCCTTTTTACTCGTATTAAGTAAGCTATGCGAACTGTTAGAACCGTCGTCTTTCCCGCGCCTGGAACAGCCAAGAGCAATAGCGGCCCCTGATCATGGATGACTGCCCCTTTTTGTTGTGTTGTTAAATTAAGTCCGCTTTTTTCGATATCTGCAAAGAATTCCTTTTCGTTTACCAAATTAACTCTCCCACTTTTATAATTCCGTTATCCAACTATACTTTAGTATTTTATCATTGACATTCATAATAGTATATAATCCGACATCTGAAAGATCTGAGTTCGCTGCACAATAGTCAGTAAAAGGCACTCAATTCTTGAGTGCCTTCAGATCATAACAATACCTAATTTCATCATCTCTTTTTTATCAAACACGCTCAATAATCAACGCTTTACCCATGCCGCCCCCAATGCACAAAGTAGCCAGACCATATCTTAGGTTTCTGCGCATCATCTCATAAAGAAGCGTAACAACGATTCTAGCTCCGGTACATCCCACCGGATGTCCTAACCCAACGCCGCTTCCATTGACATTAACAATCGAACGATTCAACTCCAATAATTTCTCCACAGCAATATACTGTGCCGCAAAGGCTTCGTTCACCTCAAAGAGATCAATATCACCCAGGGTCAGGTTAGCCTTTTGCAATGCCTTCTTAACGGCCGGCACAGGTCCATACCCCATGAGTTCAGGTTCAACTCCGGCAACTGCATAAGACACTATTCTAGCTAGTGGCTTAACCCCAAGTTCCTTAACTTTTCTTTCTGAGGCCAGTACCACCGCAGCTGCCCCATCATTGAGTCCCGAACTGTTTCCGGCGGTGACGGTACCATCCTTGATAAAACTTGGCTTTAATTTAGCAAGATCCTCCATGGTTAAACCATCCCTCGGATGTTCATCTGTATCTACAACGTTTGACTTGCCCTTCTTTAAGGCGATGGTGACTGGTACGATTTCCTCTTTAAACCGACCGTTCTTGATAGCATTCAGGGCATTTTGATGACTTCTGAGCGCTATTAAATCTTGCTCTTCTCGGGTAATACCGTACTTTGTTGCCAAATTTTCTGCTGTTTGGCCCATCAAGATATGATCGATCGGGTCCTCTAATAGTTCCCATACCGAGTCTTTTATCTCTCCATGTTGAAGCCGTTGTCCCCAGCGTGTACTTTTTAGCAAATAAGGAGAAGAACTCATACATTCTACTCCTCCGGCTAAGACTAGTTCAGAATCTCCTAAGCGAATTTCCTGCGTACCGGACACGATGGCCTGCATCGCTGAACTGCATTGTCTTTGGACAGTAAATGCGGTTACCTCTTTGGGAAAACCAGCCTTTAATGAGACGACCCTTGCTACATTAGGCTCATCTGTCCTTTGGATACAGTTTCCTAAGATCACCTCATCAAACTGGCTTTTATCGACTATACCTGCTCTTTTCACAGCTTCTTGTGCCGGAAACAAGGCGAGTTCGTTAGGGAGCAGGGTCTTTAATGAGCCGCCGAAATCTCCTATGGGTGTCCGAGCCCCAGATAAAATAAAAACCTCTTGCACTGCGCTCAACTCCTTACTTTTCATTTACCAGAACATTATATCACTTTCCCGTAAAAATGAGGTTTACTTTATCAGAAAATTCAGTTGAAAATAGTAGTATGCTTCTCCTTCTCTAAGATGTATGTTTACAATTAAAAACGCTCACGAAGATCTTACTTTTTGATTGTAAGATCTCCCTGAGCTTTATTAATCTCGCATCCATTCTTAATCTGCATTTCTAAATAATAGTCTTCTTGTTACTAACAAATCCAGGATTCTTGTTACGTTTGTGTTATTATTTAGGCAACATAATAGCTAATCATTTTAAGATATCCCTGCCCTGAATTGCCATACTCATCAATTAGAATTAACCCTTGTTCTCTTGTAAAGTTTACGTCGTTGTCTCTAGCCCATTGAACCACAAAAACAGATTTGCCCCTCTTCTGATAAGTCATCTTTGATATTTCCCTCGTTGATCACCGCATGACTAAAATCCGGTGTTCCATCCGCGAATATTGCTTCGGCAGCATTTTTGTTGTTTAACATGATATTTGTAATCGCTAAGGCAACCTCAGGCACAAATTTTAGTCTTTCGATCCACTGAAAGCAATAAAAATGTGTAACTGGATGTCGTGATCCATCCATAGGAGGAGTGCAGTACCATACTGTATAACTGTACCCATCATAAGGCTCATCATTACAACGATTAAACGTGGCAGTGTCAGGAATCGAAACCATATTTCTCTTTGATTTCATCGAAGCATTCTTCGCTTCAGGAATTCTTCGGGCGTCAATATTCTCTTTCAAAAAATTAATGACTCCAACGTCTGCCAGGGTGCTGGTATCCCCTATTTCTCGACCCTCTGCGATGTCTTTCAAAAGACGTCTCATTATTTTCCCGCTTCGAGTCTTAGGTAATTCAGTACTCAAAAAGATGTCATCCGGCCGTGCAAGTGAACCAATTTTCAGGACAACATGTGCTTTTAGTTCATCAACCAGCTCATCATTAACCGCAATTCCTTCTTTTAAACTAACGAAGGCAAACACCGCTTGGCCCTTTACTTCGTGTGTTCTGCCCACACATGCCGCTTCAGCCACAAATGGATGATCAGCTAACGCACTTTCCACTTCCGCCGTTCCAATTCTATGCCCGGAGACATTAATGACATCATCCACGCGCCCAGTCACCCAAAAATAACTGTCTTCATCCCATTTCGCTTCGTCCCCAGTAAAATACAAACCTTTAAATTGGCTCCAATAGGTATCTTCATATCGTTTATCATCACCATATACAGTTTTAAGCATCGCTGGCCATGGCTCACGAACCACTAAATATCCACTCTTACCTTTCGGTACAGGATCACCTGCGTGATCAACTATTTCTATATGGACTCCCGGAAATGGGATAGTGCAAGATCCAGGCTTTAGGGGGGTAATTCCTGGTAAGGGTGTCATCATGATCATACCCGTTTCCGTTTGCCACCAGGTATCCACTATGGGGCATTGCTCTCGTCCGATATGTTTATAGTACCACATCCAAGCTTCCGGATTAATCGGTTCACCAACCGAGCCCAAGAGTCGTAAACTTGAAAGATCTCTGCCCGAGGGATAACTTTCTCCCCATTTCATAAACGTACGAATAGCAGTTGGGGCAGTATATAAAATTGTAACCCTATATTTCTCAACGATTTTCCAATAGCGATCCTTTTCTGGATAATCAGGGGCTCCTTCATACATCACGACCGTTGCACCATTACTTAATGGCCCATATACCAAATAACTGTGTCCTGTTATCCAACCAACATCCGCCGTACACCAATATACATCTTCTTCTTTAAGGTCAAATACCCATTCATGTGTTGTCGACACCCCAACCATATAGCCGCCTACCGTATGAACCACCCCTTTGGGTTTTCCTGTGGTTCCGCTCGTGTAAAGAATAAAGAGCATATCATCCGCTTCCATTGCTTCCGCCGGACATACTATCGAAACATTCTCGACAGCTTCGTGATACCATATATCTCGTCCTTCTATCATATCGACAGGTTGACCGGTCCGCTTGACGACGATTACATTTTCTACACAATTATTTATACAAGTTACAGAGGGAAGTGCACGATCCACATTAGCTTTCAACGGGATACTATTTCCTCGTCGATAGCTTCCATCCGTGGTCACTACAACCTTTGACTGAGAGTCCTGAATCCTGTCCTTCAAGGCTTCTGCGCTGAACCCGCCAAATACAACACAGTGTGCTGCTCCTATCCTGGCACATGCGAGCATCGCGATAACTGTCTCCGGGATCATAGGCATATAAATTGTCACTCGGTCTCCCTTTTCTACCTCAAGAGACTTAAGTACATTCGCAAACTGGGAAACCTCCCGCAAAAGATCTTGATAGGTGAAGACTCGTCGATCTCCCTGTTCTCCTTCAAATATTAGAGCCGCTTTGTTCCGACGCGCTCCTTTTAAATGACGGTCCAGGCAATTGTAAGCTGCATTCAATTTTCCGCCGACATACCACTTTGCAAATGGATAGTTCCATTCTAGAATAGTGTCCCATGATTTAAACCAGTCTAATCGTTTCCCTTGTTCGTTCCAAAACTCATTCCGGTCCTGCCCTAGCTCATGAATTTCTGAGTTTCGTATTACGGCATTTGAACTAAATTCCTTAGGAGGGAAAAACATCTCTTTTTCCTCCAGTGATCTTGCACTGCGTTCCTCTGTCATATATTACCCTCCTATACTTCATTTCTTCTATAATACACTTTTAGGGCCTAAAGTGTTAGTCATTTAGCTGACAATTCAGAATATTAATTTTCCAATTCGATTTTTATTTTATCATTGAAGGAGTTCCAAAGAACTGTTCACAGCGAATATAAATAACCCCTCCTGTTACATTTTAACTGGAGGGGGTTACTTGCAAATATTGAATTATGTTCTATGAAAGATTACAACAGTTTTTCAATCGAGCTGGAAATTATTCTCAAACTGCGTACAAGCTCTTGATATTCGTCTTTATTCAAATCAGAAATGCATGCTTTGTTGGCATTATTTGATATTTCAATCAGCAGTTCTAGGGCATTTTCGCCTTGTTCTGTAAGAGTTATACTATAAATCCTGCGGTCATTTATATCAATATTTCTAACAACATACCCCTTTTTCACTAACAAGTCTAAGATTCTTGTGACATTTGTTTTATCCTTGAGGCATGCACGGGCTAAGTCAGTTTGGGATGCTCCCGGATTATGATAAATAGCATTTAGAATTGCCCATTGTTCTGTTGTAACATTTAAGCCGTTGTCTTTGATTAACTTACTAAAATAGGTTTTCATAAAATAGTTTGTTTTAGCAACAATAAAACCCAAGGAATCATCTATATTAAAATCTTTCATATATTCCCCTTCTTCATTCGTAAACATCTAAAGAATAATAATATCATGAATCTTTAATTGAGCAAACTTTGTTCAACAT